>Ga0315901_10000138_pt1 | contig 106060 bp, 162 predicted proteins | sample LakEriMetagenome_10_FD_203761 | JGI IMG/M metagenome (GOLD analysis project Ga0315901, IMG submission 203761) | Freshwater fungal communities from buoy surface, Lake Erie, Ohio, United States - Buoy 2 MA116 | ecosystem: Environmental > Aquatic > Freshwater > Lake | place: USA: Lake Erie, Ohio... | reverse complement strand
TCTATCTTGTGTGTTTTGAATAATTTCTGAAATTTGTGATGTATGTAAATCATTCGTTAAACCAGGAGTAAATAATACATTAAATTGGTATGCATCTCTATTTTTTAGGATTGTAATTGCATCATCATAATCAGATGGGCTAACACCTTGTGTATTACCTGCTGTAATATTTTCGTATAAATTTGCTCCACCAATTACATCTCCTGTAGCACCTCCAAATAAACCATTTTGGGCAACAGGAATAGAACCAGTGTATTGGGATTTTGGTTGTCCGTTTGCGTCTAAATAGAATGGTGTTGGGTTATTAACTGCGGCGACACGAACGTAACGTGATTGGTTTGGATATTCACCAGTTACATCAATTTGTTCGTTTGCTTGATCATATACGAGTTTTTGATCACCAATTACTTTAGCAATATAACGAGATGAATATGGATCTAAACTTACGTTGTTCCATGTTTCAAGGATTATTTTCTTGTTTGTTCTATCATCTCCTCTTCTATCAATACTGTAAATGTACCTGAAGATGTGTTTGGGGTGATGATTTCAAATCTTACATTATCTTTAGTTCCTGAAAGTAATGCACCTGCACTTCCTGTAATATTATTGTTCATGATTACACCTTCAGAAATGGTTTCAAGTTCAAAAATATTATCACCTACATATCCAGGATCTACATATCCTCCAGTAACATATAAAATATCATTTGTTACTATAGATGAAGTTGCAGAGGTATAAGAACCACTAACTACACGTGTTACAAGCAATGAAGTACCACCATAATTAAAATAATTGTAAGCTGCCAATGAAGTAAAATAAGAATTAGCTAAACCACCACTTGTAAATGTATCACCAAAATAATTTTGATAATCAGAATATGATGTAACTAATGTAGGAACATTTACAGGTCCTTTAACTGTAGGGCCTATAATAGCTGCACCAGCTTGTACTGGTTGGCCTGTTAAAAACGTGTTGTCTATTTCACTTATTGTTACCCCTGGGGAAATTGAAAAATTTGCCATTTTATTTTTTTATTATAAATATTAATTTTCTTGTTAAAATCCATTATTAAGCAGGAAAAGTAGCTCCTGTGGGAAGTATGTTAAAGTCTAATAGAATAAATTCTGCTGTTCTTGTTGGTTGTAAATATATTTGTCCTATCAGCTGGTTGTTGTCTATTGTAGTAGGAGTATTATTTGATTCATCCATTACTACTTTAAATGCTGTTAAACCTTCTCTTTGTTGAACAGAAGCCAAATATGGGTTTACTTGAGCTAAGAAATTATTTCTTGTAGTTACTGTGTTTTGTTCAAATACTAAAGTATCTGCTACTTGTGAAATATAATTTTTCAACTCAATAAGTAATCTTCTTACATTCACACGATCAAGAGCACTTGATTTCTTTTGCAATGTCTTTTGACCAAATACTGTTACTCCTGTATTAGGAAAAGTTGCAATTGAGTTAACATTACTTTCATATAATAAATCTCTATTTCCTTGAGTTAGGTAACGTTCTGCCCTAATAACAGTAGACATTACTCCACGGTTAGTTCCAGCAGGAGCAAACCAAGGTTCTGCTACACTATCATTAAATGCATATACCCCAGGTATCATAACAGAGGCAGGTACCCAAACTTGTCTTCCCGAGTTTGGGTCAATTGTTTGAACCCAAGGCCAATAAGCAGCAGCATATGAAGTATCATATGTTATTGCATTTGTTGTAACAGGTAAAATGTTTGAGCCATATCCTACTAAATCAAGTATGGTCATTGAATCTCCTCTACTTTGCACTACACTAAGTAATTGCGATACAGCGGAGGCATGTGATGGGAAATTTGTACCATCTGCAATTAAACCAGGTGCTGTAATCAAATTGTATTGGTAAGCATCTTGGTTAGCTAACAATGAAATAGATTCTGTATAGGCACTTGCTTGTAGGCCTTGAATATTTAAATCTGAAATATTTTCATAATATGCACCACTTGGGGCAACATTTTTACCTTCAGCTCCACCAAATACACCTAAAGAGGCTGTAGGTAAAGAACCAGTATATTGTGGTTTTGGGTTACCTGTATTGTCAAAATAATTTGGGGTGGTTAAATTAACTTGTTTAATACGAACATATCGAGATTGGTTTCTATATTCTCCATTTAGTTGAACATAGTATTCGCCATTATCTTGTTGAACTTGTTCGTATTGGTTTCCTATTACTCTTTCTATGTAGTTTGAGGCAAATGGATCAAGTGATAAATTTGACCATGTTTCTAAAATAGATGGGGAATTGGTTGAATCATTACCTTGACGAATAAGTAAGGTAAATGTTCCGTTGTTTACGTTTGGTGAAACAATTTGCCATCTTAGATTATCTGCTGTTCCGTTTTCTAAAGTTCCATTAGCATATAATGAACCTGAACTGTTCATGATTTCACCTTCAGATAATGTCTCTAAAGCAAATACTTCAGTGTTTGAACCTCCAGAAAAATATGTTGTTGTACTTCCAGAAATATAATAATATGAATTACCTGCTAATCCATTTGAGTTAAGAGCAGTTAATACTAAATTTGGAGCAGAATAAGATGCGGTAGAATCTATTGTAACATTGCTATTTATAGAAGCAGAAGCATTGTTAAATACATCTAAAGTAGATGAACCTGAAAGTAAGATATTTACACCGTTAATAGAGGCTGAATATGATGTTGTTACTGCATCTGTTAAGTCTAAAGAAGCAGAAGCAAATGTAGCAGCATTTGATGAAGGAATAACAGAAGATGTAGCAGGAGAAAATGTTCCACTTACTACTCTTGTTACCAATAGTGTATTCCCTCCATTATTAAAGTAGTTGTATGCTGAAATAGAGGTAAAATATGAATATGTTTGGCTACCGCTTAAAAAAGTAGAACCAAATTTGTTCAGATAATCACTATATGTTGTACATAATACAGGGATACCTACTTTACCTTTTACAGTAGGTCCTATAATAGCGGCACCCGCTTGTATAGGTCCTTCAGTGATAAAGGATTGATCATTTTCTATAGCTAATACGCCAGGTGAGACAATTACTTCAGCCATTATTTATTTTATTTTAATTTATTTTATAAGTCCATAGATACCCATAAGCTGTTTTTTGTTTTCCTCTACAACATGCTGCTATGTTATCTCCTATTTTATTATTTAAAAATTTTTCAGCTTCATTAGCACTTTTCCAAATTTTAACAAATTTGTTATCTAATGAATACTGGTATACTGTATTTCCTTGTTTTGGGGTTAAATGATAGGAAAAATTTGTTTCTAGGTTATATTTCCAAATTGAATTTCCTGCAATTTTTGTTTTACCTTTTAAACAACCATCAATATCTACTCCAGTTGCTATTTTAGCTTCTTTTATACTATCCCATGTTTTAATCAAATTTCCTTTTAAATCATATTGGTAGATATTTTTTTTAAGTTTACTTACCATTTTTCTAATAGATTCTGGGGATTTTTTTGATGGGCCGCCTCCTCCATTATTTTTATTTGCTATTTTAAAACCCCATTGTCTAAATTGTTCTATCCAATAGGATTCAAGAGGTTTCCAATTTTTAGAATCGATTGAGGAAATTTCATCTATTACCCAATATTTAATATCTTTCCCATATTTTAAAATATGGCCATATTTTCTTGATTTTGGATTAACTGTTTTACCAATATAAACCTCACCAGAAGATAATTCTATTAAATAAATGTAAGTAATGTTCATCTATTATAAATATGGTATAAATATTCTCAAATTAATCCATTTTGGTAATTTCACCAGTTTCTGGGTTGATTGAGGCTTTTCCATATTTGTCAGAAATAGATTTTGTGAATTCTATCTCTTGGTTTGAAAGATTTTGTAAAAATTCTTTTGCGCTGTTGTAGCGATTTTCAATTTGAATTTTTATCATTTCTATTTCACCTAACTCTAAAATTAGGGATTGCGTACCATTTTGAATGGTTTTAAGTGTTTGTAACTCTTCTTGGGTTAAAAACTGTTTTTCTGTAACTATTGACATAATTTATTTATTTTAAATTGGTTTATAATTTATGAAAGAAAATATAATTTTCCAAATGTAAATTTATGGTGATGGTGGAATTCCAGTTTTAATAACAAATACTATATTAACTTCTTTAGAATTTGGATATAAAACTTTAAATTTTATAAATACTCGTTGATTGATAGTATATGTAACACTATTTAATCCTGTTTCAAGTAAAAAATCTGTATATTCAATTTCAGGGTTTCCAGCAAATGTATAATTACTTGGAGTTATTCTAATCCCATGCATTGTTTCTAAAGTTGCTGCACTCATTAATGAAGAATAAGAACCAACAGTACCATATCTAATTTGATATGTATTTGCAACTATTTGGGTGCCTGTTGGTAAAAAAATATCTTCTGGGTATGATTTTTTTATGGCCATTTTTTAAATATATTAAAAATTAATAAGTTTTATGCAGGAACTGCACTTGATCTAGGGTAAATTAAATAACTACCATCCGAAAGATTTATAGCTGATATTGAAGTATTTCCACCATATAAAATTAAGTTTTCTCCAGCAAACATATAATTAAGTGAATCTGGGGAATCATATGAAATTTCTTCATAATATCCAGCATAAATATCAATAGTGATAGTTTCGATATCTAATCCTCCACCTCCACCACCTCCACCTCCACCAACAGCTGAAGAAGCAGTATAATATACTTGGCCAGTTGAGGAATCAATTGTTAATACATTTGCTTGAGATGCAGTGGTTAACCCATTAATGGCAAGAGAACCTGTTAAAGTTAATGAACCAGATATTGTAATATCATATGCTTCTATACCTGTAAAAGCATCTACGGATTGGGAAACATGCCAAGGTCTAACTACTTTACGGGTTACTATATCTTGTTTGCTTAATTGTTTTGCCATTTTTTATTATAAATATGGTTGTTTATTTCAATTATGCTATTTGTGTTACTGTTACCCTAACTGAAGGAGAGGAAGGGAAACCACTTCCGGCTACTGCTGCAGGGAAAGAGGTATTTGTAGTGGAGGAATGGTACCATATCTCTGCATATTCACCTGCGGTAAAAGGGTGTGAAAAATCCCAAGCTAATACAGTTTGTGAGTTATTTTGTAATTGTACAACTGTATCAGAATTATCAATGTTGGATCCTGTTTTTCTAAACCATACATGTAAATTAGGTGTTCCTATTCCTTGGTTAGCTATAGCTGTAAATTGTATATCGTATAATCCTGTATTTTCAAATGTTAATCTACTACCACTAACTACACTTATACCTTCGTTAAAATTAGTTGTTGTAAATGCAAATGATGCTGAGGTGTTTGCTGTTACTGAAATTGAAGATGAATGGGCAAATTGACCATAATTAAATAATTTATTGCCCCATCTTGTAAATGAGGATCCACTTATTACATTTATGTCTCCAGTTACATTTAATGATCCTGTTATTGTAGTACTTCCACTAACTTGATGTGTTCCTTTAAAAAAGGATGAACCAGTTACAGTAAATAAACTATTTTTAAAATCAGAAGATCCACTAACAGTTATACTACCACTCATTATAGTATTACCTGTAATAGTATTGCTACCACTTAATGTGTGATTACCATAAAATGCTGATGTGCCTGTAAATGTTTGGGATCCACTTATATCAACGCTACCACTAAATATTGATGGGCCTATATTTGTAAATGTGCTTGAACCAGATATAGTTAAACTACCTGTTATAGCATATGAACCAGTTAATTGTTTTGAATTGGTCCATACACTTCCACTTTTCACTAATAAATCACCATATGAACCTGTTGTTGTAGTATCTCTAACATCATGTAATTCTCCAAGTTCAACTCCATTATCTATACGAACATAAATTGAACCGTTATTTGTTTGATCTCTAACTACCTCACCTAAACGTACTGAGTGTAATGGGGCTAAAGGGGCAGAACCTGTAATTGAGCCTGTTGCACCTAAATATAGAAGTTGACCTCCGGTATAGTTTGTTGTATCTATTCCTTTTAAAACTCCTTCAGTTATTACGTATCCCTCACTACCATTTGTAATAAGTTGTGTAGTAATACCTAATGTATTTGCTGAGTTTGAATCGTTTTCATATGAAGCAGTAGTAACACGTGGGATATCACTTGAATTACCTACATTTGCTATTCTAACTACTGTACCTTTTGCAATGTTAAATCCTGTTTGGTTTTTAACATAAACTAAAATATCGGAAGCGGTTTGTGAATAGGATGCAGTTTCAGCGTAAGATGCACTCAAAGCAGCATTTGCATATGATGATGTTAAAGCATAAGATGAACTTAAAGCATATGAACTTGATAAAGCATATGAACCACTTTCAACATAAGATGCAGTTATAGCATATGATGCAGTTAATGGGTTTATGACCCCATTTGATCCTGTTATAGAACCTGTTACAATAAGTGAGCCTGTTATGGTAGTATTACCTGCTACATCTAGTGTTGAGTTTGGATAATCTTTTGCAATACCTACGCGTGAATTTGCTTGGCTTCCTGTGTAAGTATCTCCGGAAGTTGTTGAATATGAACCAGTTGCAAATATGATACCACCTAAGTTGATTGAGTTGTTTCTAGCGTTTGGTAGGGAAATATTAGTTCCTATGATAATATTGTTTGAACCTATACTACCCCATGAACCTGAGCGGCCTGTTTGGTATCCGAATAAGTTTGAATTTGATGCACTGATTGCCCTATTACCTGTATTGTATCCTAAAAAATTTGATCCTGTTGCTCCTGTAGCTTGATATCCTGTATTGTATCCTAAGAAATTTGAATTTGAAGCTCCGGTAGCTTGATTTCCTGCAGATTCACCTAAAAAGTTAGAATTTGAGGAATTGGCTGCATTAGCACCAGCATTAGCACCTAAAAATATAGAATATGGTGTATTTGGAGCATTAGTACCAGCTGAGGGGCCTATAAAAACAGCTTGAATTGAATTAGAAGCACCATAACCAGCATTTCCCCCAAAAAATATTCCATTATTTGTTGAGAAAAAAGCAGTTCCAGGATTTGTAGAATATAAAGTTGTACCGGATGTTTGAATTGGAGAAGAAACAACATTTAAAGCGTGTGAGGCTGTTATAGCGTATGAAGATGATATTACACTATTTGAACCATACGGACCATAAACATTAGATGCTGTTATAAAAGATGATGTTGTTGAATTTAAAGCCCAAGATGAAGTACCATTAAATGAACCACTAAATGATCCTGTAAATGATCCTGTATTGTAAGATCCTGTAAATGAGTTAAATGAGGATGTTAAAACAAATGAACCAGTATCAATTGTTACTCCACTATTTAAAGCATATGAAGCTGTTATAGCATATGATGCAGTTAATGGGTTTGTAACACCTTCTGACCCTGTAATAGAACCTGATATAAGTACAGATCCTGTAAATAGGGCAAGTCCTATATTTGTAAATGTGCTTGAACCAGATATTGTTAATGAACCTGTTACAAGTACACTTCCACTAATATCTAAAGTAGAGTTTGGATTAGATTTTGCAATACCTATTCTGTTAGCACTTCCACTTACAAAAAGCATGTGGGTTTGATTATCACTTTCTACTCTAAAATCAACTGGATAACCTTGTTCATTAACTGTAGTTTCAGTACCGTTGACTATAAATTGATTATCTAATTGTAATAATCTTAAAAATGTATTAGTTACAGTAAATGTAGAATCAGTACCTCCATTAACTTGAAATGAACCCAATCCACTATTAGGAGATCCTCCACCAAAAATTCCAAAAGAAGTGTAACCAAAATTATTACCATCTTCAGAAAAGAAAAGATCATAACCATTTAAATCATGTGTTCTATCATTATTTAAAGTTAGGTCGGTATTTGCAAAGTTTGGAGCATATGAAGCTGTTACAGCAAATGAAGAGGAAACAGTAAATGAAGAAGAAACAGCACGTGAGGATGATACAGCAAATGAAGCTGTTAATGGATTTACAACTCCAGGTTGTCCATTAATTGAACCAGTCATATTAAATGAACCTGAAAGGGAAATATCGTATGCCTCTATTCCGGTAAATGCATCTATTGATTGGGAAACATGTCCAGGTCTAATGGTTCCAAGGGAAGTTATTCCTGTTTTGGATAATTGTTGTGCCATTTTTTATTATAAATATTGATTGTTTTATGCCTCAAATTGAGTTAACCAAGCATCAACCATACCTTGAACATCACTATCTTCCCAAGTGCCAACATACGGCATATCATTCGCACGAACACCAAAGGATGCATTGTCTGTTGTTAGTAATACATCAACTGCTAAAAGTTGATCTAATGCCTTATCACTAATCGTATTAAGGTCTATTGTTATTGTAGGATTTACTATCTCTACGTTAAACTGTGAAAATTTATAAGTTGCCATATTATGAAAGTGTTGTTCCTGTTACTGTGAATACTCTACAAGGGATATATCTGTAATTTGTAGTTGTGGTTTTTAAAGCATTATTAAATGTATTTGTTACAAGTCCATTACATCTAATGGCTTGAAGGCTTGAGCCAGTTCCTGTCCAATAATTTGTGGTTGTTGAAGTTAAATTAAACGGTGAATAATTTAATAATGCTGTAAAATTACTCCAATTCAATATTGAAAAAAACTCACCTACATTTGGCAACCTCCAATCTGTTGTAAAACTTCCAATGCTTACTGCCAAAGCTCCATCTATTGAATTATCCCAATTTATGTCAACTCCATTAGTTGTACGTCTCCAACCTAATACTGTTGCTCCATCATAAGTGCTCCAATCTATTACTATGTTATTAGTGTAAGTTGAACCGCCTAATTCATCTGTAAATCTATTCGTGTTTCCAAATGGATTATTTCCAGCAAGTGTTGTGAAATCTGTTGTTCTGCCAGCTTCAATATCACCATCATCACCAGTTCTATAAGAAGTTGTTTGCCCTGTTTTCATTAACTTAGCTGTGGTTTGTACTTTTACATTTATATAGATATCATTCATATTTTTACACTATTTAAAATAATTAAACTTATTGTAGGTGGAGTAATTATTAAACTATCAAATTTATTAATAGTATTTCCGTAAACATATGAGCTTGTTGTAGCAGATCCAGATGCTTGATATTTTATAGTAATTGAACCTGAAGGGTTTGATTCAGAGCTTGAAATATAAAATGAATATGGAGCATTGAATGTATATGGGGTATTAGTTTCAAAATTTAACCCAATAATAAATGGAGAATATATTGGAGAATTAGTATAGATTGAACCAGTTACAATTAAAGATCCTGTAATTTGTGCACTTCCTGTAAATGGAAAGCTAGATCCTCCATCTCCACTATTCATAGCATAAGATGCTGTTAAAGCGTATGAGGCCGTTCCTTGCAATGAACCGGTTATACCTGCTGTTACATTAAGTGAACCTGTGATTGTGGAATTTCCCTGTGAGAAAAATCCATTTTTAATTATGAATTCGTTTGGCATATCTTTTCCCTTTCCAAGATTATGTTAATATATGTTTATAAATATGGTTAAATTCCGAAACGTGCTCGGGTTGCATTAAAGTTTTGGAGGATTTCTTGGGAGGAGAGGGCGCGGTTGTATCGTAATACATTATAGAATGCGCCATTTCCATATCGAGAAGTTGTATCATCTCTGCCTATATACCATGTTTGTGATGTTGGAGTTAAAGTTCTAGTTATAGATGTTGTATTTTCAGATATAAAAGTATCATCAATGTATATTTTGTGGGAATTTGATCCATTTGTTGTAAAACAATACAAATGTGGAAGGGTAATATCTGTTAATGTTGTAGAACCAATTATTACAGCCCCACCACTACTATTAGAAACATAGAATGCAACTGTTTTGGTTGAAATATTTGGGTGTATTATGTGACCATTTTGTCTCCTAGATGATGAAATCCAACCATTTTCATTCCAATTGGTTGTATTAGATTTAACCCATACCATAACTGTTTCTGCAAACGGATTAACAAAAGTTGAATCAATATAATCATTAACTCCATCTAATACTATTCCACCTCCATTTGCAGAATTAAACGTAGGACCATTTGTTAAGGTACCATTATTTGCATTCCCAGAAATATCTTTCCACGTTGTACTTTGATTAACTAAAGGAAATGAATTTGGTGACCCAGCATCTAGGTATAAAACTAAACCATCTCGTACTATGTTTGGTCCTCTCCAACTTCCTTGTACTGTACTCATAGCATTGGCTCATTACTTGTCCACTCAGGACCCGCTAAAATAGTTAATATTTCCTCGTACGTGTAAGGACCTTCTGCAGTTGTTAAAGCAGCAACACTTGAAGGTGTTTCACTATCCCATTTTACAAATGTACGAGTTTCATCGATGGATTTGCGTACTGTGTCTACCGATGTTTCATGTACTTGGGTGAAATCAATTTGTGGTAATTCTGATACGTTGAATATCATGAATTCTCTGTTTGGGTATTGTGTTTCCATATATTATAAATATCTGTTTTTAGTTGCGTTATAGTTTTGTAGGATTTCTGTTGCGGAAAGGGCACGGTTGTAGATTTGAATATTAGCAATGTTTCCATTCCAATATAATCCATTAAAATCACCAGCTCTTCCAATAGCAACATGGCCTGTACTATCACTTCCTCTTTCAGTTGTTGCTAAACTTTGTTCTAGTTGTCCATTTAAGTAAAGTTGAGTATTAGTACCATTATAGAGTATTGTTACCCAATACCACGTGTTATTTTGAATGGAAGTTGTTGATTGTACTGGGGTTGAGTTGGAAATCCCATTAATAGTTCCCCCAACTTTATTTGGTGATATATTAAAACCACTTATTTCTAAACGAGCAGTTTCTAGAGCACCAGCTGAATTCCAATCAGCTAATAACACTTGTCTAGTACTGCTATTTACAGTTCTAAACCAAATATTTAAAGTACTTCTAGTCCCTGTTAAACTTCTTAATGTTCCTAAATTAGTTGCAACATAATCATTTGTTCCATCAAACACTATACTTCCACCATTTGCACCATTAAACGTCGGTCCATTTACTAATGTTCCATTATTTCCACTACGTGATAAATCACTCCAAGTAGTACCACTTCCAGGATATGAACGAGTGTTTGCTGCATCTAAATACAACACTAAACCATCTGTAACTATTTTTGGGCTAAACGAAAAACTCATATCATAAACCTCTTACAATTGTTTTTATAGTCCATGAACCAGTTGTGGATGATCCAGTTAAAGCTATATTTGAACCTGTCACTATTACAGTAAACGAAATAGCACTTGTGTTTCCAAAGTCTGTTGTAGTAGTTTCTGTGAAATTAACCGCAGATCCTGATTGGATAGCCATGATTGTACCCGCTCTAGCATTTGAACCTGATTTAACTGAGTATTCAAAGAATGCTGTATCGTATGAAGCGGTAGGTAAAGAGTACATCACAAAAGAACCTGAGTTTGTTTGGGTTACTTTTGCTGTTGTGATTAACATTGGGTCTAAATAGTTCCCAATGAGTGTTGTATTATCGGAAAATACCTCTAGTATTGGTAAACCAGAAATATCGTTTACTGAAAATAAAGATCCGCTTAAACTATCTGTTACAGAGAACAATTCACCTTGTGAACCTTGTACTGTAAATACTGGTTGGGCTGAACCAGAACCATAAACGGTTAATGAAGAACCGGATGCAGTATTTTGTGAACTTGATATAATTGTGCGAGATGCTGTTACGTTAAATAAACGTGATTCATCTCCTAACCATACAATTGTACCGTCTTCTGTTCTGAAATGGGGTGATGCTTTGCCGGCTATTCCATTTCTATCTGTTGAATATAAAGCAAATGTATCTGCTGCTAATGAACTTGGGGCAGTTCCATTTAATATTCTTAATTGATTTGTTCCACTATTTACATTTAACATAGAATCTTTTCCTATGTTCAATGTTGCAGAATCAGTTAAAAACATTCTCCTGCTTACAGTACTTGTTCCGCCATTAAAATATAAAGCACCATCATTAATAGCTATTGATCTAATACTCCAATCTACAAAAGTTCCTCCATAATTTTCTGCACCAAATTTAACAACATTTCTTGCTGTATTATCAGTTGCTCCCCTTATCCATACTTCAGTTGAATTTAATAAAACATGACTTCTTGTAAATGCAGCTGGATTTACAGAGGTATTTTCTGTTGTAATTAAAAATCCTTCAACACCAGCAGTATTAGGCATAGCATATCCTACACCATTTCCAAATTTGCATAACTGTGTTTTCCCAGTTCCTAATATCTCAAATATATTCTCAGTATCATTACTATTCCTAACTCTAAATGCAACATCAGTTGCAGCCGAACTTGATGCTCTTACATCTAATCTAATTGAACCACTTGGTGCAGCTCCAGCTCCAATTTGGGTTGCTGTTAATGAACCAGTTACACCTAATGAACCAGTAATTAAAGCACTTCCTGTAAATGGAAAACTTGAAGCATTCGCTACATAAGATGCTGTTAAAGCAAATGAAGAACTTGCAGCAAAACTAGAACTTACCGCATTTAAAACATATGAAGCCGTTTGAGCTGTTTCAACATATGAAGCTGTACTAGCATATGAGGCACTTTCTCCTACAGTGATTATTTTTTCTGCAATGCTACCTGATTGGTGTAAATATAGTTTACCATCATTTACATTAATTGCCAATTCACCTATATCTAAAGATGAGGTTGTTGGTATGCTTCCTGGGGTTAAACTGCGTTTATGTAATATTTTATCTGCCATTTCTATTTATAAATATTAATATGTTCCACCATCAATTGAAGAGGAAAAGTTTGATTTTGGTAAATTTCTCCAAACTTGTTGAGTTGAATCCCATCTCAATTCATCACCATCAGTAAGGTTGTTGATTTTAACATTGTGTAGTTCCTCTATTTCAAACCCTAACTCAATGTTTACGTTAAGTATTCCAGCACTACCTGATTTCATTACTGTACCTAAATACACCTCTGGTAGAGGTGCTGTGGGACGTGTTGAGGTAAATGAGCCAGATGAATGAAGATAAATTGCATCACCGTCTGAAAAACTGGATAAGTTTATGTTTCTAAGTATACCAGATATTACTACATATCCTTCTGTGTTGTTTGGAATTGAATGCCCGCATAAACCTAATGTACCTTCAGAAGTTATATATGATGTGTAATCTGCTAGTTCAACAGTTGGAAACACATCAGAACCTGCAAATCGCACAACTGTTCCAGGTGATAAAGTTGTACCTGTTTCATTTTTTATACGATAAACCATTTGATTGCTAAACTCGATGAAAAAATTCGGAATATCCGTTCGAATCATCATCGTTTTAGTATCTTCAGTCCAGTGTATAGTTCTAGTAGACATGTTTTACTTCATTTTTATATAAATATACATCAATAAAATCCTCCGTCAATATATGATGCAGATACTGCAAATGTAGAATAACTAGCAGATATAGCATTTAAAACATAAGATGCTGTTTGAGCTGTTTGAACATATGAAGCAGTCGTTGCATTATTTGCCCAACTAGAAGTACCAAATAAAGAACCTGTTATACCATCTGTTACGGTAAGCGAACCCGTTATAATTGCAGATCCGGAAATATCTAAACTAGAATTTAAGATTGTTTTTCCAATTCCAACTCTACTTCCACTTACATAAAGTGTGTTATCTAGGTTAACTGAGCCGGAGCTACTAGAACCGCTTACCACAAGACGATGGCCTGTTTCTGCAGTTGTACCAATTAGAACGTTACCGCCCACACCTAAAGCACCATCAGTAATACGCATTCGTTCAGCACGAGATGTGCCTGTTGTGAACGTATTAAACTGCATACCAGTTGCACCGTTGGTAAGTATAATAGAATTAATATAGCTGTTAGCGCCAATTTCAACACCGCCGGCTGATGCTCTAATCCCAGCGGTAACGGTACCGGTACTACTCCTAACTAAGCTTATTTCGCCATTATTACCTAATTGACCAATAGTGATGGCTGTTGTAAATCTAGCAGAACCACTTACATCTAATTTCATGGATGATGTTGGCGTTGAAGTTCCGATTCCAACACTACTTCCACTTAAAACGAATTCAGAAGAAGCTGCAATTATACTTGCACTATTATATAAAATTTGAGTAGGTAATCCTGGTGCTACAATAGATCCACTTACAAATGATGCGGTTTGAGCGTTTTCAACGTACGATGCTGTTAAAGTATAAGAAGCACTTGTGGCAAATAAAGCACTTCCACTTAAACTACCTGTAATACCATTTGTTACAGTTAAAGACCCTGTTACAATATGTATTGAACCTGAACTGTATATTTGTGAGTCATCTAAATGGTCTCCACCATCTGAACGTGGAATAAACCATTGTGTTAAAGTAGGTTCATCACCTAAAGATCCTGTATTACGAGGACCTGAAAGTAGCATACCTCCAGTATAAGTAGCTCCACTTACATTTTGGTAAACCCAATGATTGTGTAATGAATCCCAAGCAAGTGATGCAGTTGCTAAAGAAGATCCAGAATCATATACTATTAAACCACCAAAACGTTGAGCAGGCTCAAATACATTTACAGAAATAAATGAAGCAGAAACTGCAAGTTGAGATGCGGTAACATACGTAAATGAAGATGAACCATAAATTGTTGCACCTTGCAATACTGTTAAACTACCCGTAATTAAAACATCTTGGTTTAATGTGTTAACATATGATGCGGTTGAGGCAAATGAGGAACTTACCGACTGTAAAACATAAGATGCTGTTTGTGCGTTTTCAACATAACTGGCGGTTTGGGCTAAAGTTACATAAGAGGCTGTTTGTGCGTTTTCTACGTACGAGGCCGTTTGAGCATTTTCTACATAACTTGAAGTAGAAGAATATGAGGCACTTACAGCATTTTCAACATATGATGCAGTTTGAGCGTTTTCTATATACGAAGCAGTTATAGAATTTTCTGCCCATGAAGCAGTGCCATTTAAACTGCCTGTTATAAAATCTAAAACATTTAAAGAGCCCGTTACTATAATATTTCCTTCAAACGTGCGTGTCCCAGAAATAGGGGCAGCTACCGTTTCTTTTAAACGTATTTTGTTAGTTAACGTATCAAGTTCAATGGTTTGTTCGTCTGTTTCAGCTAAACCAGCAAATTCATTTACAATAGAGGCACTATCAATGTAGTAACTAGCTGTAAAACTATTAAATGAAGCAGTTGTAGTAAATGTACCAGATACTGCTGTAAATACAGGGTCTGTTTCTTGATAATATGAGGCTGTTTGGGCTGTTTCAACATAAGAAGCTGTTTGAGCATTTTCTACATATGAGGCTGTTTGAGCGTTTTCTATGTAGGATGCAGTTTGAGCATATGAGGAACTTTCAGCATTTAAAGCATAAGAGGATGTTAATGGAACATTTGCTGCATAAGATGCTGTTAAAGCATATGAGGCACTTGTGGCACTATTAGCATTTCCTGTCAAGTCACCTGTAAAAGATCCAGTAAAAGATCCAGTATTGTATGAACTTGTAAAAGATGAAAACTCAACCTCTGATACAAAGCTAGCATCTAAACTAGAGCTAAAGTTTTCTAGATCTGTTACTCTTCCCTCAAATGAACTACTATCAGTATAGTAGCTAGATGTAAAATTATTGAAAGAGGATGTGGTAACAAGTGAACCAGTATCAATGGAGGGTATAGGTAAATTATTCAGATTACTACCATCCCCATAAAATGAGCCACTAAAGGAACCCGTTATACTATAGGACCCTGAGCGTAATTGTTCGGGTTTGATTAGAGCCATTTTATTTTCCTTGGGCTACGTATTGTTTAACGTAGTTTTTGCTTGTTTTATTTTTGCTTGTTTTGCTTTTTGCATGAACTCCAGGACGTTTAACTTTAGGTTTTTTGTTAAACAATGAAGTTGCTGATGTTTTTACTTTAGCTGCCATTTTATTATAAATATAAATCAATTACTAAATTTCCCAATAGCTACTATTTCATCTGAAGGGGAGATTGAGTAGCCTAATTCGGTAGGGTCAATTACAAGAGTTGAAATGCCTGCATTTTGGGTAAAAGAAACTATAGCTGCACTTTCTACCAATGTACCGTTTACAAAGAATGTAAAGTTTACGATAGAAGTTGGTGGTAAACTATTTGGAGCTTGAATCCAACCAGAATTAAATGTTACTGTTGTTGAATTTACATATGTTCCAAGTTTTTGTATGTTGGTGTTTAAATATACTAGCACGTCTTGAGAGATATAGTTTATTACTGGTTTTTGGTTGTCTATAAATATAGGGGATGTGGTTTTAAGTGGTTTTGGTTTTGGATCATCTAGCGAACTAACTGCTTCCATTTCAATTATAACTTGGGCTTTACTATTATATTTTTTGATAGATGTTAATTGTTTTTGAATACTGTCAGGTATGACGTATCCTTTAATAGTTAAGGTAAATGTTGCTTTAGCTATTCTGTTTGAATTATCTGTTATTTCAATTGGAGTATCAAATGAGCTAATTGTAGCATAGAATTTGAAACGATCTTTTTCTCCCCAATATGTGTCGGAAGCATAGTTGATAGCCTCAACTATTTTGTTTAATTGAGACACATAATATGTTTGTATAGCACAAGTATATGATATAGTAACATAATCTGGGATTACATTTACTATAAATTGCTCTACTGGTTTACGGTTGTTTAAGGTGTTAAAATTTGAATATGCATTTTTTGGATCATATACTTTTTTCCATGTTGTGTACAAGTTTGGAGAATTTGCATCCATTTTATTACCCAAAGAGCGATTCTTATCTATACTATCTCGTTTGAACATGATAAGAGGAGCCATAATTGCACCATTCTTGTCTTTGTAATATCCATCCTTTTGTGTAGATTTCCAACGTTCAGGTGAACCATATATTATGGGAACAGGGATTCGCATGTTGTTTTGTGTAACTGAAGGGCGAATCACATTTGAAAAATAGTAGTGGATTGCCTCATCAATATCTTCAAATCCTATAGTGAATGGTTTTGTAGTATCTCCCCTAAATGAAAGTTTTTCTGAGCGGTTAAATTCAATTCCATTTTGTTCATTTGCTGTAAATTGATCAAAATTAGAGGGAATGTTTGGATTACCTATAGTTTCTCCATTTTCAGGGTTAACATACGGCTCAATTTGTTCGTTTGAAATTTGACGTTGAGATTTTGGGTTTGGTTTTCTTGTTCTTGGCATGTCTCTATAAATATAGGTCTATGATAAATATTTATAGGTATGAGTAAACGACTAGAACAACTTGAAGTAAAAAAATTGTTGCAAGAATATAGTTTTCTATTGTTGGATGAAGAATACAAAAACGAGGTTATAGACTCTAACAAGGAGGAATTTTTAAATAAAATAAGAGAGGCACGTGGTGAGACACCTCCACCTCCCCCTCAAACCCCTCAAGAACAACTACCAAAGAAAAAAATAGACCCAAACACAGTGGACAAGTCCACTAGAGAAAAAGTTAAAAAGTTGTATAGGGAAATTGCTAAAATCACTCATCCAGATAAAGCAAAAACAGATGAGCATACTGAACTGTATGTTAAAGCTACTACGGCATCTGAGGAATTTGATTTGTATACTTTATATGAAATATGCTCACAACTTAATATATCTCACTCAATAGATGGTGAAGATAAAGATATTTTAAAAATACGTATAAACGAAAAAAAGGACAAGCTTAAAAATATTGAAAATTCATTCATATGGTTATATGCGCATGCCGCAACAGATGAGGAAAAACAGAAACTAGTAGATCAATTTGTAAATAAACACGGAAACAGTATATGAAAATAGGAATCACACTCGGCTTAAAAGACAACAAAGAATCCATTTGGACAAACGGTATCAAACAAAACGTTTTGATGCTTGTACACCTGCTAAAAAATTCAAAGAAAAAATACGATGTTTGTATTTTAAATTCTATGAATGTAGATTTTACAGAACGTCCTTCATATCTTGATGGAATAGACATTCACTACTTTAACGATAAGTTTTTGGAGATGGATCTGTTGATTGTAATGGGTGCACAAATATTTGACTATCAACTTGAAACATTTAAACGTTCTGGAGATAATAAAAAAGTTGTATCTTATAAATGTGGAAACAACTATGTGATCCATATGGAAAATATTTTGTTTCGTCCAAGTGAGGATAAGAAGTTTCAATATGAACGTCAATATGATGAAATATGGTATGTTCCACAACAAGATGAGGTAAATTCTGGTTTGTATAAAACACTATATCGTACAAATGCCTTTGCGGTTCCTTTTATATGGTCTGAAAAGTTTTTATTTGAGGCGGTTAGAGAAATACATAAAGGGTTCAAAGCAGGAAAATACACAAAAGATTGGCAGTACGACAATACCAAAGAAAAAAAGATAATTGGTATCATGGAGCCAAACCTCAACATTGTTAAGTTTTGTTTGATTCCAGCTATGATTGCTGAGGAATCATATCGCACTATTACAGGCCGAAAACACATTGAAAAACTTCGTATTACAAATGGAACGGTAGTTTCAAAACATCGAGAGTTTATGTCCATAATTCAAACATTTGATTTGTTTAGGGAAGGTAAGATATCGGCTGAATCACGTTATCAAACAGCTTACATGTTAACTCAACATTTGGATGTGTTGATTTGCCACCAGTTGTTAAATCCATTAAATTATTTGTATTTGGATGCCGCTTATTTAGGGTATCCAGTTTTACATAATGCTCCAATGTGTAAAGATTTGGGTTACTATTACGAGGGTTCAGATACAGTTGAGGCCGCTAAAATGTTAAATCATATATTAACAGAACACGATAAAGATATTGACGGATATAATCAACGCAATGATGTTGTGTTACAACGCTACCATATTGAAAATACAGACGTTATTGAAACGTATGATCGTTTGATTGAGGGTGTATTTAATGGTGGAAATAAGGATTTGATATATGATCCTACTACTAACCTATATAAATAAATGTTGTCTATAGGAATAAAAAAAGGGACCTTTTGAGTCCCTTTTGTTGTGTTTGGTTAAATATATTGGATTACAATTGTCCGATACCTTTAACACGTAGTTTGCCTGTTCCTGTTGGAATCAAATCAGCACCAAAAATCTCCCAATTATTTGCAATTAAATAATCGTAGTCTGTGGTTCCAGCAGATGTTCTTCCACCTGATGTGTAAAGTTCACCAGTATCCCAATCATTTGCCAATTCATTTGCTGCTAATTTTGCTAAAAGTGAATTGTTTGTTAAAGTTGAGTTAGTAAATGGGTTATTCTCAACACTCAAATATTGAAGGTTTAGTAAGCCTGTGATGTCAAGTGATGTTAATTGGTTATTTTGTAAAGTTAAAATATTTAAGTTGGTTAAACTTGATACATCAATTGATATTAATAAATTACTACTTACCACTAAATTAGTAACAGATGTTAAATCGGTTGCATCAAAAGATGTTAATTGGTTGTCACCTAAACCTAATTCATTCAATGATGTTAAACCTGTTCCATCAAATGAAGTTAGTTGGTTACCACCTAATCCTAATAATGTTATATCACCACTTGGTGTACCATCAGATAAACATGGAATGAGTGTAAATTCTCCATTTGCATTTGCTACTGTTATGGTTTGAGCACCATTATTTTGATCAAATACGCTTGAATCTGTACCATCGTGGTTGTATTTCCAATATCCAGTAGATGTTTCAGCATAAATTGAAATTGTTTCTCCAACTGATTTGGATGTTATAAAAGTTGCCATAATTTTTTTTCGTTTTTAAAGTTTATAATTTTATGTTATGGATTGATCTGTCCAACACCTTTAACACGTAATTTACCTGTTACAACGGGAACTAAATCAGCACCATCAACTACCCAATTATTTGCAATCAAGTAATCATAATCTGCAGTTCCGGCGGATGTTCTTCCTCCAGTTGTGTAAAATTCACCAGAGTCCCAATCGTTTGCTAATTCATTTGCTGCTAGAAGTGATAGAAGTGAATTGTTAGTTGAAGTTGGATTTGTCAATAGGTTATTAGATATATTTAAAAATTGAAGATTATTTAAACCTGTAGCATCAAATGATGTTAATTGGTTATTTTGTAAAGTTAAATCATTTAATGTGGATAATCCAGACCCATTAAATGAAGTTAATTGATTATTATAAATAAATAAATAAGTTAATGCTGATAAATCTGTTCCGTCAAATGAAGTTAATAAGTTAGAATTTAAATTTAAACCTGTTAGATTAATTAAACCAGTCCCATCAAATGATGTTATTTGGTTATTAACTAAACCTAAATCAACTATATCACCACTTACATTACCTTCACTATCGCATGAAATCAGAGTAAATTCTCCGTTTGCATTTGTTATTGTGATAATTTGTTCTCCATTTTCAAATACACTTGAATCTGCTCCATCATGATTATATTTCCAATATCCAGTAGATGTTGGAACATTAATTGTAATTGTTTCTCCTATTGATTTGGATGTTATAAAAGTTGCCATAGTTTTATTTTGTTTTTAAAGTTTATTAAAATGTTTTTGTATAAATATAGGGAGGAGTATTTCATCCTCCCCATAAATTTTAACTATTAATACATACCGTAAACAGCAACTTTATCACCAGCTAAAGGAGCATCGTTGAATGTTACAGATGTTGTAGTGATTGAATAATCACCAGCATCTTGTAATAGACCATTCAAGTAAACTGCCTGTGAACCAGCTCTAAGTTCGTTATTGAATGTAAATTCAGTACGTGAACCATTAGCAGTTTCAACTACACCAGCATTTCTGAAATAAATGTTAGTGAAATCGTATGCTAAAGATGCTTCAGCAGATTCTGCACGAGATACTTCTGTGCTGATTTCATCCATTACATTCACACCATCAACTGTCAATTCACCAGATACTTCAACATTACCTTCGAATGTTCTTGTTCCACTTGCAGGAGCAGCAATTGTTTCTTTCAAACGAATTACGTTTCCAACAGTGTCAAGTTCAATAGTTGCTTCATCAGTTGCAGCTAAACCATCAATTTCACTTGAAACATATGCTTCAAGTGAGAAGTCAGCTGATTCTCTTGTAGAGATTTCATTTGACAATTCTGTTGATACTTCAGCAAATGAGTCAATTGAAGTTAAGTCAGTGTTTGCAATCAAGTAAGATACTTCTTCAGACAATTCAGTAGCTAAAGATGCTTCAGCAGCTTCTGCTCTTGAGATTTCTGTAGAGATTGCATCTGTTAATGAAGCTTCTGCACTCATTGCACGAGATTCTTCAGCATCAACGTCAGCAATACGAGCTGAAGTTTCAGTAGATAGATCAGTAGCTAAAGACTGGTCAGCAGCCAAACGAATAGAAGCTTCGTTGTCAATTGCAGATACTCTTGCAGACTCTTCAGCGTCAACGTCAGCGATTCTTGCGGAAGTTTCTGTTGACAATGCAGAGTTCAAAGATGCTTCAGCAGATGTTGCTCTTGACTCTTCAGCATCGATATCTAAACCAATTGAAGTTACAGCACTCAACAATGCGTTATCGTTCTCTAAATCAATTCCGTTAACGAAATCAACGATTTCAGCAAATTGATCTAAATCAACATCTGAACCATCAAGGATGACATCAATACGAGATGCTTCAGCAGATACTGCAGTTGCCAAAGATTGGTCAGCAGCCAAACGGATAGAAGCTTCGTTAGTAATTGATGTTGCTAAAGATGTATCAGCTGATGTACGAGCATCATCTTCTCGAGAAATTTCACCTGATATTTTTGTTGATAAACTTTCATCAGCAGATAAACGAATAGAAGCTTCGTTATCAATTGCTACAGTACGGTTAGATTCTTCTGTTGATAGTCCTGTTGATAAATCAGAAGCTAATGATTCATCAGCAGCTAAACGTGTTGAAGCTTCATTTTCAATTTCAGTTGATAAACTATTATCTGCTAATTCTCTATTTGAAACTTCAGATGATATAATTCCATCATAATAGATTTGATCCTCAACTCTCTGTGAAGTTTCAGTTGACAAATCAGCAGCTAATGATTCATCAGCAGCTAAACGAGCTGAAGCTTCAGCCTCATCATTTGCATTAAGATCTGAAACTGCAATGGATAATTCACCAGATAACCAATTATCTTCTGCTTGTCTTGCAGATGTTTCAGAAGACAACTCATCACTTAATACAACCTCAACACTCATTGCTCTTGATTCTTCAGCATCAACGTCAGCGATTCTTTCTGAAATTTCAGTTGATAAAGCACCTTCGATAGAAGCATTAGCAGTTGATAAGTCAGCAGAAATTTTAGTTTCTAAACTGTTATCACCAGCAACTCTTGCAGATGTTTCGGTCGATACGGCAGCTTGACGATTTGCAGTTTCAGTTGACAAGTCAGCAACAACAGAAGCGTCACCTGAAATACGAGCGGCTTCCTCTAATGAGATAGCAGCTTCTCTATCAGCAACTTCAGTTGATAAATCAGAAGCTAAAGATGCTTCAGCAGATGTTGCACGAGATGCCTCAGCGCTTAAAGAAGCACCAGCAGCTGTTGCCAATGAAGTGATAGCACCGTTTAAGTCACCATCAGCAGATTGGAATGCACCAACGATTTCAGTTAATGAATCTAAAGCTGCAGGATCAACGTTTGAGACGATGTAATCAATTCGGTCTTCCAATGAAGATTCAGCTGATTCTGCACGTGCAGTTTCATTAGATACTTTAGTATCCAAAGAAGCATCAGCAGTTGACATCGCAGCTTCTAAACTTTCATCACCAACAACACGTAAAGATGCTTCAGCATCGATGTTGTTTTGTAATGAAGTTTCAGCTACCATTGCGCGAGATTCCTCAGCATCAACGTCTGCTTCACGGTTAGCAACTTCAGTAGATAAGTTTGCGGCAAGTGATTCATCACCAGCAACGCGGTTTGAAATTTCAGTAGATACTGCAGCTTCACGAGCAGAAACCTCAGTTGAAAGGCTAGCCGCAACAGAAGCATCACCAGATACACGTGAAGAAACTTCACTTGAAACTTCAGTTGAGATATTATTGTCAATTGAGGTAATCGCTGATTGTAAACCATCGATATCTGCAACAACAATACCAACTGGAGCGGTGATTTGTGCATTATCTAAAATTAAGTCAGATTGTCTATTTAAGACGATTTTTGTAGTTGACATAAGTTTTAAATTAAATTAAATTAAATTGTTTATAAATGAATAAGGGTGAACCAGAATGTCTCCATTTAAGTAACATCAATTACTACTCTAGAAATAGAATTTTACTTGTTAAATAAAAGGTTTTTCAAGTTCTTTATGGCATTTGTGTAAGCCAAAGGTTCGCATGAACCCGTTTCCGTTAAATATGCATCTACATCGGATAATAGTTCGGGGCTAGATGGGAAAATAAACGTAGATTTTTTTGTAGTTTTTTCTACTGTAAATTTATGCCCCTTGATCTTAAGGTATGCTGTTAAATATAAATCTGAAGTTGAATATAAATTCTCTGAGTTCATCTAAATATTGGGTTTGATTATACGTATGCAGGATTTTTTAAAAATATAAAGGAAAATCTAAATATTTTTTTATCCTATAACAAATGGTAATAGGTGCAACGAAGGTTTGTATCTGTTGGGGGAGCTTCTTTAAATGTAATAGTTGAGTCAGATACTTGATAATCCCCATTAATCCCACTTTCTTGAAGCAAACCATTCAAATATATATGTTCACTATCCTCTACTGGGGGATACTGTAGGGTAAATACTTTATTTATCCCATCAATTACACCAGATAAAGTTTCTTTGTCTTTAAATACTTTTACAGGAGTGTTATCTACATAATAGTATGTGCAATTTAATTTCATTCCCGGAAGTAAAGGCTGATCAAACGTTATAATTGAACCCGAAATTGAATAGTCTGTAGATGATCTACTATCAATTAACAAACCATTTAAATATAAATGTTCACTGCCTAAGGTTGGAGTATGTTCTAAAACATATATTGTGTTTACACCATCGATTGAGCCGGATGGGGTTTCTTTATTTACAAATATTTTGGATGCATTTAAAGCATTTGCTGTTGAAGATAAACCATCTATTTGAATACTTTGAGTTGTTAAAGATTGAGAAATTTGCCCAAGTGATTGTGTAACTAAAGTAATAGATCCTGCTATTTGATTTATTGCTTGGGTTATAGCATCAATATCAGCAGTTGGTTGCGATACAACAGTAGTTATGATAGTTCTGTTTTTAAATTGGTTTAAATATACTGGGGTTGAAGAAATTTTTTCGGCCATTTATATTCTTTCTTTTGAGATTTGAACTTTATCTGCAGGTACATAATGTGCTGTGCAAATAATTGACCAATTGGAGCCAAAATTTTCCAGTCCTGGGTTTAATGGGTTTGTGTTATATGGGTAAGCTGGGTCTTTTCCAACTACAAGTTGATTATCATTTACATTATTAATTTCCCAATATGATTCATACCACATTATTATATCTCCTGATTCAGGTAATACATTAGCGTCAACTAAATCATCACGTAAAAATTTAAATGTCATTGGTCTATCATAAGACACACCAAAATCATCAACTGGTTGGGAAGCATCTCCTCTATCAATTAATACGTTTAATAGAACAGGTTCTGCATATAATCTTGCACCAGCTGCTTCACCATATATGTTTACCTTTGTTTCAGCTGTTTTGAGTTGATAAAATACACATTGTTGTGTAATAACATCCCATAGCAGTTCCCTGTTAAGGTGCCTAAATAATGAAACGTCACGTGATGAACCAAATAATGCGCACATAATTTATTGTGTTTTAAATTTCCATTTATATCCTTTACTATTATTTTTCCAATTTTGTAAAGATCTATGGATACTAGTTATACCTAGATAAGTACATGCTTCTTTAGCACTTTTCCATTCTTTTATAAATATTCCTTCTTTAGAATATTGAAGGACAGATTTACTGTTTTTTTCTCTTATTTTCTGGTTTCTTTCATCATTCTGGTAACAAACATGGCCTATTTTCTTTTGGGAAATTTTTTGTTTGGTTTCTAAAGAAAGTTTATTACCTAATGCGTATTTATTTCCTAATTTATGTTGTCTTTTTTTTAAGTTAGATTCAACAGAATGTTTTCTTCCTTTATTAGCTTTACTAGTTTGAGATTTTTGATAATCACTTTGAGAAAAACCTAAATGGTATTTATTTCCTTTATTGGCATTTTGAATATTTATTATTTTTTCTTTTGGAAATGAAGATATACCAGATGAATATTTGGTAGCATTGTAAAAAAGTGGATTATCATATGCATCAAAATAATCAATCCAATACTCTTCTAATTCTTTCATTAAATTAATATCGTTTACTTCTGCCAGTATGGTTTTAATAAAATTTTTCTTTCCATATTTTTTTATAGATTTTTTTATATAAGTACCAGACCCATAATAATTAGGGTCATTAGTGGAATTTGAACCAATATATTTTTTCCCATTGATTAAATTTGTAGTACAATATACTATCATAAAATTATTTTTTTAACCGATGTATATAACCATTGGTATATTACTAATTGTTTGTCTTTGAGCTTCAGATTCTGCTGCTTTTTTCTCTAACAACGCTTTACGTGAAGTTGAATCTAAATATGCTCTTAAACGCTCAATTAAAGCTTGTTTTTCAGAGGTTGCAGCAGCAATTAAATCTGATTGGTTTAATGTGATTTCAGAACCTGGGATAGGAACAGATTGGTATTTTCCTCTGACATATCCTAGTATTTCTTTTACAATGGCTAAAGCATATTCAAATACCCATGAACGTCCAATTGAGTTAATATTGGTATAAATTGGATTTTCATATGGTACATTTGAAGGGTTTGTGATTATGCTTCTACCATTTCTGTCAACATATGGATTGTTTTTTTCATCCAATATCATATATTCAAATCTCATATATCTTAAACCAGTTGGAATAGGGAATATTCTCAATTGGTTATTTACCAATTCAAAGGTATATTGAGATTTTCTAATTTGATCGTTAAATTCTATAGCTTGTATTTTTTGCAAATCATAGTTTACGGGCATTAACATAAAGTTAATTGCGGGTGAATATGAACCCCACCCAAATGAATCTAGCATTTGCATCATTCCTACACCAGTTCCAGCATATGGGTCAAAATAACGTGTTATTGCTGGGGGAGATTCATAAAATATGCGTCTGATTTCAATGCGCCCTTGGATACTTTGAGAAACTGCCCATTCGTTCATATCATAATTTTGAACTCCTGCTTGTAAAGGGATAGAGCCTGTGTGGTAAGTAACTGTACCTCCAACACCTGCTTCTGTTCCATATTGATTTGAAAGTAAAATTATATTACTTAAATTTTCTTGAACCAATTCACCATTAGCTGACCCTATTGTGGTGGGATTTCCTTGGAATGATAGTAAATTATCTGCTACTTGATAAGCATACAATTCGTTTCCGTAAGTTGTTACTGCATCTTCTAATGCTGTGTAAAAGTTTATGTCCTGGAGTTCAATTTCTGTTAAAGGGTATCCTAAACGTTGAGCAGCAAATTTAGCAAATTTATCAGCGTCTTGTTGAAATTGAATATCATTATCGTAAAATCCAAACGGTGTTGCTCCGGGTTGAAAAGAGCTTGAACCAGGCCAAATAGGAATGTTCATGGTATTTTAGTTTATTATAAATATGAAAAAAAAGAGTCTCATTAAGAGACTCCTTCTAGAATATATTATCGATCTTATTAGCTTAAAGATCCTGTTCTCCAAGCATTACCATCCCAAATATAAAATTTAGCAACAGTAGCATCAAAATATATTGAACCTGTTAATGGTGATACAAGAACACCACTTCCTATTGTTATTGATCCAGACGTTGCATCTACATTATAAGCGGTAGTTGCAGTTGCTACATCACCATCTACATTTGCACCAGCAACATATGAAGCAGTTTGAGCATTTTCTACATAAGAAGCAGTTTGAGCTGTTTCAACATATGATGCTGTTTGAGCATTTTCTACGTAAGATGCTGTTGCAGCATTGTCAGCGTTAGTTGCTAAAGCTACATATCCATCAACGTTTGCTCCGTCAACATATGAAGCAGTTGTTGCTAAATCAGCATCTGTTGCTAAAGCTACGTACCCGTCTACATCAGCACCAGCTACGTAAGAAGCAGTTGTTGCAGTATCAGCATTACCAGTTACACTACCAGATACGCTTCCTGTTACATCACCTACAAATCCTGTAGCTGTAATTGTTCCTGTGTTTGTATATGAACCTGTGAAATATTCAAAATTTTCGTCCATTTCAGCGATAGTAAGAGCGGAACCTTTTACTGATCTTAAAGTTAAATTTGCCATTTGTCGTTTGTTTTTTTATTATACGTATTATAAAGAAGCTACAAAATATTCTAAAGAAATGTTTGAGCCACTAGCTTTTGCTTTTATTGAATCTACTGAGTGAAATACACTATAGTAAGTTTCATCTACATAATTTTCTACTACATAATCATTTGCTGAGGATGCATTAATATCTGCATCATTTAGCATGATTGATTTTCCAGCACCTAAATTAAATAATGTACTTTCTTGTCCAGTTACAATTAGATATATTTGGGCACTATTTGTTTTAGATAAGTTAGTTAATCTAACATATTTTACAGAAGATTTTACAAATGCCCCACCTGTTTGTTCTTCCTCACTATCAACAAAACGTAAAATTTCAACCCCTGAACCACTAAATGTGGTTGGAATAGTATCAATACGTCTAACTATTTGATTAATGTTAGGGATTGTTACTAGATTATGAGTTTTTTCCTGGTTTTGGTTAGGAAGGGTAATTTCTTCAGTAATGGTTACATATAAATTAGCCATTTAATTTTATTATACATATTACCACATCATAAAAAAATAAAAAAGCCCCGCTTTATAAGCGAGGCTCTTTATTTTCGGTTGACCGTTACTCTTATAGAGTGTTCAAATCATTAACGAAGATACGACCGTAGAATTCAGGACGGATCATTTTCTTAGCGTAACGAGTCAATAGACCTTTTCTTGGTGTGAAAGTGTCTGGATCGTACACTAATGGAGTCATGATTAGAGGCACATATGGAGCAAATACAGCACCAGTTTCAAGGAATTGAGATCCTCTATAACCCATCAAAATAACGTTTTCAGTCATGTATGGGTTTTTGTATACTGTATAACGGTTGTTTAAGTTACCTGATTTTTGGATACCAAATGCATAGCTTGCTTTAGTTACATCACCATCAGAAGTTGAAGCAAATCCTGGGATTGATTCAAGGACAGTTGCAACTGAAGGAGAACATACTAAGAAGTTAGCTCCACCACGTAAAGTCTTTTGGTGGATTTTGTTAGAAACTTTCTGCATTTTAGTACCTAAAGTTTGGAACCACTGACCTTGTGTGTTGTAGAAGTCTAAATCAGCAGCCCAAGCTGTTTTACCTGCATTCAAGTAATTGTTGTTTTTAGCTGACCAGTATTCATCTGCAGCAGAAGCATCTTGGATCAACATATCTAAGTTTTCTAGATCGATTTCTAGAGCAATATACTCAGACATGATTGAAGTCAATTCAGCTTCAGCATCTAATGATTGGTAAGCATTCAAATCTTGAGCAAATTCTGGTGTCCATTGTGCTTTTAACTTACGTGTTTTAGCAACAATAGCTTCAGATTTCATTTGAATGTTGATTTGTGGAATAGCTAATGCATCAGCAGAAGTTGATTCAGCATTTGGATAACCAGCACCGCTGTTATCTTCAAAATCACCTCTAAAATTATCAGCAGGTTGCATGTTGTAGAAGACAGATGAAGAAACACCTGCAGCTGGGATATCAGATGTACCTACAGAACCACTATAAATAAATGTGATTGCGTTAGTACCGTTTGTAGAAGTGTATTGTGGTAACAATTTAGCTGCAGTAGCTGAAGTTAAAGTTGAACCTGAAGCCAATACAAATGCTCTAACACCTTTATAATCAGGACGAGTTAATTGTCCAGTTACAGTTACAGCTGTATAGCTACCTGTTGTAGAAGCTAATTCAGCTGCGTAATCTAATTGAGCCCAAGATGCTGTTGCTACAGTTACACCTACAGAAGCAGAGAATTGGTTGATTGAATAAGCAAATCTACCAGCACCGTATAAACCGCTAGATGGATCTAAATTAGCTCCTGGGTTTGTGTTACCGTACATTGAAGATGAAGCAGCATAAACATCTGAACCTGGACCAAATGTTGTTGGAGATCCAGCTTTAGCTGAAGCACCATATTGGAAATCCAAGAAGAATACAAGACCTGAAGGTAGATTCATTGGTTGTACTGACATGAATTCTTTAGTTGATAAAGAACCAAATACTTTACGTACCAATGGAAGAGCTACACCAGCCCATTGCTCACCTTGTCCTACAACAAAGTTAGAGCCTCCTACTTGAGTAGAAGATTGCTCAACAACAAGTTGTTTTGCTTGGTTTTCAAGGATCAAAGCCATGTTGTTTTTTTCAACTTCGCTTCCAAGTCCTTCTAATAGGCCTGTTTTAGACCATTTTGATGCCATTCTAGCAGCATCACTCTGCATGTTTCTCCATCCGTTTGCAGAGCTTTCTAGTAATGAATTAATACTTGACATTTTTTGTTTTTTTTTAGTTTTTAAATTAAATAATTCCAGCCAATTTTTGCATTCTTTTAAATACATCGTTTGACTCTACGATTGGTTGTTTTGCAGTTGGGGTAGTAGTTGCTTTAGAAGCTCTACCTAGGTTTTCTTTAATGGTTTCTTTTTTAACTTTAATTCCCTCGTTTAAAGTTTCATATACCATTTTTACTTCACCTACGTTTTTAGCTTTGTCAAACGAACTTAATACCTTCACTTTTTGGTTTTCGTTCAAATTTTTAGCTTTGAAGATTTTGTTTGAATAAAGAAGTTTAGCGTTTAAAAGGTTGATTTCGTTAAGTTCAGCTTTTAAAGTTTCGATTGTAGAAAGAGCTTCATCTAATTCAGCTTTCATTTCATCCATTGTTTCTTCTGTTTCTTCAACTGATTTTTTTACTTTTTCTACTTCATCTTCAACTTTTTCACTTGCTTTAACGATATTACCTATAGAAATATCTTGGTCTGCAGCTACATTTTTTAAAGCAGCTAACATAGGATTACTTGTTGTTTCTGCTTCATCAAGGCTAAGACCTAATTTCTGGATAGTATTTAAGTTATCTAGGACTTTTTGTTTTAGTTGGGGGTTACTTTCCATATCTTTTTTCATAGTCTCCCATTCTTTATCCAATGTTCCTTTTTGCTTAGAAAGAATTAAATTAGTTATTCTTCTTTTTAACTCTTCTTCTTTTGCAGCTCCTTTACTATAGAAATAAGCTGTACCTAATGCAATTAAACCTCCTAAAGTACCCAATCCTGCTGCTAATACTATTGGTGCAGATGGATCAAATATTTCATTAGTGGAGTATTCATTTTCTTCTTCCATTTCTTCAATTTCTCTTAAAAGTTCTGCTAAATCTACTTCTTCTTCCTCATCACCCATTTCCATTTCTTCACCTTCTTCTTCACCTTCGAATTCAGATCCTGCTTGTAACTCACCGTCTTTAATCATTTGTGCGATTACGTCTTCAATCATTTCTTTCAATTCGTCGTCTGAAAGGTCTTCCATTTCTGAGTTTTCTTCTTCACCTTCTTCTTCCTCTTCACCTTCCTCTTCTTCACCTTCTTCGGCTTCGTTGATGTTTTCTTCAACTTCACCTTCTTCCATTTCTAGCTCTGCTAAAAGTTCTTCCAAATCAACTTCGTACATGTTTTCGCCTTCTCCTTCTTCCATTTCTTCTTCATCAAGAGCTTTTTCGCCCATTGAGCTGAATCCTGTTTCAGGTTCTGCGTCCATTTTACCATATCCTTCTTCTTCAAGATCTTCTTTTTCCATTTCTTGAAGTTTTAAAGATAACATAGATTTAAGTTGAGGTGTAAAGGACTCTTCTAGAGCTGCTTTTGCATTTGCTATAGCCATTTCTTTTACAGCTTTAGCTTCAGCGATTGCTTCTTTAAGCATTTCTCTGTTAGTTGCCATTTTTTCCTAAATTTAATTTTGTTGGGAAAGTACGTTTATTTTAAAACGTAATAGAATTCATTTAATTGATACCACATGGATTGAGGGTGGTGGTATATTCTGTTATATGTATATGCAAATTTTGTCAAAGTCGCAAAAGACAAAAAAAGCTCTCAAATGAGAGCAATTCTTGTACCGGTTTGCATATTTTAAAATATCGGGCATGTGCCTTTAGCACATAAAATTTCAGTTATAATTGAGTTTGTGCGTGCGTAAGGATCTAGATATGTTGTTCTAGATTCGTTTAATTGTCCATTACGCATCCAAGAGTCAGGATTAGAAGGGTTTGAAACTAAATCAAAAGTAAGTAATTCAAAATCATCTTGTACTTCCATTACCTCACCCATTTGTTTTAATGAGCCCATTCCGCGAGATGAAATACCAATTGTTAAACCATTGTTAACTAAAGCACCTGCTATACGGCCAGATACAGTTCCTTTTGGTCCTAGGTCTGAAAATATTTCTACTTGGCCCCATACTTCATCACCATCCCACCATATTTTACGGATAGAATGTGAAGCGTTTTTTAGGTTTATAACTTGAGAATCAGGATGATCTAATTCACCACATGTTTCGGTTGTTTTTTGGTTTATTTTTTGTTGGAAATTATTAATTTCACGTTCCCACAACTCACGTTTGTAGTATCTTCCGTTACCATTTTTTACCTCAACGGTAGCTAAAATACCTTCAACAAAAATGTTTCCATTACCTTTTAGCCCTTCTAAAAGGCGAACCGGTTGGGGAACAAAATGTCTGGTTTCTATTAAAAGTTGTTTGTTCATGTTTAGTAATTTTCGTCATATGACATTTCTTCACCCATTATGTTGTCTTCTAACATGTCGTCTGTTTCATCAATTACTTCTGTTTTTTTAATTTTACCTTTAAATTTAGACATCATTTTTTCAACTTTAGATTTTGCTTTTTCTAAAGCTTTGATATCTTTTTGAATTTCTTTAACTTTCTTAGTATCAGTTAAAGCTTTCATATCTTCATCCTCATCAAGTTTACTAAGTTGAGATTGTTTTTTATCAATTAATTCTTGGATTTTATCTAATTTAGATTGTAAAGTTTCATGTTCTGCTTCTTTGTTAATTGCGGCAAGATCTTTTTCTACACTTTCCATTAAAGATTCTCCCATCGGAAACGGAGGAGGAATTATTGCTACACCACCTTTAGCATTGGGTTCCATATCTTCTAATTGCTTCTTAAATCTCATTAAAGCTTCAACATTTATAGGACGACCTCTTCGTACTTCCCCAGAAGATGCTTGTGCTAGTTTAGCATTAATTTCTTTTATTTTTTTCCCAATCCAATCTTCTAATTTTTCTACTTTATACCCATTTTCTTTAAATCTAATTTGATGGTATAAAACATCTTTTCCTAGTACAGGGTATATAGTTGTCTTTGATTCAGCATATTTTTTAAGTAATGCTCTAACCATTGGCCAATATCTATCTGAAATTTCATTAGTGATAACTTTAAGGCGGTTTTTGTTATCTTCAATTTGTTTTTCTCTAGTGCCTCTACCTTTTTCCATTCCTCCTAAAGTAACATAAAGTAAATCTGATATAAAGATAGTATTGTCAGGAGTAATTCGGATATGAGGGATTTTTAATGATTCATCATATGAAGGAGCATTAAGGCCTGGATTTAAAAGGTTAAATTCTTTTCTAACTTCGGATGTTAAAATATAGTATGTTGGGATTTTTTGTTCTCCTTTTTCAATATTAGCAGTGTTGATGGTCATCATTCCATAATTGCCACCACCTTTAACTTCTTCTAACTCAGCATCAATCATTTCACGGATAGCTTTACGAAGTTTTTCTTCTTCTAAAGAACCATATTCTTTAAATTGTGCTTTATTTGCTCTAATTGTTTTACCACTTTCAGATTTCAATACTAAATTACCTACTTCGTCTTTTTTTTCTACTGTAACTTTAATTCCTTTATATTTTACAGTATCACCAACGTTAAGTTCTTTATTTTCATTTAAATTACCGTATCCAGATGATTTGTATTTTCCAGTAGCTTCTTTTGGGGTGCCTAAACCAGGATGTTCAGTTACATATCCTAAATCTTTTACACCAAATTGACCATCTTTTGTATAGTGAATTGGATCTTTTGATAAGTTTTTCAACACAATATCTTTCAATTGTTGCATTGTTTTATCAGCATTTTTAGGATCTTTCATTTCAGCATAATAACCCATCATAATTTGATCAAAGATCAAATTGTCTGGGGTTTTATCGTCTATTTTATCGTATTGTTTTTCAAGATCTTTTTCAACAGGTTTAGATACTTTTTTCTCTTCTGCTTTTACTTTCTCGTCTTCATTTTCTTTTTTCTTTTTAGCTTCAACTAAAAATGCCTCAAACGCAGTTTCGTATGACTCTTTTTTCTTAGGCTCATATCCAGCAACAGCAGTCAAACCAATCACATTTTCTGAAATTATGTTTTTAGTTTTAAGAGATGCAGCTGCTTCCTCAAATGTAGCAGAATTTGGTACTATATGAGGAAAATTACGTTTAGCTTCAGTAAGAAAAACACCTTTATGTCCTTTACCTTCTTTGATTAATAAATACTGATCTTGTAATGTTTTTTTCATTGTTTTTGTTTTAATAAATCTACTGCTTTTTGAATATATGCTAAAACCATTGAAGACGGTTTATAAATATCAAATGAACCTGGGTTAGCTGCGTAGTATTCTAAAGTATCATTTTTAGCATTTGATACAAGAGGGGATAAGTCTTTTAAAAGATTTTCAATTTGAGTAAATTCGTCAATTCTTTCGTTTTGAAATTTTTTTGCTGCGGATGGTTCTTTATCTTCTTCCCATAATTTTTTCTTATCGTAAGATTTTGGTTTAATGTTTGGGACATTTTTAAATCCTAACTTGTAATAGTATATATTTTTAGCACCTTTAGCGTTTTTATTTTTATTAAACGCGGGTTTAGTAGCCATTCCTATACCTTCACCAGGGGAAGCAGTAGCACCACCAACATTGGTAGCACTCATTTCTTTGAGTTTTTTACGGATTATTTCTTTTAACTTATCCATTTACAGTTTCTAATTCATTGATTAAATCACAATACTGTAGTAAATCAACTAAATCATTATCTGTTATTTTAGCATTTTTTGCTGGTGGATTGATAACAGAGATAATCTCGTTAATTTTAATTTTTGTAACTGGGTTGTTTGTTTTGTTGTTTAATTTTTTTAATTCAACTTTAATCTCGTTTATTTTATCTGTGTAAAATTCTTTTAAGCGAGATGTATTATCTACTGAATTGATGTATTCTTTAAGGATGATTTTTTGGTTTAGGCTTAAATCATCGTATTTGTTATTAAATTTCTCCATTAATATTTTATATGCAAGAAACTTAACATCTTTATCTGAGTTGTCTAGTTCTGTTAAAACTTCATCACGAACAGCACTTTCTTTAATTTGAGCAGCTGTTAAATGCTCTAAAATAGTAACTTTATTTGTGATAGTTTGTTCAGGATTAATAGAGGTTTGAGAATGGGTAATTTCTAACAATGTATAAAAAGCAGCATATACTTTGTAATTAGGAAGTTTATGATTAAAAAATTCATTTAAATCATAATGTTTTTGAATTTCACTAATCAAATTATATTTTTGTCTTTTAATTACCCCTCTATTTAAACTTTTAGATGATTCAGTTAAAGTAGAAACTACAATATTTGCTTTAGTTTCTGTAAGGGATGTTTTTTTAAGTAACGTTTCATATAACCTATATTCACGACCCAATTCCGTTTTAACGAAATATTTTTTAAGTATATCTTTTGCAGGGGAATCTTTACCGTCTAGTGTATCAGTGGTAATTTGACGAACTAAAAGTTCAAAAAGTATACCCGTATTTTTATATTTTGAATGACGAATTAACATATTTTATTTTTTCCAAATGTATTTGTATGCTCTTTTATATTTTTTATCACTCCCAATTCCTATATAAAAAGGAATATTTTCAGAAGTAACATGTCTATAAATATAAGCCATAATGTTTGTTTATTTATAAATATATAAAAATTTGTTACTCTCGTATTTGTGATTCATCTAACAATGAATTTCCTCTAATATCCGATTCAAAAATAATTTGTTTCTTTTGATTTTTAATGTTATTAAACATTTTACTATTTTTGTTTCGTTTAATTTTAGTTTCAAGTGCTAATGGAGATCCACCTTTATATTCTGGTTTAGTTGAGTTTGATTCATCTCCATCTACTTTAGCTCCTATAGCTCCTATTCTATCTTTTCCAAAAACACTATCTTGAGTGTTTCGATCTGTTACTTTTTCTTTTGGTCTTCCTAATGGTTCTTTTTCATCATATCCTTCAGGTACTTCGCCTTCATATCTTCCTCTTCCATATAAAGAAGCTAAATCATGTGGTGTACCGTAAGATTTACCTGTTTCAAGTGGATCATTACCTTCGTTTTCAATTTGAGTTACACGGAATTTACGTTTAGCATCTTGAAGAATCAAGTCTCTATATTCATCGTATTGATCTTCACTTAAATGGAATAAATTTTCATATATCCAATCAGAAGGCATCAATTTATTTTCTATCATTGAGATAGCTAATTCTGTTTTTTCTTTCATCAATGCTACTCTTTCTTGGTCATATATGATTGAAGGTGTAGTTAATGAAAGTTCAAAATTAGTTAAATTCTCATCAGTGTATCCTTGAGTATATAAATGAACTAGAGCAATTTTAGTTAATTCAGATACAACAATACGTTGAATGCGTTCAATTGTACGAGCAAAACGAATGTCTTCAGCAGCTAATGTTGCCTTACCAGTTAAATCTTTTTCATACCCCATAAACGCTTTTGGAACTTTAAGGGCAGCAAATAATTTGTCTCTTAAATATTCTACATCTGTAATACCATCGTATTGTAAACCACCTAAAGTATCAATTTTGGTTGCTTGATCGTTTCCTCTAACTGGGATGTAAAAGTCCTCAAGCAAGTTTTGCATATTGTACTTTAAGTTATAATCACCTGTTTGTTGATCAATATATGGAGTACGTTTCATTTTGGATATTGTTTTCTGCATAAAGTTTTCTACTTCAGCAGGAGCAATATTACCAACATTAATTGAGAATATACGTTTTTCAGGTGCTCTAACGATACGGTGAATTAACATCGCATCTTCCATCATCGTATATTGCTTAAATAACTTACGGCCTGGTTCAAGATATGATCTACCATAAGGTAAAAAGTTAGTGTCCGTTAATAAACGGAAATGAGCCATTTCGTAATTGTCAAAATATATATCGTTTGATTGATTTGCAGAGTTTGGTACGTTATAGTATCCATAATTTGATGGGGATGAAATTCCATCTGGATCAAATCTGAATCTTATATCATTTGGATGATCTTTATCATATCCGTCTTGTCTTTCAATATGAAATGCATTGTAAGGAATTACATTATATACACCAAATTTTTCGGAAATTTCTAGTTTTAAAAAGAAATCACCGTATTTCAACATATTACGAATCCAAGGCCATAAGTTAAATTCAACGTTCAATACATCATAGAACAAATTATATAAAGCACGTTGAACATCCTCGTCTGAACTTCTAATTTGGAGTACTTCACCCATATCATTACGTAAAGTACATTCATCAGCTAAAATATCTAACGCAGAGGCAACGATAGCATCTGTGTCCATAGCATCATATTCTGAGTAAAGAGTGGGGCGTAGAGTTTGATAGTTAAAGCTGCTTTGGTAACCATAAATTGAGGTATGTGAGTTAGTGTATATTCGGTTAAATCTATCAACTAAGGCATTTGTTTCATAATCACCTGATTGTTGGATTTTATTAATATCCATTACTTTCAACTCACCTCCTTCATTTCGAATGATTACGTCTGTTGAAAACAATCGTTTTAATCTTGAGAATAATCTAGTATCTGCCATGTTTATATTTTTAGATTAGCCATGAAATATCTTCTTGACCGTTTGAATAAGGGTTATCTATTTTAAATGGGTTGTTATTGTATTTATTTGGTTGGGCATTTGAATAACCTCCCGAATATGTTGTATTATTAGTATGGATACTGTTAAGCATACTTTTGGTCATTTCCATACCATTTTGTCTTAGTTTAAATGCTGTTTCTCGTAAAAAAGACATGATTGCAAATGCCATAATTAAATCATCATTGTATCCAGGTTGTGCTTCTGGTCTGCCATTTCTCCATATAAATACCTTCATTTCCTCTATCAGTCTAGCTGATTGGATAATAACACCTCTATCTCGAACAGCTTCTTGAAATTTACCTATTGAAATAGGTCTAGTAGCTGAGGACATTGTAAATCCAGGTGTCATTTTACTATGATCCATGTATGGGTCAAAATAACTATCAACTGTTAAAGCATTGCTTTTGGGTGAATAATACAAATTATGGTACCCTCTATCAAGGATAGTTTGAATAGTTGACCAAGCTATACTAGAATTTTCAGGAGCAAGTAAAGCATTATTATATTCTGTTGCAATTGCAACCAGTAAATGTCCAAAATCTTTTGTACTGATTTGTCCTTTATATTCTCCTACTTGCTTGTATGTTTCAATATCTAAAATATGAAATGTAGAGTAATCCGCTCCATCACCTCGAGCAACATCCGCTGTAATTAAATAGTTTTTTGAATAATCAGCTGGTTCCCAGATCCATAAATTTTGATCAATTCCACGTTTTTCGATTGGGTCTGTAATAAATGTTTTTTCGTAAAATTCTATTTCATCTGCCAAAAATACAGTATCACCTGAGGTGGAAAAATCACAGTCACATTCTTGAGCAGCCATTTTAGGACCTAAATCAGCATCTTGCTGGTCTCTCCATGATTGGTCTCTTTCAGGATGCACACTCCAGGGTAAACGGATAGGTAAAAAGCTATTTTCACTTAATTCAGCAGCAACCCATGTTTTATGGAACCAGTTACCTGTACCATAAGGTGTAGATAATGCAATACAACCACCACCAGTTGCTAATGTTTGTTGAGCTGAGGCCCATATCTCACCTATATTGTTAATAAAAGCAGCCTCATCTATTATCAATAAAGAAACGGCTTCTGAACGACCTGCATCACTAGAGGCTGAAGTTGCTTTAATTTGGGAACCGTTTGGTAATCGAAGTGTTAATTTATTTTCTTCTTCTGGTTTGTTTGGAAATTTAAGCCAAGATGGTAAGTTATTATACATAAACTTAACCTTTGTAACCATGTTTTTAGCAGTTTCTTGTTTTGTTGCAATACAAAGTACATTTTTATCTTGGTGAAACATCATCAACCATAAAGAATAACCCGCCGATAGTGTTGAAATACCTAGCTGTCTAGATTTTAAAACAATTGAATATGGATTTTCTTGAAATAAAGTTAAAACGCGTTCTTGGAATGGGTATAAGTTAAATTGAATGCGGCCACGTTTTGGATGTTGGATGTAGCAGTATCTTTTCATAAAATATGCTGGGGATGAAGCGCATTTTATGTATTCTTCTCTTATTGCCTGTTTTAGGTCTTGGCCCATTATTTTTTAATTTTTATATTGTTAATGACTGCAATTGTATCTTGCATGCATTCACTATATACTTTGGAAGTATAAAATGGGTTAAATTTTAACAGTCCCCATAAATATTTTTTCTCCCAATCTTTGTATAAAAATGTTGTTAAATTATCTTTAAATTCTTTATTGGTGAATGATATGGAATCTTTTTTAATAAACCCCGAAAATTTATAACATTTTTCAGTTAATGCAAAATATGCTTTTTCAGATATACTATCTTTTTTTAATATAGTAGATGTTAAAATAGAATCTTTAAAACGGTATCTAGTTTCTACTATATCAGTAATATTTTTAGTTTTGATATTAAGCACTTTAGCTAAAGAATCATATTTTGGGTATAACTTTTTAAGTTCATTTAACGTGAGTGATTGTTGTTTACTTTTATCTTCTACAAGAGCAATCATGTTGTTATTGTATCGTTTTCTTTCTTCTTTTTCATGTTGATACAATTTAAATAAACCATATAATGCTATTAAACATATTGTTAATATAGCTGATAGTCCGAGTATTATTTTAGTTTTTATAGTCATAATTTTTAAAAAAAAGTGTCTGCCATATATTAAAGCAGACACATGATTATGTTAATGTAGTAGTAAAAAAACTTCATAAATTAAAATAGTTTATCCAATTTAGATTGAATTTCTCCATTTAATTTATTTAATTTTTTAAGTTCGCCCATTAAATTTTCTCTTTCAGCCCCTTCAGCTCCTCTAATCTTACCAGCTAGTTCTTTCATTTTACTTTGGGTTTCTTTTTGAGCTTTTAAAAGAGCATCTTGGTTATTAGCTAATTTATCTAATTTAGGAGTTTTAGAAGCAGCAGCATCTGCTTTGTCCGTTTCTGTAGCTTTTGGTTTAGTAGTTGTTTCAGGTTTAGAGTAAGTTACATCATCAAATCCATCATCCCCTTTAGTTAAAGTAGCTTTTTTAGGTTCTTTAGTTCCTGTTGATGTTGTGCTTTTTGATTTAGCTGATATTTTAGGTTCAGTAGTTGTTTTTTCGCCTGCTGCTCTACCTCTTTTTTTATCTGCTTTAGTTAAATATGGTGTAAAATCAAGTAATTCTTCTCCAGTTTTAGGATTTTCAAAAAATTCATCTTCAGGGCGATTTAAAAATTTTCTAATTTCCTGGTTATTGAATGCAGCTGTATCAACCCCCATATCTTTACTTAATTGATTAGTATCAACTGTACCTTCATCTTCTAATTTAGTTAATAAAAGATTAAGAGCTTTACTTTTTGATACATTCTCATCTCTAAATTTATCTAAAGCTGATTTAAAACCTTCCATGTCAGATACATCATAGATTGGGGTTTCATTTAAAAGATCTTCTTCAAGTGTAGCTTCAGCTACACCAGTTCTCATCATGTCAGCTTTTTTCTTTTGCAAAGCTTTAATTTCTAAATCAGTAGCTTTAAGTGCAGCCGCTTTAGCTGCTTTTTCTTCAGCTTCACCTTCTCTTAGAGCACTAGATATTTCTTCACGTATAATTTCAAGTAAACGAGTTTTTTTCATTTTAATATAGTTTATTTATAAATATTACGAAAATAGCGTCTGTTTAACTTTTTGTATTCTTTCCTCAACATTGCCTGTTAAAATTGTGAAATTTTTTATTTTATGAGGATATTTTCTTAACAAACCTTGAATCTCTAAATCAACGTCTTTTCTATATTCTGAGTTTGTTGTTCTAACACCATTATCCTCTATTTCTACACCTTCAGGGGAAATGTAGAATATATAATCATATTCACCTATTAAATATGAAGCCGCTTGACATATCTCATCTGCTATATAGTATGGAATCGATTCAGCTAAACGTGTAAAAGCCATTACATCTATAACTGTGCGATCTGTTATGACTTTATCCCTAAGTAACTCAGATGCGCGTTCAGCTAAAAATATAAATTGGCCTTTTATTGTTGAATCAGTATTTAATGGAATACCTAAATCACGTAAATATTTTGAACGTTCTGTTGCAAAATAAAAATCGTTAAATTCTGGTAGTTCTTTTAAAGCATTAACTAAAGTGGTTTTACCTACAGACATTGTTCCACAAAAACCTATTTTCATAAATTATTTTTTACCGTAATTGAAATCCCCTGTTTTAAGGCGTTGTAATATATCAAATTGTTTTGGAGTTACCAAACCATTTTGTTTTTTAGCATAATTGATAATTCCTTGAAGATATTTTCTTTGAGATAAAGAATACCTATTCATATCTAACAATTGTTGATAATAATCTATATTTTTGATTTCAATATTATTATTACCTGAGACTTCTTTTAAATATTCTAAAAATTCTACTACAATTTGTTTATGTTCTGGGGAGTTTTTAGCTGTTTCTTTTAATAAACCGTAAACATCCTCTTCGGATTCATCTATAGTTGATTTAAATGGGTTTAAAATAGACTCTGCTAATTCATGTTCTCCATCATCTCCATAATCTGAGAGGTCATTTAAATATAATGTTATATATTCATTTATTTTATCTTTGGAGAATTTCATATATGTAGTTTTTAATTTTATTAAATGCTTCTTGTAATTTATTTAATTGGCTGTTTAACCATTTTAGTCTCTCACCAAATCTTCTACCACCCATTGGGTTTTCAATATTAGATTCAGGAATATATTTTAATAATGGTTTAATATATTCATTTCCAGCTAAAAATATAAATTTATTTTTTTCAGGATTTATACCACGTTGTTTTATTTCCTTATAAACTTCTTCACCCCATCTTTCTTTTTCATCTTTGTTAAAATCTTTTAAAGTTAAATCATAAGGAGCTAACTCTTGGTTTAAATTAACTAAATGATGTTTAGCAGATAAAATAAACATTTTATCAGGTTTAAGTGTTTTCCCATATTCTAACGTTTTTTGAAACATAGGAGAAGCAGAATATAATTCTTGAGCTGGTGCTTTATATGGTGTTTTAGATTTAGTGCAACTTAAAAGTACTATTTTAGCCATTATATTTTATTATAAATATTATAGCAATGATTCAGCTACATAAATCGCTTGGGCTCCTGATACTGTAATACCACGTGCACTTAAAGCATCACCTACAAAATATACGTTAGGATAATCAATCAAACTAAGGTTTTCATAGTTTACTTTAACCTCAGGTGAAAGATATTTTACCTCAGGTATATAAATCCCCCAATCATCTCCTAATGTAGGGAATACTTTTTTCATATCTTCAATAAAATCCTCTACATATTTAAAGTAACCACCCATTATCTCTCTTACACCATCTAAAAATTCAATTTGGAAAGATGTTACGTTATTACCTTCTGATGTGGTTGAAGGTGTACGAGATGGACTATAATATAAACCTGTTCCGTTAAATTGTAATTTGTTTACTACATCACGTGACCACTTAAATGGATCTTCAATACCATTAATTTCCATTAAGATACCAAAGTTAGTCATATTATTTCTATATGCTTCATCTTTCTTTGCATGTCCATTGTAGCTATGATCTCCATATGTTTCCTCTACAGCAACATAAGCTGCATTATTGTTTGTACAAAATGAACGTAACGAAACACCTTCATCATCAAATTTTCTATATAACTTAAAGTCATATGATATATCGATTAGTTTTTGGAAGTGTTCTTGTGGTGCCTCAAATCGAACACCAATTTGAACTGATTTTGGTTCATCTGGGAGTTTATATTTATTAGCTAATTGTTGGGCAAAGTCAATGCCTGATTTGCCTACTGCAAAGATAAGTTCATCATATGAAATTCCTTTACCAACGGCTGTAATTGGATCATAGTAAAGAACTAAATTAAGTTCAGCATTAATATCATGAACTTTATTTTCCCAAATAAAATTAACACCTTTAGACACTAAATAATCATACCAATTTTTAGCAATTTCAGATAGATAATCTGTTCCTACGTGCCATACAGGAAATAAACGTAAACCAAAATATGGTTTAATAAATTCAGGTTCTGCTTCAGGATTTGAGCATTGTACTTCCTCTGGTTTAGGGTGAAAACGTTTGAAATTAGTAATCACTTGATCCATTAATTCCATTGCTTTATCCTCACCACAGTATTTTGATAATTGTCCTCCAATTGCTGTATGGTAAGTTAATTTACCATCAGACCAACCTCCAGCACCTAAAAAACCTGTCATTACTTCTTCAGGTTTACGGTTATATGGATCTTTACCCATATCAATTAATGTAATTAATTCTCCAGGATATCCATTATCTACTAACTTAGTTGCAGCATTTACACCTGCCACACCGGCTCCTACTATTACTATTCGTTTATCCATCTTGGTTTATTGTTTAATTTTTTCCAATCTAATTTTTTTACTTTTACCTTGTCATTAACATAAAAATTCTTATACGCTTCCACAGTATCTTCTAATTTATATTGATCGGGCATACACTGAGGAGGGTTAACAAATCCGGTATCAGGGATATTAGGTTCGTTATTTTGTAACCATTCAAGTACATCTTTTGTTTTATGTCTTTTACCATATCGTTTTTCAAATTCATCACATATTTCTAAACCATGTTGAACTAACCATCTATAATGTTGTATAGATTCTCTTGTCCATTTTGCTGATGGGTGGTTAGTATGTGATTGTTTGTAAGGGGCAGTTGAACCACTTACCCAATGAGCAGTACTACACATTTGTGCACTTTCAATTTGCATTTTTCTAATATGATCATCCGTTAATTCACGAGCAGCAATAATCGGATTTTCATTGATATAAAATATATTCATAACTCTTATTTTGTTTTAAATATATAATAAAAAAAGCCCGAATCCAAAGATCGGGCTACAACTCCAAAAATATTTTTTAAACGAACAGGCTATAGATCTGCTCTAAATGTTAATCTGTTGTTCCTGGGGTTAAACGAGGATCAGCTGCTGGGGAATTAGTTGGGATCCTTTTAATTTCTTTTCCTATTCCTTTTTGAACAAGTAAATTGAATTGTCTAGCTTCTTCATCTGTAAGATTTCTAAGCATAGCATTCATAGTTTCTATTTTACCATTCTCTTCTATTTGATTAAGAGCTCCACGGATAAGAGGTATAGATGTTCTACTCGTTTCCTCCATTAATACTTTTTTAATTTCCTCTTTGATTGTATTTTTTAAATCAGTTTTTTTCATAATTTATGTATTTTTAACTTTAATGTTCCTGTTCCTTTTATTACACGATGCCATTCTAATGCAGGTATAAATATATGTTCTTTTAGTGAGGTAGGCAAGCTATTATCTAATTGAAGTTTCCAATCTGTATCTTCTAAAATTTCAACAGTACGACTCTCTAAATCCCTATGCCATTTTAATTCAATTGGATCTATATTTTCGTTAAACTCACGAATAATATATTTGTCTGTAACTTCTATGTCAATGTATGGTTTACTCACTTTCTTTACGCTCTTGCCAATCATAAGATATACTATCTTGTGTAATAGGACCACCTTTAGCCCATGTCCTACAAGTACGAGCTGAATGGCACTTAAAACTATGCATCCAACAATATCCTAATTTTCCATCTTCATCTTGTAATGGTCCAGGCATACAATCTTCCATTCTTGGGGAAATATCAAATGCTGCACAATTTGCACATAAAGATTGTTTAGCAGCTTCAACTGTTGTATCCCAATGTTCTGCTAATTCGTCCCAATAATCTCCAGGTTCATCAACATTTAAAGGACCATATTTAATATAATCTGCTTTAATAGCTGAGTCTCTATTTTTGGTGTTAAGTTCTAAATCTTGGGTAGGTAAAGGACAAGCCATAGCTGCTTCATATAATTTACCTTCAGCTAAATATTTTCTTAAATCAAAGTTATCCATATCTATTTTGTTTTACCCCATTTAGTACCTTTACCAGGTGTTTTACATTGTGAAGGTGTAGGACGACATGAAGGGTATTTTGAGCGTTTTTCTCCTTCTTCTCTACCGCATGATTTATATCCTGTTATTTTGCCATCTTTTTTAATAGGTGCATTACAATCAACCCATCCACCTTTTTTACCAGGTGTTCCTTTACGGGAAAACCAAGTGCGGAGGGTTTCTTTTACTTTTTCAAGAATTACTTCTTCTTTTAAACCTTTCCAAATCATACCTTTACGACACTTAACAACAGCACCAGATTTGTAAGCGGATGGTTTATCGTATTTGCGATCTGCAATACGTAAACACCTATCGCGTTTTTCTTTTTCCTCTTGAATGTTTTCTTTAGTTTTAATAAATATTAATATTTTAATAATGTCATTTAATTTTTTTAGAAAAATTTCAAATTCTTGTGGGTTGTTTTTAATATATTCAGCTCCCAAATCAATAAAACCATTTATAGAATAATCAACTATGTTTGAATAGTCTTCATATAGATTAGGTTTTACATCTTTTATATCTAGTAAAAGAGTATCTATTTTATTTTGTAAAGGTTTTATTTTATCAAAATCGCTCATCTTCTATATTGAAGTCTTTTTTCATTTTTTCTATCAAATTTGAAAGATTCTGGTTAATTTTAGAGGCTTTTTTATTTTTTTCCTCTAAAAGTTTTTGTTGGATAATTTCTTCTTTGATAAGTTGTTTTAATTCAGATTTTTTCATAAATTTAATTTTTTATTACCAGAAACCGCTAAAAGAACTTTTTAGACCTAATAAAGATGCGTACCTTGGAAGCCTACAACTCCAATATGAAGGTTTAGTTCTATCTGTTTTATTTTTACAATCGTGACGTGCAGCAAATGCTCTGCGTGCTTTAGGGTCATTTATTTTAGCAGACATTCCTACTTGTCCAAAAGATACTTTTTTAACTTTACCTTTATTTCTAACATAAACGTAGAATTTTTTAGATCCACCACGTTTTGGTTTTCCAATTGGTGGAGTTTTCTTTTTATCTTCTTCTGTTAATGTATCTATTTGATGAACTTCAATTGATTTGTTTTCATCGTCATAATCCATTTCATATTTTGAAGTGTCTAAATTATTATAGATTAATGCTCTAAATAAACGGTAACGAGCGGCATTTAAAGCTTGAAAATTAAATGAACCATATTTTGGTAATATTACTTTAACTAATAACATACCAAAAGTATTCATTACTTTTTCATCTTCATATTTACTAGGAATATCGTCTGTTGTCCATTCTTGAGTGGTGGGGTTAAACCATAACAATTTAACGCTATTTCCTCTTAAAAACATCAATTTACGTTTAATACCATGTTTATCTGTAAAAATAAATTCATTTCCTACTTCGTTTGATTTAATATCATCTAGTTTGTAGGAATTTTCTATATTTACAGCCTCGTATATTTTACCATACATCTTAATATCTTCTAAGATAGGTTGGTATTGGTTTTCCTCTAACATAGGTAAATCTAAAGGTACTTTGTTACCTTCATACATTCCATATTCACCTAAATTAGTTTCAAGTAAAATTTCTTTATCATCATCATTTACATGAATTATTTCACGTAAATATAAATAACGAGCTTCCGACCATAAATCAAGGAATGCTTGAGAACCATAACGGAATGTGTTTTCAGTTAGTGGTAGTTTATTATCCACGTGATAACGCAGATTTTCCGACAATATATCTTTTTTAACTAAACTTTCATTTAATACTACACCAGTATTACCTACATTATCACAATCATGACAACCACAATTACAGCTATCTTTTTTAGGTGGAGTTGAAAGTACTTCTTTTATAAGTTGTCGTAAACGTTCCATATTAATAAATATTATTCAGCTGCTCTCCTAATGGAGGATGTGGATCTAGCTTGGGAGAATTTAAGAGGTATATTTTTAGATTTAATCCAATCTAAAACAAAATTATAATCATTTAATATTTCATCATAATATTTAGTACCAGAATGATAACTTTCAAGATATTCTTTAAAACTATCAGGACTAATGATAGTTATTTCTTCAATATATGGAGTTAAATTTATTTCTCCATATTTTTTAGAATTAATTCGTTCTTCAGATTCATAATTAGGAGCGTTTTTAGAGTATAAATCTTCACCACTTTCTAAATCAGCATATGGCTCAAATTTATATTTATTGGACATTTTATCTCCATTAAGTTTTATTCTAACGTGGTGTTTTTCTTCTGAAAGAGTGCCTAAGTTGGGGTTTCTGGTAAAGGAATAGTACTTATCTGCTGCAAAGCTAGAGAATGAAGGGTCTAAGGTTATGCCTCCATAATCTTTGATCATAGAGGTTATAGTATCAGTATCAGTAAAATGATAGATGTCTCCTACTTGTTTGGCCTCGTTTATTTCTTTTAATAAATCTACTAATCTAATCATAAATCTCCTTTAATGAGTAATACTTTCGGGTTTATACCTAATTGAAAAGCTATATCCATTCTTGTATTCCCAGAAAAAATTCTTCTATACCCGTTATCGTCTTCTATAATTATCGGTAAATCCATAGGAGAATTATTTTTAAATCCATCATAAATAGATTGCAATGTTTTTTCATTTCTAAATTCAGGATATGATCGATATGATTTAATAAGACCTAAAAGTTCTTCATATGATTCGGTTCCGCTTCTATAATCTATATCTTGATCTTCAGAAGGAGTAACAGTTACAATTTTACCGTTTTTAACAGCATTTAAAAAAGCTTCTTCATCTTCCCAAAATTCATTACCCTTCATTTCTTGTTCTATCTTAAACTCTTGTTTAAGTTGAGACGAGGAAGGTATTTTCCAATTTGAGAACCCAGTAATTTCTTTGAGTAAATTAATTAATTTAATCATAATATGTTAATAAATATTATGAGAAATACGAATATTCAGGGAGTGTGGTTTCTAATTCTATAAATTTAGGGATTTCATTATATGTTTTAGTTTGTAATATTCCTCTATATTCATCCCATATTTTATTTAAACCTTGATTAAATGAGAGAGCTCGTTTAATTTTAGATTCCTCACCATCTATTCTATAAAAATGTTTTATTGTTTCATCATTACATTTAGTTTTGATAATTAAATCAGTATTAAAATTAGATAATTCTAAACCTTTTCTTAATAATCTAAAACATAAAGTACCTTCAATTACTATTTGATTTCCTCTTCTTTGATGCCAAGTAACATCACTCATAAAAGCATCTAATGGATCTTTTAATTCTAAATACTCATCAGAAATAAATAAAGGACGATCTAATTCTTGGGCAATTTTTTTAGCTATTGGAAGTTTACCTGTTTTAGTGTAACCTAAAACCACTATTGTGTTAAATTGAATACAATATTGAATTAATTCAGGTGTAACTAAATCTGCTGGTTTCATAAAGTAAAATAGATATTATTTTTTAAACCTTTAGTTTTATCCCAGAGTAATGCTTCAGCAGAACGTTTAGCTCCAACGTATCCTTTTTTATGATGCCATGAGTCGGAACCTGATAATGAATTGAAATATCTAATGATTACTCCTTGGTATTCTTCTGTGGATTTGAATTTAATTTCTTTTTTATGGTGTAAGTGACCTAAATGGAATTCTCTATAAGTTGATAATGCCCAATCTGTTGGTTTTTCATTAGCCATAATTAAAGGTAAATCAGTTATTTTCTCTTCATTACCATGCGTATAACCAATTAATACTTCACCGTATTTATAATATTTTCTAGGATTTGCAGAATTATCTACAGTTACATTTTCATTGTTGTAAAACCAACTTTCTAATGAATCACCTAAATAAAAATTCCTTTCAAAATCATGATTACCAGGAATCATAATCACATCTACAGGGGCAATATATTGAAGTTTATTTATAGCTTCTACTAATAATTGACGTCCTAACCTAAATGTTTTTTGCCATCTAGCGTCTTCTTCTTGTGGTGTGCCTTTAGTTGTACTATTAAAAGGATGAGATCTGTCTGAGTTAAAAAAATCATTTCCTACAGGGAAAACTATACGGTCTATATTTTTATTAGATGTTTCTTCAATAAATTCATTTATACATTGGTTAAATATAGTACTTGCTATTTCTAAATTATAATCATGGTTAGTTTCTTCAGACCATGCTATTTTACCTAAATGTAAATCAAATATATTAATTTCTAATAATAATGGGTATTTATCTACTTTTTGTTTATAGTTTATTTTTTCAACTTTAGGAGATAATTTTTTAATATCTTCAATAAATTCTTCTCGAATATTTTTTAATATTTCAGTTTGTTTATTTTTTAACCAAACTTTTACTTGAAATAAAGGAGTAGTAACAATTTTATTATCTGGTCCTTTCGCACCAACTTCCCATGTGTTGAGGATTTGTTTTTCAATTTCCCATTTATCTAAAGATACATTATATATATTTAAAAGATCTTCTACTGTAATTACACGATTAGTAATTTCTGATGATATAACTTTTGAGTTTTCTTCCATAATTTATTTTGAAGTTTGATTTAAATATAAGAAAAGTTTTTTATAAAACCAAATACTTATTCAGCTGCTGGGGAGTCTAAGTCAGGAGAAATTGAAGTATATACGTCTTTTATAGTTCTTGTTTTTTTAAATTGCCCGCCTAAAACATATGGTTTACCAAAATCTACTTCAACCCAATCGACTATTCCTCTACTATCAGGCTCACCTGATCTAGTCCCAGCGGAGGCTGCTGCTATAATAGTTCCAGTTCCATATTTGTCATGAGTAAAAGTTGTTCCAGGACGATATGAAGTTTTTACTTTATATGGTAGATCTGTAATTTTAATTAATTGAGAGCTTTCTGGTTTAGGAGTAATGATAAATTCATAATTACTTGAAGAAATTATTTTTATTGGTTTAGGTTTTCCATATTCTCTTTCTTCGTGCTTTTCTAAAGATAATTCTATAGTAGGATTATCATCACTTGGTAATAATAGTAAAGTAATTAATGTATCATTATTTATTACAGCCACAAATGAGTTCCCTATTCCTATTTTTTTAATACCTTTAACAGTATATTCAACTTTTAAATCAAGAGATATATTTTTCCCGTTATAATTAAGTAGTGGTTTGAATAATTTGTATCCTATTTTATATGGAAGAGATAATGGAACTTCTTTAAGTTTTTCTAAATTGATAGCTCTCCTATTAAGTTCATCTTCAATTTGTTTAATAACTTCTTGTTTAGATAAAGGATAATCTTTAGGAAAACTAATTATATCTAATATAGTACCTCTTTCCTTAATTCGTTCATCCCAATGAGGTTTGGTTTTTAATTCTTCTAAATCAATTACTTCATTTAATAACTTATGAAGCAATTCAACATCGTTAGGATCCTTCATATCAGGATATCCTTTAGGAAACTTGTAAGCTATACTATTTAAAAATTTTTCTAAAATATCCATTATGCTTCTGTTGGTGGTGTTTCTTCAGCTGGTGGTGTTTCTTCAGCAGGTGGAGTTTCTGCTCCAGCTTCTGGTTCAAATTCTTCTTCAGATTTTTTCTCAGGGGTTCCATATCTCAAAATTTGAGCTATAGATTCTGCCGCACGTTGTTCTTCTGGGAGGTTTTTTAGATAATATTTTTTGCCTTCTATTTGGGCAATCCAACTGCGTTTACCATAAATTAGATAAAATTCTTGTCCGTTTTTTAAGTTAATTCTAAATGTAGTAGGACGTGGAGCAACCCAATCAATAGATTCCAAAAAATTATCATATTCGTTTGTCAATAAATCAACTATAACTTTTTTCAGTTCAGGAAATTTAGTTAACTCATCATATTGAACAGCTTCCTCTGGGGTAATAGTTTGTTGGGAATATGATTGTTTTACTAGGTTTCTAATTCTATCTTTTAGTTGGTTGCGGGTCATTGTTTATTTTTAAATTTAGCTAAAATAGCTTCTTTTATTTTTTTCTTAGTTTTATCTTTAGCAGACAGATAAGCAGCTACCGCCATTTTTTGTTTTTTCTTTTCAGATTTACCTTTAAATTGAGGTGCTTCAGATTTTTCAAAATCTTTAACATATGCTCCTGCACCCATAGAAGGTTTTAATTTTTCATCAATTACATCTTCTTCAGAAACTACATCTACCATAGCATCGATTTGAGGTTCTTTTATCTCAAATTCAAGATAATGTTTTGCTGAAGATATAAGTTCTTTGGCTTTAACAATTTTTGCTTGCCACCAGTGTGGGAAATCAACTTCTTGTTCACCTTCAAATTGATCAACTATTTTATAAAGTTCTATAGCATATTTCCCAATATCATATAAATCAGATTTAAGCATGTGTGGTTCATCATCTTGGTGACCTAAATCAAGGTCTTCCTCTAATTCAACCCCTCGTGCTTTTAAAATATCAGCTTGAGTTACTTTACCATCACCTGTCAAATCAGGGAAAGATTTTTTCTTTTCATTTAAAGGCTTAGATAAAGCCGCTTGAATCATTTCTTTTAATTTAGTTTCTTTATCCATTGGTTCTTCTGTTGGTGTTTCTTCAGGTGTTTCAGCACCCGATTCTGCTTTTTTCTTTACTTGATTAACAGCAATGCCATAAGCGTATAATTCTCCATCTGCTCCTCTAGTATCATATAGTTTATCTAAACGAGTGTTGATAATGGATTTGAATTTATCTACTATTTCCTTTGATTGTTCAGGTGTTGGGATAAATCCTTCAGTTAAAGAACCAAAAGATCCAACGGAAGTTCCGTTGGATTTTTCAATTGAATTTTCGGTTCTTTTTTTTTGCATTTTATGCTTCTTTGTCTTCTGCAGTTGAAGTCTTTTTAAATTCAGCTGCTAGTTTTTTAATTGTGTTAGCTGCACTACGTGCTCTACCACGAGCTGCTTTTGAAGATTTAGCATGGTTTGCCTCTAAATCAGCTACAGCAACTTTGATTGCTTCTAAAATTTCTGTTGTGTTCATAGATTTTATTTTATATAGATTTAATTAATTACTATTCTCCTCCACCAATATATTCGCTAACGAAAAATTTAAGTGTGTTTCCAACTTGTGTTTCAAGTTTTTCATTGTTCATACCTTTAGCAATTTTAAATGCACTCATTAAATGGTCCATTAATTCACCTTCAGTACCTTCCATGTTTGCAGCTACATCTTCTAAACCACCTCCATCAGCAGGTGCATCTTCAGCAGGCGCTTCCTCAGCAGGCATTTCTTCAGTTGTATCAGTTGTTTCAGTATCAGTTGTTTCAACATCTTCTACTTCTTCGTCTTTTTTCTTTTTAGCTTCCTCTAATTCACTTTCAGGTTCATCTTCTAAACCTTGCATATGAGGAAAATAACTAGATTCATCATCCCCGTAATCATCATTTGGATCATAATCATAGTCATCTGGGTTTCCCAATTCAGCTAAAATCATTTCGCGGATTTTACCACGCATGTTACCTTCACTAAGGTTTTCTTTTTTTAGTATAGGGTTTAAATTCTCTAGAGCTTTACTTTCTTTTAAGAATTTTTTTAAGTCAAAATTGTCCATTTTTATTTTTTTGTTGTCGTGTATAAATATTCGGAAAGTAGTGTTCCTACAACTCCTACTTTTTGTCTTATATAAATCCATTCATCTTTTGTAATATGGTGTGGGTTTTGAAAGGAAATAGCTAATACACCTATTAAATGATTATCTAAACTATGTAAACCAACCATACAAATTGATTTAGTACCAAATTGTGTTGTTATATATTCTAAACCATATGTATCTTCTTCTATATCTACATCCTCAATTGATAATTCATTATCTTTGTATATTTTGGATAATACTCTAGGAAATAAAGATACAGGAATGTTTTGGAATGTATTCTGGATGGTAGGTGTTTCTGGGGTACATTTTTCATAAAATATGGAGAATTTTTGGATTGATCTGCCTGTAGGGTAAAAATAGCCTCCATTATGGAATTGGGCTATCCAAATACGATCACTTTCTAATTCATCCATTATTTGTTCTAATTGGGTGTCAATTAAAGTAGAGGTTTCAAGAGCATCTCTCATTGGAGTAGAGGTATCTTTTTTTTCCATTTTAATTTTAAACCAATTAACAATTATAGGTCCTACAACAGCTGTAATTAGTGCTACTAAGACAGTTGTTATCATTGTAAAAGTTTCCATTATTTTTTTAAAGAATTTAAGTGTTTAACCATCTCATCTAAAGCGTTTTGAGCACGCTCTTTATCTATTCCACCAACCCATTTTTGAATTTCACCATTTTCGGAAACATAGTCTTGGTTTCCTTCTGAAAGGAGTGATTCAAAATAACCTTTATATTCTTCTATTTGTTTATCTATTTCGGCATTGAATGTAGAATTAGTGTATTCCTCCCATTTGCCTTCTAGTTTAAGTTGAGTTTCAAATTTTGTTCTACAATCTAGACAATGACCATATGATTTAAAATAATGTGGATCTAATTGTTTATCCATAATTTGTTTGCAATCAGGGCAAAATAAAGGAACTGCTACTTTTTTAAATTTATCTAGTTTAGTGATATTTTCTTTAATTCCATCTCGAATAGTCCAAGTTTTACCTCCTTGTTCCCAAATATCACCTTCTTTATGGTCTTCTATTATTTCTCCGTTATAACCAATTCCTACTGTGGTTCGGTCACCGTGTTTACCTTTAATAAGGTTACGTAGGCGTTCTACGTCGTTTTTTTGGAATTGTTTTTTTAAAACGTTATCTGACATATTAATTATTTGTTATTTTGTCTGTCCATTCTCTAAATATCATGGTTCCTAATGTATTAGCTTCTTTTTCTAATTCATATAGATAATCATCTTCATTGATATTAGTAGTAGGAGTATTACCTAAACGCCCTTCACAATTTTGTTCATGGTGAATCATTTCATGAGCAAACGAACGCATTATATCTTTTGGGTGACGCCCATAAGTGTATAAAACTATTGATTTTTCATTCGGGTTATAATATGCTGTTTTTCCAAAGAAATTTTGGGAATTTTCAATATCATCATCAACAAATTTTACTTTAGGTAAAGGACGAATATTCATTCCTTTTCCCAACATATATTCTGTAAGAGATTTAATTAATGGGGGATAATTAAATTTATTAGGTTCAGCATATATTTCTTTTAGTAGTTGAGATAATTTTACCATGATTATACATATTATGATTCTTTTTTAACCGTGGTTCTAAATTCAGTAAATGACGGGGAATGGTTAGGATTTTCTAAATCAAATATAGTTTTTACTGTTTTAAATAAATTTAAATCTTCCTCGTATGTACGAGCAGATTCAACTATTTCCCATCCTTTTCCTTGCATTTTATCTTTTTTAGCTCCTCTTTTAGCTGATTTAAGCCATAAAATACCACGGTGATCTATTTTTTTATTAAAACATTCTTCATAACATTTTCCATATACTGCTGTTTGAAAATCATATATAGTATGTAAATGATTAGATGTTTTAATATCTAATACCCATATCTTCCCTCCAATTTCAACTACTAAATCACAAGTACCTGCTACTTTCCATTCATCAGAAAATAAAAGTACTTCTGTTTCTATAAGTATAGGATTAAAAGTCTCCCAAAATTCAACAAAACGTAAAAACATTTGCCAAATATTAACATCATATTTAGGGTCACCTGACGGGGAGAGGAAGTTTAATTCTTCATTTTTTAAGTATAATTCACATAAATTATGTACTTGGGTTCCTTCATCAGCTGCTTTTCTAACAATATAATCAGCATTATTACCTACTTGTTTTAACCAATCTTCAAAATGTTTCCCTTTAGGGTAGTACTGTAAAATATAAGTAATTGAGGGGTAATATTCTCCATTTCGTAAATAATAACGTGAATCAGGGAGTGTGATTTGTTTAGAATCTTCAGAAATTTGGAGTATACGTTGGTATTGTTTTTTAATGATCATATGGTATATAATTTTTTCTCCATTAAATTATATTGTGTTAAAGGAGAAACTGTTTGTATAAGTTTAGTAAAGTTTTCAAAACCCATTTCACTTGGATCTTTTCCTTGCATTTCTACAAGATAAACTTCTTTTCCAATGTCTAAAAGCTGTTCACAAAAACCAAGGGCTTGTTTTAAAGCATCAGTATCTAATGCAATGTATATTTTTTGAACTTTTGATTCTACTAACTTTTTCATTAAAGTTGGTTGTATATTTTTACCAAATAACGGTATAACATTACGTTTAATTGCTATTGCATCAAATGGGCCCTCACATAATATAATAGGTAAATCCCAATTAACAAACAATTCAAACGGTATTATATCGCGAGACGTTTCGGGGTTGCGGTATTTGACATAAGGATCTTTCTCAAATGATCTCGCGGTAAAATAATTTAATTTACCGTTGTTATCATATGAAGGTATAACTACCATATTATTATATTGACCTGAATCACAATAACCAATGTTATATTTTAAAATATCTTGTTTGGTAAGGTTTCGTTTTTTAAGGTATGCTAAAGCATGTTTTGCTATAATATCTTTGTTGTTGATAAAGGTTTTGAATTCTTTTGGTAATTCAAGTAAAGATTGTTTTATTTCTCCTATGTCTTCTATAGAAACATTTTTTACAAGTTTACTCAATTCTTGAAAATAACTTGCATCAACTTGAATTTGTTTAAATAAACTTTTAACTGTTTTGCCTTTTTTACCACAAGTCCAACACGCCCAAGGATTATTTCCTTCTTTGTTTTCAGTAAAATTAACTTCAAGTTTTGGCTTATGATGATGGCAAAAAGGACATGTATATGCTTGATTTCCTCTTGCTGTTCGTTTTCCTACCCCTAAAACAGAATTTACTAAATTAACTAGCAGTTCGTTTACCATATATGGTAATATAAGAAAAAAACCTTAAGCAACAAAGTCTTTTGAATAGAATTTACCTAAGATATTAGTATTAAGCCATTCATCAGACTCTAATACACCATAAACAAATTGGTATTTACACTCGTAGTAGGTTAAAAGTTTTTTATTTGGAACAAAAAACAGTATTTCTCGAGTGAATTCTTCTTGTTTTTTATCTTTTATTTTTTGTTTGATAAATTCCTCTGAACCATAATATGTTTTCCAATCTGATTCTTTTTGGATTGTAGTGGTAGTAGATTTTCTACCTCTAGTTACAGGTTGTTCGGCAAGTTCCTTTTTGGTAAGTTTTTTCTTTACGTTATGGTAAATAGATTTTTTACCTAAGTATTTTTTACCGGTTGGAGTATGAGTTGTAATATATATGAAACCGAATGTGTTTTGAGGTATATCCTCTATTGAGGATATCTCTTTATTTTTGTATAACCAATTTGACATAAAATGTAAATTATAAACCTAAGTGTGTTTTAATTGCCTCTATTTCAGATTTTAACGTTTCATTTTCTTGTATAAGTTTTTGTACAGCACCATATAACGTTCTGTTGATCATTGTTTCGTTAAGAGATAGACAATCCTCTAAAACTGTTCCATCTACTTGAGTAAATGGTTTTAAATTAACAGCTTTTGGAAAGACATCTGCAACATCTTGTGCTATCCACCCAACAACATTTCTATCTACTATCTGTTCATCTGTGTATGAATTATTTTTCCAACGATATCTTTTAAGTGGTAAATTTTTAACAACATTATAGCATATATCTAAATCTGCTAATTCAATGTTTTCTTTAAGTCGTTCATCTGAACTATCTGTCCAGCTTCCTCCACCTGGTTTACCTGCAGAATCTGCTCCTAAATGAATTAAATAATTAGGATCACCAAAAGATCCTAAGCCTAAACCTAAATTTCCAGCTTTAGATCCACTAGAATTTAGCTGCATGTATATCTGATAATTACTCGAGTTGAATGTTCCCCATCTCCAACCTAGAGTATAATCTATATTATTGTTTAATCCGCTAGTAGGATTATTAGATTCACCAATTATATCACAAGCATAGTTATGAAATACAGGATTATTTGCATGATACCCACCATTAGATATTATTCTTTTAACATATGTTGCAGAACCAGAGATTCTAGTAGCATATTCAATCATTCTATTAAAACCATCAAAAAGATTAGTAATAGATAATACTGGAGGTTGACTAGTTGTAAAAGATTGGGGTGAGGAAAGATTTGTACTTCCACTAACTTGTAGTTTGTAAGGATTTGTACCATAAGAATCAACTGAAGTTTTTCCTATAGCAGCATTACCATTTTGGTCTACTATAAATGGAGAAGTATCTGATGCAGCGTCTTCTATTTGCAATGCATTACCTGTACCTGCTTGGGAAATTCTCAATGCAATTTGGCTAGTAGATTCTGAAATAAAGAGACGAGCTGTAGGTAAAATAGTGTTGATTCCAATGTTACCTGAGCTAGATATGTAAATTCTTTGAGTATTATTTGTTTCAAATATTAAAGGTTGAGTATCATTGGTTCCAAGTGTTGCGGTTGTACCAAAACTATTTCCATTCTGTACAAATGTGTTCGGTACATGAGAAGCTGTTACCGCGTAAGATGAACTTAAAGCATATGAAGCACTAGTTACAAATGAAGCCGATATAGCACGTGAAGAACTTAAAGCATATGAAGCACTGGTTACAAATGAAGCCGATATAGCACGCGATGATGATATGGCATAAGAGGCGGTTAATGGGTTAATTAATCCTGATTGTCCATTAATGGGGCCCGTCATATTAAATGAGCCTGAAAGAGTAATATCATATGCTATTGCTCCAGTAAAAGCATCAATTGATTGAGTAACATGATATGCCTCAACTGCATTTCCTGTTTCAATTCCTACTTGAGTAAGTGTATTTGCCATATGTTATAAATATTATAAATCTAAATTGATTATTATGTTAGTATCGGTAACTGATGAGATTGGTAAAGGTTGAGCAAGTTTAGCTACTGCTAAAAGTTCTTTGTTGTTATTGTACAATCCTACTGTTGTGATATAAGGTGTAAAATATGAACCTGTTGCCCAAGGATAAATATCGGTTGTTGATGTTGGTGAATCATACCCATCATATATAGCATCATCTTCATAGGTTAATACTTCATTATAGTAATCTATGTCGTATCCTTGATCAAGTAAACCTAAAATTGTTGGGTTTTGTGAAAAATTAAATTCATTTTGTCTGATAGTGCATTTGTATTGGGTTTCATATATTGTGGTTGTGCTTTGGAAAGAACATGTTACGTTATTCCCATTTATAAAACCGTTTATAAAATTAAAAGTAGCACCACCATATAAACCCGAACCATAAGTTATATAACCATACCCATCATCAACACCAGTAACTCCAGTGCTAGTTATAGTAATAATCCCATGCTCATAAATTACATCTCCAAATTTTAAGGAACCGGAAATCATATTTCCTAAACCATCATCTGTAATGGTGATATTTCCGTTTGAAATACTAACTGTACCTGGGTTAAGGTATTCTCCAAATAAATTTGAGGGGATAGATATTACACCTATAGCAGCGTTTGATTCTGTAGGAATATATCTATAAGTTGGTAATGTAGTTGAAAGATAATTGTAGTAATTTGTAGTATAAGCTGGTCCTGTAATTGTTCCATCTGTATTAAATGAGGCAGTGCCTGCTGGGGAACCTGATGGGTTTGTTAAGTAGTTGGAATAGTATAGTTCTTTTATGGAACGGTATACTAGAATTTCATCTTGAGTAGTAATATGTCCTGTAGGGTATGAACCAGAAACCCATAAAGATGAGGTAATATTTCTTCCAATATATCTATCAATTTCTACGTTTGAGCCAGTAAGTTCATTTCCCTTAAAAGTAAATGATTTATTTACCTTAAAAGGTGAGACAATAACGTCAGAAGTTATGAATGGTTTGTAGACGCTCATTCATTCTTAAAAATCAAGTTTTACTCTAATCAATGCTTCTTTTGTAAAATCTTTCAATAATGGTCTAGATAATTTAGCTACTGCTAAGAGTTCATTTGAATCATTATACATTCCCACAGTTGTGATGTATGTTTGAGGGGCATTTATAAAATTATCGTAAATTACCTCACCAGTAGAACCAGAAATAAATGAAGGATTTTCTGAGTAGTTAAATTCACTGTTTCTTGCTCTAACAAATACATAATCTGAGGTGATTGTTTCTTCTGAGTTTAAAGCAAATGAAGCTCCTCCACTAATAGCTGTAAATAATCTTCCATTATTTCCTCCATCTGAATTGTTTGAGCGGCTTGGAAAAAGTTCAAGTGATTGAGATAATGCAAATGGGTTTAATATAATAGTTCCTAAATCAGGGAATACTAAACCATATGATCCTGATCCGGGTACATATCCACTGTTTAGTAAAGATCCTGCTGTTCCATTTGATCCTGAAATTAATTGGTAAACACGAGAGGATCCAATAAATGTATTTACTGGGTTGTCTTGGGAGTCATCTGTTAAATTAATGATCTCACTGTTTGGGCCCAAAAGAGTTAAATTTAAAGACCCAGGAAACAATGATTGTTTATATCGTGCACGTTCTATAGATAATACCCAAAAATACGAGCCTGTTATAACGTTATTTCCTTTCCCAAATATGAAATTTGCATTCTCATCTTCTAAAATCAATGCACGATATTGACCATACATTGTTTTTGTTGGGGAAGCAAAATCTACAATTTGATTAAACCATGTACTACCACTCCCTTGAGAATCACAATATACTATATCAAATTGAATTTCTTGTTCGTTTGAGGAAGTATTATAAACACTTGCATAATAATTTCCAGCAGAACTAGCTTGTTGAAGGGAACTAGTAAAAAATGTTGATAATGTTGGGACTCCGTTTGACCATAATGTAGAGGTAATTGAATCACTGCTTACTAAAAAGTCTTCGGGATCAAATCTTTTAAATGACATTGTTTATTATTTTATTGGGTTTTGTTGATTGTAATAGGAATAGTTAATCTAGCTCCACTGTCTAAACCTACAACAGTTAATGTAGCTGAAAGTTGAGTGTTTGTTCCAAATAATGTATTTACTGTGGTTGCTCTTAAGTTGATTTGAGAACCTATTACTGTTGTAGAAACATTAGTACCTAATGTAGTTGTTTGAGTATTAGCTGATTGAGCTGATGGTGTGTTGATTCCTATTCCAGTAAATGTGCTCATTAATCTAACATCTGAAATTGTAGCTGAATATCCACTTGTTTCATATGTTTGGTTATTTCCTAAATAATTCAATGTTTGTGGAGTAATTGCAAGTGAAGCTCCTTGAACTAAAGTAATAGCAGAATAACCTAAATCAAGTACAGGTAGTTTAGCGGTTCCACGAGGTAAAGTAGCTAACTTGTATTTCATGATTTGAGTTTCAAGAGGAAATGCCTCAAGTAAAGGCATGTTCTCAATTGCTTCTCCATAAAATGAAGAACCTGATGGGTGGTTTGGATTATATAAGGTATAATCTATCTCGTCATCTGCTAATGAAAATTGTGTAATTCTAAAAGAACCATCATTTTTAGCTAAAAGTTCTCTACCTTTTGTTGTTAGTATAGCGTCAATTGTAACGACTGTATTGTTTAAATATCCCATTGTTTTATATTATATAAATGTATTATACTAATAAATATTGCTAGAGCAAACCTCTTTCGGTAAGATCCGTAATAAATGTATCAGCGTTTTTGTTTAATGAATCAGTTACATATTCTGGGGTTATAATGTATGGTCCATTTGTGTTTACTGGTTTGAATCCTTCAATTAAAATTTGTGAAGCATCATCAACATATCTTCTAATTAAAAAATGGTCTAAATTAAATATCGAGGAACTAGCACTTACTGGGAGATTAGTACTAAAATGGACTTCAATAGATCCTGTTTCAAATAAACGTCCTGAGCCACTTTCAGCAGGGTTGAATACTTGTCCTACAATAAATGTAAAGTCTTCTCTTCCCTCAAATCTAAATTCATCCCCATATTTTATAGACCAAGGTAAAGATATAGGATTAAATCCTGATCCTGATATATTGGATTGTTTAACATTTGAGTCATATAACTCAACTAAAGTTGAATTAGAAGATGTTATAACATATGGATAATTTGTTGTATCTGCATATCCCCAAATTGAATTAACCCCTGAAGATGTTATTGGGGTTGTATAGGCTGGGTATTGAGTGATTTTAAAGGAGGTGGAATTACTTTGGATTAAAGTTAAAGGATTAACAGTACTAGTTTTAAGTTGAACTTTTATAATATCATTAGTTTGAAGTTGGGAGTTATTTAAAGTTGCAGATACATAAAAAATTCCGTTAAAATTTGGAGATGAATAAGCAGGATTATTTTTATTGGAAACTTCACCTAATACCTTTCCTGTAGTAGAATTAAATATTTGAACAACGTAAGTACCAAAACCAATAAAATCACCATCTATTTTAACTTGGGCTTCAAATATTAAATTAACTCCATCAATAATAGCTGAAGAAGGTATTTGATACCCATTAGTATTATAATAGGAATTTCCATAAATTGATTGTTGAAAAATAATTAAAGTTGTACCATTCTGAGGGATGGGGAATTGGATATTGGTTTTTTTAAATAAGGCTGTGTAGTTTCCTACAACTCCAGCATCAGAAGGAATAATATCTTCAAAATTTATTGTTGTATTCCATTGTGCATTTGGAGTACTTCCAAATTGAGTATATAAAATAGGTTCAATACGAGTACCCCCTCTAATTATTGTTCTTAAATTAGATACTTCTCCACTTCCTTGAGATGGAACTGTGATTCTTACTTTATCTCCTGATCTAAAATTTTGTTGAGTAATTGATAGTGAATTTTCAGATGTATTGGGGATTAAAACATCTCCGTTTTGGTCAATTAAATATTTTATAAATATAGCAGATGCATTCATACGTTCAGGAGGCCATCCTCCAATACTAGGAGCATAAGCAACAAATGAACTTACATTTTCAATTGTTGGTAATTTACCAAAAGTACCAACATCATTAAAGGACCATTTGTTTAAAAATTGGGAAGTTGATCTTGAACCTTCATATCTAGGAAGGATATGGCGTTTAGTTGTATAATTCGAATCTTGTACTTTTGCTCTAGTAGCACTTCCATCTATTAATTGATTAAAATTAACTGGGGTTGTTATACCTGATGTGTAATCAACATCCATATAATAAGAGCTATCTCTTAATCCATCAACACTATTAATTAAAGCATTTTCATCGCTATTATAAAAATTCGGAAGAGAAATGTAAGGTTCAAGAATTAAACTTTCACAATTTGAGGAACTTACTGCTCTACTTTGGGTGATAAGTAAATTTGAACCAGTTAATTTAACATTGGTTCCTCCTTTAATTGAAAGACAAATATTTTCTCCTTCTACTCCATAGTAGGTAGTTGATACTGTTTTTGTTCCAGTAAAAGTTGATGGGAAAGTTACTGAAGCTAAATTGGTTGATACTTTATTAGCAATACTATCAAAAAATGAAATAGAACATGTACCAGCACTTCCTGCACCTGATTGGGATACATTAAATGATGCTGAAATTATAAGAGGTGTGTTGGGGGTATTTTGTAAATTATATATTCCTGAAATTGGGTTGAAATATCCAAGAACATCTCCTGATTCAGATTGCCAACTAGTTACTCTAATGGGTTGTGAGGAAAATGGGTCTGTGGTGGTTTTTGAAGCAGATACGTAATAATCTAATACTTGGTTTGGGAAACCAAAAGGACTATAAGGTGTAAAGATTCCTTGTTTTTTAGCAGAACTTATTTCATATAAGTAATAATTACCACTTTCACCTATAAGTGTAACATCATATTCTATAACAAAAGTTCCTGTTGAAAGTGGAGTATTAACTAAAATTTTCTTTGTTTGACTTAACGGAACATCATTATTATTTCCATTACAATCAGTTTTAGCAATTTTTAAATATTTAAAAGTATAAACATTAATGAAAATTAAAGAAACTTTTACTCTTTTAACTTGACTAAAAAACAATATTTCTCCATCCTCTGGGGAGGTATTAGGGTTTAAAAAATTATCTTCAAATACAGAACTTTCTTTAGATGAAGTCCCATAATAGTATATTTGTTTGTAATCAAATGCTTTATTTTCTATAGGATAAGCTTCATTTACAATCCCATCAGAAATTAAAATAGTTGAGCCACTAAATTCTCCATTATAAAACTCATCTTGTGAATTGTGTAATATATTTACTGAGCCTGAAAGGGTTTGAATAGTTTCATACCAACTTTGAGATACATTAGTTGCTAGATTAAATGGTTCAAAAGAACCTCCTGTTCCACCTTCAAAATTTTCTACTGTTCCAGGTTCATACCCATTCCATGTTGGTTTTAAAGTTCCAGAAATATCTAAGTTTTCCCAAGACATTTGAGGTTGTGGGTATTTGTTTCTTTCAAGTAAATGTTGTTTGATAACAATACCAGAGGCAAGACTTGTACGTGCGGGTACAAAATCTCTAATCATTTTAAATAATGAGTTGTCAAAAAACTTAATTAAACGTATAAAATCTTTTAAGTTATAATTTTTGACGTATTTGGTGAAATACTCATTCCTTAATTGATCTAACGCAGGGTATGACTCAGCTGATGATGATCTTAATCTAGGGTCTCCAATAAATTCTCCTATGTTAAAATATCCAAGTTGATCAACTATATCTTCATTAATTTCATTTTGTGGTGAAAATGCTACCTCTAAATAGTTAATACTTGGGGTATAACTTTGGGATATATTAGCTTGTTGAGAAAGTGATCTATATTGAGATAAAGTATCTCCCTCAGGTAATACATTATTTTCTACTCTAATTTTATCATTTACAATATTTTTAATACCTGCTATAGGTTGATCAGCAAAAGTATATTCAACATTTGGTATAAAATTAGGTGAAGTATCATAGTAAAAATTACTATCAGAGGCAAATGAATGAGTTGTTTGCCAAGATCCAGTTACTTTAGGATGTATAGAAATTGAAGCTGTGTATTGTTCTCCTCCAATTGAGGCTCTAAAAGCTAATTCATCTGGAGAGCTATTTAATGAATTTCCCTCAACTGAATGTGGGTTCATTGTATAGTCTATGAATACACTTTCACTTATTGGGACTGTATAATATCTAATTTCTTGGTAAGCTCCAACAAATGGTATAAATGATCCTGCTAAATTTCCTACCTCATCATATACTCCAACATCATATGCTGATATATCATATCCTATGGTACCTGAAATAGAGAAACTAACAGGGAAATAACTTGTAGAAGTATTAGTCCAAGCACTAGAAGCATATGTTATAGAACTAGATGCTTTAAAACCTAAAAGAGTTCCATTATCCCCTCCCTCATATATTTTATTTTGTGAATGTAATGTATAAGTATTTGAATTTTTAGTAACCATTACAGACCACCATCCACCATTATAAAATGGTAAATAAACACTTGCTGTTTGGGTAGAATTATTTACATCAGGGTAAAATATTACATTAGCATATTGGTAATACGGGTCAATTATTGAACCAGAATATGATTCACTTACATATGCTGACCCTGTGTATTTTAATACTAAAGCACTTCCTCCATCACCATACCATAAACTTTGAGAGTATAGAATATTGTTTGAAGGAAGACCATCTGTTTTAAATCTAAACATCAATGTTGAAGGAACATTATTTGGAGCATTCCAAGTAGGATTTAACTCCCATGATGAAGATATAAAATTACTTCCTGAAGTATTAAATGCATAGTTAAATTCATTTTGCCATGAATCCCAATCGTTTACGTTTATTTTATCTTTCCCTCCAAATTCATTAATTCTTAAAATAGTATCAGGAATACCGTATGAAGTAATTAAAGCACGTAAACCAGGTAAAGTACCTTTTGATTTAAGCAGGTATGGTAAATTATGGTAAATGCGTTTATATAACGATTTATTTACATCATCTAACGGCATATAATCGTTTGATGCTGAAATTAAAGTGTTTATGTATTCAAATCCTGGAGGGGTAGGTAAAGATCCTGTTATATTTGGGAAAGGGAATAAACCACCTTCTGGTGTGATACCTAAGAATGCGGTGTATAAATCATCATTTGAAAAATTGTTTTGGTATAATTTAACTCCAAAATCACGAATAGCATCCGCTACTATATCTTTTGAAATACCGTATTCTAAACGGTTATCAGCATTATATTTTTGGGTTACCTCTTTATAATATATCCAAATATTATCATAATGTTGAGCAACCATTTGAACAAATAATTCATATTGGTTGTTTTCAGGATCGTCTCTTAGATATTCAGGGATTGTAAATAAAAGGTTATCTTTATTGTTATTATCGTATAACGAGGCAGATAAAATTAAACCTCCATAATATGGACTATATTCATTTGTGCTTCCAATCCAAGATAAAACAATTGTACTATCTGATTTTTCTAAAGTATATGGTTTTTGATTATTAGTTTTAGGCCAAGTATATGGGTTATTTTCATAGTATAAGAAATATTCATAACCATCAAAATTGGTTATGATTTCACTTATTTTACTTTCATATACAGCAGCACTACTACTAACATTTAATGGGGAATTAACAGTATTATTTAATACAGCAATAGATGAAGAGTATTGTTCTATTAATTGGGTTTTATAGTAAAAATTCTCTAAACGTGTTTGTGCTGAACTAAAATGTACAAAATTAGAAAAATCTGTATAGTCTACGTTTATATCTATTTCTTTTTCCTCTAATAAACTATTTAATTGGTTTTGAGAACTTGTTAAAGATGTAGTAATTAAATCAATATATGATAATTCTAAAGTTGAATTATTTACTTGATCTTTTATATCTAAATTAAAATTAGGTCCACTAATATTAACGGTATCTACAAAAATAATAGGTTCTTCCTCAAAAGTAACTTGATATGCTCTCGGTTCTTCAACAAGAGATACTACCCATAATGTAGAATTTATATCAAATTCTTCAGGTAATGGTTCATATAGTTTAATTAATACTGTTGGATTAGTTGGGTCTTGATTATCTAAAACAACATTATTTGATATGATAAGTTGGTTGTCACCAAAGTTTAAATAAAAATCTAAAAAATACTCACTGTTTTCTCGTTCACTAATGAATTTTGTAGTTTGCTCTACAATATCAGGATTGGAAAGAACAGTACTATCTAAACGAATTTCTGTTCTATCAGAAGATATTTCTGAGATATAAAGTTGTTCTAGATTAGAACCTACTTGTTTGTTGAAAAAATTAAAATATGTAATATATTCTCCTTGATCAAATCCATTATTTACTAAAACTTGTTCAGGATCTACTATTATTTGAGATATATTTCCTTCATTACCAGCGGATTGACCATCATTTTGAATTGTATATTGGGTAAAATTGTAGTCAGAAGTTAGTATATTTTGATTATTGTCATATGTAAAATATTCAATATAACTATTTTCTGAAAGATTAGTAGGAACTTCAAATGTAGGGATCAAGTTTGTATCTTGTCCTTCATATGTTTGTGAAGTAAAGGTTTGGGTATCAATTTGAATAATTTCTGCTGCCATTATTGTGGGTTAGCTAATGTTGTTCCTGTTTGTAATTCTATTACTTGTTTTTGTGAATCAAGTAAATCTGTTCTTAATTGAGCTATTTCAGCTTGTAATGCTTCTATTTCTTCCTGGTTTGGGTCAAAATTAATATATTCACTACTTTTTTTGATTAGAAATTCATGTGAATTTATTTCTCCTGTTTCAGGTATATCGTAAAATAAATCATTGTACATATTAAAAAAATCTTCAACAGTTGGTTGTTCTTCAATTTGTTGTTGAATTGTTTGAACACCAAGTTGTTTAAAAGAAGTATCTATTATTTTAGAATAATCCCCCTTATTAAATACCTGCTTTTGAAATTTTATATTTTCATTCATTCATTAATAACTTTAAAATAGTAATTGTCATCAAATACTAAAGTAGAACCATTAATTACAGTTTTAATTAAAATTTTATAGTATCTTTCAGGTTCTAAGCCACTCATGTAAATATCAAAATAATTTCCTTTACTATCAGAACTTATTTTAGTATATGTTTCGTCAAAGTTAATAACAAATTCATTAGTATCCAAATCCTTTATAGCGTAATATGAAGAAGTTGGTAAATAATTTAAATTAGTATACAATGACGATGTTTGATATACTCTAGTAGGGTATAAAGGACTTACATTAATATAAAATCTGTTTACACTGTCAGGATAAAAAACACCAGTATTTCCATCTAAAGACATTTTAACATCAATTGTATCTATAATTGGGGAAGAAGGAGTTATTGATGAGGTATAATCATTCCATCTAAATTCAAGTGTTGGAGGGTAAATTGTGTTTGTATCAACACTATAATATTTTAAGATAGGCTGTACATATTGACTAGGAGAAAATTCAAATGAGCTTGATAATTTAATTATAAACCCATAGTTAGGAATAGAAGAAGAGTACCAAGCATCAACAATATTACTGGTGTTTAAATCAAAGTCTTTTACTTCACGTAATGAATATGATTGGGTAATTTGAAAAGATGGGTCATTAAACCAATTTCCTCCACCAGGTTCAGAATTAAAAGGGTCATATGAACCTGTATAAGAATATCCATTATATGAACCACTTAAACTCCAAAAACCTGATCCTGAATAGTTTGAAAATTTCCAAGAAGCTCCATCTGTTATTTGGGGAGAATCTAAATAATGACCTGTTCCATTATTCCATTGTTGAGCTATAGGGTATACTTCAAAAGCAGTTGTTGAATTTATTCCTTGAGCGGTAGCAATAAAATTTCTTAAATATACGCTATATTCAGCCCCATTAATTTTATTATCTATAACATCATTGATTTCTTCCTGGTCAAATTGGGTTAAATATCTTGCTACTCCAGGATTACCATCAATACCTAAAATATTAAATATTTCACATATTGCATCTAGTCCTGTGTTCATTACAGGATGATTAGAATATAAAGTAGTATCCTGTAAGGGGAAAATTTTATAAACAGCCATTTATAATGTTTTATTATAAATATGCAATTATAAAGGAACTACTTTACCTTTTATATCAGAATTTGGGTATCTTACTTCAAAAATACTAGGGTCTAGTGAAGGATAAATTACTTGATTTTGAGTTGCACCTGCTATATCATAGGTATATTGGGAGTATCCTGAGGAGGTTCCTGCTTTATTTGTTATAGAAACATTTTTTACTGTTTGAATTCCTGGGGTTTTGTCTAGTAAAATATATAAGTCTTTTAATAATATAGGTTGGTTTAATTGCCATTTATTTGTATCAAAATAGTTTTGTAAAGTAGAAATACAAGCTAATAAAACTTCACTGTTATTGTAATTTGGTAATACTGTGATTTCAAAATTTACACCTATATTAATAATAAATGCATCCCTAATTTCAATATTATCCCCTATCATTCTATATTGGGAAAGATATGTTCTTAAATTATTTTTTAAAGCATCACCAGCATAATCTAGTTGACCACTAGAATTTTGGGTTAAAATATATAAATTTAAAGTTTCAATAGTAGAAACTTGATTATCTGTTAATTTTGGTTGTTCAATATATGCTTTAGATACAGCCCCATATTGTGAAGGCATACTTAATGCTCTAATTAAATAATCATCTGCTGTAACTGAACGTTTTTGGGATGCTATAAGGGCTAAAGAATTTTGACGGATTTCCTCTAAAGTATCTCCTCCTTTACCTCCTGAGGCAGCTAATGGGTTATTTGAGGATAATGAATTAAATATATAATTAGCAATTGTTGGGTTTAAATTAGTATTATTAAATTTGACATTAGTTGGAGATACTGTTGTTAAAGTATTTGAATTTACATTAGATGAAACTCCCCCACCTGTTAAATATCTAACATTTAATGTTGTATTTGATGGGGATATACCATAAGTTCCAGTAAATAAAAAATTTACTGGGGAGTATGCTGTTGTTAGTTTGTCTTGTATGAAAGGTAACCCAATTCCAACATTATTAGCATTTGGTACTATTTCCTCATCAATATTATTTGGAGAGCCGGCTCCAAATTGGAGTTGGATGGTTGAATTTGATAATATACGAGAAGCAAATCTACGTTGGGCTTTTTTAAGTCTTAATAAATATGGAGCATCTGTACCTGCATTAGGATCATTTATATTAGTATTTTTTATACTATCTAAAACCATTTCTTGTCCTAAATTATCTACTTCATACCATATATTTCCATCAGAATCTATAATATCTAAAATTTTGATAAAATTATTCGCTGTAATGTTTATTGTTTGGAAAGGAATAGGATCAGTGAAATTAAATGAAGTTGTGTTAATAGTAGAAGAGATTGTATTTCTACTTTTCTTTAAAAGAAAATATTGAGGTGTATTTCCTGAAATTTGGTAGACTGAAATTTCTGTAGGGTCTTGGGAACTAGAAACTGAAAAATCAATTTTATCTTGTATGATAAAAGAAGCACCTGTTTGGGAAGTTATAGTTGTATTTTCCCCAATTGTTAAAGCATAATCAAAATCAGGTACTACTTCTCCACTTATTGTTTTAGCTGGTAATTGTTGGTAAAAATCTAAAGTGACTTGGGCTGCTGTGGAAACTTTTGGTTTATACCCAAACATGTAAGCTAATTCATAAATATTATTTGTTTGTTGAGCATATTGAGTAAAGGTTTCTTGTAATTGGTTATCTAAATAGAAGCTTAAAACATCTCCAACATATGCTGATTGTTCTATAAACATCATACCAGGTGATGCAGGGGAAAAATCGTTATATGTGTTAGGAAAATATGTTTTAGAATATTCTATTAATCGTTGTCTAAAATCAGAAAAATCACGATTAATATATTTTATATCTCTATTTGTATTAGCCATTTTAAAGTTGGATTTCTAAAGTATCTGTTATGTTAGTATTAATTACTGAATATTTTAAAGTTACAGTAATTTGATTTAAATCTTCTTGTCCTGCTACTATAAGATCTTCTATATTTATATTGGGAAAATATATGGCAAGTTTACTATTTATGTCTTCTCTAAGAAAATTTAAATTGTCTGTAGTAATTTGTTCAAAAATAAATGTTCTTAATCCACCCCCGAATGTTGGATTTAATGGTCTTTCTCCAGGGTTAGTTAAGAAAAAATTTATTAAATTATTTTTTATAGCATCCTTTGTTTGAAAATTTGATATAAAAACAGCAGGACCATTTAAAGGTAAGTTTACCCCAACAGCAGCGCTATTATCTAAATCAATAGGATATATTTGTTGTGGGTTAAACGCCATTATTTACTATTTAAAAGTCCCATAATCTGATCCATTCCTAGCTCACCGGTACCTAAATTACCATTTACTGGGTCACTTGATTGAGGTCTAAAAGCTGGTTGAATATCGTTTGAGGTGAAACTTAAAGCTGTTTCTCCTAGTACATCTTTATATTTTTGTCTTAAATCCACAGTTGGTTGAGTAAATGATGATTTTGGGGTTCCTACAGGTTGAATAGATTCTCTAACTATTTGTTTTGGTGAACGAACAGCTTCAAGTAAAATATCTTTTAATTCTTCTTGAATTGCTTCTCGTACAGCTTCTTTAATTATTTTTTTTAATCCGTCGGTTTTCATATGGTTATAAATATAGGGTTAATCTGCTTTTAAATTGTTTTGTTGTATATAAAATACAAGTTCATCTATTAATATCTGATCAATTGAGCTAAAAGACCATTCTCCTTTTAACATAACTACACCACTTTTATTTCTAGCTATTGCTCTTCTACGTTTTAAAGGATTTGTTGTAGTTTCTGTTTCAACTCCCATTTCAAATCCATTTACATTTGTAACTACTGGGGATTCTTGGTTTGATTGTTGAGTGGTTAAAGCTATTAATTCTGTTGAGATTTGTTCTTGATAAGAGTCAGGTGCACAATGTTGAATAAGGGTATCAAGTAAATTTAAATATTGGACTGCTTGAGTTAAAACTTGCCTTAAAAGTACTAATATAACTAATAACCCAGCATTAACTGTTTTAAGTGAGGTTATAATTTTTCCAATTTTATCTTTTCCATCTTGGACTCCTAAAATAACATTAAGGGGAAGACCTACTCCGGGAGGAACAGCAGAAGGTATAGGAAGATTTTTTAAAATATTAAATGCTATTTCTAATGAAGTTATAACTCCTCCAGTAATGCCTAAAGCTTTAGTTGTTTTATCTATTGTTTTAATAGCATTGTTTAATTGTTTTACTGTTTTATTTTTTCTAGATATTATTTTAGATAATTCTTGTGGGGTAGGACATATTATTTGATCTTTGATATCATTAATATTATTCTTTTTCTGTTGGATAAGTTTTTCTACTTGAGATATCCCAAACCTAGATATTAAAGTTAATATTAAAGGTATTAAAGTTGATTTTACATTATTAACTAAATCAATTAATTTCTTTTGAGCAAAATATTTAAAGTCTTTTTTTGATAAAGATATTTCTTCAATTTGTTCAATTTTTAATTGGGATGAAGATATTTTTTCATCATCTAAACTATCTAATAAAGGGGTTAATCCTATTACCCCTATATCTTCTTTTACACTTCCGTCTCCTTTATAGGGGGTTATATTTAAAGCCTGGTAGTTTGGTATTGAAATTGAAATTTGGTTTGGAGAAATTGAAGGAGAATATTCTGGGATTTCAGAGATTGGGATTTTAAAATTTCCATTTTTATCAGTAGTAGTAGTAAATGTATTAACTCTTACCACAGCCCCAACTAATGGTGAGTTTAAATAAATGTTAACTATAGTTCCTGTAGAATGGGATATCATTTTTTAACTAGTTTTTACAAAATTAGATTTAATTTTATCTATTTGTTGTAGAATAGTATTCAAATTAGTGGCTGCTATGTTAGCTGTTGGGCCTATAATAGGGTCTGGGGAAGGTGCTCCTCCAGGGAATATTTGAATAGTTTTAAGTGCTGTTGAAATGTTTAAAAGTTCAGTAATTACTTGTTTAAGTAGAGTTACAGTGTCATCTCCTTTTAAAACAGGTTGGGTAGCATTTTTATCTCCTAATCTAATATCATTAGACCCTATATAAACTTTATCAGATTCTAAATTTATACTTTCATTTGAAGATAAACCAATTGATTTTTGTCCACTAATTAAAACATTATCAGTTTTAGCATTTAGAATTACTCTATCTGAATTTAAAATTATTTGTGGAGATGTAAATGAAGCTGGGGTTATAGGTGGTTTTGTATAAGAAATGAAATTCTCATTTGCTAAACTAAATGGAATTTTTTGAGTAGAAGTTAAATATATTGAGGATAAATCTTTACTTATATTTTCAGTAATAGGTTCAGCACCAAAATCCCCAGAATTTGGATTTTGCCCATTTCTTAAAATAGTAATAGGATCCCCATTTTCTCCAGCAATTGACCAATTATTAACATACTTACTTTTTGATTTTGCTGTAGAACCTAATCGGATACTATTCCCCCATCTTCCTTCATAAATTATATCCCCTGCAAAAGGCATTAAGGGATGAATATTTCCTTTTTCTACAAATGTATTTTGACTTGGGTTGGTTTTAGAATTTAAATCAAGTTCAACTAATTGATTATCTGTTATATTAGATGCTCCTAATTCAACTTGAGTATAATCTAATTTTTGTGATGATGGATTAAGATCAGATATGGATGAAGGATATGGGTTTGCGTTTGGTGATAATATTCCATACAATGATATAGGTTGTGGATCATATACCCATGAACCACCTATAGAATTAGGGCTTACAATTTGGTATACATAAACATATTCGTTTATTAATGGTAAATTCTTTTTATCAGGAAACGCAGGAGTTGCTGTGTAAATTCTAGGTCTAACTGAGGAATTAATTGAGACTGTTTCTGCTGTGATTTGTCCTATTTGGTTAAGACCTGCATTAGAATTAAAATTGGGATGATTTTCATCTAAAATTATATCTATAATTCTAACTAATATTTTCCCACCTTTAGAAGGAGATGAGGGGGTATTAGGTTTATTCCCTAAAGCCCTATTAGTCATTGCAGGAAATCCAAATTTATGCGACATTAGTCTTTTGAATTAAATTTTTTAACTTCATTTAACAATTGAGCTTTTTCTTCTTCAGTCATACCAAATCCTTCTTCACTTGATTTTCCAGTAGCAATTGCTCGTTGAGCGATAGTAGCCATTTTAATAAGTTGTTCATCATTTTTGATACCTAATTCCATGTATTCCTTAATTAAAGGAACTATTAAAGTAGCATCACCTATGTCATTGATTAAAGGTTTTAATTCACCTATTAAAGCATTGATTTGGGCTTCTTTTTTCTTAGAGTTTTCATATATCTCCTTTAACAAATCGGAGAATTTTTTCTTACCCCAAATATTTTCTTCTAAATTACTCATATTAGTTTTTTGGGAATAAATATGAAAAATTACAAGGATTGAAAATCTATATATCCTTGATCTAAATAGAACACATAGTTCTTTTTAAATATATCGTATAATGAATTTGCTATTTTGGTTATTTTAGGGGTTTTAGCATTAGGGATCATTTCATGGATATAGATATAAAGTGCTTTTTTATTGAAAATATCTATTTGGTCTCTTTTTCTAAATAATTCTAATACTGCATCTGCTATTTTAGCATCTGCTTCTTTTGGAAAAATTAAATAAATATTTTCTGTTACATAATCAACATATTGATCTATAAAATATGATAATTTATCATCTGGGGATGATAATTCTAAAGTGTAAGAGTAACTATCATCTTTGGATAGTTCATCAATTGAGGTTTTTTTAACTTTTGATTTATAAGTTTTTTCATTATATAAAATACACCAACGTTTAACTATGGTACCAAAATATGAATATGCTTTAGCTCCATTCTCTGGGTTGAATAAATGAATTTTAGATAAAAGAAAAACTATAATTTCATGTTGAAGGTGTTCTAAATTTTCTACTTCGGTATGATAAAATTTAAAAGTATGAATTATATTTTGGGTAAGTTTAAAAAATGGGAAATGGATTTTTTCCTCATATATTTTACTCCTTAAGACTGGGTTGGAAGTATTGTTATATAATATAATAGCATCCTCAGTTTCTTGGGTGAAATAATTTTTATTTTTAGGTTTGCGGGTTTTTTTAATTGTATTTTCTAACATTGAATTCATTTAATATTTCTTGTATTTGTTGTATACCTTTAAAAATAGAACCCACTTCATCATCTGCTTTAAAAGCACCTGCACTATCTAATTGTTTAAGTTTTTTATCAGAAATTTCAATAACACGAGATAATCTATCAAGATATTCTACATATCCAACTACTATATCTTCTGCTTTTTCATTTTTCTTAAGAAGATTGAAAGTCGTGAATCCTAGAATCACGACTAAAACTGCTAATGCACAGCAAACAATTGTTAAAGCTATCATAAATTATCAAATATATTTTTTAAACCTTCACTTTTAAATGTACCCAAAGCTTTTGTTTTGGTTGATTGTTTTTTTGATGTATTGGGTTTATTCCCCAATGTAAAATTTTCCTTTTTAATATCCACGGATTTTTTACCTTCTTTTAATTTAGGTAACCATTCACGTTCAAATTCAATTCGTGCTGCCATTAAATCGGCCTGGTGTAAAATAAAAGGTAAAGATGTTCTTGGTTTTTGTTCTGGCATAAATGACATAAGATATTTTTTATTACCTTCATCATATAAACCATCATGTGTTTGAATGGCAACCATTTCATTAAATGTATACTGGATACCATGAGATTGGAGCATAAATAATCCTCTATCTGGAACTGAAGCAAATGGTACTTTGGTATTAAACATGTAGTCTTCTCCTAATTTATCTTTTCTCCATTGATCAGTCTGGGGGATATATGAATCTTCATCTTCGGATCCCATTTTACCTAAATCATGATTTAAAGCTGAGAATATTAATTCTTCAGTTGTGAAAGTAGTCATATCGGCTCCTTCTAATTCCCATAATGCCGCTTGATGTATAGCACACCTAATAACACGTAAAACATGTTCTACATACCCTCCAGGGAAAGCATTATGATATTCTTTTTTATGCGCGGCAGGCATTAACATTAAACGTTCAGCATATTGCTCATAAAAAGCTAATAATTTTTCTTTACGTGGTTCAGAAATATATTCATTAATATACCTCATTAATTCATTCCAATTATCTTGGATTTGTTCGGCTGTCAAATTCATAACTTATTTATTTCAGATTAATTTTCTCTTTCAATTATTGATTGAGTGTCGTCTCTTAATTCTTCAATTTCTTTTAAGATTTCTCTTGCAGCTTCAATATTTCTTTCATTTAAAGCATGTCTTAATCGCTTAAAGCGATTCTCCATAGATTCCATCCTTCTCAATATTAATTCTTTATATTTCATTATTTTTATTTATTTTAATTACTTAATTATTTTTACCTAAATATTTTATTTAATAATTTATAAAATTTAAATTCAATTGATGAAGATAATAAAAATTTTTTGAGGAATCAAGCTTCCTTTAAATTCTTTTGTAAGAAATCTTGTATTTTTTTCAAAAACGCGCATTTTTCATATTCTTCTATACTTTCAAAATAATGAATACTCAATTTAATAGACACTATAAATTCATCTGAAGTATAACTTATAAGGGCTTCTTTCCATTCTTTTTTCCTTAATTTACATTGACTGATCCAATACCATGCTCTGGTATACATCATATATTCTCCTGCTTCATCAATTCCAGTAGCATCTAATGTAGGATCGGCTTGTAAGAAAAATTTTAAAACTTGTTGGGAAAAATTATTTCCATTTGTAATCAATTTATGAAACATCCCAATTTTAAAGTAAGGTGTATTTTTATATAAATTAAATTCCTCTTTCATTTTTTTAGAATCTCCTTTATCATCTCCACCGTATCCAAACATTAAGAATATTTTATTTAAATTCATGTGTATATATTCTTTTAATTTAAAATTTACGCGTTAATTCACAGATTTTAAATGTTTAATTTTATTTTCTATATCAGTAAGTTCATTTTCTAATTCAGAAATTTGAATCTTCAATTCATCATACGCCTTGATAGGATTTATAAAATTAGGGTTTGATGGATGATAAGCCCAAAGTTCCTCTAACACACTATAATTACCAACCAAAACATTTTGAAGATCAATTAGTTTATCTTCTAGGTCATGTAATTCCATATCTACTATTTGTTGATAAATATTAATCATGTTTTTCTCCTATTTGTTTAATTATTTTTTCAGCTTCTTCAAGGGTAACATAAAAGAATTCTCTTTCACCCCTTACTCGTTTTTTTACAAGTTCCTTATGAACTTCTTTTTCAATCCTCTCCCCATTAAAACAACTATAAGTATATACAACATTAAACGGGGTAGGAATACCAGTTGGTTTACTCAATTGCTCAGCTCGAATATCAACCTCATTTTTAGTATAACCAATTTTAAGCATTCCGGGCATAGAATCATTTTGTAAAACATAAACAAATTGATCACCCTTTCCTCCTTGAGAACTTTGTCTTAAACGTCTTGTAAAATACTCTACAGTTTCCCAACCATCGGAATCAACTTTTATTGTATAAAAAGCAGGATTAGGTGAAAGTGGTGTTCTAAAATACGGAACATATTTTTGGGATTCCTCATTTGAAATTTTTTCCATAACCTTTATTTAATAAATTTACTTTTAGAAACGAGCTTTTGCACTCGAACCTTTATACCAAGGTAATCCTTCTCTTGTGCGTAAACGCTCCTTCCACTGCTCCTCCGTATATTTGATTCCATTTAAATAGTACTCGCGTAAACGCATATTACCTTGAGGTATTACCGCGGGACCTTCCCAATTATGTAATTTACCATCAAACATAAACATTTGAGTTCCGTCTGCTGTTGTGATTTTTCTTGAGGGTTGATATTTTTGATTTTCCATAATTTAAATTTTAATATTAAAAATAGTTTCCCCTAACTTAGTACCTAAAGCAAACCCAGCTACAAGAGCTAATAGGTGTGAGTGAATTAAAAATGCAATACCTAGAAGTGCAATAATTAAAATAAATACGATTGATGTTTTCATGACCTTTATTTTTTAAATTTATACTCTAAATATACTATCATGAAATTTAATAGCCAAGTTTTTCTTAATAAGATAAAACAAGTCTTATACCTCCAGTTCCTTTAAATTTTAAAGTAGTTCCTGTTACATTAGTAGCGGGAGTAAAAATAAATGAATTTGTTCCTGTTGGTAAAACAAACCCGGCAATATAATTTGAGGCAACAGGTTCTGAAATATTGGTTAATGAGGAAAATGACCCTGAAACATTTTTAGGGGTAGAACCATCAAACAAATAGTTAAATGGGGTTTCCATTACAAAGTAACTTGAGCCTGAATTATTTGTTATGGTAAAAGTGTAAGCGGTTCCTTTTGTTAAATTAATTGAGGAAGTACCTTCATATAGGTCACTGTAAGGGTAGTTTACTATTGGCATTTATTTGGTTTTCCATAAATATTTGGAAAATTCATAATGTGCACAAGCAATAACACCAATTGCCCCTACAAGCATTGTAAAAGGCATTTTTATAAGATTTTTTAGTTTGTTCATCTTATATAAATATTAGGTAACCAACGGTTATACCCGCAAATATTCCTAAAAAGGAACCATATAAAAATGCATTCCAAAGCTCATTACTATTAAAATATTTTTTCATTGTTTTTATATTCTTTTGCTAGTCTTTTTATATCGTCTAGCAAATTGGTTAATATTCCTTGTTTATAAGCATCGTAGTCCTCTTGATTTTCCCTTGGAAATGCCATTTGATATGTTTTTTCTACTGGATTCATAGGGTAAAAATGACCGTGCTTATATATTTTCTTTTTTATTTTTCTTGGTAGTCTAAATTTTTTCATTTAACTCTGTTTTATCTAATTCTGCCATTAAAGCATCTGCAATCATAACAGCAGTAGCTGGGACATCTCGAGCCATTTCACTTGCCATATTATGTCTACCTGCAATTGCTTGAACTGATAATCCTGTTGCTATATGTATAGCAAAGTATTCTCTTTTTGTTAAGCCTAATTGATGCCAAATTTCACTGGCAGCGGCAAATGCTGGTTTTTTTCCGTTTTCCATATTATTTTCGTTCATTTTTTTGTAAAAATTTTGTGAATACTCCATCTTTATATCCTCTATGATATTGGGATTGGTTTTCTTCTTTTTCCATTTGTAAATACTTACTTGCAATATTAATTAGATGCTTTATTGTTTTAATTTTATCATCATTTGCAATATTAATGGCCACATCAAGTTCTTTATTGAACTCACTTATCATTTCTTGTATTACTGTTTGTTTCATATTTTAAATATACGTATATCCTATATCGATGCCAAAGATCTTTTAAAGAAAGAAGATTTTGGTTTTGTGGAGTTTTGTCCTTTTTTTGCATTTTGGAAATTTAGTTTTAGTTGTGGGTATATAGTTATATACAATGTCGATGTGTAAAGATCATTTACGATCTGTAAAGTGGTCTAAATGCCCTTCCCCAATACCTCCGCCGTATATTGATATCAACGTACGTGGTACCCCTATATATCCTCTAACGTAATATATACCATATATATACTATATTACAGGAGCCTATTCCTCAGGATTAAATTTTAAAAAAGGAAAGTCACCTATTCCTAGGTGGCCCTTCCTCCTTCCTCTATTATTATTTAATTATTAAAAAATATGTTCCCCTTTCTCAAATCCTGGGATGTAAATGTTTAATACTTCCTCCATTACTTCCTCTGTAAATTCCTCCTCATTATTATCCTCTTCAAAATATATAAAACTATTTAATAATATATCTAAATCCTCATTTATTCTTTCCTCACTTAAACTCCCATCTACCTCCTCCATAAACAATAAAAACTCTCTTTCTCTTCCTTTAACTAAAACATTTAATCTTTTTAATAACATTTCTCTTTTTTCCTTCATAACTTTAATTTTAAATTATTAATTATTTATTTTTTATTTATTTAAATATATTAAATTAATTTAATTAAAATTATTCCTTAATATAATCTTTTAAAAACATAATTAACTCATCATCACTCATAAAACTTTTCTCTATATCTCCCTCTTCTATATAAATATCCCATTTCTGGTATGCCCCTTCAAATATATCTATTTCTCCATTTATATTTAAATAACCATCATCTTCATATCCACTATTATCCTCCCCAACATAATTAACTTCTAATCCTAATTCTTCTAATTTTAATTTTAAATCCTCCATAATTTTAAATTTTAAATTATTAATTAATTATTTTATTTATTTAAATATATTAAATAATTTTATTTAAATTTAATCCTTTATATTATATTATTTATTTAAATATAATTTTATTTTTTATTAAATTAAATATATTATTTTTTATTTTTAAATATAATTAAATATACTAAACTAATTTTATTAAAATTATTCCCTAACTCGCCATATTTTCAATCCATATCTCATCATTCTCCTCAACATAATAAACACAAATGTCTTTATAATCGAATCTATAATGCTCTTTTAAGTATTCGATCTCAACACTATCAAACTCATCTAAACTACACTCAATCACTTCACTGCAATCTAAATTACTAAATTCGTTAAAATTGTCGTCAATAAAATTTTCTAAGCTCTTCATATTATTTTATTTTTAATTATGACTAAATATACGAAGCCAATTTAGTTAAAATTAGTCCCTGTTAAGCCATTACATTTTATATCCGCTTCAATTAACTGTGCTCGTAATTCGCGATCTGGTTCTAAGTTGAGTGTTAATAACGCTGAATATAAACTATTCCACGCACTCGCTTTTATTTCATATTGTTCATTATGGCCGAATAACTTACCCCACTCCATCATTGTCACCCATGCTTTAGCTTCCGCTAATTGAAGCTTCTTTATCATGTCTACTCTTCTCATATTAATTTGGTCTTATAATTGCGTCTTCAAATTTAAATGTACCTGGTAAAAATAAAATCTCACAAGCTAATTCTTGTGTCACTAGAAACGCCATTAATTTTAATTCTAAATATTCTTCTCTGCTCATAACTTTTATTTTTTAATTATACTTAAATATACTAATTAATAAATTAAAAAAGGTAGCCTAAGCGGCTACCTCATTATTATCCGTTTTATTCATTTTTGGTCTTCCTCTTCTCAACTCTCCATTCATTCTCTTTAACTCCATCTCTTTTAACCTCATCTGTCTAACACTATTTTCATTTACTGGTCGTCCTTTTTTCAATTCTCCATTTATTCTTTTATTCTCTAATTCTTTAATTCTTTTTTGTCTAACACTGTCTTCATTAATTGGTCTTCCTCTCTTACCTGTTTTCTTAACTTCTAATTCTTTTAACATTTCTTCCAATACTACACTCTTCATAGTATTTGCTTTTGTAATCCCTGCTTCTAAAGCTTTTTTAACTAATTCATTTCTTTCCATAACCTTTATTTTTATTTTAATTATACTTAAATATACTAATTTTGATTTAATTTATTTAATCCTTAACAAAACTTATCTAACAACCCTTTATTTTCTAATTTAATCAAACAATTATTTACATTAAAAGGATTCTTTCTTTTATAATTTACTAACTCTTTATTTACTAATTCTAAAAACTCTACCTCATCTTTCTCACTTACAAAATCTACCTCATCATATTCATTAATAAACAAATTTAATTCTTTAATACTTTCAAACTTCATAACTTATCTTTTTAATTATACTAAAATATACTAATTTATTTTTAATCTACTTATTCCTCATCTTCATCATCAACATCATTCAACCATCTAACATCACCTTCAATTTCAATAATTTCATAAACACCCTTTACCTCCTCTAACAACTCCTCAAATGTAATTTCATCAATATCATAACCACACCCCTCAATTACCTCTTCTTTAGTATCACAAATACTTGTAAAACTTAATTCAAAATCAACTTTTAAATACCTTTTCATAATTTATTATTTTTTTAATTATACTTAAATATACGAATTAACTATTTACAATCTGTGTCCCAACATATAGTTGTTAATATAAAAATCTAAATCACACCCTCTACGAACATCATATCCTGTTTGGGCTTTGTCATTGTTCCGTTTAGTATACTCTTCTAACGCTTCATATACCTCAGGTATTAGAATTGTTTTCCATTGGGTTAAATGCTCGGCTTGGATTTTTAATCCTTCCTCAACTGTAAATTCTGGTCTCATATTTATCTTTTTAATTTATTTAAATATACTAATCAAATTTAATTATATTTATTCCTAATTAAAACCCAATTAATTCACTTAAATATTCTCCAGTTGGTTTCCCGTTACGGGTAATTTCATAATTCGGATCCATCCCTACTTGTTCTACATAGTACATTAATTTTTCTATTGTACTAAACTCCTCTACAAAATAATCACAATTTAAACTATACATAATTTATTATTTTTTAATTATGATTAAATATACGAATCGAATCTAAATTAAATTAATCCTTGAATATATTAATCAAACATTCTGCTGAGTTAATGTCTTTATAAACCAAATCCTCAAACGAATATGAACCTGAAGCCTGAAATGTTATTTTCACTTTTGAGTCCCAATTAGAGTATCCACCTTTTTTCTTAAAACGATATTCTAAATTCTTTAATTGTTGGAGTGTCTCTTTTTTCCTGATTGTACTTGCTCTCATAACTTTTATTTTTCTTTAAATATAAGAAGAGCTCTTTAATTAGAGCCCTCCTCTTCAGTTTCTTCTTCAGTTTCTTCTTCATCTTCCTCAACCATAAAATCTTCAAATACTCCTGAGATATGATCCATTATTTCTGAGATATTAACATCCACTCTATTTAACTCAATTCTATTATCATAATTTAATTCAAACTCAGCACTTTCCAAATCAACTAACTCATTATGATTATTATCTAATACCCGTTCAATCTTATTATAAATCTCATCATGTAATTCAGGTGTAATTCCTCCTGTTTTTAACTCTTTTACTAACTCAATCATTGTATCAACCGATACTACTGTTGTTAAAGATTTTACTTCCTCTAATTTTTTAATTAATTCTTCCTTTTTCATAACACTTATCTTTTTAAATTATACTTAAATATACGAAACTAAATTTAATAATTCTCATCCCCTAAAATATCTTTTAAGTAACTGTTTAAATAGTCTCTTACATCTTCAGGGTCAAATCCTTCCTTTTCAACTAAATCATCACCTATTAATTCAATAGCCTCTATGAATTGTTTTAAGTGTTTTTGATTAATTAATCCTTCTAAACGATCTAAATTTGTCATAACTTTTATTTTTTCTTAAATATACGAAACCAACTTTAATTAATTTACTCCCCTGAATTTTTATGTTTTATTTTACGAGTGTATTTCTTTTTATTCCTATAAATGTTAGGGCGGGTTGCTTGATTTATTTCAGCCTGAGTTACTTGTATTGTTTTCATTTTATTTCTTTTTATTTTAAATATACGAAAACAGAGTGGTGGCTAATTTTCCTTTTCGTATGGCAGTTTTAAACCTGAGTTTATGATATATTGTTCTAAGAATTTAATATGGGTGTATAAGTTTAAATTATCTTTAGTTAAAGCTTTAATTTTCTTATAAGACTGTGTTGGTGACATAGTCGGGTTATTTACTAGATTTAAGAGATTTCTAGATTTATTTTTCTCAATAAATAATTTTTCTTGCTCGATTATCTCAGTTGAGTCACATTGGTGAAGAAGTGTCATTTTAATTTCACCTCCTTTACTTATTTCATTTCTCATCCATTCATATAATGGATTTAATTCTCCTGTATTAGCTTTATTGATGTGAGATAAAAGGCGAGCTGTTGGGTTATTTGTTCTCCCAATGTATTTAATCTTCTCAGGATAATTTTTCTTTAAATGACGAGTTGAATATAATCCATAAACGTAATGCATTCTTTTACAATAAATATATGATCTTTCTCCCTCTTTGCCAAACACTTGTATATACTTTTGGAAAGGGGTTAAAGGGGGCGGGGTGATACATATGGGGGTTAGACCCTTGTAATCCTCATACTACCTATTATTTATTCACTTTCCATATACTATTCATTAACAATTTTTACTCCTACAATAACCACTACCTCCCCATTAATTTTCATTTCCATAGTGATTTTTATTATTTTTTATACATCATTGGTAATTTTTATCCTTACGGTAATTTTTATTTTCTTTGATAATTTTTATTTTCCCGGTAATTTTCATTTTTCATTTTCAGTCCACACTTTCATTTTCGGGTCACATACGGTAATTTTCCTTTAATGAACTAATCTAAACATTAGTTTAATTTAAATGAATATCTTGTGTTATAACGGTAATCTTCATTGTAATGAATATTTTGGTAATTTACTTATAATAATTGTTTATACACGTTAAAGTAACCCTCTATAAACAATACTCACTAATAACAAATACAATATATCTTTAATCTTCTTCATCATTTACTATATTATCAATTTTATCCCACGGTAATAATCCTTTAATGTTCATTTCCTCTTCCATAACCTTTATTTTTTTATTATACACTGAATATACGATCTCTATTTTATATCTTCTATTCCTTTACTACACAATTACTTCTTAAAAGTGATATTATTGTACCTGTCGCTTCATATAAATCCATTCCTTTATTTAAGTAAAAGTCAATAATATCTTCTATTGATTCACATTCATTTATTTCACTTACCATTCCATAAATGTAGTGTTGTGCTTCATCCTCACCATGTACTTCTATTAACCATTCTTTTTCTTCTTTAATGATCATTGCTTTGATTTGTTCTAATGTTACCATAATTTATCTACTTGTTACTGATTCGATTGCTTCTGTTCCTGAATTGATCATTGCTATTACTCCACCCCACATATTTTCATCTGCTTCCCATTCTATTTCGTGTTTTGGATGTTTCATTTGCCAATTACTTATTGAAAATCCCATTCCATCCATTTTAAAATCACCATCACTATTTTTCTTAAATCTTAAATAATGAACATTATCACACATACATGATACTGTTTTGAATATGACTTCTCTTGCCCCTTCTTTAATAGTTAATTTAGGTGGGTTTATTCTTAATTCTTTATACTTGCTAATTGTTACTATCATTTTTTTTCTTTTTTTAATTATACTGAAATATACGAAAGCCCTCTTAATTGAGGACTTCCTTTTAAATTTGATCTTTAAACATCAATTTTAATTTATCTTCTAATCCGCTATTCATTAATTCTGATATTTTTTCATCAACTAATTTATCTAAATCAATTCCTAACTTTGATAATGTATTTTTAAATTCCCTAAATGCATCATAACCTATTTCAATTGCAACCCCTAAGAATTTTATATTCAAATAATCAGTTCCAAAATCAATATCAACATTAGTCCTCCCATCTTTTCCTTCACTAATAAATGCTTGATGTTGCAATGTTAACTCAATTGCATCGTTGTTACCTAATTTTGCTTCTGTTTCAAATGTAACCATTAATGTTTTGCTTGTAATTTTCATAACTTTTCTTTTTCTTTTCTTTATTTATACTTTAATATACGAAATTTTTTTAATAACTTCTATTCCTTTACATTCTATAAAACAATGTGTAAGCTTGGTCTTGTGTTAAATATCTTTCACTAATATACTTTCCTAAATCAAAACCTTTTAAACCTGTTGCTATTATTTCATTCCAATTCTCATCTGAAACACGATTGTATAAGTCTCTATATTCTTCTCTGTTACGACTTGCTTGGGCTAATGTTTTTATTAATTCAAATTGTTTTTTAACATCTTTTCTACACAATGCCTTTTCTTCTCTTGAAACTCCATCACCTGAGCTAAATGGGAAAATAAATATCATTTTATTTGAATATGGGCATCTTTCACGTATCACTTCCCAACCTTGTTTACCTCCTGAGAAACGTGATGGGTGATTTTTGATTTCGTCCCAATATGTTTTAATTTTTGTCATAACCTTTATTTTTATTTGAATGAAATATACGAAAGCCCTTTTAATTAGCTGCTTCCTCTGTTGATTCTTCTTCATCATCTTTTTCAACAACAAATTCATCTAAACATGCTGTGATATGATCCATTACATCACGAATATTAATACTAGCATCATCTATTTCAATTGTGTTTCCATAGGCAATTTCAAATGTAATGTTATCCTTATCAACTAAATCATTACTATTGTAATCTAAAGTTCGTTCAATCCGTTCTGCAATTTCCTCTGCTAATTCCTGAGTAATTCCTATTTTTACTTCTGGTGTGATTTGTTCAATCAATGCAATTACTTTATCAATATCAACTTGTGATGATAACGTTTTTGCTGCGTTTAGTTGTTCAATTACATTTTCTTTTTTCATAACTTTTCTTTTTATTTTTTTAATTTATACTTTAATATACGAAAGCTTTTTAATATCTTTTATTCCTTTAGTAAGGATAACCTATATCTCTTCTACCAAAATCATCTGCTTCCATTTGTTCTAGTATTGCTAGTGCTTCTTCATCACTCATATTACGCTGCTATATTTTTATTTTTTTCCATAATCAATTTAATTGCCTCTTGATTTTCAGGTAATGTATTGTCTGGTTTGATTCCTAATGTTTCCATTATTTCATTTACACCACACCATTTTGCTCTAGAACGAGTTGTAATTTCATCTTTTTCCCCAAATATCTTTTCATCTACTTTTACTTGTAAAAATAGTTCTGCTTCTTTTTGTTGAATTGTTTTAATCATTTCTTTTTTTATCATAACTTTCTTTTTTATTTACTTAAATATACGAAATTAATCTTCATCTTCTTCGTCCTCTATTTCAAATGTTTTAGATTTTAATTCAAGTTCTAAATGTAACAATTCACCCTTTAAACGCTGCAAAAACGATTCATTACCATCATCACCTGCAAGCAACCAATCCATACGTTGAGCATATATTTCTGCTTTGCGGAGCATTTCATAACCTTTCTTAAATTCTTCTATAACTTCATCAGGGTATTTGTAGTGGTTTAGGTCCTCTGGGTATTTTTCGTACTATTCTTTATCTCTAAACCAACCTTCATCTTTTAATTCACGTTCTGTTTTTGGTGTGCCACTTTTAGATATTTCTTGTTCAACACGATCAGCTATATCTCTAATGCGATATTGGTTGTAATCAAATGTTCCTCCACTCATATTTTTTCTTTTTAATTTATTGGAATATACGAAAAATATCTGATAATTTCTATTCCTTTGTTTTATAAATGTAAGTTGTATCACATTTTCCATTAGTGCACTCTACTTTGATAATTGGTTTGATTTGTTTTTTAGATTGAGTTCCTATCCCAAGTTGTATATCACTACCAATTACCATTCCTATTATGGTTATTATTGTTAATATGAAAAGAAATAAACCTATTTGGTCTCTATCTTCATCATGTATATAAAGAAATGAAATCAATATGAAAAAAAGTGCTATAAGTATAAATCCTATTGTCATAATTTTGTTTTTTAAATGTTTTTAAATACCCTCTTCCTCTAATACTTCTTTTAAATAATCAATCATCGGGGAACTATGTTTACCCATTATCCAAATACCATCTTTATTTAAACAATAAATATATTCCTCAAAACCATTAAAACCATTTGTAAACAAATCCTCTATATCTTTAAATGTTTTGAAATGTAAATCCTCTCCTCTATCTCTACAATACGCTACTGTATCTATAGTTGATTCTCCTAGAGAACTGATATCACCTAGTTCTAGTAATTTCTCTAATTTTTCTTGATCGTAGTGGTTGAATAATGTTTTACCTACTCCATCTACATATCCATCAAAATGACAATAAATTGAATCTACTGTTCCGTCTTGGTTTTCAATTGCTATTCTACTTCTCGTGCTCATATTTTTTTCTTTTTTTATTTATACTGTAATATACGAAATTTTTTTAATATCTTTTATTCCTCTATTAATCTTCTCTTGCAATACTACTTAAACCAAACAATTCAGCCAATACTGTTTCTTCCATTCCTTCATAAATTGTATTTTCCATTGATGCTAATATCTTAGCTACAGTTGATGAATTTTGTACCTTTCCAATAGCTTTCATACAATGGTTAGTGTTAGTTTTAATTGTTCTGATAGTATCTTCAATTTGGTCTACTGTATTTTTGTTAATATCTTGTATTGACATTTTAACATCTTGTAGCATATCAAATTCAAAATCTTCAATATGTCCTTCTAACATATCTATAACTCGTTGCTTACCTTCATTAAAATTAAATTTCATATCTTTCTTATTTTCTTCAAATATACGATCTTCTTTTTGCTGAGAAACTTCCTCTACTTTGATAAAATAATTTTCAGAATAACCACCATCTGATTGTTCACCTGATAGTCCATTTCTAATCCATTTTACTTTAACATATTCTTCACCATCCCATCCAGTATAGTACTCTTCAACTATAGCTGTTGCTCCTTTTTTAGCAGAATAACTATATGCTCCTTGAAATTCTACTATGTCTCCTTTTTTAAATTTCATCTTCTAATTTCTTTTTTATTGTAATATACGAAAGGCTCTTTAATTAGAGCCTTCCTTTTTTACTTGTTTTGAAAATCTTTCTAACAATTCCTCTATCTTTAATGCTTCAAATTCAGCATCGTGTTTCTTATGTAGGTATTCTATATTTTTATGAGTATCCAATCTAAATTGAACAAAACTACCTGATTCAAATTTAACTTCAATTATATCAAATGTACCACTATATTTTGACCATTCGTTTTTAACAGTTATTGTAGCATTTGGATATAGTTTTGCATATTTGTCAATTATGTTTTGTTTTAAATCAGTTTTCTTTAGATGTTCTTCAAATAGATATTCCTGGTGTTTATTGAATTCCATCAATTTATCAAATAATGTTGTAGGTTTAATGTAGCGATAATTACCTTGGATTGAAGAACAATTAATTTTATCTCCTCGGTCAAAATCAACATTAAATGTAACATCACTCAATTCATTTGGTTTATTATATGAATTGAATTGTTTCCCTTTTAATGAAATATAACCTGTTACATCTTTAAATGTCACTTCAGCTTTAAATTGATTTTTTTGCCAACTATAACCTAATTGTATTTCTTTAGTAACAGTTTCTACTTTAAAAGTATTAACAAAATCAACATCTTTAACAAAACCATTATTGATAAGTAATTGTTCATGTTGTTTATTTACACTTTCACCTACATTAGCAGTGTTTTCTCTACTTTTAATAAACTCTGCTATTTTTTGTTCTTGTTCAGGTGTATGTAATATACCTTCAAATAGATCTAATTGATTTGGATCTTTAATGTACTCTTGTTCGTTTAAACTTTCCATAACTTTTATTTTTTTTAATTATATTTAAATATACTAATTAAACTTTAATACATGTAATCCCTTTCTAACTTTTTTTCATAACTCCAAAGATAATCTTCACATTCCTCTAATCCTCCCATAAAAAGAGTTTCTCCGGTGTTTAAGTCTACCACTGCATAAGTGGATCTGGTTAAATGTTGTATTTCCATCTTTTTATTTTTAATTATATTAAGGTATATGAAAGTAATTTTAAATAATTGTTTAATTTTACTTAATCTCTTCAATAAACATCTCAAATTCATTCAATAAAATACAAAATGCATTTTCAGCTTCTGTTGAAACAAATTCAAAAATATCATCATAATTTTTTTCTTTTATATTCATGTCAACAGCAACATCAATCATTTCAATTCTTAAATCTTCAATTTTCGATTTAATTAATTTTAATTTTTTTAAATTTTTCATATTTTTTATTTTAAATATATTAATTAAAAATTGGTTTACTTAATCCTAATTATGATTTGTAATAAATTCCCAAATAAGCTCGTAATCTAACTCTTCAACACTCCATTTTTCTCCCATATATTCTTTAAACTCTTTAAAGGATTTTTCAAATGAAGGATCATCCATTATCTTATCAACTATATTTATTAAATCTTCATCTGTTTTTCCATCTAAACATGTTTCTAATGGGCCCCATACTTCATCTATTACATACTGCTCGTCCCCACCATACATTTCTATTAGTTCAGGGATACGTTCATCTCTTTCATATTTTAAATACTCTACTACATTTAATTTTCTTTCTGCTAGTGTCATAACTTTATTTTTTAAATTTATACTTTAAATATACAAAATGATTTTTTAAATTCCTATTCCTTTGGACCCCAAAAAGCCCGGATCAACCGGGCTCTATAAGGCGTATAATTAAAAAAGATAAAACCGGTTATGAAGCGGTATCTTAATTGTTGTCAGGGCAGGATTCGAACCTGCATGATTAACTTCCTCATTTACATCCATGTTAATCTTAACCGTTTTTCTCATTCAATAGCGTCTAACCAATTCCGCCACCTGACCATATTGTTTTATTCCTCTAATTTAATTGTTTCTCCTTCATGTCTAATTTCCCTGATAGTGCTCACATTTACCATTCTATAGGCTTGTTTTTCCATATCAAATACAGGTAACAATGATCTCTCTTCAGCATTGTATTTTAATGTTCCTCCTTGTAAATGTTTTCTTACTCCTAAACGGGCAATCATTGTTCTTAATGAACCATCTTTTTTAATGAAATCAACAGAGAATATTTTTGTTTCTCCTACCATCATTCTAAACTCTCTTACTGTCATAACTTTTTTTCTTAAATATACGAAACTTATTTTAGCAAATTTACTCCTTTATTGCTTTAATCATTTTAAATAACTCATTTGTATCTTCATTATCCTCAAAATCAACCCCTAAAGAACGTTCATTAATTGCCTCAACTAATTCTTCAGCGGTTGAAACATTCATCTGGTGATTTAAAAATTCAACTAACATATTATGGTCATCAATATCACCTTCACCCCTATGGAGTTCATCTTCAAGAATTTCTTCTAATATATTCAATTCACTATTATAGAAATTATTTTTAATCACTTCAAAATTCTCATTTACAAACTCAATCATTTCATTTTTTATTCTCATAACTTTTTTTCTTAAATATACAAAACCTATTTTATTATTCAAAATCCCGAATAGCGACTACCTTCGGGAATCTAGGTACACCATCTGTAGTTAACTCAAAATACTTAACAGTTGCTTTTTTACCTATTAAGTCTCCTCTTCTAAATAACATTTCTAAATACTCATGATCTCCATTTATAGCCGAATCGAACCCGTCAAATACTAGTTTACCTATTTTTCCTGTTAGTTTTCCTTTACCTTCAACTACACCTTTAATTTCAAATTCAGCATCCATAAATGACTTATGTTTAAGTAAATGTTTAGAACGTTTATTTTCATATTCGCTATCCAACACTCTAATCATTTGACCTTCATACCCATCAGCCATATAAACACGATACATACCCATTAAGTCTTCTTTGTTATGTATAATAGTTGTATCAACCACAATACAACATTCAGGTAAATCTAAATCACTTATAGCAAAACTTCGTTCTGTGAATGTGCCTGTATGTGATGGTAAATCATAAATCCAGTATTGGATATGTTGTTTACTTTCAATTATATCGTTTGGGGTTGGTTTTGTTTTTCTAACACAAGAAATAATTTTATTGAAATCAACTCCATCACTCTTATGAGCATATAACTCACCATCAAATACCAAATCAGGATATTTCTCAAATAATGGTTTTAATGCTTCATGGATATGAGGGGCGGATATGAGTTCTTTTCCATTACGACTTCTCATTCCATCAATGTCTACAATACACCTTACACCATCTAATTTAGGTTGAGTTGCTACTGGGTATTTTATTTTTTCTTTATAGTCATTGTAGTCGTGAGCCAACATTGGTTTAAAGAATACTGGTTTGTCGATATCGTTGATATCTTCAAAAGCGCCTAAATCAATTTTCTTTTTATGTAATGCTTTAGCTTGCTTCATGGCTTGTTCTTCAGCTGTACAATATGATTTAGCCCCACATATAGTCCATTCTGATGTCACTTTTAACCCATCAGTGAACCCAGATATAGTCCTAAATTTATTTCCCTCAACTTCAATTGACCATTCGTTTATTTTTCCTGTTGTTGAGCGTTTATATAATATTTTCATAACCTTTATTTTTGTTTAAATATACGATCTCTATTTTACTTTTCTTTATCCTTCATTAATTCTTCTCCAAAATCAGAATTTTTACACCACAATTCCCACATTGCATTAAACCATGCTGGGCCATCTTCTTCATATGTTAGTCCTTCAACAGTTGCATGAGTATTTCTAACTAAAAACGCTGTCCAATTTAATAACCAAGGTTCCATTTTCTTAATTTGCTGGAATATACGAAAATTCTTTTAAATTAACTATTCCTTTTTGCTAATATCTTTTGATATTCTTCTTCACATAAAGTTGTATGCCAACCTATATCTGTTCTTAATTGTCCTGGTTTACCTGTTATCTCGCATGTTTGGTAACTTAAATCTTCTGCTTTGCTTATACGCGCATGCATTTCATCTGATGCTTCATTGATATAGAAGCGTAGACCACCAAATTTTTCCTTTACTTGGCATATTTCTTTATTCCAACCCAATTCAATTAAATTAACAATAAGATCTTTTATTATTTGATACCAACCTGAATCGCATTCAAAGAATCCTGCATTCGTTATTGGTTCTCTATTTGAGTACATGCCATTTTCCAACCCACCTATGGATTGTAGAAAATCGTTCATTTCTTGTTCTGTCATAGTTGTTCTATTTCTTGTTTAACTTCATTCCAATAGTCAATTAAATCCAACAATACATTACCTACCACATCTAAATCTCTGATATCTTTGTTTAGTGTTAGTAGTATTTCATTTACTGCAATTAAAGCACATTGTTTAGATGTTGGATGATAAATTATAGAATAGTCTGCTAACTTCTGTTTTCTTATGTTCATAAACATTTCAACTAGCTCTTCTGCTTTTTCTTTTGGTGTCATTCTATTCTGGTTTTTGATATAATCCTGCTTCTTCATCGTCTTTTATCATTTGAATCAATTTTGATTCCCTAACATATTTTCGAATTAAAGCAATAATTACTTTAGGTTCCTCAGCAAATTTTATTTTATCATCATTTTTAATTCCAAACCAAGCAATGTTGAAACCATGATTTGATGTAAAATCTTCTTGTTTAATGCGATTACCATTTACTTTATCTAAGTAGATCCATGGATAATTTCCACTTAATTCTATTTCGATACCACAACGTCTTAATCGTTTAACCAATATTGAAATTACGTCTTCTCCCATTTTTTAATATATGTTATTTCTTTTTATTTTTCTCAACTATTATTACACCATTTTCAATGTGTACATAGATATTTTCAACATCTATTATGTGTATTGGCATATTTTCAGCTTGCCATTTAGCACCTTCAATAAAATCAATTTTAGATTCTTGATATAATTCTTTTCCTGATTTAGAGAATTCTAATGTATCTTCTCTCATAGAAATATCAACTTGTTTTGTAGCATATCTTTCAGAAGCTTCTTCAAGTGTTTCTTGTTTAGGTTCTTCTTTTGGAATGATGATTTTATAATAACTACCATGTTCAATACACTCATCTCCTAATCCCATATCCACTTCAAAATCTACTACTTTAGTTTCAACACTTTCACAACTTGGATTCTTCACAAACCATTCTAAAAACCCATCATCAATAGCTTGTACACCATCAGCAATTAAGTCTTCGTCTGTTGTTAGGATTATTTTTTTAGAGTTAGTAAACTCTGTAAAAATTTTATCTGTTTCTTGTTTATAAACAGCGTTGTGTTTATCAATACACCAATTTCCTATTTTAATTTCTTTATCAGAAGTGATGTAGGTGTGGAATCCTATTAATGGGTACACTCTTACTTTGTCTCTAATTGAAAATTGTAAACCACTATTTGATTGAAATATACCTGTTGGTTTTTCTGTTTTTAATAAATGTATGTTTTTCATTTTCTTATTTTTATACTTTAATATACGAAAGCTCTCTTACGAGAGTTATTCCTTTATTTTGTTAACCAACCAATACTATTCAAATATAAAAGAAATGCTTTAAATTCCTCTAAACCTTGTTTATCAAACATTTCATTTGCATCAATCATTGAATCAGGATTACCCTCTAATACACCCCACATAAAATTTGGATTATCTATTTCATCCTCAATCCAATCTTCTCTCTCTAAAGAACGTTTATCTGTTATTTTAATGTATGGGTCCGGGTAATGATCGTCCAATGTTTCAGCTCCATCTAACATAATTACAGTTGCAATAAAACTCCAGTTGTTTGATTCCCAAATACGTTCCATACTGAATGTAATGTCTTTTTCTTTGATTTCAGGTGTTGGATCAGTTTCTCTAACATACCATATACCATTTACTTGAATTCTTTCTTCCATTTCTTTTAATTTGCTTGAATATACGAAATTTTTACTTTAAAACCTATTCCTCTATATAGTTGAAACAAATAGCCATATATGTTGGTACATAAAACATTTGTCCTGCACATTCGTTATATTTTGTATGTTCTTGGTGTGGTTGGACTTCAAAATATGACTTTTCCTCGTCATACGAAATTAGACGTGCTTTCATAGTTGGAGAGATGTTGGTAAATGTTACTCTACCAACTGCCTCTCTGATATGGTTAAGCGTTTTAACACGTGGTGTTACTTGCTTCATTTTTTGTTTTTGTATACTATAAAAGCAATTAAAAATGCTATCCCCATAATCAATACGGCAGCTAAGATAGGCCCATATAAAGGGAGGGCAACCCACCACCAACTCCAAGTAATATGGCCTGTTAATTTTAAAGTCATAAATATAAGGAATAGTATCATACCAATTCCAATTCCGTTTGTGTTTGTTTTTTTATCGCTCATTTATATATTTTTCTGTTATTTTAATTTGACGCTCTAATATGTCTATATATTTGTCACGTGATTCAATGTCTTTCTTTAAAATTTCAATTATTTCCTGTTGAATCTCAATTATTTTCTTCAATTTTTTTCCCATTTTTATTTTCTTTAGATTCTTTTATCTCAGCATAAATTATAGCATAAACAATTGTTAGAATAAATAGAAATAGTGTTTCTACTGTGAAAAAATAAAGCCCTGCTACTATAGCGGCTAGTATTAAAAGTGTTGCTGTTGTTTGTAAATGTGTATTCATTTTCTTTTTTTTTTAATTTATGTTAATATACGAAATTTCTTTTGCTCATAAACGTCCTTTTTTAAAAAACCTGCCGTATGTTCGTATCCACACGGCAGGAAAAGAAACGGTTATGAAGCGTTTTGTAGTCAGGACAGGATTCGAACCTGTAAGTGGGTTTATTCATTTCATTCTTATATCACCCTTTCATATAATCTTCTAGATAGCGTCTAACCAATTCCGCCACCTGACTATTTTTTGCTTAGGCAGCTATAAATTCAGCTGCCATTGCAAATAATTTTTGATTGATTTCTAGGTCTTGTTTAAAATTCTTCACTTTACGTGCTTTTCTTACTTTATTACCTGATATGTAATTAAAATTACCATCTAATATCTTTTCTTGAATTACATTGAACACTGACCATAAATCACTACCTTTATCTTCAGGACGTGTTGGCTCAAGTAACAAATCTAAATCAATTTTAACAGCATCAATTTGATCTTCTGTGAAACGAGTTGTTAATGCTTTTGTAGCTAATTCTTTTGCTTGCTCTTCACTCAATTGAATTGATTTCATTTTGTTCATTGATTCAACTGTCAAAGGCAATTGCTCAACCATTGCTCTAATTTGTGTTTGCAACTCTTCAAATGTATAACCCATGTGACGCATTTTAACATCGTTGAATTGCTCAGTTGAAATAACCAAACCATTTTCACACACTAAACGGAATAAACCAGCTGTAAATGTAAATGCATTTTTTCCATCATTTGAATTTGTCAATAGGATTTGTGGAAATACTGTATCACCATCCGCTCCATTGATTACTACATCAGGATTACGGAATACAACTAAGTGTTTTTGGAAACCAATGCTATTTTTGGCTCGTGCTTTAACTTCTTTAGCATCAACTACATTCCATCCTAATTGAGCCATATCCTCAATTACTTTAAATGTTGGAATATGTGTAAACTTACTTGATACACTTGGACTTGCCGTTTCAGTGAAAATTGATCTTGCTCTTTCTTTAATTTCACTTGTTTTTAAAAAACCATCTTTGCTTAAATCTAACATAACTTTTCTTTTTATTTCTTTTTTTAATACTTTAATATACGAAAACTTTTTTACTTCTCCAAATTTTATTCTTCTTTTTTGTAAATTAAATCAATCAACTCACCATTTTCATCTTTAACTGAAAATAAAACAGTATCTTGATCTTTGATTGTTGTGAATAGTACATCATACACTCCATTGTAATAAATAATGACTCCAATATTAACTTTCTTTGAGTTTGGATCTAATTTAAAATAATCAAATATAACTGGGTTTTTGTCTCTGTTATATCGGGAATTTAAAGTATCTACTCCATTTTTATCCATTACATAACTGTATACTTTAATAGCTTCTTCTAAGGTAAAGAATGTTTTTGTATATCCAAGTTTACTTTTCTCAAATCCATCCAAATTCGTCATTTGAGCATTTAATGCTGTGCTGCAAAACAATGCAACTGTTAAAATTAATTTTTTCATATTGTTTTATTTTATTTGTAAAACTTACTATCATCTATTTCAAAATCGAATTCATCATCTGTTTTGTAGTAATCGTCTTCGTCTTCATCAAACAAATCTTTAATGTCGTCTTCTGGATCTCTATATTCAGGTAACAATCCTGCTTTTTCTACAATCCACCATACTCTATCTTTGTATAAATCAATTGATGTACCATTTATTTCAGTAATACCATTCACAGTTAATACAGCTAATTCAGCTATGAGTTTGCTTGTGATTTGATCTACTTCTTCTGTTGTTAATTCACCTGCTTTGAAACGTGTTTTTAGATCTAAAAAATCTATCTCAATTGTGTGTTTTTCTTTCTTTGCCATAACTCTTATTTTATATTGTTTTGTAATTCGTCTCTGATTATTGCTGCTAATTCATATTCTTCAACTTCAATAGCATATGCTAATATATCTTCAATTAATGCTCTAAAATCACCACCAAACTTATGTTCAAGTAAAAATTGTAGTTCTAATTTGTCATCTATTGACAATTTACTATCTCTGATAGTTGGGTGAAAATCTAAATTACTTGCTGCTATTTGACTTAAAATTCTTCTTTCGTTCATAACCTTTATTTTAATATTTTAATATACGAAAGAGCTCTCGAAAGAGCTCTTCCTTTGTATATTTTTTAAACTGCTAATGCATACTGATCTGCTAAGCTAAATAACTGTTGATTAACTCTAATATCATCACTCATATTTCGAATTCCTCCTGTTAAATTTTCTTGTACTCTATTAAATACAGACCACAAATCCATCCCTTCATCTTCATTTCGATTAACAGCTAATAAATTATTTACAGTTGTTTCAGAAATGTCATTATTAGAAAATCTAAGTTGGGCTGCTTGACGGGCGAATTTAGCTGCTTCCTCTATTGTTAAATTTTTATTTTGTAGAATTCCAAATTGCTCTAATACTTTATCTACTTTGTTATTTACACTAGCTAATATTCTTGGTAAATTATTATAATCTGTCTCTATATGGCGTATTTTAGTACTTTCAGCTTGTTTATCAAACGCTATTAACCCATTAGAACATACTTGTCTATACATTCCTAAATTCATTGTTAACGGACTGCTTCCATTACAACTATTTGAAATAGTAAGAGATGAAACAGCTTCCATTTTACCTTTTTTATTCTTTAATTCAAAATCAGGATGATGTAATTGAACATAATTAGATGAAATTTTTCTATTTGATGCTCTATGTTCATCTACACCTTTGATATACCATCCTTCTTTTTGTAAAGACTCAAGTATATCCATTGTTGGTACATAAAATGTTTTTTGTTTTGTTTTTTGAACATTTTTTAAATAGTTCTGGTCTAATGAATTAGCAAAAGCAACTGCTTTATTTAAATCATTGTTAACTGGGATAAATTTGTAATTCATACTTTTTTGTTTTTAGTTATACGTTGGTTTAATATTTCCATTTTTGTCTACAGTATATCCTGTAGGTTTCTTTAAATTATTTGCTTTATTATAGCGTCCTTTTTTAGTTGATTTTCCTCTTGAGCAGCTCATATTTGTTTTAATTATGATTTAATATATGATAGGAGAATTGCTTCTCCTATCCTTTTTAATCTTCTTTTTCTAATTCATAGGAGAAATAAACTCCATCATTATAAATTGAAAAATATATTTTAAAATCCTTATCACAATCTCTATTCTTACTAAAGAAAATTGATCTTTCTAACCCATCTTTACTTCTATTTACTTCAGCATAGGCTTCCATCATATGTTTCAATCTGTTACTCCCAGCAAACTCATCACTCTTAGTAAATTGTTGTATGTTGATAAAAGATGTATAATATCCTTTCTCATTCTTTCCTTTCTTAGTCTCATCTTGAAGTTTCAAGAACCATGTTTCAGCTTGTTTAGCTGTTCCTCCATTTTGATTTCTGTACATATCTAGTACTTCAGCAATTGAGTCGATTCCTATAACATCATATCCTAGATTAAAAACATACTCAATTACTTCTTTTACATTATCAATATATTCTTTTAGAAACAATGTTTGAATACACCCAAACTGAGGAATCCGTTTACAATACTTATAATGTCCTATTTGGTCCATTTCTCCTTGTATTAATAAACATTTATAACCTTGTTGAGTAAGTCTAGCTAATGTATCCAAAACTAATGTAGATTTACCTGAACCGGGGCCTCCAGCTATCATCATTGACACTCCAGGCATCAATCCACCTTCAGTTGAAAATATAACATCTAACTCAGTGTTAGTTTTCATTGGTGTAAATAATGATTCATTAAAATGTAATTCATTACCTCTAACTAATGAAATTTTAGACGGATCTAATATAACTTGTTCTGGTTGTTTTGAAGGGCGTCCTCTTCTTTCTTGTTTCATTTCTCTTCTTTCAATATTCATAACTTTTATTTTTTTAATTTATACTTTAATATACAAACTTTTTTTTACTTAAACTATTCCTCTTTTAGATTAATGTGTTGCTTCCCATATTTCTGCACCTGTTCTATTATCATATTCTTCTTCTATTTGTTGTTGATGATTAAAATACATTACAAAAGCAATTATAGTATTCAACCAAAAGAATATAAAATACTTACCAAAATGTCCTTTTACATACCATTTTATAAAAACAAATGCTAAATAAAATAAAACAACACCTTCTAAAAACCTAAATATACTAACTATCTTATTCCACATAACCTTTATTTTATACTTTAATATACGAAATATTTTTTATAAAAACTATTCCCTTACTTCAACCACTCTTTTTTTCCTTTTAAAATAGCTTCATCGATTGTTAATGAAGGATCTTCCTTCATTGCTTTAAGTGACCATACAAACACTTCAGATTCTAAATCATATTGAGCTGCTTCTTCCAAGACATGGTGAGCAAGCATCAAGTCATCTAAGATTTCACCTTCCATGATCATAAATATTCCTTCTCTAGTTTAAATGAAGTCCCTTGTTGAATCATTCTAATTTGAGCATCGTTTTCAAGTGGTTTTGCTTCATCTATATTATCACTGAAAGCAGGGTAACCACCTTGTAAACCACAAAACACCTGACAAAATTCATTTAATATTATAAATTGTTTTGGTTTAGGTTCTCTTTGTTTTTTATTTAATAAAACTTTCATTTCCTTTAATTTGAGGGGAATATACGAAAGGGAGCTCGCGCTCCCTATTCCTTTAATGAAATATATTTTACATCAATCCCACCACCTGGTAATATTCTGGTCTAGTATTTTAAATAGCAATTTACGTGAACGTTTTTGATTTTCCAAAGCAATTTCCATTGCAATTAAATCTTTGTTATTTTCATCAAGTGGTTCAAGTCCTGGTCTATCAAATTCACCTGATATGGCTCTTTTATATTGTCTTGGGTATTTTTTAAAGTATTCCTCTAAATTTTCATCATATATTGGATCAGCCCACTCATATTCATATAATTCTTCTTGTTGGAGTTGAATTAAACGAGCACATAAAAACATTCTTTCAGCATCATATTTTGAATCAACATGGTTTCCACTGTTATAAATGTTTGTTGCTTGTTTTTCTAGTTTAGTTTTTAAAATTTCATAAATATAGTAATGATCCCAATCCCTATCCTTCCAAATAACAGGAAACCAATAAATTACATTTTCAATTCCCTTTATAGTATTTCGGATCACTTGTCTGATTCCGGTGGAGTGCCACCAATCTAAAATTTTATCTTTCATATTTTAAAATAAATCATCTAAATATTTTGGACAGTCACTAGCTATGTGTTTCTTCCACCACACCTTGAGTTTCTTCAATAATTTCTGCATCTTGTATAGTTTCTACAAATAAAAAATGTCTGTCTGTTTTTAACACATGATCCACATTAAACAACGAGTCTCTTCCATCTTTAACCATTTCCATGTTTAGTACTCCATCCGCGTTTGTAAACGCTGAGATTGCTATTTTTTTATGGATGATATACGTTTTATCACCGTGGTAGTACCATTGTTTCATTTTAACCTTGATTTAGCTTTGGCTATTTTATCTCTCATTTTATCCTGGTATGATTGTCCCTCTGAATCAGATATTTCAGGTTGCATTGGTTCCTTACCTTGAGCCCCATCATCGTATCCTTGTGAATAGCCGTGATTGGTATCTTCTTGTCGTTGTTTAGCTTCCATTTCTTTGGCTTGTCGAACAAAATGGTTAATGTTAACAATGGTCATTGGGCTATCATTAAGATAACCTTGCAAAAACATTTGCCCAACAAACCATTCTACTGCTGTTTGATCCATTTTATTCTGATTTAAGTTCTCCACCAATTAAATTGTTTAGTAAATAATTACTCCCAGTAAGATTTGCAAGTATTTTAAGTTCTTTAAATTCAAATGAATTTCTTGCTTTTAATACACCATCTTTAAAATACTCCAAATAAAAACCTAATGCTCCTGTGTCAGGTATAACCCTATAAGTCTCATTTGTTTCAGTATCATGATAATTAGTTATTCCATCATCATCTACGTAGATATGACAATACCTATTTGCATTCAATAATTTTTCTCTTGTTTTACCCATTCTATTCTGATTTAAAGGTTTCTTTTTCTTTTTTTAAATAATTGGTAATACCAATAGTGAATTGCTATACAAAATCCTGAAAAACTAATTGCTCCATAAACAATACAAAATTCAATATCTTCACTTCTCATTCTATTCTGATTTAAAGGTTAATTTTTGTGATATAACTAATTCCAATTGTTTCTTCAATACCATTTAATTGATAATAATATACTACACCCCAATCATTATCTACTTTATGTGTTGTAAATACTTTTGGTTCATTTATATTAGGATTATCTATCATAAAAACATCCCCAACATTATAAATTTCTTGTGTTCCATTTGTTTCTATTTTCATTCTATTCTGATTTAAAGGTTACTTTGTTTCCCATATATTCAAATCGTTTCATTGATATAGATTCTCCTTCTGGGGAGAAATTTTGTGCTATTTCATTTATTTCAGATTCAAATAAGGGACTATCAATTTCTAATGTTATATTAGATGGTATTTCTATATTAGCTGCCATTAATTCATAGAGGAATATAGATAATTCATGTCCCGAGTCTATTCGGTTTGTTGTTTTCATTTTACTCGTTTTAAAACATAAAATCCACCCTCTTCAACATTGTATCCAAACTCTAAATTATATTCATCCAAAAATTTCATTACTATTGCTTTTTCAAAATCATTTAAATGTTTGCAATTGTATTTTTGTGTATCTCTTAAAGCATCAATAGCTTCTTTTTGTCCTACTCTAAATCCTCTTTCAAACGAGTCAAGTCTCATTTGTTTAGCTTTATTGTTGCTTATAGAAGGTAAATTATCTAAAAAATTCATTTTATGTCGTATTGTTTTTTATATGTTGCAATAAATGATTTTCCTATTCCAATATCAACTATTTCACATCCATCAGGAATAAGTGGTTTACGTTTTGAAGAATTCAAGATATTATCCACTTCAGATTCTGTTACTAACATGTAGTATTTTTTCCCGGTTGGTTTTTTATATACTACAACTGTTGGTATTTTTTCCTCTGCTGGTCTGCCTTTTCCCTCGTGGTTAATTTTCATATTTTAAATAATTCGTAGTTGCTATTTTCTGTTCTAAATTTAATATAGTCTTCTCTTTGTTCTATAATTTCTGTTACTGGTGTTGTCTGCCAAGTAAAGGTAAATGGATGGAACGGAGACATCAACAATGATCGGCCAATAGCAAGTTCTTTATGTCTGTCTTTAAAGTATCCTGCTTCATCCCATTCTACCCAAATAATATCCTGTGAATATTTTTCTAGCCCATCACGTTCTCTTACTAGTTTATAGTTTGGGGTTGGTCTAGAGTCCTCTATTTCAACCGGTATCTTAATTTGATTCAGTTTGCTCATTTTGTTTTATTTTTAATCCCCATTGTAACCCAGCCCAAGCCATCTCTTTTTCTGCTCGTGCAGCATGCAGACCCAATTTTTTCATTAAATGTTTTTTACCCCAAGCTTTCCATTCATCATATTGCTCTTCAGTCATTTCATATTCATTAAACCAATTTTCTCGGTCCAAAATATCATCAAACGTAACATCATGTCCTGCAATACGAAACATTTCGTTGATTAAATCAACTACTGCTTGTTCTCGTTTTTCTTCTCTTGTTAATCTCTTTGCCATGTTTTATTCTAAAGTTAATCCACTTTCATTTTTTAATTCATGTAAATGCTCTCTAATTTTTTCTAAAGCATCATATACATCCCCAGTAATTGCATCATTGTATTTTAATTCAGATCGTAAATGCTGGTCTAAATCCCATACTAACGTTTTCCATTTCCATCCATTGATAGCGTTTTCCATATCATCTCTATCTTCAATTGGATCAAATTCTAAAATTACTTTTGCCATTTCCTTTATTTTACTTGAATATACGAAAATTTTTTTTAAAAGCCTATTCCTCTTATAACCACTGAATTTCATTTGTTATATTATCCCATTCAAATGTTAGTGGTTTATTTTCATAAACATATCTCTCATTTAAAACAGATGCGTTTATAAAATGAGTATGTCCATTAAAATAGTAACCTGCACTACCATGAATATGCCCGAATACATGTATTTTTGGACGCAATTCATCTATTCGATAACGTAACATCTCACAACCAACATTCATTGGAGTACCATGTCCTGGGATATCTAGGAATCCAAATGGAGGGCCATGTGTAACTAAAATGTCTGTGTTGTTGGGTATTATGTTCCAACGTTCTTTCAATTCATTACCATTTCGAGGTAAATTGAATGCCCAATTAAAAAATTCAGGTTGCCAAGGTGAACCATAAATATGAATATTATCTTCTGAGTGGTCTCCATTTAAATCATCGTGGTATATTCCTATTTCTTCGTCTTGTAAATAATCTATTGTTTTAAATCCTGTTAAATAACCTTGAGCCCATGTTGAATCATCTTCCATTAAACGGTCATGATTTCCTGCAATAAATACTTTTGTATCGTAGTTGTTGATTGCATCAAACCAATTGAAAAATTCAATTGCTTCTGTTTTATAGTAACCTGCATTCATAAAATCCCCAGCATGAATTAATATGTCTCCACCTGGTAGATCTTTTGTTAGTTGGTTGTGTTTTCCGTGAGTGTCTGATATGAATGTAATTTTAAATTTCATACTTTAAATATACAAAAGAAGATTTAGAAAGCCAAATTATCTAATAATTTTCTTTGAGGTACCATCTTCGTATATTTCAAACAAAACACCTGTAGTAGATGCTGGGACTTCTTGACCTAATAAATTAACATATTTTATAACTTGTTTTACAGGAACACCATAAACTACAATGGGCCCGTACGTTTTATATTTCCCATCAATATCAACTTGAATTAATCGATAATAGTAAAGCGGTGTTCGTTCTACATAATCCAGATATGAGTATGTTAGAAGCTCTGTGCTGTTTCCTGCTGCTAAACTAGTTGCAACATGAGTCCATTTTACACCATCTACCGATCTTTCTAAATCAAAATAAAATGAATTGTGTTCAGAAGCTGTCGCCCATTGTAATATGTTGAATGATTGATATGCAGTACCTTCAAAATATAGAAGTTCAACTGGTAGGGGTGTTATAGTTTGAATGATACCAACCCATCCACTCCAGGCTCCAGAATTTGAAACATCGGAAGTCCATCGAATAGTAAGTTGTCCTGCTGCATTTGTTGCTACAATTGAAGACGGAGTAGCTTCTCCCGTAAGAGTGGCTAACAGAGGTGATGATGTATTTGCTCCGTCATAAACGTATAGATAATCGAAATTTGTTTCTAAATCCAATTCGGTGAATGATAGCTCTAATTTTTTTGTGTTATCTGACGGTGTGAATGTTAGAGTTCTATTAACGCTATTAGAATATCCTCCTAATAGAGCTGCGGTTGGGCCTGCATCATCAGTTATTGTGTATATGTAAGAATCGATATTTTGAGAACATGCATTAATAAATGGAATGAGAGTATTTTCACTAGCATTGGTTGAAGTTATTCCCAAATCATCGACATATCTTTCGTGTGTACCAGATGCTCTACCGTCTAGCAATCGAATAAAAACATTGGTTAAACCTAAAGATCCGATATTAAGTGAGTACTGAGTCCAAGTAGTAGTCGGAGCTGTGACAGATCCTCTCGTTGTCCAAGTAGTTCCGTTTGGTGAAGTTTGTATATTTAAGGTCCATGCAGTAGAATTTGAACTTCGTCTGTGCCAGAAAGTTAACACGCCAGGGTTTGCAATTTGTGGGGTTCTTATAACATCATTAACACCATTAAAGGTTAATTGGTGTGTTCCAGTCCTCACCGGGGATGTGCCATATACTATAGAAGTTGCGGTCCAAGTTCCTCCTTGTGTAGGTAATGTAGAATTAAAACTTTCATAAATTTGGTATTGGTTACATTGTGAAAATGTAAAAAATGAAATTAGAATAAACGATATTAGAGTGATTATTTTCATCTATTTATAAATATTCTAAATGGAAAAAACGTAGAAGTTTTTGACGGGTTATTTACTATTTATTATTATCCTTTTAATATTTGTTTGGAATTTTTTTGAGAATAAGCAACCATATTCAAATCATAGTTAATTGATTTGAGTGTTTTTTCAATTTCTCCCAATCTATTTTTTAATTCAACTATTCTTTTAAGTAAAAAGAAACAAAATCCAATTAGTAATCCAACAATATAAATCATATTTTCTATTTTTAATGGAAATATAAAACCCATTTTTTAAATAACCAAGGAAAAAGAAACCCTATCAAAATGATAGGGTTGAAGTGGAGGATAAGAGATTCGAACTCTTGACTTCTGCCTTGCAAGGGCAGCGCTCTAGCCAGCTGAGCTAATCCCCCAATATTTTAAAAAAGAATGTAAATACAAGACCAAATACTATTCTTGCAATCACAACATATATTAGAGCCCAAATTGGACCCACAATAGCAAACAATAAAATAAATACACCTATAACTACAAATAAATTTCTCAATAGTTTAAAGAAATGCCACCCATCAGTTAAACCAACAAATAAAGTTGTTGAACCTAAAAAACGTGGACCAGCTAATGGGTCTTTGTCTTTGTATTTGTTGCGCCACGATATTGTTGGGTCCCAAAAATATTTGTTTTTAAAGCAATAGAACATAGAGGAAGAAAAGTGGAATTGCAGAGTGTCCATTACCGCTTCACAAAATCCTGCTATTCCAAAACAAACTATGCTTGCTACTATTTCAAATATTATTCCCATTTTTTTTCCTGTATTGAAGGTACCACACTAAATTTGCGACAAAACCTCCATACACAGCAATGAAAGTGGCTATTTTTAAGTACCAACTATCAAGGTATCCATCTATTAGCCAAAATGGCCATAAAACTCCCATTACACCTAAAAACATAATGGTCAATATGCTAGATATTTTATTCATTTGTTTATAAATATTAGCGGAAGTGGTAGGATTCGAACCTACGGAACCCTTTCGAATTCACTGGTTTTCAAGACCAGCCTTTTAAACCGCTCAAGCACACTTCCTATACATTACTCAAACTACGAATTGTAGCTTGTAAATGTGTTATTGCATCACTCAAATTTTTTGAGGGATACATGTTGTATTTTTCCTGTAGTTTCACTAGTGTTTTTTCAAGTGAGGCCAATTCCGTTTGTATTTTAAGTGGTTTTTTTTCCATCTTATTATAAATATATTACCCCTTTGATACTTTAAATATCAATTTTTGTACTCGGAGCGGGAATCGAACCCGCACGGGCAAAAGCCCACAGGATTTTAAGTCCGGCGTGTCTACCAGTTCCACCACCCGAGCATTTTTGCGGTGCGTATGGGACTCGAACCCATGACCCCTTGCGTGACAGGCAAGTATTCTAACCAACTGAACTAACGCACCATTGAGCCGATGGAGGGATTCGAACCCCCGACCTACTGATTACAAATCAGTTGCTCTACCAGCTGAGCTATATCGGCAAAAAAACGTTGATTCGGGTTCAACGTTTAAAACCTTTGTAAGTTCCTTACCTAAGGTAAAGAATCAAAAACCCCTAGTGGGATCTGTTGATCAAGCAGACCATCTAGGGGGTGATAGTTGGTTATAAGGTTGTTTATGAAGGCAACGTCTTGCACCCATAAAGCAGGTCCCATTTCCCAATATCGAAAAAGACCATCTAAGTGAGCAGATCTAACGGTATGCCCGATGGTACTTGTCCTATGAATTCTATTCATAGGGGGGAGGCATTCCATGGCAACAGTATCACCATGGGGTTCCGTTATTTACATAACGGTGGGGTGTAAAAGACCTACCCTGGTACGCTCGATCGGGGATACCCCAGTCCAGAAGCGTGGTAGGTACTGTCATAAATAAATATTTCAAAAAAAACCAGGTCACCGATGCCACCTGGTGCGGAGGGTTATTTAACGACATTTTTTCCACTTAAGGAGCAAGGTCCCTCTTAATTGTCAAACTCGAATCGGTATTAAGGTGTAGTCAGG
>Ga0315901_10000137_pt1 | contig 106117 bp, 67 predicted proteins | sample LakEriMetagenome_10_FD_203761 | JGI IMG/M metagenome (GOLD analysis project Ga0315901, IMG submission 203761) | Freshwater fungal communities from buoy surface, Lake Erie, Ohio, United States - Buoy 2 MA116 | ecosystem: Environmental > Aquatic > Freshwater > Lake | place: USA: Lake Erie, Ohio... | reverse complement strand
GGTAGAAACCTAGTTTGATGCTTGTGGTCAACAAGCATCGATTGTTTGCAAAGTGATTTTCATCACCCTGCTCAGCTTGAAACTTGCGTTTCTAAGAGCTCATCCACCGGATTGTCAAAGATCAGTTCGCCGCTGGCTGCAAGTTTGCGACTTGTTTCCCAAGCGGGCTAAGCATCTTAGTCTTGGTCACCCCGAGGGGTCAAGGCCAAGTGCTCAATTTTTTTCCTTTCGTCGCTGTCGGCCCAATCAAGGTGCCGGAGTCAGTGACGTCAGGAGGCAAAACTTTATCGGCAGTTCTGGGTGTCTGCAAGAGCCTGGCGAAAAAAAATTTTTCGATCCGGTTTTCCATCGGCACTTCTTTGCGTTTTGCCAAGCCATTCTCGTGGAATCCGGCCCGCGATTCCCTGTCGAAAGTCGTCCGCGCGCGGAACCAATCACTCCCTGACAGACTACTGGAAATCGAATCGCAGCTGCGGATCGCCCTCGGTAGCGTCGCTGTACTCTTGGTAGAGCAGACTGGGTTGGACGTCGCGACTTCCTTGGTATTTGGAGCTGGCGTATTCCTGGATGTCGCCGCAAATCTGATGGTAGAAGATCTGGCAGATGCGAAGTCCCGCGTAAATTCGTATCGGTTGGATCGCAAACATCTCAACGGTCCAGTGGCCGCAATAGCCGACGTCGCCAAAGCCAGCGGTCACGTGGACGAAAAGGCCAAGCCGCCCGACCGACGACCTCCCCTCGACCATCGGAACCAAGTTGTGCGTCTCCGTCCGCTCCACCGTCCGCCCCAGATAAAGCTGATTGGGGCTGAGAATCATCCCCTCGGGCGGTATCGTCAGCCGTCGATAGCGGTTGGGAAGCTTGGCATCTAGAACAATTTCTTCGTACACCAACAGCTCGTCATGCAGTGTCAAGTTATAGCTGTTGGGATTCAGCTGATCTTCCGAAAAGGGATCGATCACAATGTCTCCGCCGAGACGAGAACGAATCTCCGAGCCGGTGAGAATCATGCCGCAACTCCTCGATTTTTCTGCCCATTCGCTCGCCGCCGACTGCAATTCGACAAACCAACCCGATGGTTCGCGCGCATCGGAGTGAGCCTACCACCGCGCTATCGCACCAACCAGCGGGAAAGGCCTTTTTTTTCGATCGACCGCAGCCCCGCATCCAGCCCCCAACTCATAAAGTCACCGCCTCCCGGCCACCTCTCTCCCGTCATCGATCGTTTCGACCGCTTGACGGCTCGCCACCCTACATCGACAGGTTTCCGTCCTGCGATGCCAGATTGCCTCCTCCCAGTTGGGTCGCCCATCCTGGCTTCCCCTGGCGTGCCGGATGGAGATCATCCTGTCGAAATCAAAGGGAAACGACACGTGGCGATGAAACACCAATGGACCAGCTTGTGGCCCGAGGACTTCTCCGGGGAGGTTGCCATTTTCCCTTTGCCAGACGTGGTGCTCTTTCCCGGCACGGTACTTCCGTTGCATCTGTTTGAACCGCGGTACTGCCAGATGCTCCAAGACTCCCTCGGCGAAAATCGACTCATCGCCATGGGGACCCTGCAAGCCGGATGGGAAAGTCATCACGGCAAGCCACCCTTCGCGTCCGTGGCGGGCATCGGCCAAGTCATCGCACACGATCCGTTGCCCGATGGCCGCCACCACATCCTGCTTCATGGGATGCAGAGGTGCTACATCGTTGAGGAGCTCCCGCAAAACCGCCCCTACCGAATGGTTCGTGTCCAACTGATTGCCTCCAAACATCCGTCGGATCGCTACCTGGAGGAGCCGTTGAGGGCCAAACTGCTGAAGCAGCTTCACGCAATGCTCGATTCCCAGGCAGGCCGCCAACTACCTGCCCCTCTCGAACAACTTCCGCTGGACGCTCTTTCCGATTGGATCGCTCAAAGCTTCGATTTCCCCATGGACCAAAAGCTACGATGGCTTGCTACTGGCCATGTCTTTCACCGAGCCGACCTGATCTCTCAATACCTTGTCGAACTTGGTTTTCAAGGCGACCTGGACACCCAGCAACTGGCGTCCGGGCGCCGCCGTCGGTTCGATACTTTTTCGCTCAATTAAGCCCGTCGATGCCAACTCGACCTCCCTGGTCTTGGGGCTGAAACAGCCGCGATCGAGCACCCTACTTGTGCCTCGATCCTCAAGCCCAAATCATGGGGCCCCCTGAAGCAATTGGCCCTCCACGACGCTTCCCTCACCCATGTTCCGGCGAGCCCCATGCGAGGTTCATTTGCCGCCCGCGAAGGAACGTCATCAGGACGGAACCACCGCATCTCTCGACTCGCTGACACGCCACCCCAGGTCCTACAGAAACCGCCCCACACGGATTGCCATCTCCCCACGCGAAAGATCCGGCACTAGACGCCTGGCTATGATCTTTCCGGTGCGGCGAACAGGCTGGCCGTGGCATTTCAACTGGCATCCCGATCGAAAGACATCTACTATGATTCGAGCCTCTGAGTCGGCGAACACTGACGCACCTTCCTCCAACTCTCTACGCCGAGCCCCCATGACAAAACCTGTCGATCACGAACGAATTGAGAAGGCCGTGCGGGAGATACTCATCGCCGTCGGTGAAGACCCGGACCGAGAGGGCCTGCTAGAGACGCCGGCTCGTGTTGCGAGAATGTACGCAGAAGTTTTTTCCGGCCTCCGAAAAGACCCTGCCATCCATCTCAAGAGGGTCTTCACGGAAAAATACGACGAGGTGGTGCTAGTCCGAGACATCGAGTTCTGCTCGATGTGCGAACATCATCTGCTGCCGTTCACTGGCAAGGCACATATCGCTTATTTGCCAAACGGGCAAGTCGTCGGACTTAGCAAGCTTGGACGACTGGTCGAAGAAGTCGCTCGCCGCCCCCAAGTTCAGGAACGCATGACCGAAACCATCGCCGATATGTTGGAAGAGCATCTTTCAGCACGCGGGGTCGCGGTGGTTCTGGAAGCGACTCACACTTGCATGACCATGCGAGGCGTCCGCAAGCCAGGAAGTCTCTGCATGACCAGCGCCATGCGAGGTGTGTTCCGAGAGAATCTTTCCAGCCGCGCTGAGGTGATTGGGTTGATTCAAGGCAACCGCAGTTAAGCGTTGGCGCAAGGTCGTTCGATCGACACCAACAGACGATGCCCTGTCCTTTCTCCCATGAGTTAGGGCAGGGTATTTTTTTTCGTCATGAATGAACGTAGGATGCCCAAGACAACAACGACACCTCGCCGCTCACTGTTCCACGCAGTAGAGGTGCTTGCTGGAGCGGATGAAAAGCTGGCCATCAGAGATCGCTGGCGTCGCGCTGAAGTCTTCCGCGTCATCGGTCAACCGGTTGACTGCCAAGGATTCAAACGCACTGGAGACTCGCAGCACATGAATGTCGCCAGAGCGAGTGACGAAATAGATCTTCCCATCTGCTGCGACCGGTGAAGCATAATCTTGACCTCCCATCGGCCCGCCGCCACGGCGCCCGCCTCGATCTCCCCCTGCCGGACGTTCGGCAGCGGCGGGGTTGGCATTCCCCTGCGGCAAGCGAGCCTGAAAGAGCTCTTCTCCCGTGGCCGCATCGACGCACTGAGCGATCCTGCCCGAAAAGAAGTAGAGCCTTCCGTCGATCAACAGCGGAGTGCCGATCCGATTGCGCAGCGGCTTTTGCCACTGCACGCTCGACTCAGTCACATTTCCCTTCCCACCGGCTCGGATCGCAAAGCCGCCGCCGGAACGCCCCTCAATCGAATAAATCTTGTCCCCATCGGCGATCACACTGGAACAGTAGGAATCGCTTTCGGCCACCGAGCAATACCAATTGAACTTTCCAGTCTCCGGCTGAAACGACCACACCTCATAGGGCACCCCCACCACCAACTCCGTCTTCCCATCGCCGCTTTGGACCAAAATCGGAGTCCCCCACGTGCCACCGAATCCATCGGCCTGCTCCTTCCACACCTCTTTGCCACTCTTCTTGTCCAAGGCAAATAGCGTCTGACTCTCGGCGGAAGCCAAGACGATCAGCAAATCACCCGCAAGGATAGGACTGGAAGATGAACCCCAACCACGGGGATCCAATCCCTCCCCAACCGGAACGCTCCACTGAATATTCCCTTCCAGATCGTAGGCATGAACTCCTGACTTCCCATAAAAAACGTAGACCCAAGTCCCATCGCTGACGGGGGTATGACTGGCATATCCATGCTCTGCAAACATCCCTCCATAACGATCCTCCGGCAACACCGCGTCGACGGTACGATCCCAGAGCACCTTCCCGTCGACTCGGGATAGACAAATTAGATGCCGTTTCAACTGGGCCGGGTCGTTCTCTCCCTCATTCGCCCCATAGCCACTCCAGCAGGTCACCAGCACCTTATCCCCGACGACGATGGGAGAAGAATGTCCGGGACCAAGCAAGGCAACCTTCCACTTCAGGTTCTGTTGGGGTCCGAATTCGACCGGGAGTGGCCGAGCCGAAGTGGAGACTCCGTTCCCATTGTCGCCGCGAAAACGAAGCCAATCTTCGGCAAGGCAGAAGCCAGGGCCCGGCCCTGCGATCGCCCCTGCATACCAACCAAGAACCAGCATTGCCAGCGATCGGACCGATCGGTGCATGATGAGCGACTCCCTGCAGAACTTACGACATCCACCAACGAGAAGACATGCCTCATCGAACCCCACCAGGGTCCAGGAGTTCCGGATTGCCTAACCCGGAAGGGCTTCCATCCGCCCGCTTAGTAGAACCCAATGGTCGACGAAAACCAAGAGAATCCAAGGGCTCGGAAACTCCCCCGTCGACTGCGGGAAATACCATCCAATGCTTGCATTCAAATAAGTTCCATTCCCGCTCCTCAGGTTCGCTCCCGGGGAAGCTATTGCCGGGAACTGGGATCGGCTGCATCGGTCGCAGAAAGCGAACTCCAACCGCGCGATGAGCCGCCCGTCGCGGTCCACTCCCGTCACAGGTCGCTCCCTGAACCACGGCTACCTGAACCACGGCTCCCTGAACCACGGCTCCCTGAACCACGGCTCCCTGAACCACGGCTTGCTGCTACCTTGTCTCGGCCACCTAGGGCTACCCATGTCGCCCTCGCCAGCGGCCCTTTTTCCATGCTTCGGACCGTTCCTGACGCCGTCTACTGATGGCTGCCGAGAACTGGGAGGTTTCGGAAATCTTATTCAGGCCAGGTAGGACTCCGTTTGGCAGAGCGGAAAGACTGGGGCGGAAATCGGACTTCCGAAGCGGTTTGGGAGGCAAGGGCTTTTGCCGCCGACCCCGTTCACCCAGCACCACCCATGCGACCCATTTTCTCAGCTTTGGCGATCCGCAGCGATGCACCACAGGAAGGTGATGATCTTGACGTATCGACCGGTGGAAAGCTACTTTCGCCCGCTGGATGGCGTGGCAACGGAAGGTTGAAAACGCCATCCAACTGCTTGGAATTCTTGCGGTCAGCAAGATTTCGTGGGTGGCATGCGGCAGAGAAACTGCCGATGGACTTTTCCTTCTGGGACGATGCCGAAGCAAGGAAGCGGGGCAACGATGAGTGGCCTTTGGAAACGAGCGATTGAGACGGCAAGTCTTGGCGTCGCTGTCTTTTGGATTGCGGGCTGCACCGTCCCATGGAAGAAGCAGGAAGAGCCGACGTTGGAGGACCGAGGTGCGTCGGTGCGCGCCTTGCTTTCCAGCGAGGATCGTCCTTCGCTGGTGCATGAAATCGCCGTGCCGATCGGGTTGGAGCAACGGGTCTATGAATCGTATGGATTGGTGACAGGGCTTTACGGGACCGGCGGCGATATCGCCCCCAGCGCCCAGCGCGAATTCATTCTCAACGAGATGCGCGCCAACGACGTGCACAAACCTCAGGAACTGCTGGCCAGTGGCCGAGTCGCCTTGGTGAAAGTGTCGACGATCTCTGCACCTGGTGCGATGAAAGACGATCGAGTCGACGTCACCGTGGAGATTTCCAAGCAGTGCGATGCCACCAGCCTTTACAACGGCACCCTCCTGGAAGCTCGGCTCCAAGAGTTGAGAGCGATTGACGATGACAAACTGCGGAAGACTCTGGAGAAGGCCAAAGCCAAAGGCCCGATCTTTCAGCTACCGCGGGACTTCACCTTGGAGAGCCAACTGCAGGAGGGCAAGGGTCGCATCCTGGGTGGTGCGAAGCTTCAGGAGACACGCATCCTGGGGCTTCGGATCCGCAAGGACTTCGAGCATGTGATGACGACCAACATGTTGGGAAAGGCGATCAACGACCGATTTTCCCATCACGACGGCATGAGGAAACGGGGGGCCGCTGTCCCCAAGGACGACGGCTTCATTCAAATCGATCTACCCGCTCGGTATCGACAGGATCCCCGTCACTTCATCTACGTCGTTCTGCACCTTGGATTTTTGGAAAACGGGGATCGTCGGACCGAACGGATGGATCGCTGCCGGCAGATGCTTGCGGAAGCCAAGACAGCTCGGCAAGCAGCGATGCAGCTGGAAGCCTTAGGAGAAGAAGGTGTACCCCTTCTTCGCGAAGGCATGGCGCACCCCAACCCCGAGATTCAGTTCTACAGCGCTTACTCGCTGGCCTACCTGAATGATCCCGGCGCTATCCCGATGCTGGAACAGCTTGCGCAGCAGCAACCGGCCTTCCGAGGTCTGGCCCTGATTGGCCTTTCGGTGCTCGACCATTTCCAGGCCGGGGAAGCTCTGGAAAGATTGCTGCAGTCGCCAGAGCCTGAGGTGCGATATGGAGCGTTGCACGCGCTGCGGAAGAGGGACGACGGCAAACGCTCCATCCACGCGCAGTGGATCGGTGAGACGGTGGAAGTGGTGATGGTGCCCAGCGCCCTTCCGCTGGTGACAGTCGCTTTGGAAACTGCCCCCGAGGTGACATTTTTCGGTGACTCCCCTCCGCTACAGCTCGCGCAGCATCACGAGATCAACCCGCGACTTCTGGTGCGTCCCGATGGGAAGGGCCAAATCCGTATCGTTCGCTTTCAACCGGGGGACGAGGATCGCGTTCGACTGGTGCAATCCGACCTTCGCAGCGTTCTGACGGGACTCTCTGAAGTGGGAGCCACCTACAACGACATGATCCAGTTTCTCGATCAGGCCAAGGCTGCATCCTGGGTTTCCACTCCGATTGCCTTCAACCCTCGCCCGACACTTGGCCGAGCCTACCAGCGGGACGGGGAGTCTTCCGAACTGCAGATCGATGGGGAGATGACGGAAGGCGACTTTGGTGGCCAGGGCTCCGATAGCACCAAGCCGAAGGACGAATCGTCGGGGTCATGGCGTTGGTGGCCATGGGGTCGCAAAGCGGAAGCGGATTCGGTCACCGACACCGGTTCCAAAGCCGGTGCCTCCGAAGCCATTGAAACTCCGGAGAGAGAGAAGACCACCACCCTGTTGCTCGATGCAGGCAACTCCCCTTGAAGGATGACTTGCCTCCATGCTGACCGCACTGGAACTCCAGGGATTCAAAAGCTTCGCCGATCGGACTCGCTTTGAGTTCCCCGATGGGATCACGGTTGTCGTTGGTCCCAACGGTTCCGGAAAGTCGAATATCGTCGATGCCATCAAATGGGTGCTCGGCTCCCAGAGCGCCAAGAGCCTTCGCGGCGCCGACATGGCCGATGTGATCTTCAAGGGATCCGCTTCGGGGGGCCGCAAGCCTGCACAGGCGGCCGAAGCGACGTTGGTCTTCGATAACTCTCAGTCTCAGCTCCCCATCGAGGCGGCCGAAGTCCAGGTGACTCGGAGAGTCTTCCGCAGCGGGGAGAGCGAATATCTGATCAATCAACAGCCCTGCCGACTGAAAGACATCAAAGACCTCTTTCGTGGGACAGGCGTGGGGGTCGATGCCTACAGCCTGATCGAGCAAGGGAAGGTCGATCGGATGCTTCAGGCAACCTCCAAGGACCGACGCTTGATTTTCGAAGAAGCGGCAGGAATCAGTCGCTTCAAAGCGAAAAAAGTGGAAACCGAACGAAGGCTGGCGAGGGTGGAGCAGCATTTGCTGCGACTGAAGGACTTGGTCGATGAAGTTGGGTCGCGTTATCACAGCCTGCAGCAACAGGCATCGCGAGCCAGTCGCTACCGAGCGTTGACGGGGGAACTGCAACAGTGGCGCGTTCGCCTTGGGCTTACCGACCTCCAGAGCCTCCAGAGAAAACGAGATGCGGTGGAGCAACAGAGGCAGGAGTGGCAGACGACCAGCCGAAAGCAGAAAGAAGAACTGGAACGGTCGGAAGCATCGGTTGGCGAGTGCGAAGCTCGCTGCCAGGAGTCGATCGAGCGGGTGCGAGCGATTCGCGAATCGCTGTCGCAGTTGCGACAGCAGATCGTGCGTCTGGAAGGGGACCGCGAACGCTATCTGGAGCGGGTTGAAGAGCTGCATGGGGAACGCGAGCGGCTAGCGGCGCGGCTTCAAGGACTGCGGCAGCGCGTCGTTTCGACCGAGGAACAGTTCGAAAAGCTGTCGCAGTCGCATCAGCTCCATCAGGAGGAACTGCAGCGCGTCCGACAGCGCGTTCAAGAGGCGGTGGAGCTGGAGGGGCAAACGTCGCAGAGCGTTGCGGATCTCAAGGGGCAGTTGGAGCAATTGCGGGGCATGGCGATCGAAGCCACCCAGGCCTGTCAAGAGCTTCGAGCACGCAAGAGTTCGCTCCAGCAGAAGTCGCTTCTGATGGACTCCCATCTCCAGGAAATCCAAGGAAAAGCAGCACGGCTGGCGGAATCCGCCAGACGAAGAATCGAAAAGAAACAAGGATTGCTCGATCAACGACAGGAATGGTCGCTTCGATGGGACGAGGCAAGAAGCAGGCAGGCGGAAGCCTACCAGGGGCTGCGGCAATTGAGAGAGCGGCTACTGGCCTATCAGGATGAGGCAGTTGATCTGCAGGGAAAAGTCCAAGGGATCCGCGAACGATTGGCGATTTTGGAACAGCTGGAGAGCGAACAGGAGGGGATTGGAGTCGGCACACGAACGCTGCTGGAGCAAGCGAGGCAATCGAAAGAAGCCCCCTGGAGATCGCTGCGGGGCATGGTCGCGGATCTGATTCAGACCGAAGTCCATCTGGCTCCTTTGATCGATGCAGCTCTGGGGACAGCCGCCGAAACACTTGTTTTGGAAGACGACCAAATCATCCACGCCCTTCGCTCAGGCGCCTGCCCGATCGAGGGACGTGTTCAGCTGCTACGATTGGACCGACTGGCCGCCAGACGCTCCGGCGAAAAAATCCAGCTCGATGGCCTGCGCGGTGTGTTGGGGCGAGCTGACCGCTTGGTGACCTGCGCCGATGACCTGCTGCCGCTGGTCCGATTCCTGCTCGGCACCACCTGGCTTGTCGACTCGCTAGATACCGCGCTCGATCTGAGCCATCTTCGGGGTGCTGGCCTGCGATTCGTAACCGCCTCGTGCGAACGAGTCGATCCGGATGGGACACTGACTTTCCACGCGCTCAAGAACGGCCCTGGCCTGATCGTTCGAAGAAGCGAGCTGCTGAATGCTCGTGCCCTGTTGGAACAGACCGATCGCATGGCGGCCGAACATCAACGCAAAGTCGCTCGACTTCACGCGGAGATCACCAAAGCGGAACAGCAGGCCCATCACTGCGATCAGAGGGCGGCGGCAGGGGAACAGCGCATCGCGATGATTGAAGCCGAGATCGCAACGATCGATGATGCCATCCTGGATCATTCCAAGCAGGTGGAGTCGCAGCAGGCAAAGGTGCGGCAACTGGAGCTGGACAGTGGTGGGATTCGCAAGGATTTGGAACGGTGTGAAGAGGAGCTTGTGGGTGGCGAGCAGCAGATGCACGCGATCGAAGTGAAGATCGATCTGGCGAAAGAAACTTGGGAAGCTGCGCTCCGCCTGCGGGACCAGCAGCACGATGCAACGACGGCGCTGCGAATCGAACTGGCGAAGGAAGAGCAGCGAGCCGAAGGGGAAGGGGCGATGCTGCTGCAATGGTCCAAGGATCGTCAGGAGCGGCGGTCAGCCGTTCGCGAAAGCCTCGATGGATGGGCTGCGCTGAAGGTTCGCGAGGAACAGTTGCAACTAGCGACTCTGGAACTCACCGGCGAACTGGCATCGCTCCATCTCAAACAACAAGATCTGCAACAATCCCTGTCGCAACTGGAAGGTTACTCGCAGCAGCGTCAGCAGGAACTAGTCGACGCCCGCCAGACCCTGGATCGCCTGAGGAGGCAGTGGGAACGAAGCGAGGATCGGCTGAAAGATCTCGATCACGAAGAGGAGGTCGCAACCAAGTCGGCCGAAGAACTGATTCAGAGGTACCTGGAAGAATACCAGATCGACTTCGATGACCCGATGAATATCGAACAGATCGAACTTCTCAAGGATCGCCACGAGGCGGAACGGCACATGAGCCGATTGAGGCAGGAGATCGCGGAAATTGGCTCGGTCAATATGGAAGCACTCAAGGAACTCGACTCCCTGCAGGAGCGATTCCAGACTTTGCGAGGCCATCACGCCGATCTGGTAGCCGCTAAAGAATCGCTCGAAAAAGTCATTCAACGGCTCAACGAGCAATCGCGCAAGGTATTTCTCGAGACACTGGAGGCCGTCCGGCGCAACTTTCAGGAACTATACCGAAAGGCTTTTGGTGGTGGCCATGCCGATTTGATTCTCGAACAAGGCGAGGATGTGCTGGAATCCGGAATCGAAATTGTCGCAACACCTCCCGGAAAAACATCGCTGCATAATTCCCTGCTGAGCGGCGGGGAAAAAGCGCTGACGGCCGTTGCACTGATCATGGCGATCTTCCAGCATCGGCCCAGCCCTTTTTGCGTCCTGGATGAAGTGGATGCCCCCTTTGATGAAGCGAACATCGGACGCTTTGTTCAGGTCCTGAAGGAATTTCTCGACTGGACCAAGTTCATTGTCGTGACCCATTCCAAGAAGACCATGACGGCCGCCAACACCCTCTACGGCGTCACCATGCAGGAAAATGGAGTCAGCGTTCAGGTTTCGGTCCGCTTCGAAGATGTCGATGACCAAGGCCGCATCCTGCCGCGTCGCGGTGGAGCCCAACCCAAGGTCGCGTGAACCGGTGGATTACAGGCCGATTCTGCGGCCCCGCGGTCTTTGTAGCCATTCAGGGAACCCGCAAGGCGATGCCTTGACGAATGCCTCGGATGCCAATCCCTAGATGTTCATCGCCACGTAAGCTCCCAGACCTCCTGCAACCAGAGAGGCAAGCCAGTAGCTGAGCGTTGTTCCGGGGTTATCTCGAAACCGCATCGTCCCATAAATCAGAGAATAGCCCGGAATCAAAGTACAAAGTACCCCTTGCTTGCGACTTTCCCTGTATGCCTTCGCCGTCAGAACCAGATGTGCAAAGAGGTCGATCAGGGCCGCCACCAGGAATCCCACCCCCGCAAGGGTCACAAGAACCGGCAGACGCTGGACTCGCCCGATGGGAGTCCCCTCAGGTTGCATTCCGATCACTCGAGCGTCGACCAGAATGACGCCCGCGGTTGCGCAGAGCACGAATCCAAGCAGCGTCGCGAGAATGACCCACCAGGGAGTTCCTGAGTCGAGCATACGCTCGGCGGACGCTTTTTCACGGCGCATCATCTGCGCCGCTTCGTTCAGATGCTTGTTGCCGAATTCCTGGCCCGCCGACGCCAGTTCATGCCCCTCCAATTGCTCGTTGCTGTCTGTCCGATAACCACATTGAATGCAAAGCACCGCTGCCCCCGGCATCGAAGCGTCGCATTTGGGGCAGAAACGTCCCTTCTTTTTCGCCACCCCCGCCTCTTCCAGCAACTCGGCCAGACCTCCTGCAGAGGCTGCTGGAGCTGCTGCGGGAGCGGGGATCTTGAACGCATCCCCACAAGCGGGGCACTTGGCCGCCTTGCCCGCCAATTGATCGGGAACCTGGAGTTTTTTACCGCACTTGCATGCAACAGCGATCGGCATAGAAAAGCAACTTGAATGGAGGATGCAGCGGGAAACAACCTGATGACGGCCTGCGGATGGCGCGGCAAGTCCCAACACGCCTGAACCCAGCAAGGAAGTCGATTCTTTTAGATCTTCGTCGGTGCCGACCAAATTCGCAACCGGATGTCGGAGATCGCGATGGCCCTCCGCAGTAAAACCGAACTCGATGCCGCTGGAAACCTCCATTCCCGTGGACTCGGCTCCCCTCCGCGTCCAGCCAGTGGAGGATTACGAACAGCCTAAGGTGGCCTCGATCCACCGGGAAGCAAAGACATCGCTAGCATCCCCTCCAATAAAATCCAATCGGTGCCACCCACCTTTCACGATCGGTGCCACCCACCTTTCGCGAGCACGATCGGTGCCACCCACTTTTCACGATCGGTGCCACCCACCAATCGCGCGGAAGAACAGGAGGCCTGGGAGACATAGAAAGTCTGGAGAAAATCCAATCGGTGCCACCCACCAAATCCAATCGGTGCCACCCACCAATCGCGCGGAAGGACAGGAGGCCTGGGTAACTTGGAAAGCGTAGAGAAAATCCAATCAGGGGAATCCAGTTATCACAATCGGTGCCACCCACCTTTCGCGCGGAAGACCAGGAGGGCTGGGCAACATGGAAAGCATGGAGAAAATCAAATCGGTGCAAATCAAATCGGTGCCACCCACCTTTCACGAGGAAGAATAGGCAGCCTAGGAAGCGTAGAAAAGACAGAGTGAAAGGCAATTGGTGCCAATTTCTCATGGAAGATCGCCTTCGTGAGACAGCATGCCAAAATGACATGCGGCTCTTTGCAGATCGCTAGGATTCCACCCCGCCCAGGATTCGACCATACCAAAGCGGCATGCGGCTCTCATTGCCAATAAATTGGTCGCTTCGGCACGAACTTTGCAACGATGGAGGGCTGTTTCGGAGACTAAATGCCTTTTTGGCATGCTGGGTTGCCGGGGATCGGCGACCAGATCGTCTTGTTTCAAGCGGTTGAGTGGATCGCAAAAGTCAGGAGAAATCAGATGCCATCGGCCAACAAATCCAAGGCCAAAATCAAGTTGCAGCCTCTTGGGGATCGTTTGGTGGTTCAGCGAGAAGAGTCGCAGGAGAAGACTGCTGGTGGAATTTTGTTGCCCGATTCGGCGAAGGATCGTCCGACTCGTGGCAAGGTGGTGGCCGTTGGAGATGGCAGGCTGGCCAACAACGGGAGCCGCATCGCACTGCAGGTGAAGGAAGGCGATCGCGTTCTGTTCACCAGCTACGCTGGTGAGCAGATTGAAGTCGACGGTGAGGAATACTTGCTGATGGGTGAGAGCGAGGTTTTGGCGGTTATCGGCTGAACTCGTTGAGCGTCGGGTCGCTAGTTGTGGCTGGCCCCCCCAAAAAAACACCTGAATCCATCAAACACTTGGAGATTTTCAGACATGGCAAAGATTATTGCATTCGATCAGGAAGCGCGGGAAGCGATTCGTCGCGGTGTCGGCAAGTTGGCCCGTGCCGTCAAGGTGACTCTTGGCCCCAAGGGGCGGAACGTCATTCTTCAGAAAAGCTTTGGAAGCCCGACCGTCACCAAGGACGGTGTCACCGTGGCGAAGGAAATCGACCTGGAAGATGTCTATGAGAACATGGGCGCCCGAATGGTCCGAGAGGTCGCCAGCAAAACCAGCGACGTCGCTGGCGATGGAACGACAACGGCTACCGTGCTTGCGGAAGCGATTTTCAATGAAGGTCTGAAGGCGGTAGTCGCGGGTGTCAACCCGATCGCTATGAAGACCGGTATCGAGCGAGCGGTATCGGACATCACGGAAAAGCTCCACAAGATGTCGATCAAGATCAAGGAAAAGGGGGAGATGGCCAACGTCGCGACGATCGCCGCCAACAACGATCGCGCCATCGGGAATCTCCTGGCAGATGCGATGGAGAAAGTCGGGAAGGACGGTGTTGTCACGGTGGACGAAGGGAAGAGCTTGCACGACGAGTTGGAACTGGTCGAAGGGATGCAGTTCGATCGTGGTTACCTCTCTCCTTACTTCGTCACCGACCCAGGGACGATGGAAGCTGTGCTCGAAGACGCCTACATTCTCGTCTTCGAAAAGAAGGTCTCGAACATCAAGGACCTCGTCCCAGTGCTCGAGCAGGTGGTGCAGCAGAGTCGACCGTTATTGATCATTGCGGAAGATGTCGAAGGTGAAGCGCTGGCGACTCTCGTGATCAACCGGCTTCGCGGCACGCTGAAGATCGCTGCGGTAAAAGCCCCCGGATACGGCGACCGTCGCAAGGCGATGATGGAAGACATCGGGATCCTCACCAATGCAACCCCCATCTTCGAGGCACTGGGACGCAAGCTGGAGTCGCTGACTCTTGCCGACCTAGGTCGTGCAAAGAAAGTGATCATCGACAAAGACAACACGACGATCATCGAAGGTGCCGGCAAGTCGTCGGAGATCAAGGCTCGCATCGATCAGATTCGTCGCGAGATCGAGAATACCACTAGCGACTACGACCGCGAAAAGCTGGAAGAACGTCTAGCGAAGCTGGCAGGTGGTGTTGCGAAGGTCAACGTCGGTGCGGCGACCGAAAGCGAAATGAAAGAGAAGAAGGCCCGAGTGGAAGACGCGCTGCATGCGACCCGCGCGGCAATCGAAGAAGGGATTCTGCCCGGTGGTGGCGTCGCACTGCTTCGAGCCAGCTCGCTGGTGAAAATCGACGAAAATGCAGCTCACGACGAAAAGGTCGGCTACAACATCGTCGTCCGTTCTTGCCGTGCTCCGTTGACGATGATCTCCAACAACGCCGGCCAGGATGGCGGTATCGTCTGCGAACGGGTGCTCGAAGGGAAAGGCAACTTCGGTTACAACGCCCTGACCGACACCTACGAGGACATGGTCAAGGCCGGCGTGATCGACCCGACCAAGGTGACACGTACCGCCCTCGCCAATGCCGCCAGCGTTTCCACCCTGCTGCTGACCAGTGATGCTCTGATCGCTGAAAAGCCAAAGGCGGAAAAAGCGAAGGCAGGCCATGGTGGCGACCACGACATGTACTGATCCTCGGAGAACTTGGACTCTTCGAGATTCCTCTGAGAGTTGAGTGGACTTCCAGCCGCCGGTTCGCCGATCTGCGAACTGGCGGCTTTTTTCGTAGCATGATAGCCCCACTCCAGCCTATCGCTTCCATCCATTGCACCTCATGCAAGTGGCTCGCGCTGGCATCTGGCCGATGAGAAGGCTACCATCAATAGCGAGACCACCGCGATTTTTCCGACCGACTTTCGCAGTCACCGGAGCCCATCGATGCCCCACTTTCTTGCTCTGAAGACCTGTGTATTAGCATCGATTCTGCTGGCATTCCCTTACTCAGCATGCTTCGCTGAAGTGCTTGAATTGGTGGGCGGAGCGAGAATCGAAGGAACCTGGAAAAACCCCTCCGACACCACTTCGCAAGAGTATCTGTTTGAAACCACCGATGGCGTGACGCTGCGACTGGCTGCCAATCAGGTCCGGCGCGTCATCCCGCTGATCGACGACGAACAAACCTATCTTGAGGGAATGGCACGGATTGAAGAGACCGCGGAAGCCCATGCCAAAGTGGTCGATTGGTGTGAGGGAGTTGGACTGCGATCGCTAGGAAACGCCCATCGTGAACGTCTCCTGGATCTCGATCCTGAGCATCGCCCCACCCGCGCGACGTTAGGTTATGTCAAAACGGAATCTGATGGTTGGGTTCATGAATCGGTTCATTGGGGGCGATTGGGCCTGCAGCGAAAAGGGAACAAGTGGCGATTTCCCGAAGAGATCGCCATCGAGGATGCCCAGACGCAGCAGAGAGAGGCCGAGGCAGCCGCAGGAAAGAGAATCGAGTTGGCTTTGCGAGAGATCCTTCAGGAAAGTAAACGAAGCGCCGATGCCCTGGCGACCCTTCGCCATTTGAACGATCCACTTGCCGTTCCTCGGATCGCCAAGTTGATCTCCGAAAATCGGCAAGAAAATGGGAATCCCGCAATTCGTCGGGAACTTGTTGACTTGCTCGGCCGCATAGGCAATGCCCCTGCCATTCGCGTTCTCTGCGAAACCGCTCTCCGCGACGAGCAGCGGCCCATTCGCGACAGAGCGGTCGAGATCATCCGCAACTCGGGCCAAACCTGGGCCCCCGAATTCTTCATCGAGTATCTTGCCAACCGAAACCCCAAGACGGATAACCCGCTGGAGATTGATCGAGCTGCAGAAGCCCTGGGATCTCTTCCTGATCCCCGAGCCATCCGACCGCTGATCGATTCTCTCGTGACAGTCCACAAACAGGTATCGACAGTTGGAGCCGGAAGTGGCGCGGGCTTCAACAACGATGGAGGTATCGGCTTTGGACAAGGCTCCAAGGAAGTCGAAATGACCTTCCAAAAAGAACACCCACAAGTCCTTTCGACACTGCTGATGTATGCCGAGGGAGCCAACTACCAGTACGACGAAGATGCTTGGCGTCAATGGTATGCCGACACTCACGCTAGGACCAACCTCACTCTGAGGCGCGATCCGTGAGTCGAAGCCACCGCATCGCCATTCGTCAGGTTTCCACGTGTCCGCCACGCGCCAACACCGCGTCGCTCCTCCTGAGGCTTGTGTGGCCCCTCATCTCTTTTGTATCTCTGGACGCTGCAAGCCACTTCGGACACCCAGCCACCCTGTACGCGCAGACCTCCGAAGCCCTCTCTGCTAAGCCCTTGGGCTCTTCAAGCATCCCTTCGATTCAGGAGACAGACACGATCCCCGATTCCCCTCTGCCAACTCGCCCACAAGGGACACTCCGGGTCATGACCTACAACACGTCGCTCCATGGCAAGCGAGCCGGCGAATTGGTGGTGGAACTAGAGAAGGGAAGCCTTCGGGCGAAACAAATTGCGGAAGTCGTCCAGGCGGTCGATGCCGACATCGTGCTGCTCAATGAGCTCGACTACGACGCTCAACATCAAGCAGTCCAGCTGTTTCAAAAGAAGTATCTGAACACCGTGCCTGGCGGTCGGCCCTACTTGGAGTGGTTCGTTGCAGCAGTCAATACCGGAGTACCTACCGGACTGGATCTCAACCGGAATCAATCGACCACCGACCCCGAGGATGCCTTTGGGTTTGGGCAGTATCCCGGTCAGTATGGGATGGCGGTATTCAGTCGCTTCCCGATCCTTCGAGATCAGGTGCGTACGTTCCAGATGCTTCCGTGGTCCGAGATGCCGGAAGCCATGCAGCCCAAGACGGAAGATGGCAATTATTATCCAGAAAATGTATGGCGAATCCTTCGGCTGAGTTCCAAGAGCCATTGGGATATCCCAATCCAGACGCCCCATGGGGTCGTTCATCTGCTGGCATCCCACCCCACTCCTCCGGTCTTCGATGGCACCGAAGATCGAAACGGCTGCCGCAATCATGATGAGATTCGCTTCTGGAGCGATTACCTGGATGGCGCACCATCGGCGAACTACATCGTCGATGACCAAGGCCGACGCGGAGGGCTGGGGGAAGTCGACAGCTTCGTTCTTTGCGGCGACCTCAACGCGGACCCCGCCGATGGCGACGGCGTTCGCTCCGCCATTCAAAAGCTGCTAAAGCATCCCCGTCTGGCCACTGCGGGCAGCCCTGCCAGCGAAGGTGCCAAAGCTGCGGCAGAGCAACAGAGAGGAATCAACCTGCAGCATGCAGGCAACCCGGCCTACGATACGGCCGATTTCCAGGATCGCACCAGCGGGAACTTGAGGTGCGACTATGTCCTTCCTTCGCTACCCTGGACCGTTGTAGCTCAAGGGGTATTCTGGCCAGCACCCTCGCCCCAGACAGCTCCATGGATCGAACGGCTGAAAGCTTCCGACCATCGCCCTGTCTGGGTCGATTTGAAATCCCCATAAGCCTACCTTCCTCCCACCTTCCGACACCAACTCACAATCCGCGAAGCTGATGTAGCCAAGGCTTCATTTGCTCCAGCATTCCGACTCGATCGATTCGTGGATCGTACCCAAAGTCCCGACCAGCAGCTTGGATCGAAAAATAATGAGGCAGCCCTAACTGCAGCGCAACGAAACGGGTCATCGGCGGTTCCTCCTGCCGGCCCGTCACGCGGTAGCACCACTCCAGCATCGCGCCGACACCATAGGCAATGCGTGTCGGAATCCGACGCCGAGGCGGCGAGAGTCCCGCGGCATTCAGGATCATCGTGATCCACTCCCAGCAAGCGATCGGGGCTCCATCGGTGATGAAGTAGGGCTTGCCCCCACAGCGCGGATCGTCGGACATCAGATTCTTTAGTGCCTGCCAATGGGCTTCAGCTGCCAGGTCGACATGAACCGTATCGATCTTTTGGTCGCCTGACCCAATCCTCGCCAACCGGCCCTGCTGGCAACGTTCGATCAGCCTGGGAATCAGATGCGGGTCCCCAGAACCCCAGATCAAATGCGGCCGAAGAGCACACGTTAGCAGTCCACCATGCCGATTGGCCTCCAGAACCATTCGCTCCGCAATCGCCTTCGTTCGGGGGTAGTGGCAAAGCCATCGCTCTGGATAGGGAACCGATTCATCGATTCCTTCCTGACCAGTGCCTCCGAAAGTGACCGACGGGCTGCTGGTGTAGACCATCGCGCGGCATCCTGCCCGCTTGGCCGCCTCCAAGATCTGCTGCGTTCCAAGAACGTTGATCGCTTCGTAGTCGTCGGCTTTCCCCCAAACCCCCGCGAGAGCCGCCGTGTGGACCACCCCCGCCACACCCGCACAAGCTCGCTCGCACACCAACCGATCGGTGATGTCCCCCTGGATCGCTTCGACGCCAAGCTGCGTCAGGCCGGGATAGGAGCCTCGCGCCAACCCCCGCACTAGAAAGCCTTCAGCGAGCAGCTTTCGGCAGATGGCGGCTCCCAAAAAGCCACCGTAGCCAGTCACCAGGATTTTTGGACGCTCCCCTGTCACCATCAACTTGTCACCCTCACCACACAGGCTTGCCTTCCAACGACGGCCAGAAAGGAACCGACCGTAGCCAACTGATCCCGTTTGCCGACACCTCAGGATAACGATCCCAAGAAACGGCTCGGAGGTGACGGGAGAAAGAAAGAGCGGAGAGATGGATGTCAACAGAGGGATCGGTGAAATACTGGCTAGTCGATCCAAATCCCATCAAGTCCATGCCCCGCCTGGAAACCAGTAGACCAACCCTAATAGGTCGGACCGTACGATTCGGAAATCGTGTTGGCTTGAGGATCGCGAAGAGGGAATAGCGCCCCAAGCACCAAGATCGCCAGACTCCCACAGTGCAACAGCCAGCAGGCGTCGTTGACCGCCACGGTGCGGACAACCGAGCATCCAACCAAAAGCAAAATGGCATAAAACAGCCGCTCACGCCAACCCTGATCGCCCGCATCACTTCGACCTCGGAGCGTCAGGATGCCTGCGACAGAAAGCACTGGCACCAAGCATGGACCAATCGATTGAAGCGGTTCCAGGAGCGGCATGTTCAGGCATCCGTGCAGAAGAGATAGTTTCAAGGCGTGCTTCATGCATCGCCAGTCCGGCAATCGCGGCGGTAGGAAAGTTTGCCTGCACCAAATCGCCTGACGATCGCCGCCCAACTTTTAGCGAATCCAAACGATTGGATGCAATGCCAGCCGCCAGTGGCCACACTTCGAATTCCGCGGCGAGCCCCCCGCTGCCATCACGTTATATCTAGCAATGGCTAGGGTGCAGGCCAGGCTGGCTTCCAGCCTCCATTGACAGCAACGACCTGCCCATTGAGAAACTGCGAATCGGGGCTCAAAAGAAATTTCGCTACCTTGGCAATGTCTTCGGCAGTCCCCCAGCGCCCAAGCATCGCCTCACCCCTCGCCCTCTGGTCCCAGTGCGGCGGTGCCGACCTACCCCACAATGTCTGAATCCAACCAGGGGCAATGCAGTTGACGCGAACATCGGGGCCTAGCGATTTGGCGAGGCTTCGCGTGAAGGCCATCACAGCACCTTTGGTAGCTGCGAAAAATTGCCCACTGTCCCCTTCCATCCCCGTCTCCGCCTGATCCCACCCCATCGTCAGAATCGTCGGGGTTCGCTGCGAGCAACGAGCCTGGAGACGCATCTGCTCTCCCGCCAGCCGTGTGCAGAGAATTGTCCCCTGAACATCCACCTTCCAAAGCCGTTCCAACTTGGAAATAAAAGGTTGCTTGGAAGCGGGTCCCGTCAGAACATCCGCCCCCGCGACATGGATCCAGCCATCCACGCGACCGTGTGCGGCAAAAGCTCCCAGTACCAAAGTACGGCAGGCAGTTGGATCAGAAAGATCCAGCATGAAGATCCGGCTATCCGCCCCGCGCTGTGCTACCAAATCCGCTGTTGCACAAATTCCCGCGACGTTGGAGCGGCCTTGTAGGCAAAGGGAAGCCCCGGGAGTCGCCAACTCCAGCGCGATCGCTTGGCCTATCCCGCTGGACGCCCCCGTAATGACCCATACGGGCCCGGTTCTGGTGTTCGTCGTCAATGAAACCACCCCTCGACTGGAATTCCCCGCCCGATCTTCCCCCTTAACAGTCTAGCGGTCGCCAGAATAATGCAACGGAATTGGAGGCTCCCAAGGGGAAGATCGTGTAGCCAAGCCGAATGACAAAGGCCTGCAAGGCAGGTTTTGACGACTTATCTAAGCTTTTTCAAAGCTTGGCCGGGTAGAAAACGGGTTAGAAATTGCCGCTAGCCAAATTCCGCTAGCCCATCTTCATGCCTTCGCAGAGCGTTTTTCAGCGATTATTGCCGCCCTAAAGCGATGGCGCATCTGAGGAATTCTGCCGGTGCTGTCGAACGGACATAGCCAAACCCCCTCCCCAAAAGGGGAAATCCCGGTGGAATATCTGTCAATCTTGACCCAATCTTCGGAATCGTTATATTTTGGCAATATGCGAAACTCGGTAAGCTCGGTTAAAGGCTTCTTGTCGGGAACCTGCGTGGACCAAGAGGTTCAGGACGTCCTGGATTGATAGGTAGTCATCCATCAACCACGCGGGCAATTGGCGTTGAATCGAGTAGCGTAAGGGGCTTGGAGGCGCGTGCGTACGATGGCTGGGGTCCAGGCAGGCAAATCGGTCCTGCACGAGACTGGTAGCCCTCGGAAATTCCAGGAAGGGTGAAGATGATGTCCTCATTGAAGACGGTGTTCACGACTGGCGAAGCGGCAAAGATCTGCAAGGTCAGTCAGCAAACGATCATTCGTTGTTTCGACAACGGGACGCTCAAAGGGTTCCGAGTGCCAGGGAGTCGCTTCCGCCGAATCCCTCGCGACCACCTCTACAACTTCATGAAAGAAAATGGCATCCCGACCGATGCCTTAGAGAGTGGCAAGAAGAAGTTGCTGATCGTCGACGACGACCAGGACTTGGTCGATCTGATGTCGGATGCATTTCAGCGCGATGGCCGGTTTGAACTGCGCACAGCCAATAACGGTTTTGATGCAGGGATGCAGGTCAAAGAGTTCCGTCCCGACATCGTCGTGTTGGATGTGATGCTCCCTGATTTGAACGGCAAACTAGTATGCCAGCACGTTCGAAGCGATCGAAGCCTCGACTCAGTGAAAATCCTCTGCATCTCGGGGATGGTCGAACCCTCCAAGGTGACCGAACTGAAGGAATCGGGAGCGAACGACTTTCTGCAGAAGCCGTTCACGACCGACACCCTGCTGGAACGGGTTTGTGACCTGATCGAGATCGAGCGGCCTGCTGGCTGACGGAGCCAATTCTGCGTGTCTACCTTTTGGATCGTGGGCGGCGAAAACCGCTTCGATCCGTAGCCTGGAGTTTTCGGATTCGACGAGCCCAGAGTGAAGCTTCGAGCTGTTTTCAACTGCTTCTACTTGCTTGGAGCTCATGGCCGTTGACGAGCAGGGCAACTTCGGCTGGGAAGTCAGGGGCACTTCTAGCTCATAGGGAATCGAACCATTCTTGCTCAGGATGGCGATCGGGGAGCCTTGAAGGTGGACGATCGTGAATCAGCCTCTCCCTCGATTGCAGCACTTTGGGAGTTGGCAGCGACCCTGATTCCACCTCCGGGCCCGACCGATCGGAAGTGGCTAAAGGAGTCGCTGTGGTGCTGGTCCGATCGACATGGTATTCGGCTGCCCGGGTCCTTATCGGATGTCCTGGGACAAGAGCTCTCGCAGGACCTACGCCTGCTACTGGATCACCTAGAGCGAGGGTGGCCCATCGGCTCCTGCGCTTCGGCTGGGGAGTCGTTTGAGGAGGCGGAGCGGAGACGGGCGTGGCAGCGAGCGATCGAAAACTGCCACCGCTGCCTACTCCATGTAGCGCAAATCGACCAGTTGGCTTTCGACCGCATCGCAAGGAGCCGAAAGGAACTTTACGACCTTGCCTATGGTCTCTCGCACGAGATCAACAATCCGCTCGGGAACATATCTGCCAGGGCCCAAATGCTGCTGGGAACCGAGCCTGATTCGGTGAGAAAGAGGTATCTGTCCACCATCGCCCAGCAGGCTCAGCGAGCCCATGAGATGCTGGCCGAATTGATGTATTGCGTGCAGCCGCCGCAACTCCATACGCAGCGGATCGACCTTGCAAAGTGGCTTGCGAGTCTTCGAGCGAGGCTGGAGGCGCTCTGCCAGGGATACCGAATGCGACTGGAAGTGCCTTCCACAACGGCTCCTCTTTGGAGTCATTTGGACCCATCCGCCATGGAAGAAGTGCTTCGCTGCGCGGTGAAGAACGCGTGCGAGGCGAGTCGACCTGGGGATCCGATCTCGATTCAGATGGAGATTGGTGCGCGGGAGAATAGCCGATGGGTCGTCGTCTCGGTGCGGGACCAGGGGATTGGCCTGAAAGCCGGGGAGGCGGACCGTGCATGGAATTTATACTATAGTGGCAGGGAATCAGGACGCGGCCTTGGTCTGGGATTGGCCAGGATCGATCGACTGATGGCGGCTCACGGAGGTTGGGCCGAGTGGAATCAAAGGGGGCAGGTGGGATGTTGCCTGGACCTCTATTTGCCGCATGATGGGCCTCCTTGAAAGGATCGCGATCGATGGGATCTGGTGGCGACGATCTTGGTTTCCTGTCGGTGCTACCCTCCCTGACTGCGATTGCATTGGCGATTGCGACCCACCGCGTCCTCCCAAGCCTCCTGGCGGGGATAGGCATCGCCGTCTGGTTGCTTCCTTCGGCCCCCGGGTCTTATCTTGCCACCCACCCCGACGCCACAGGGCTCAGCTACGCTTGGGGGGCCTGTCGCGACTGGGTGGTATCGATGGTCGGCAGCCACCTTTGGCCGAACCTAAATGACTCCAAATGGGATCGCTCGCAGGTCATTCCGCTGGTACTTGGAGACCATGCCAAGGTTTTTCTCTTCACGATTTTTCTCGGCGCCCAGGTCGCACTGATCCATCGCATGGGAGGCATGCTGGCGATCGTACGTTCATTGACACCGTTGGCGAGAACCCGTCGTCGAGGGCAGGCTCTGACTTGGTTGCTGGGCTTGATCATCTTCATCGATGACTACGCCAACACGCTGCTGCTTGGATCTTCCATGCGTCCTTTGACCGACCGTCTGCGCATCTCTCGCGAGAAACTCAGCTTCATCGTCGACAGCACCGCAGCGCCTGTTTCGGGACTGGCCCTGGTGAGCACCTGGGTGGCGACCGAGTTGTCGCTGATCGAAAAAGGGTTTGCCGATGCGGGAATGCCATTGGGTACCGAGACCTTTGCCATCCTGGTTGCCACGATCCCGTTCCGCTTCTACGTCCTTTTCATGCTTGCCTTCGTCTGGATGGTGGCATGGTCTGGCAAAGATTTCGGCCCCATGCTGAAAGCGGAACAATCGATGTGGCGCAGTGGGGTCGATGAAAAATTGCATGGTGTGACAAGAGATGCAAGCGAGCGGGATTCGGTCCATGGGAAGTGGTGGTTCGCGGTGATCCCGATCCTGGTCACCGTAGGATGGGTCTGCTATTGGCTGTGGAAGACCGGTGTGGAAGCTGTCGCGACTGGGAACATCGACTCGGGGACCGGTTGGCTGCGGCGGGTAGCGCTGATCATCGGCAATGGAAATTCGTACGACGCCCTGATGATCGGATCCTTGCTTGGCCTACTGGTAGCCGCAGCCATCGCCGCCTGGAAGGGCTCGGTGATACCTGCCGCGATTGGAAAGGCGATTCTGGACGGAACGCTCCATGTGGCCCCCGCACTAGCGATCCTCTGGCTTTCCTGGACCCTCAGTCACCTTTCGGGGGAAGAGCATCTGGCGACTGGCAACTACCTAGCATCGCTGCTGGACAATCGCCTTCCTCTGTGGGCCTATCCAACCCTGATCTTTCTCCTGGGAGCTGCCGTTTCATTCTCCACTGGCACCAGTTGGGGGACGATGGGAATCCTGTTTCCGATCGCCATCCCGTTGGTGGTTCAGGCGCTCAAGACCGCCCAAGGCGCAGTCGATCCGTATCACCCAGTCATGATTTCTTCGTTGGGAGCCGTGCTTGCGGGAGCCATCTTCGGTGACCATTGCTCCCCGATCTCCGACACGACGATCCTCTCGTCGCGGTCTAGTCAGTGCCATCACATGGAACATGTGCGGACCCAGATGCCGTATGCACTCTTGAGCGCTTCGGTCGCGGTGCTATGCGGAACCATACCTTGCGCCCTAGGCGTTCCCGCATCGATCTGCTTGGTCGCGGGTCTTGTGGTTCTTTTCGTTTTTCTTCATGCATTCGGCGGCCGAGCCGAGGATCCGGCAGTGGCCGACAAGCCATCGACCGGAACTTGAATCGGCCAAGCGGTCCTATTTGGTGTTGAGGACGAACGGGTGTGCGGTATCGCCGGTTGGTTCCATTATCGAGATCTTGGATGGCGAGCCGATGCGGAGCGTGCACGTCGGATGGCCGACCGGCTCTGGCATCGCGGTCCCGATGCGGGAGGAGTGCTGCTGGATCGATCCACGGGACTGATCCATCGACGACTGTCGATCCTCGACTTGCGGTCCGAAGGGGATCAGCCGATGGTCGACCCCGAGAGCGGCTGGGCGATCGTCTACAACGGCGAGGTCTACAACCACGGGGACCTACGCCGCGAGCTGAAGGCGGTGGGAAGGTCATTTCGCACTCGAACCGATACCGAAGTGGTGCTGAAAGCATTCCAGCAATGGGGCGTCGACTGCTTGAATCGCCTGGATGGAATGTTCGCGCTGGCGATCTGGTCACCTCGCGATCGCCAGCTCTGGCTGGCCAGAGACGGTCTGGGTATCAAGCCGCTCTACTACCAGGATCGCGGTGGCCTCTTCTCGTTCGCTTCCGAGGCAGGGGCATTGCTGATCGTCGACTCCCTGCCGCCCCAACCCGACCTGGAAGCGATCACCGAAACCTTGGTCCTGGGGTATCCAGCGGCACCACGAAGCGGCTTTCTGGGGATCCAGCAATTGCGCCCAGGAAGCTGGATCTCGATCACTCCAGAGAAACAAGAGGTGCGTGGTTGGTACCAGCTTCCTTATCCCGATGAACCACCCAGGACCACCAAGCAAGAAGCGTGCATCCGACTGGAGAACGCCTTGCAGCGATCGGTCCGAGATCAGCTCGTCGCGGATGTCCCCGTGGGTGCATTTCTCAGCGGCGGACTCGATTCGACAGCGATTGTTCGCGCGGTATCGACGGCGGGAAAGACGATGTCGACCCATTGCATCGGAATGCAGGAAGAGTCGTTTGGCGAGCAGCAGGAAGCGATGCGAGTCGCCGATCGTTACGGAACAAAGCATCAAACCCATTGGCTGGAATCGCCGCATTGGCAGGCATGGGAAGTCGCTTCCGCCAGCAGCGACACCCCCTTGCTCGATAACTCCCTTCTTCCCTTCTGGGAGTTGTGCGCGGGCGCCAGACCGGATGGCAAAGTCTTCCTTTCCGGTGACGGAGCCGATGAACTTCTGGGTGGCTACGAAACCTATGATGCCACGCGCATGGCCGCTTGGTGGCGACGAACTCCCGGACGACGGATCCGCGCTCTTCCAGGTCGATGGCTAAAGCAACTGCCTGGCGGGAACCAGAAATACAGCTTGGCTCTGAAGCTAGAGCGATTCCTGGAGGGTGCCTCAGAGGACTGGCCGTTGGACCATGCCAGCTGGCGCATGCTGATTTCACCCGATGCCCTTGCGACGATCAGTACCCCCAAGACCAAACAGCTTCTGGCGGCGACCGACCCGCGACAACGCTACGCCGAATCGCTTCACAACGCCCCCCTATGGCTCGATCGACTGGGACTGGCGCTGCACCTCGATCTCTCTTTTCATCTGCCCAACGATATGCTGCTGAAGGTGGATCGAGCCAGCATGGACCATGGACTAGAAGTGCGGGTTCCATTCCTGGGCCGCGATGTCGTGGAAGCGTCTTTAGCGATTCCCTCCGCCGCGAAAAGATCGTGGGGGATTGGGAAAAAACCGCTGCGAGACCTTCTGGCCAAGGACTTCCCGCGATCTTGGGTCGATCGCAAGAAATCCGGTTTCCTGATTCCCGTATCCGCATGGCTGCGAGGACCCTGGACAGAAGCCCTTGCGGATCGAGTCGACGAAGGATTCTGCCTAAGCACGGGGCTATTAGAATGGAGGCAACTGCAGCGATGGCAGGACGAGCATCGAAGAGGAATCATCGATCATGGCTACCGGCTCTTTGCCCTGCTCAGCCTAGCTCAATGGTGGAATCGTTGGTTCCAGTCGGATGCCTGGCAAGTCCGTCGAACTTCCGCCGCTCAATCCGATCTACGCTGGCAGCATTTGAACACGCCTTGAAGGTTGGAAAATCGCACATGCATTCGATCCAGCCACCTGTTGCCAAGCGAGTGATGCCATGGAGCAAGAGTGTTTTGCTTTATGTCGGCCTTGCCGCCAGCTTCCTGATCCTCTCAGGACTCGGCGGTCGCATGGAAACGCTAATCGATCTCGACAGCAAGAGCTACCTGGAAGCTCCGACGTCTTCCCTGAAACTGATGCTGGAGGATTTCAGGACTCCAGGCTACCCGCTGTTCCTGGACCTCATGGAGTCGCTTGGATCTCTCGAGTGGGTTCCCTGGATTCATGGCGCCATCTGGCTGGCGGCCGTTGGATGCCTGCTGGCAACGATGAGCCTCTGGGGGATCGATCGATATGCACTGCTTGCTGTGGCGATCGCACTGGGGAACCATCCCTTTCTCCATTTCTGGTCTCGCGTGATCATCAGTGACACGCTGGCGATGTCGATGGCACTGATGTCGACAGCAGCGATGATGGAAGCTCTGCGACGCAGACAGTCGAACTGGACCGGCGGTTGGTTCTGGGCGGTCGCCGGCCTGACCTTTGCGGCGATATGGATCCGGCCTGCCTTCCTTTTTCTGCTGGTGCTTTGGCCGCTGGTGATCGCATGGTGGCGCTGGGCGAATGATCGAGAACCGTTTCGGCGGGCGATGGGAGATGCCGGCAAATTAGCGGTTTTATGCTGGAGCCCTCTGCTGCTTTATAGCCTGATGCGATGGATGGTGGTCGGCCATTTCGGGCTGGTCTCCTTTGGCGGCTACAACGTCATCGGTATCGCCGGCCAGTTCCTGGAGCAGAAAGATTTGCAGCACCTTCCCGCTGAGATTCAGGCCACTGCCGAAGAAATTCTGGTCCAGCGGGATCGCCATCCGAGTTTCCTTCGAAATGATGACGATCGTTTCTCACTGATGTTAGACCGATACAATCCAATGATCTGGGAAGTTACATTCCCAATTTATGAGAAGAAACAGCTCAGTCGCCTCACCTCCAACCAACAGCTGACCACCCTGTCGAGGTCCCTGATTCGAAGGCACTGGCGAGACTACCTCTGGTGGCTAACGCTCAATGCCCGTCATGGGATCCGAGGGACGGCGATGCAGGTGGGTGCCAACCCAGGAATCCGTCTCCTCTTGATGTTGGGGATCGTCCTGATCGCTTGGAGGTCGCTACCAACCTCGCTCTCCGATCGATTCCCACCGGGAGAAACCTCCGCAAGGCTGGTCTACCATCCGTCGGCGACCGGCCTGCGTTTGCTGTTCTGGATATCGCTGGGAATGCTTCTGGGTAATGTCCTGCTGGTCATCCTGGTCGAACCAGCGATTGAACGCTACATGGCCGTGTCCACCGTCCTACCCTCTGCCTGGCTGGCGATATCGATTCAGCGATTTCTCCTGGACATTGTTCCCACCGCCAAGCCTTGAGCCGCCACAGGCCCGAATCGCCGTCGATTTCGCGGCCAGAGCATGACGGTTGGGGCCTACTCGATACCAGCCCTTGCGAGCGGCACGATTTGGAACACAATGGCTCCTTTCCGGCCGAAAGAGAATTCGGTCGCGCCAGTCTCGGTGCAAGGGAGTACCGAGAAGTCCCTGAAAACCTCTTCTTGGAAAGGTTGAGATCGATGCAAAAGACTCTGGTACTCCTGAAGCCTGATTGCGTGCAGCGCCGTCTGATGGGTGAAGTGATTGGTCGATTTGAAAACAAGGGTCTGAATATCGTCGGCATGAAGATGCTGCGAGTCAGTCCGGGGCTGGCCAAGCAGCATTATGCTGAGCATGTCAGCAAACCGTTTTACCCCGGCCTGGAAGCCTTCATCACCTCGGCCCCGATCGTCGCCTTGGCAGTGGAAGGATTGGAAGCGATTCGAGTGGTGCGTGATATGCTGGGAGCCACCAGCGGCCTGAAGGCAGCCCCCGGAACCATTCGCGGCGATTTCAGTAGCTCGCGCCAGATGAATCTGGTCCATGCTTCCGACAGCGAAGAATCCGCCGCTCGCGAACTGGCTCTCTACTTCGGTTCCTCCGAACTATGCGACTACACACCGACGCTGGTGGAAAGCTTCCGAGCACCAGACGAAGCCTGATCCACAGCGAAATAAAAGTTTCATTGCCTCCCCTGGGATGCCTGATGAGTTCATCCGGGGGTTGCCGGATTGCACAGCTATTTCCTGCCATTCTTTCGTTGGTTTTCGTGATCGTGGGTTCTGCAGAACCGGCGCTGCAGAACACTACGTCTTTTAGATCAGGGGTCCTTTGGAGCATTTCACATCTTGCAATGGCGAGAAACTCCATGCCTTCTAGGACACCTCCCAAACGATCGCTCACCAGCTTTCCCTTGTCTTGCAGGATGGAATGACCTGAGTCGATTCTGCCTAACCCAGCATTCTCGCATGTCACAGATCGTGGAAGTTCATTAGTTGAATGTCGTAGGGGATTTGTCGCTCCCAGTCGGACCAAAGCAATTCAGTTTCCGATTCATACATTTCAGGTCCGGGATGCACCATCAACTCATAGACCGAGTAACCAAGCTCACCACGAACAGCTCGATGGTAGAAGTCTCTAAAAGATGAGAAACCTTGCGTTGTCCTGGTTTTGTAAAAATGCCGCAAGCCAAAGTTCCAGGCTGACTTCATTCCGCGTTTCCAGATGCTCTTGTTTTGACGAAATTCATTCGCCGAAATCCTAACTCTTCTGATTTGAAATTCCGCCTGCAGTTTCTTCAGTGCAAAAAAGAGATAGGGGATCGTGTGAACGTGCTCATGCGAATCCAAGTGACTGACGGAGATCCCCGCTTCGATCACCGTTGCCACTTGGGCTCGCCATTCGCGATAGACAGCGCGACGAACTTCGCGACGCTGAACTTTCTTTGCCACGCTGCTCAAATCAGGACTGAATTCCCCGTTGTCCAAGAGCAAGGGCGCTAATGCGGAAGATGGAGCGAGAGGTCGGAAACTGGTGAGGTTCAGATGCACCCCAAAGGAGAATTCCTTCATTCCCCTCACCCTTTCGATCACATCAGGGAAGGTTCCTCCATTGGCAATCAAACTAGCGGACGTCACCTTGTTGGCATGCATGAACGAAAAAATAGAGGCGTCGATTTTGGGAAAGGAACCCAAGTCGTCGGCATTCACAATCACCCCGATGCGCCGTTTCACAGTTCACCTTCCAATAAAATTCCTAAAGCGTCACTCGTGCAAGGGAAATCACATTCCGGCGACGCCGAGACGTATCGATCGCGCCGACAGGGATTCGCAGTCACACCGATACGGATTTCCAAGGAACTACTAAGTTTTCTCTTAGGCATTCCATGACGCGGGTTCGAGGCAACGATAGCTTGTGTGAAATGGTATTTCATCGAGGCACGCAGCGAATGGGAAGGTCGACAGAGGCTCGAAAACCAAGATCCTGTGTCCCTTGTCCTGCGTCCGCCTCCAGATGCAACTCCCGATCCCCTGCCTCATCACAACGCAGCTCAAGTATTTTCCACTCATACGGCGCACCGGACAACCTCGCCGTGGAAAGCAGATGCTCCTGAATTCCGATCGACGCCCATGTCGCGGTCTGTCGATTCGGTGTGGCAAGATCGATCCCCACCAGACGCAGTGGTGCCTGAATCCCCGACTCGTTGTGAATCTCGACGAGGAATCGTTGAGTTCGATGCTGCACCAGTTGGCTTGGCACACTGCCCAGGGACAGCTTCACGCGCGATTCCGGATTGATGGACACCTTCAGCAGCGTCAGCGCTTCCACCGCCTCTCGAAGTTGGCCGATCTGGGATCCCTCCTTCATCTTTTCGAGAAACTCGGGCGCGTGCCCCAGGGGCGAGACAAAAGCTGCCTGCATCAGCAGGCGATCCCTGCGAACGTCGGGCGAGGAATGATCGATATTCCCGCGTCGCCATTCCAACAGCCGCTCGTACCTCTGAATCGCTTGATCGACGTAGTCGGTCGCTTCCTGCCGCTGAGACTCCCTAGCGAACTTTCCCTTGGCCAGAACATCACGACGGTGCCATCGCATCCGATCCATCCACTCCAGAAAAGCTTCCTCGCGAAAGACTGGGATGCCGTCGCGATGAAGGTAGACTGCGGAAGTGTGAGCGATATTGGGGTGCCAGAGCGCATTGTAGGTTTCGTTGCGTGAGCATCGGGCGACGACCCATCGGCTGGAATCGGATGGAATCATGCATTCCAGTGTCACCTGGCTCTCTTCTGTCTCCAGTTCCTTGATCACTTGGCCGTTGCTGAGAATCTGAACGCGTCCCAGAGGAAACCTGGAAAACGCCTCCAATTGAACGCGGTGCATCTGCCCTGCTCGCGATTCGAGCACGCTGCCGGGTCCTTCACCATCGACCGAAAGAAACAACAACGGCCCAGAGGTGGTGAAGGTGCGGCCGCGCCGAATCCCATCGATCCACTTCTCGTAGTCGAATGCCCCGTCGATCTGGACGTAGGCTCGGGCACACCCGGCGATGCGAGCCGGGTGATCGCTGCCATTGGTCAGCGGCAACTGGAATCCACAGTCCAGCAGTCGATAGTAATCGTCGGGATCAATCTGATCGACCGAATCAGTCAGGCCATGGACCGCATGGAGCGGTAGTTCGTGGTTTGCCCCCACTCCATGCGCTTCGATGCTGATCGCCCCTTGCTCGCGCGCCTCCAGGATAATCGTCTTGTTGATCGGGTAATCGATAGAATCCTCGCCAGCGATCTGCGGCCCGCTGCCGATCGGCAGCACCAGCCACTGGAGATTCAGCAGACAGAGGTGCCCGTAGAGGTTCTGATTCCGATATTCTTCGGCCATTTCGATGTGGTATTCGGTATCGCTGAATTCCGCGACCGGCCCCACAGGTGCCTGGCTGGGCTTGATGAAAGCATCCACATTCGTCCGGTGCATCAGCGTTAGATTGTTCACCACGCGCAAATCTTCGGCTCGCTGGACCAGCGCCAGATCGGCAAGCGGCAAATCGACATTCCACGCATTGGTCACCCAGTGGATATGAGTATCCCCGCTGACCCAGCCTCGCTGCTTTGCGTCAATCGATCGATGCGAAACCAGCTGAACAGGACGGTTCTCCCCTGGCTGAACCTCCAGTTCCACTCGACCAATCGCATGCTCAAAGCCCCGCTCCAAACTCACCTGCACCTTCCCGGCCGGCACCAGGACTTCAAACTCACCACTGGCATAGAAAAACGGAACGGCCGCCATGCGTCCCACTGTCAGTTCCAAAATCGGCTTTTCCTGAAAGCTTGCATGCCCAGCCAAGGGCCCAGCGCGGCGCAGTACCCCATCACTTCCTTCCACCCAAACACGTCCGGCCGTCAACGTCTGAAGGTCGCCATCGAGCAACTTGCCGACCACCTTGGCTGGTGGCATGGCCTTCACCGGGATATCCAGCGAGTGATTTTTCTCCCCCAGTCGCAGATCGATTCTCGCCGGAGAAGTCGCCGAGAGAATCGACAGGAGAATCGGCTGCATGAGCCCCGGAAGGATCGTCGACGCGGGAGTCGCTTCTCCCGTGATCGACTGCACGACCAAAGGGGTCTCGGTCGCATTGCGAATCACCAGCGTGACAGGACGGGACAATCCCTCAGCCATAGACAACTCAGGCGGGGATGGATCCCACTGGATCTGCTTTCCATTCCATACGGCAGAAACTACTGGAATCTGCTTCCCAAGTGCCTCATGCAGCGCTGCTCGTCGCTGCTGCAACTTAGCGATCGATGGGGCCTCCGGCGCGCCGGTCGCAAACCGATGTTCATCGATCAACTGCCGAACCACCTCCGCCTGATGACGGGTGGGAAATCGCTTGGCAAGTTCCGAAAGATACTCGAACTCGAAGTAGGCCGCTTGGCGATCAGCCTCGCTGGCTTCCACCCGCCCTTGGGCGTTCTCTTTGCCTGTTTTCTCTGGTTTGGATGAATCGCCCGATCGATGCGAGGCGGGTGCAGCGGCTCCGGACGCATCCGGTTTGGCTTTGGCTGCTTTCGGTTCTTTGTCCTTGGGAGGATGGCAAAATGCTGGAAGCAGAGCGACGGTCGAAACGATCGCAAGCGACAACCAAGCCCAACTCCATCGGCAATCGCATTCCATGCTTTCCCCCGCTCGACACAGCATCCACAACTTGGACCCAAGAACCTAGCTCGCCCGCGATGCTTACCACCAACTCGATCCGCCATTATAAAGGGCTGGCGGCTACGGGTCTGCGATCCTGGAAATGAGGATAAGCAGATCCAGACCGTCTGGCATGCATTCTGGCCCCAAAGAGGAAAGGCACTACCGATGGCAGAATACCTCCCTCCAACGACTCGCCGAGAGTTCCTCGGAGCACTCCCCATGGCGCTGGCGGTATCCCACGCACTCGCCGCCGGCTCGTCACCTATCGACTGGTTCCGCGAGTGGCTTCGCCCGCACATCGTACAACCGGAAACGCTCAAATTGTTCCTAGATCCCAAGGCAAAAGTATGGGCTCGTTTCGACCCCACCTTCGGCTACCTGTTGCGCAATGCCTTCGTTCGCGATGGAGTCGATGGTTGCCACACGCTGGCTCGCTACGAGACCACAGGCCAGCGAAAACAGCTCCACTTCGCCGATCAACCCTGTCGTCTCCACACCTACGGAGATAGTTTCACGCAGGGTCATCAGGTCAGCGATGGGGAAACATGGCAGGAAGTTTTGGCTGCGCACTTCTGCGAACCGATTCGAAACTTCGGGGTCGGTGGTTTTGGAGTTTACCAGGCCTATCGGCGTCTGATCGATATCGAGCAGAGCGACATGCAGGCAAAGTACCTGATCTTCAATATTTGGGGAGATGATCATCTGCGAAGTCTATATGCTTGGCGATGGCTTGCGTTTCCAGCAAACGTACTTGCATCGATGTCGGGGACGATGTTCCACGCCAATCCATGGGTTCATGCTCGACTGAGTCCCGATGGAGAACTGATCGAAAGACCGAATCTCTGCCCTACCGAGCAATCGCTACAGCAGCTAGGAGATCTCGATTTTCTCGTCGACACCTTCAGCAAAGATGAGATCGCGCAGCTCTTGTTCGCTCAGAGCACCGGCAAGATCTTCGATTCGGAGATTTTCGCTGCGACCGCTTCCCTTGCAGGCGTTGCGATTGAGGCAATCGATCGCGAAGAGAAGGTGCGAGCAACCGCCAATCAGATCCTTCATGCATACGCCATTCGCGTTGGCATGCGCGTCATCGACCGGCTGCATGCATTCTGCCAGCGGCAGGATCGCAAACTTTTGGTCCTGCTCAGCTATCCGATCGGATCGATCTGGCATGCATGCAACCGCAGTTCATTCGACGATCCCGACCATGTTGACTGGCATCCCGCCATTTTCCGGAGCCATCTGGATACCAAAGGAATCCCCTGGGTGGATAGCCTCCCAGCGCATGTGGCCGAATATGACTCATTCAAATTGACTGCAAAGGAATATGTCGATCGCTACTACATCGGCCACTACAACCCAAAGGGAAACCATTTCTTCGCCTTCGCCATCAAGGATCGGGTTCGGCAGTGGCTCAGTCCACCGCCTCCGGTATACCAGGAGGGACCCGACCCGTTGATTCGATTCCAGGGGTACCTTCCTGGCTAAGCTTCCGGGTGAAGCCGTCTGTCCCGTTTCCGATTGTTGCCGCATGCATCGACAAATAGACAAGGAGCTGAAGACAAACCGAAATAGGATGCTTTCAGTCAGCTCAGAATGTCCTTCATCACGCGGCCGTGATCGATCTCCAGCCGTTTGCGGCTGGGAAGTTCCAAGCTGCGAAAGTCGACCCCCAGTAGATGGAGCAGCGTTGCATGGAGATCGGTGACATAGTGGCCCTCTCCCAGCGCATGGTAGCCTAATTCATCGGTTTCCCCGTGGACGAAGCCTTTCCGAATACCGGCTCCCGCAAGCCAGATGGAAAAGCCATTCGGGTGGTGATCGCGTCCATCCTTCCCACCATTGCGCAGTTCCAAGCCTGGCGTGCGCCCAAATTCGGTGCAGAAGACCACGACGGTTCGTTCCAGCAAGCCTCGCTGTTTCATATCCTGAAGCAAGCCAGCGACCGGTTGATCGATCGTCCCGCACAGCCGTTCGTGATTTTCCTTGAGCTTTTGGTGGGAATCCCAAACGCCATAGGCCGACGGAAACACCTGCACAAAACGGACTCCTCTTTCGATCAGTCGGCGCGCCGCCAGCAATCTTTCGCCCGCTGGCCGCGTCGCTTCCGCATCCAGACCGTACATGGCCCGGGTCGCTGAACTCTCCGTCCGGAAGTCGACCGCCTCCGGCACCGCTCGCTGCATCCGATATGCCAGTTCGTACGCACGTATCCTGGCCCGCAGCCTTTCATCCTCCGGATACTCCACAGCGGCTAGGCGATTGAGGTCTCCAATCAACTGATACTCGCTTGCCTGCGATTGAATTGTCTGAGAGGGATGCCGACTGCCGAAGGGCAGGGGATTGACTGGATCGGTCGACAGGGGAACTCCTGCGTGCTCTGGTCCAAGGTAATAGGAATCGATGGAGGCGCGCGTATCGGACCGCGTGGGACCGCCCAGCACGACGAAGGCAGGCAGATCTTCATGGATCGAACCCAAGCCATAGTGGATCCAAGATCCGATCGAAGGCTGCGGCTCATCCAGCCGATGCCGCCCGGTGTGGATCTGGTTTTCGGCGGCATGGTCGTTGTCGGTGGTCCACATGTTGCGGACGATGCAAAGTTCATCGACCTGTCTGGCAAGATTTGGAAGCCAATCGGTCACTTCGATCCCGCTCTGCCCCCACTTCCTCCACCCTACCTGCATCGGATAAATGGTCGGGTAGACATCCCGAACGTTGATTTCATCAGCTGGTACAGAACGAAAACGTTTGCGATGCAGCGGCGAGTCGACTGGATTCTGGAAAGGGGTTTGATCGAAGGTCTTTCCCGCGTGCCGATTCAACGCTGGCTTGGGATCGAAAGTCTCCAGATGGCTGTAGCCTCCCGAGAGAAAGATCCAGAGAACCGAATCTGCTTTGGCAGGTGAGCCAACCGATTGGTCGCCCACCGCGTCAAGCGAGCCGAATCCCAACGCATTCTCTCTCTGGGCAAGACATCCCGCAGCCAGACCGGCAGCCCCCCATGCCCAATCGCCGAAAAGAGCGCGACGCGATCGACATGCCATCTGCCGGCCGCAGCCACCCATGTGATCCCACTCGGCTCGATGGTTCATGGTCTGGTGATCCAATGATGATGATTCCAAATGGCTCGCACCACACTGGCCCTGGCCATCAAAGGGTCGGTCGCACTCGTCTCCGGTCCAACCGATTCGCTTTTCAGATAGAACTCGCAGCGAACCAATTCCTGTTCGGTTGGGTTCCGACTGAGAAGTTGCCGAAAAAGGGCCGTCACCCATTTCCGATCGTCCCCCTCTTCATCGGCTAGCTGACGGGCGATCTTCAAGGCCATCTGCTGGCTCATCCGATGCACCCAGTCGCTGTTGGTCAAAGCCAATGCCTGCTGTGGCATCACCGTCTCGGTGCGTCGATAACACTCCATCGCTTCTGGGGCATCGAACAAGCTTCCCAATTCGCTTTTTCCGTCGGTCTCAGGATGGCAACTGTAATACAGCGATCGACGGTAGGTGGTAAGCGATTGATCATTTTCCAACTCCTGCCCCCCTATCGACTCATCCAGCTGCCCAGCCAACACCAGGATGCCGTCACGCACCACCTCGGCTTCCATGCGCACGGGATTCATCCTCCCCAGCCATCGGTTTTCTGGATCCCTCTGCTGTGCCTCAAGCGATGAGGCTTGCGTTTGACGACGATAGGCCTGTGAGGTAACAATCCAGCGGTGCAATTGCTTCATGCTCCACCCCGCATCCATCCAATCGACCGCCAAACCATCGAGCAGCTCGGGGTGCGTCGGGGCCTTTCCTTGCCGGCCGAAGTCGGTGACTGAGCCAACCAGTGGGCTCCCGAAATGGCGCATCCACTGATGGTTGATCGCGACGCGAGCGGTGAGCGGATGATTGCGATCGGTGATCCATAAAGCCAGTGACCTACGTCGACCGCTACTGGTGGCGGGATAGGAGCGCTGCCATGCTGGCAGCGCCTGAATCTGTGCGGCGCGTCCCTGCCTAGCGATCGCCTCCTGGTATCGCTTCGATGCCGCCTCGATCCCCTTGGCTCGATTGGCATCGTCACCGCCAAGCGCCTCGGCCTTGGCCCAATCGATCTGGGCAGCCAGAAGCTGGCTTGTGGCTGTAGCAAATTCGGATCTTCGGTACGCCTCAATCGCCTTCTGTAAGATATCTTCTCGATCGACAGCAGCACCAGTGGGGTCGTCTCGAAGTCGCTCTGCTTTGACAATCCAGCCCCAGGACTCTCGTTGGGTTACCGCCTCATCCACCTTCGCCTCAAGCAACTCCTTCTGCCACCGCGGCAACAAAGCCCGACGTTTCAGTTCCTCCACCCGTTCCTGTAAAGCCAGCAGCGCCTCTCCTTCCACTTCCGTCACGATCTTAGAGACCCCAGCAGGCTGGCTGAATCCAGTGTTCTCCCATCCATCACGTCCGACTAGATCCTCTCCAGCCTTCCATTTTTCGACCTCGAAATCGTCGCTCCAGCGGCATCGCGATCCGCTGCCGCTGGATGCCGCCGTGGCCGGCGATCCCAAATCCAAAACCCATCGGTCGATCGCAACACGAGCGCCTGGTCTGGCATCGACAAACAGCCCTTGATTGGGATGAGCACCCGGATCGAAACCGTTCCAAGCGATTGGATGCCCCTGCACCAGGACAGCATCATCCTCCAGCGACCACACACTGAGCCTCGCCTGATCCATTTGAGGACGAAAGTCGATCCGCACTCGAAAACCGATTCCGGGAGCAAAGGCAAAGTTTGCGACGGTATGTTCGACGAAACCTCCGGGATGATAGGCGAGGATCTTGCCATCCTCAAAACCGACGAAGGTTGCGGTGGCACCTTGCGTGCGGTCGCGAGCCAATTGCACGTTGAAGTGCTTGGAAGAGTAGAGACGAAGAGCGAATTCCAGAAAGCCATCCTCGCCAATTGGCGCCGCATCCAGCAGACTCTGCTGCAATGTCCTTCGTCCCTTGCTGGCATCTAGGAGCAGAGACTGAGCCCCTGCGATGGGGCGCCACTTGAGGTCGGCACCCAATTGCTTTCGAGCCGAATCGAGTTCCATCTGCGCCTGCTGCCAAGCTGCGATTGCCGCGTCATCCTGAGGGAGAGAAACGGCCTGAGCCAATTCTGTCTGTGCGGCCAATTGTTGTTTCAACAACTGTTCATCGCGGAACGCAACCCAATCGGGATGCAGTTCCGGTTGCCGGGCCGCCAGCGGCAAGGGTAACGGGCCGATGGCTGGTGCCCCTAACCCTTGCAGAAAACTTGGAACACCCGGCTCGATCGGTGGTCGTTTTTCATCTCGTTGCCGTTCATCGCCGCCGAGGTAGAGAAACGTCTTGGCATCGAGTGTCTTATCAAAAACCTGCACGCTCCCCAGTCGCTGCACCTTGCGAAGCTCACTGTAGGCATACTCTTGAAAGGGCCCGGGATCCTCCTGCCCTGGAACAGGATCCTGCCGGACTCCCAGCGGTTCAAAGAAGGCCCGCATTCGAAAGTAGTCTTCCTGGCTGATAGGATCGTATTTGTGGTCATGACAATGAGCGCAATGTACCGTCAGTCCCAGAAAAGCTTTGCTCGCATGCTCGACATTGCTCCTCATCCAGTCGTTTGGATTCAGTGCGTACCAGTTGCGAATCAAGTAGCCTGTGGCGACCGCCTGCTGTCGGTCGCCCGGAAACAGTTCATCGGCTGCCAGCATCGCCTGCACCATCTGGTCGTACCCGCGATCCTGGTTCAACGAATCAACGATCCAATCTCGCCACCGCCAAATCTGCGGTGCGCTGTTCCAGACATCGGGTACGTGACGGCGGCCAAACCAATCGCTGTAGCGCCATACATCCATCCAGTGCCGTCCCCACCGCTGCCCGTAGGCGGGTGAGGCGAGCAGACGATCGACCAGCCGCTCCGAAGCGTCTGGTGCAGCATCCGATACAAACGCCTCCACTTGCTCCCACGATGGAGGCAATCCCGTCAGGTCGATGAACACACGCCGGATCCACCGCTCCTTGGCGATCGGTCCGCTCAGATCCACTCCCTCCCTGACCGCTCTGTCTGCGATCCAGGCGTCCAGTGGCTGATCGACATCGACAGTCACTTTGGGAGGTGGCTGCCGAAGTGGCTTCTGAAAGGCCCAATGCTCCTGCGGCGACGGTTCTGGACGATCCTCTCCCGCGATCGGCGTTCCTCCCGCCAACCAATCACGGATCGTCTGCAGTTGTTGGGGGGTGAACGGTTGTCCTTCTGGGGGCATTCGCAGCGATGAATCTTCGGCCGCGATTCGTTCCAAGATGCGGCTCGACTCAGGCGACTGCCGATCGATGGCCGTTCCCGAATCGCCACCTTGGTGCAGGAAGGCCAGCGAGTCGACGCGGAGACCTGACTGCTGCTGCAGCGCCCCATGGCAGGCAAAGCAGCGTTCCTTTAGGATTGGGCGGACATCGCGCAGGAACTCAGGTGGCTGACCCGCCCCACAACGCGCCACCCCCATTAGGGTCAACCATGCCAGCAAGCCCAATGCAAGCAGAAATTTCGCCGGCCTCACAAACCGCTCCATCGCGTACCCCATCGCTCATTCCTCCGCTGGACTGAACTTCCAGGAATACAGATCGGCTTCGCGAAGACGCACCGCCAATCGTACTGGCTTCCCGGCCCAATCTCCAAGGCGATTGCCTCCCTTCCAATCGACTTGCCAAGCGATCTTTGAGCCGACAAGCGGTTGGCAATCGGCAAACGAACAGCCAGGCAGCGGGGTTCCCTGGTCATCCTGAAGCTCCACCAGAATTTCGCCACCAGCACTGGTCTCGGCGTTCAGCTCCAGTCGACTCCCTTGATACCGGAACAGCCGCGTCCGATACATCCCCTCATCAGCTGCCGCATGCAGCGACGTCATCCCATCGAGTCGCCATAAGGCGCGTCGAAAAGGGGTCAGATACAGTGCCATCGATTGCTCATCCACCGGTACCACATGCCATGCTGCGTAATTGGATCGGTTTCCCCAGCGAGCTGGATCGAGGCCGGGCCTCAGAAAGGCATCGCGAAACGTCCGGTCGAAGGGTTGAGATCCACGAGCGGTCATCAGCAGGATATCGGTAGAATCACCGCGATCGCCAAAAAAACGGGTTGGTGTCGCCAAGTAGATATGAGGAGCGCGGAAATAGGGATGAGCCAAGCTGGTGTAAAGATGCTCCCCTGGCAGGTTCGGACTCATCGGAACCGGCTCACTCCACTGCTCGAAATCCTTCGAGGTCGTTCTGCAGATCGATCGTAGTTTCTTGTCGAGGAAATGACGGAAATAGCAGACGTACTGTTCCTCGCTTTCCGACCAGAACGCAACATTCTGCGAATCGAAAGCGTACTCTTTGCTGTATTGAATCACTGGGAAATCTTTCCATTTTCTCCAGTGAACGCCATCGGCCGAAGCGAATGCATAAAGCCCCGTTTTGACCGTGCCGCCCAGCGCCTTCCATCTTTGGTCGGCCGGGATATCGGGACGCTGATCGAGGAAAGGGGCAAAGTTGTGGCAGAACGGCGCTTCCTGCAAGATCACATTGTTCTCTTTGCTGCCATCCAGTTCGACCAATCCCAACTTGGGCGCGGCCCAGTGCAACCCATCCTCGCTGCGCCAATAGCGGGTTACCTCGGTCACATCCCCGTCGAATTTTGCCCCTCGGCCGTCTCGTGAATAAAGATGCCAGGCCGCTCCCTCACGCACCACGGTGCCATACTCCATCGTGCCATCCAGGCCCGGCAGATCTTCGATGCGGAACGGCGGATGCATCGTTAACTGGCACCCCTGAATTCGATCTTCCAGATGTCGATCGATCAGCAGCTCGCGTCGACTACCAACCTCGATCACTTCCGGATCGATGGCCAGCTCCGCCAGATAAATTGCAGCTTTCCCTTCATGCGACGCGTAGTAGCTGACCCACAGCCTATCGCCCTTCCAAACCATCCCCGCATAACTGGTATCACCGCCAGATGGCAGCGGACAAACCTCTCGCAACCGACCTGCATTGGGATCGACCAGACATAACGAAGTGCGGGCCATTCGGTCCAAGAGCCGAACGGAGGCGAACCATCGCCCGTCGGGGCCCTGCGACCAGTGCGGACCTCCGATTCGAACTCCGGTGTCCTTCCATTGCCATTGGGTGTAGGGAGGCAAAGACTGTCCCACCATCGCACCAAACGGCGGCTCATCTCGGCGCAGAAGGCAGAAAGCCCTATCGCCATCGAACTGGATCGATGATTCATTGGGATAGCTGCCTTCTAGCAGACGGTCGACCAGCGTCGTGAAATGGATTCCATCCTCGCTTCGATAGAGACGAACAAAGCGATCAGAACCACAGCCATAGCCAATTCCGTAGGCGATGCCTTGATGCCAAGTGATCCGCCACAGCCACACATCAGGATCCCCCACGGGATAAGCCTGAGACCACTGCTGAAGATCTTCAGAAAACCAGACGAAACTCTGATGGGTGTTTGGGGATGGAGGATGCCAGGCGGCGGCTCCCGTCAGCATCCATCGACCGTCGGGAGTTCGAGAGATCTTCGCATCACGAAGATCGGCTTTGGGCATCGTGATTCGAGCGGCCGACTTCCATTGCCTTCCGTCCTGGCTGGTCAGAACGCGCAAGGCCCCATCGGGGGAAACATGCTGGGCTCCTTCGCGGAAGACCATAGCCCAGGTTCCATCGTGGCAAGCCAGATCGGTGAAGGCGTTGTGAGGCGCTTCGTCCCAAACTCTCCGCGCCTCGACCACACGAACCCCCTCCGCCGCTCCTTCCAGCCCCAGTTCGCTGGCCAAGACGGACGATCGCCCTCCCATGACGATCACCCAACCAAGCAGGCAGAAGCAAGGCATCCACCTTCGGTGCATCCCCCGTGCACCGACTCCACCGAACATCGAAAGACCATCCAACGCCTGGCGTGCCATCCGTCGATGCTCCTTCTGGTAGCGCTGCCTTCCGAATCTTCCCTGTTGCGGATAGCCCCGGTTGGCGTCAACCGGGGCCTTTGAAGACCTACCGGGGTTTAATGATCGTCATGGCCATGATCATGAGCCTCTGCCTGAACGGCTGGATGCGAAGGATCGCCACGAGCCACCAAAAGAGCGATCAGATCGAGGACTTCATCGCGCGACAGCTTGTCCAGCAGTCCCTTGGGCATCAGCGAAACGGGAGATGCCTTTCGGATCTTGATGTCCGACTTAGCGATCTTCCGAACTTCGCTCTTGGCCAGCGGGTTCTCGACCAAGTCGATGCTGTCCTGATCCTCGGCGACGATCAGCCCCGTAATGGTCTGATCATCTTCCGTGAGAATCTGATAGCTTTGGTACTTCTCGTTGATTTTGGCGGAAGGATTCAGCAAATCCTTGAGGATATCCTCCGGCTTCATCGAGTCGTCTAGTTTCGTCAGATCAGGTCCGATCGCAACGCCTCGTTCTCCCAGCTTATGGCATGCGATGCAGTTGGCAACTTGAAACACCTGCATGCCACTAGCATACGATCGACCATGCATGCTGGCTACCGAACCTGCCAGATCCTCCAGCTTCCATTCGGTGCGAGGACGACGATCCTTTAGCAGCCCATCTTTTGGCTGGTAGGCTGCATCGGCTGCGAATCGCTCTGGATCGGCAAGATACTGATCCAGATCCGGTACCACATAGAGCGATCCAAACATCCGACGCCAATGCCCGGGATAGGTACAGACGTAGGGATAGACTCCTGGTTCCTTGGGAGCCACCCAAGCCAATCGTTGTTGCTGGTTCGGCTGCAGCAGACGGCTGGCAAGCAGCACCTGATCCGAAACGGGGACGAAGTGTCTAGCCGCAGCACCTGGCTCCTGAGCCGTCGCTTCCGCAGACTCTCCTAAAGCTTCCATCGAACCTGGTTTTGCAATCACCAAGTTATGCGGCATCATGTCGGAGTTCTCAAATAGAAACTCGATCGGCTTTCCAGCCTCGACCACCAGCACTTCCTGGTCGTACGCCATCCGTTCCAGAAGCGTTCCCAATCGCACCACTCGCACGCCCAGTTCGCGGAGTCGCTTGCGGGCCGCCATTCGATCGGGATCCGGCAGGAGTCCTACCAGATGGTCCCCCATTTCGAGAGCGTCGAGCACATTGGATTGAGTCCGATCCTCGGTTGGAATTCCTTCCACGTAAGCGAAAATGGCGCTAAGCAGGTTCGGTGCGTGCACTGCGGGCCACGTCTGTTTAGGAATTCGACGCATCGCCCGCAACGCTGCCAGTCGTTCCTTAGGCAGCTCCACGAGCGGGACTAATTTCTGGAATGTCTCTTCCTCTCGGCCGCGCACGCTGGCTAGGCCATCCATCGCAGCGCGACGGACCAAGCCCTCGATACCGCCTCCCTCCAGCTCAAACTCCCTCGTTCGCTCGGGAGCCGGTTGGTCTTTCAACTCATAAACCACCTGCCGAGTTTCATCGAGCACCTGGAGGGTGAAACCTTTCAAGCGGTTTGCAAACCCTTCGCCCCGGTTGAAGATCGCAATTTTTTCAATGGGCACAGACTCTCCCAGATCGACTTCCCACCACGGCCGGTCGCTCTCTTCCGCGCAGTGAGTCTGCCCCCCCTGGCCATAGATCTCGCTGGTGTTGCCATCGATACCCCGCGACGCTTCGCCGCCATGGGAAGTGTTGAGCTGGCTGGCCCTTCCACTGCGCGCCACATTTCTGCCGTCGGAGTAGACTTCGACTTCCGCAAGAGTCAGCGTCCCCTTGCGAGGTAGTTCCACCCGGACGAATCGGCCCATCGCCCCGTCCCCTTTAGCCACCTGCCCTCGCATCGACTCCGGCAGTCCCTGAAGCAGCGGTGTGACCAGATCGTAAAGTTGCGACCGATGCGATCCATCGCTGATCAGTGGCATGGCGCGGATCAGATCGCGAAGATGCTGCGGTTTTTTGGTTGCCAGATCCCATGCTTTCTGGACCCCTTGATCGACCGCCACCAGCCCCAGCCACCCCGACTGACGAATCACTGGCGAAGCGGCTTCGGTCGCCATCTTTTGAAGTTCCGTTCGCACCTCACCTAGCCCTTCTCGCCGTCCTGCGAGCAGTCGCACCAGGTCGTAGATGACCGATTCATCCGCATGAGTCTGGCGATCCAGCTGCTGCAGATTGGTGATAATCTGGCTGGTGACGCTTTTTCCATTGGCTGCAGCCAGCCGTTGGATCGCCTCGGTGCGCACACCATCCTGAACTCCTGGGCGCAGCATCAATTCCTCGAACACCGCCACCGACGGTTCCATCGTCAGCAGCTTTTCAGTGCTCAACTGCTGGAGATAAAACCGACGCCCCGCGTCGGTGGTCATCTTCAGTGGCAGATTGGAATCAAGAGCTGACTTCCAGCGAGGCATCAGGACTCGATCGGTCTCTTTGAGAACATAGTCGAGGTAAGGATCGACCTCCTTTTGTCTTGCGATGACCGACACCTCGATCGCTTCGGGCTGCTCCAGATAGCTGGCCGCTCGCACCGCTTCCAATCGAACCAGCCCGTGATCATCGGTCGCTGCCTTTAGCAGGCGACTGAGGACGTCAGGAACGCGATCTCGCCAAGCCCAAAGGACGGTGACTGCAGCGGCCCGAGCCCTGGGTTCTGGGGAATTCAGTACCTGATCCAGCAATGGCAGATCGATCTGGTCATGCTGCTGGTGCATCCAGAGTGCCTCCAGTCGATGATGCTCATAGTTTGGATCGTTTCGATCCAGTCCCCCCCACCATCGCGCGACCACTTCAAGCACCTTGGTGGAATCACGGCCGGTCATCTCCAGCTTCGCCAGGTATCGCGTCCTATTGACTGGGGATTCCAGCTGGGAGCACAGCTGTTCGATCGATAGCTTGTCCATCGAAGGCATCTTGGCCAAAGGACGTCCTTCGTATGTCACCCGGTAGACACGGCCATGCACCTGATCGCGACTGGGATCGCGGAGATTGTGCTGCATGTGACCGATGATGGGGTTCTGCCAATCGACAAAATACATCGCTCCATCCGGCCCCATCTCGATATCCGCAGGCCGGAAATTCGGGTCGGAAGAGCTCAAAATCGGATCCTTTTCCTCCGCTGTCAAACTGGATCCCTGCAGCTTGACCTGATAGCGCAATATCCCCTGAAATCCGATCACGTTAAGCACCAGCAGATCATCTTGCATCGATTCCGGAAAATGATCGCTGGAGAGAATCTCTGTCCCGGAACAGGGTCGAGTCCGCTGTTGGTAGACGGTGGGGGCCCCTCCATGCTTCTCTGGAAAAGGAAGGTAGGTACTAAAGACTTTGCCGTGATAGGGGACCGCTCCAGTGCCGTCGTGCGCGATGTCCTGCCCCCAGCGATCGAACACGTGACCATGAGGATTGGCGAAGCCATAGGAGGTATAGATGTCGAAGTTCATCCGCTTGGGTTCGTAGCGGAAGACGGCACCGTTGGCGACGCGACGCACCGGACCCCATGGTGTTTCGGTCTGCGAATGGTGGAAGGTACCCTCCTGGAAGTACAGGGCTCCACCTGGATCAAAGGTGAAGCTGCTGGCGGTGTGGTGGGTGTCGGCAGAATCCAATCCATGAAGCACGCGCTGGCGAACGTCGGCGACGTCATCGCCATCGGTATCTTTGAGAAAGAGGAGGTCGGGTGCCTGAGCCACCAGGACGCCACCGTTCCAAAACTCGAACCCCGTCGGATTGTGGATATCATCTGCGAAGGTCTTACAAACATCCGCTCGTCCATCTCCATTGGTGTCCTCGAGGATCAGCAGTTTATCGTCCATCGGCTCCTTAGGCTTCCAGTGAGGGTAGGTGCGCCAGGCAGCCACCCAGAGTCGCCCCTTGGGATCAAACGCCATCTGAACCGGATTGACCAGCTCGGGAAACTGCTCCTCCGAAGCGAACAGATTCACCTTCATCCCGGATCCGACGGTCATTTTTCCGATCGCTTCTTCGCCGGTTAGAAAGAGGTGCTTTCCATCCGGCCCGCTACCTGGTTTGTTGGTGACAACTGGGATGAAGGGATCGGTTTTCGAGTCGTCGACGGTGTAGTCCTGGCGATTGGCGGACGCCCAGATCGCCGGATCCCGCAAATCGGTCATCTGCTCCAAGATCTTCATCTCGCGGCTCATCACATCCCGGTTCGACTGCCCCTCGACAAACCTCAGGTCCGCTCGGCCGCCATAGATCGAAAAGCCGTCGGTGGTGCGGTAGCGCTGGAACCAGTAGAAATCTTTTTCCAGGACGGCCGCCCGGACTTTGGCGAACGTCGACGGCAGAGGCTCCGACGCCGCCTTGGGGAACAGCGACTGGAAGATCTCCTGAGCCACCAGGCGATTGCCATGGTCGTTCAGATGAATGCCGTTGATCGTCCAGGGGGCCGGGTCGTTGGTGTACTTCTGAGCCGTGGGATGAAAGAGATCGACAAAGGGGATCTTCTCCGCAGCGGCGACCTTCTGCATCGCTTCGGTGTAGATTTCCAGGAGCCGATTGTGTGACTTGCCGTCGGGGAGGGAAGGATTGCCCAAGTCTTCGTGCGCGATGGGGGACACCAGAACGACGCGAACTGGCTTGCCATCGACGAACGATTGGCTCTTTAGGTGCTGGATGTAACGCCGCAGCTGCTCTTCGAATTTCGGCAGCCCCGGCTCTCCCTGATACGATTCATTGCTCCCAAAAAAGGCAAAGACCACCGTGGCGCCTACTTTTTTGAGCCATTCGTCTGGGGAGCCGAAGTCCTGAGACCTTAATCGCAGCTCCAACTCGTCTCCCGAGAATCCCAGGTTTCTCCATTTCAGCTCCAACTGAGGGTGGCTGGCCTGAATCAGGCTCTCCAAAGTCCCGTCATGCTGCATCCGTTCAGCCAAGGTATTGCCAACCAGTGCGATGGTGTCTCGCGACCGAAGTTCCAGATCTTCGGCAGAGACCATCGAACCGAAGAAACCGAGAAGAATAGAAGCAAGCGTCATCCTACGCAGCGCAAGATTCATCGGCACAAGTCCCTATACAAAACGGAGAGGTTGGCGACGCGCCGTCGGTGGCATCCGTCGCCCTTAAGAAACGATCGAGAGCATCGTTCCAGGCAGGCACCTGTTATTCAAACCCAGCCCATCGACGATCGCAACCAGGAGAGCCTGGAATTTTGGCGGATCCTGGAGAAGTAGGGGATGACAGATCGGTCGAGTTCGCATGCGAATGGTTCGAAATGATACGATGGGGTGAAACTAGGATGCTTTGGATGCCGCGTTATCCAAGAAGCAGGAAACAAGCCGAGGTAGAGGCTGGTGGAACGGATCACAAGTTTGCAAAATCCTCGATGGAAGATGGCCTGCAGCCTGCGTGATCGGCGTCCGCGCAAAAAGAGTGGATGGACTCTGATCGACGGGGTGCGCGAGTGCGCCTACGCGCTGGAAGCCGGGGCGATCGTCGAATCATTGTGGATCCCCGAATCGCTTTGGGAAGGCGATGCGATCGCGGCCGAGGCGCATCGCGACGTGGATTGGCTGATCCAGCGGGTTGAAGAGAACCGACGAGGGGGAGTCTTCCTTGTGCCGGATCGGATGTTCGAGGCATTGACCTTTGGAGATCGTTCGGCCAGCGTCGTCGCTGTGGCAGCTTGGTCCCCCCAACCGCTGGACCAACTGAAAGCCACTCCCGACCGCCCGGTTTTGATCTTGGATCGATTTGAGAAACCGGGAAATATCGGAGCGGCGTTTCGCACAGCCGAGGCATCGGGGGCGGCAGCGGTCATTCTTTGCGACCCCATGTGCGATGTCGACAATCCGAATGCGATTCGCGCCAGCCAGGGAAGCCTTTTTCTGGTCCCATGCGCCGTCGCCTCGGCAGAGCAAACGCTCGCCTGGCTTGGGGACCAGCAACGCACGGCGTATGCCGCCCGCGTCGACGCTGTCGACTGCTACTCCGGTCTTCCTCTCTATCAATCGCATGCCTGGGTGATCGGAAATGAAGCGATGGGGGTGCAAGATGCATGGCGTCGCGGACCGGTCCGACCGGTCCGCATCCCGATGCAGGGCAAACTGGATAGCCTCAATGCCTCGGTCACCGTAGGCATCTTGCTCTACGAGTCACTGCGCCAACGCGAGGCAGGAAAGGAAGGGAAGGTCCCATGCTAGCCGTCGAGGTGATCGCTGCCAAAAGAGATGGGAAGGTTTTGCGGAAGGATCAGATCGAGTGGTTCGTCGACGGCTATGCGAAAGGGACTATCCCGGATTACCAGATGGCGGCCCTGGCCATGGCAATCTATATCCGTGGCATGTCAGCCGAGGAGACGCATTGGCTGACGCAGGCGATGCTCCACAGCGGCCAATTGCTACAGCCTGCATCCCAGCGCCCTCGCGTCGACAAACATTCCACCGGTGGGCTGGGTGACAAGACCTCGTTGATCCTTGCACCTCTGGTCGCCTGCTTCGATCTGGATGTGCCGATGATCAGCGGTAGGGCGCTCGGCATCACCGGCGGAACCTTGGATAAACTCGAATCGATTCCGGGGTACCGCTGCAATCTGAATGAAGCCGAAATCAGTCGACAGCTTCAGCGCATCGGCTGTGTCATCACAGGGGCAAGCCAATCGCTGGTGCCCGCTGACCGAAAGCTCTATGCCTTACGAGATGTCACTGCCCTGGTGCCCTCCATCCCGCTGATCACCGCAAGCATCATGTCAAAAAAACTAGCGGAGAATCTGCATGCGCTTTCACTGGATGTCAAATGGGGAAGCGCCGCGTTCATGAACGACAAGCCTAGCGCCTTGATCCTGGCCGACAGTTTGAAACGCACCGGCGTCCAGGGCTCCGTCAAGACGACTGCCATCCTCAGCCTGATGGAACAGCCTCTTGGCGATTGGTCAGGCAATGCCTGTGAAGTCCACGAATCGATCGCGGTGCTGCGGGGGGAGTCTCTGGGGCCGGTCCGGGAGCTATCGATCGCTTTGTCGGTCCCACTGCTAGTCGATACAGGGCGAGTCGACAGTTGGGATGCGGGTTGGCGAGCGGCGGAAGAGATGCTGGATAGCGGAAAACCTCTCGAACGATTCCTCGCCATGGTGAAAGAGCAGGAAGGGCAACTCGAACAGACGCCTTTCCCTTACCCCGCCACGACGCTGCATGCGATGGAGGATGGCTATCTTCAGGCGATCGACGGGCAGGAGATCGGAAAAGCGATCATCGAACTTGGGGGTGGAAGAAAAGTGGCAGGAGACGCAATCGATCCTCGCGTATCGTTTCGTTCGATCGCGAAGCTGGGTGATCGGGTTCGACGAGGAGATCCAATTGCCGAAATCTGCGCCGGCAATCGCGAGTTGGCAGTTGGCGTTCTGCCGCGCCTGATGGGAGCGTTCCGTTGGTCCGAGTCCGCAGTGGAGGTCCCGCCCCTTTGGGAACGGGTTTCCGACTGATCGATTCTATTTTCTGATCGGAGCAACATGGACCCGACGATCCCCGAACACTTGTTGAAACAACTATTTGAGGAAGCTCGCAGGATCGCCCGCCATGCCTACGCGCCGTACTCAGGTTTCCATGTGGGATGCGCTTTGCTGGATGAGCAGCATCGAATCCATACGGGTTGCAATGTTGAGAATGCATCGTATGGACTGAGCCAATGTGCGGAACGTGGGGCCATCACTTCAGCGGTCGCCAAAGGAAGCCGTCGCTTCATTGCGGCAGCGATCGTCTCCCCGACCTCCGTGACCCCCTGCGGCGCTTGCCGTCAAGTCCTTGTGGAATTCGGGCCGCGCATGCTGATCGCTGTCTCTGGCCTGGAAGCTAATAGCCCGATCGATCGCTACTGCCTGGAAGACCTTCTGCCTCATCGTTTCTCAGGCCGCAGTCTACCCGGCTCTCCCGTCGCCCCATTGCCTACCGATCCACTACCTGGTTCCGAATCCCCCGGTGGATGATTCGCTGGTGGATGATTCACTGATGGATGGCCAGCGGTGCGTGTGAAAGCGGTGGAAGTCCGCCGGAGGGAAAGGGTGAGCCGCCCCCTGGGAGTTTTCGGGAAGGCTGCTACAACCTCCTACTTGCGGCTTGGTGCAGGGTGTCGCGCAAGCCTAGGATTCGTTTTGGATTGAGGTTTGCTACTGATGCCCGGAGATCACCCGTCACCTCCCAATCATGCCACCGCCGCTCATTGGATTCGCTACCACGCCCAATGCCGACCAGACGTAATCGCCTGGTGGCAGTGGCACGAGGGCCGCTGGCTGGCATACGACTGGTCGACATGCCATCGCTGGATGATCTGCCTAGCCAGACAGATCCAACAAGAATGCATCCCTCCGGGTAGCCGGATTGCCAGCCAGCTTCCCAATAGCACCGCTTGGTGGCTTCTGGAAGCGTCCTGCCAGGCGCTGGGTTTGGTGCATGTACCGATCGACTGGCGGTGGAGCGACTTGGCGACCCAAGACGTGATCCGGAGAACAACTCCCCATCGGATGGTGATCGACCAGAGCAGGGTCGAGGACGTACGGCTTTCTGGCCTTTCCGATCACCAAATGCTCCGAACCCTGCCTTGTGAGAACGGCTACAGGCCCCCAAACGAAACCGGTGCGACACTGCGATGGGAGTGGTTGCCAAAGTCGACCGACGAGGCAACGGATCCCTTCGATTTCGCTTTGTTCGACCCAACCCCAAATTCTCTGGCCACCATTCTCTGGACCTCCGGGACCACACGTTCTCCCAAAGGCGTCATGCTCAGCTACTCCAATCTTGGCAGCAACGCACACGCGAAACTCCTCGCACTCCCGCAATCGCAAGACGACATCCGACTAAATCTGCTCCCCTGGTCTCATGCCTATGCGAGGACTTGTGAGCTGAGTGCTTGGTGGATCAGCGGATCTCAGTTGGCGGTCGCCTCTGGGAGCCTCGACTGGCATGATATAGCAATCGATCTGCGTCCTACACTGATCAATGCCGTACCGCTTCAACTGAGTCGCTGGCACGACATGATGCTACGCGAGCATGGCGAGGTGTCGCGTGCAGCGATCGAAAAAACTTCAGGCGATCGCCTTCGCTGTCTTGCCAGTGGAGGCGCTGGATTGGCTGAGGAGATTCGCAATCGCTTCGCCAGCGCAGGTTGGCCCATCCTGCAAGGCTACGGGTTGACCGAAGCCTCCCCTGTTGTCTGCTCAAACACACTTGAGGATCTTCAAAGTGGCCGATGGCGTGACGGGAGTGTTGGCCAACCGGTCCAGGGAACCCAACTGCGTCTCGATGCAGAGCAACAGCTTTGGGTTCGAGGCCCACAGCTGATGCTCGGTTACTTTCAGGCTGAGGAGGAAACCCGCCAGCGGATGGTTGATGGCTGGCTGGCGACTGGCGATAGAGCCCGCGTGGACCAGCAAGGTCGATGGTTTATCGAGGGGCGACTGGATGACTTGATCGTCCTCCCGTCGGCCAATAAGTTTTTCCCCGCACCGATGGAAACAGCGCTGCGCCGCGCGGGACTTAGCGACTGCTTTGTCTGCATGGACGCAAGGGACCAGCTGATCGCTTTCGGAATTGCGCGAGATGAAGATTGGATTTTACCGAGCGACGGGGAGATCGATTTCGATCTTCACGCCGTAAGGGAAGAGTGCCAGAACAATCTAAGAGACCACAGCACGCCGATCGTGGGAATGGTACCGATCGCCAAGCTAGCGACTCTGTTGGATCCGTTTCCAAAGCATCAATGGCCGCGTGCGGTCTACTTGGTTCGTCAGTCTGCCATCGATCTTTCGACCACGCGCACCGCCAAAGGAACATGGATTCGACCGCGAATTCTTTCCCATCTCTTGAGCCTGCTGCGGGAGTCGATCGATTCTGGCGCCTGGGCCGCTGGAACGAAGGAAAATGGCTAAACTGAAGCGAGTTTTGTTCCCTTCCGACTGTCTAGACTGGAGAAGGCATGACCGACACGGTATCGATCGACGGGGTAGCACTGAAGCTAAGCCATCCGATTGCACTGCAATCCGAGTGGATCGGGCAGCAGGAGACGCTCCGACAGTTGCTCGCCTGCTGGTTGGTAGTCGACGCCAAGGACCAGCCTCTGACGCCTCGCTTGGTTGGCGTCCCTGGTATCGGCAAAACAGCGATGGCGATCGCGGCCGCACAGGCAAGGAAGCAGGATGTTTACATTTTCCAATGCACGGCCGATACGCGACCGGAAGACTTGCTGGTCAGCCCCGTACTGGCCAATGATGGAAGGATTTCCTATCACGCCTCCCCCTTGGTAACGGCGATGGTCCGCGGCGCGGTCTGCATCCTGGACGAAGGGAATCGAATGAACGAGAAGTCGTGGGCCAGCCTCGCACCTCTGTTCGATCAACGCCGATACGTCGAATCGATCGTTGCGGGGATCGCGATCCCCGCGCATCCCGATTTTCGCTGCGCTATCACCATGAATGAAGATGATTCCACCTACGAAATCCCCGATTACATCCTCAGCCGACTTCAACCTGCCATTCCGCTCGGGTTCCCGAATCGGGACGACGAGCTATCGATCTTGAGGTACCATCTGCCGTTCGCGGAAGAAGAAATGCTGCAACTGACCGTCGATTTTCTGCAGCAGGCGCATGACCTCCATCTCAATTTCTCAGCTCGCGACGGGATCCACGTGCTCCGGTATGCCCTGAAACGTCTGGCGGCCAGCGATCCAACGCACCCGATCGCCAAAGACGACGCTTGGCGAGAGTCGCTAGAGCTATGCCTAGGTCCCGAGGCACTCGATCTGGAATCGCTGGCCGAACGACGGCGGCAAACTCTTGGAGGGGATGCTGTTCCACTAGGCCTAGGTGATTTCCTATTCGACAGCGATGATCCCATGCATCCCGATTATGACGACGATGACGACGATCTGGAGGACGAGGATCGCTGAATGATTGGTCGGTATTTGACCCTCAGTTTGGAATAGGCTACCGTTTCGGTTGCGGGGATTGCGGCCCGTCGAACCAATGTGACTCCACGAGTAAGCTCGGGATGAGCTTGCTGAAGATCCAGCTACCTTCCCATGCCGGCATTCGAAGCCATGGCTGGGATTCGGAGCGATGGCGATGGCTGCGACGTACTTCAAGCGTTTTCGAATGGAGATTGATCTTAGGGGACTTCCCGATGAAGGACCTTTGCCAGGAGATTATTGCTTGGTTCCCTGGGACCCACTGCTCCTGCGCGAGCATGCACGGGTGAAATGGGAATGCTTCCGAACGGAAATGGATTCGGTGGTTTTCCCTTGCCTTGGGGACAAAGATGGCTGCATTCAATTGATGCGAGACATCACGCAGCGGTCTCAGTTTATCCCCGAGGCGACGTGGCTTGCCGTGCATCAGTCGCCTGAGAGTCGCCGGACACCGGCAGGAATCGGGACGATCCAGGGGATGTTCTCTGGCCCTGCGATCGGTTCGATTCAAAACTTGGGACTTGTGCCGGAACATCGGGGGCAGGGAATCGGGTCGGCTCTGCTGCTGCGAGCGCTTCACGGTTTCTGGAGCGTCGGGTGCGAACGGGTCCATCTGGAAGTGACCGCCAGCAACACCGGTGCCCTGCGACTCTATCAGCAATTCGGTTTCCAGCGAGTGGAAACACTCTATCGCATTGCCAACACGGTACAAAGCGAGGACGAAGCGGCCAGTTTTCGCTGAACCGAAATCGACGGATATGGATGTCTCCCCTCCCGCTGCGCCCATGCCGGCAATCCAGTGCTCGGCAATCCAGTGCTCGGCGACTCCCTGAATATGCCGATGCGACGAAAATGCCATCCCCTTTCACCCTTCCCCTGCGAGTCTGCTCATGGATGTCGGCGCCGAATATCGAAACCTTGCCCGAGTAGCCTGGCTGCTCGGAATGGTGGCTTGCATGCTGACGGATGTTTCCATGGTGGTAGCCAAGCCGCCCAACATTTTGATTTTTCTGGTCGACGACTTAGGTTGGAGTGATGTCGGATTCCACGGCGGTTCTATCCCGACCCCAAACATCGATCGCTTGGCAGCCGCTGGCACCAGACTAGAAGCGTTCTATGTCCAGAATCTCTGCTCTCCGACGCGAGCGGCGTTGCTGACAGGTCGCTATCCAATCCGACACGGATTGCAACTGAGCGTGGTGCGTCCCTGGGCCTCCTATGGCTTGCCGCTGGAGGAACGAACACTTTCCGAGGCGCTCCAAAAGGTCGGCTACACCACGGCAATCGTCGGGAAATGGCATCTGGGACACGCCAGCCCAAGCCTCCTACCGACGCATCGAGGATTCGACCATCAGTATGGCCACTACAACGGTGCGATCGATTACTTGGAGCATACGCGCGACGGAGGATTCGACTGGCATCGCGACGATCAGGTCTGCAGGGATGAAGGCCACGCGACCGAACTGCTTGGTGAGGAAGCGATTCGTCTGATCGATCAGCAACCCTCAGACAAACCACTGTTCCTTTATGTCCCTTTCAACGCGCCGCACACTCCGCTTCAAGCGATGGAAGAGGATCTGGAAGCGTTGCGGGGAGTTGAGCCACGCAATCGCAGGATCTACAGCGCGATGGTGCGGGGCGTCGATCGGATGATTGGAAAAATCATGCAGGCGATCGAGTCCAAAGGATGGGCCGACCAGACGCTAGTGGTTTTCTCTGCGGACAATGGCGGTCCTACCGGTGCAGGGGCGACCAACGGATTACTTCGCGCCGGGAAAGGAACTCCCTACGAAGGAGGCATACGTGCAGCGGCGTTCGCAACCTGGCCAGGTATCATCCCCGCCGGCAAGGAACTGAACGAACCACTCCATATCGTCGATTGGTATCCGACGCTCATTCGCCTTGCCGGGGGATCTCTGGACCAGCCCCTTCCCATCGATGGAAAAAACCTTTGGCCGTCACTGACGCAGCAGGCTCCTTCGCCCCACGAAGAAATCCTATTGCATGCAGCGCCCGGAGTCGCCGCCATGCGACGCGGCAAATGGAAGCTGATCGGCAAATGGGGACGCGATTCTGAGGATCCAGATATGAATTCCAACTCAATGATCCCCAGCGAACCGGTGGTGTGGGAACTGTACGATCTGCTCGCTGATCCGTCCGAACAAGCCAACCGGTCCGAAGTCGAGCCGGACGTGGTGGAGTCGATGAAGCAGTCGCTACTAAACTACCAACAGGCGGCTGTGCCTCCCAGGAACCGCCCCAAACCACCAAACTTCCAAGCCCCTGCGGTCTGGGGACAGTTCCCAGCTTCCAAATGACAGGTGGCAGAGACCAATCGGCTGTCTATCAATCGAAAGGGCATGCCGAAGCTGACGGTTGCTGAGAAAGGCGCTTGACGATCCAGGATTCTACTGGCACGAAGCGGAAGACGTAGACGGCAGAGTCGCTTCGGTCCTTCTCCAATCGACAATGACCTTGCTTCCTCTTTTTAAACCTTCCCATCCATGCAACCAGCCACCGATGCAGACGGATCACGGATGAGAAGCCCAAGCCCTCAAGAATCCAAGTCGAGAGGATGCTTCATGCCCCACAAGAAGCTGCATCTACCGGAGAAAATCTGTGTTGCCTGCGGGCGCCCATTTGCATGGCGACGTAAATGGGCGACGCATTGGGAGCAGGTTCGCTATTGCAGCGAGCGTTGTCGAAATGGAGGATCTGCGTCCGCCCGAAAAATCGAAGATCGAGCCAACTCGCAATCGTCCAAACGGCCATCTCAGTCGAGCTGAAATGACCCATCCTGCTTGGCACCCCAAGGCTTGGATCAGCCGATCGCCAAAGAGTCCGATCGATTCTGCCTTCGTCGATCGGATTCCTTCAAGTGGATCTTTCGAAGGCGGATCGAATGGGGGGTGATCTCCACCAGTTCGTCGTCTTCGATGTACTCCAGAGCCGCTTCTAGAAACAACTGACGCGGCGGCTTGAGGATGACGTTTTCATCACTGCCAGCGGCGCGGATGTTGGTCAGTTTCTTTTCCTTGATGGGATTCACCGTCAAATCGTTGTCCCGCGCATTTTCGCCGACAATCATCCCTTCGTAGATCTCTTCTCCCGGCCCCACAAACAGTTCCGACCTCTCCTGGAGATTGAATAGCGCATAGGGGACAGCTTTGCCAGCAACCATGGAGATCAGCACCCCGTTGCTGCGCCGGGGAACGTCCGCCTCCATCAAACGATAGTCGCGGAAGCGGTGGTGCACGATCGCCGTACCCTGAGTGGCATTGAGCATTCGGGTGCGCAGACCGATCAGTCCACGAGCCGGAATGACAAACTTCATCAGGGTGTAGTCTCCACGAGGCGAAAGCTCCTCCAGCAGACCGCGGCGATTGCCAACCATTTCCATGACCGGACCGACACGGTCGGTGGGGACTTCGACATGCAATGTCTCAAACGGCTCGTGCAGCTTACCCTGGATTTCCTTGATCACCACTCGGGGCTTCCCGACCGAAAGCTCATAGCCTTCGCGGCGCATCGTTTCAATCAGCACGGAAAGGTGCAGGACCCCGCGGCCTCGCACCGCGAAGGCATCGCTGTTTTCAATCTGCCGAACGCGAAGAGCCACATTGCGTTCGAGTTCTCGTTCCAGCCGTGATTTGAGTTGTCGCGTCGTGACGTACTTCCCTTCGCGACCAGCCAGGGGCGAGCTGTTGATGGTGAAGATCATCTCCAGGGTTGGTTCGTCGACCGTCAATCGCGGCAAAGGCATCAACTGCCCACGATTGCAGATCGTGTCGCCAATCTCGACGTTGCTTAGCCCTACCACAGCGACCACGTCGCCAGCGGTCGCCTGGTCGACATCGACACGCCCCAACTTATCGAAGACCGAAAGCCCGGCCACCTGAGCCGGTTCGATGCGGTCTCCCGTTTTCGACAGATCGACCTGCTGGTTCTTGGAGATTTTCCCCGACTGGATGCGACCGATCGCAATACGGCCGACGAATTCAGACCAATCGAGATTCGTCACCAGCATCTGAAGCGGGGCATCAGGCTGGACGTCAGGACCTGGAATCCGTTCGACAATCATGTCCAAAAGTGGCTTCATCGAATCGCCTCGCACCTTTGGGTCGGTGGTCGCGTACCCTTCGCGCGCCGAGGCAAAGATGTAGTCGAAGTGATCGAGATACCTTTCGCCCCCCAGATCGACCAGCAGCATCAGCGCTTCGTCGACAACTTCCGATGCCCTTGCATCCGGACGGTCGATTTTGTTGATGACAACAATCGGCTTGACACCGACTTCCAAAGCCTTGGAAAGCACGAAGCGTGTCTGGGGCATCGGCCCTTCGGCTGCATCCATCAGCACCAAAGCGCCATCCGCCATCCGCACCACCCGCTCCACCTCCCCGCCAAAGTCAGCGTGGCCCGGAGTATCGATCAGGTTGATTTTGATCCCTTGGTAGGGGATGGCGATGTTCTTTGCGAGAATCGTGATGCCACGCTCCCGCTCTAAATCATTGCTGTCCAGGATCCGCTCGCCCTGCAATTGCGAATCCCGGAATTGCCCGCTTTGCTTCAGCAAGCAATCGACCAGCGTCGTTTTGCCGTGATCGACGTGAGCGATAATGACAATGTTTCGAAGGTCGTCCCGACGCATCAGTGCTCTCGAAAGGTGGAGTGGCCTGCTGCCGATCCCTGGCGATCCCAACCGAAAATCCAGACCCAGATTTCGGGAAACCGATTTTTAGATCCCCGCCAAACGACGGAAACCAGCCATGCGGAACCAGTAGAACCGAAGCCCCCCAAAACAAAAAGGCCAACCTTGCGGTTGGCCTGGAATTCATTTGACTTGCCGAGTTCCTTAACGATCGGTCAATGATCGTGGTCATGACCGTGGTCGTGCTCCAACTTCGCCATCTCCTTTTTGCCGTCGACGGTCACCACCAGATTGGCCACCACCCCATCACCCACACCAAGTGCGGTCACCAGTTCTGGGTTCTTGATGGTGAAGATCGAACCTTCGATGCCATGATCGTCCTTGGCCGCTACCTCCAGCTTGGAGTTGTTTTCAGCGGCGTCGCCAACCTTCCATTCGATTTCGACCGATTCCACCTTCTTGCCACTGGCGACCAATTCCTCCAGATACACCGTCACCGATCCCGCCTCGTCATCGTGCGTCCATTCGGCATGCGATCCCGAGGGATCCAAATGCAGCAGATGCCCTCCATGCTCGCCGTGATCACCATGGTCATGATGAGCATGATCGTCGTGGTCGTCGTGATCGTGTTCGTCGTGCCCAGCGGCCGGTGTGGACTTCGATGCAGTCGTACTGGGACTGGACGACGGTTGGCAACCGGCGGTCAGAAAGCAACCCATTCCTAAAACAGCAACCAGCCATCGCATGTGTCGGTACTCCATAACCACTAAGCGCCCTACGAAATCAGTTCGCTGACCGATGGCATGGAGGAGGCCCTCCATGCCGCATGGCTACCGAGCCATGAACGGATCACTTGGCGGCTGCGCCTTCAAAACCAACCTTGTCCAAGGCCGCGATCGCCTTTTCCAGCTCGAACCCGGCACTCGTCTTAATCAAAACGGTGCGATCGTTGATTTCGTCCTCGTTGGCCTGAGGTGCCAGTTCCACCGCCGCAACGCCTGCCTGAGCTTCCAGCGTCTTCTTCACTTCGGGCCAGCAGCTGTGTGGGCAAGACATGGTAGGCACCGACAGGGAGACGGTTTTGACTTCCACCGAGTTGCCAGCCTTCGGTGAATCCACCGCAGCACTGGTCGTGCCGCTGGAACCTTTCGCGGGGGCTGCAGGCGGCTTGACCGACTCGGGCGGCGTGCAACCAGCCACGGCAAACATCGAAACAATCGCCAGCGTCATCATCCGTCGCATCGATAAATCCTCTCTGTTGGCCCCATTGCTCAATCGCCGGACGGTGCACAGCGACCTTCCGACATTCCCGTTGGTATTACGTACATTCGTTGAGAATCGTTCAATCGATTTGTTCGACTCAAACGTACCACTTCAGTTTACGGCGACAGGCCTTTGTTGCAAAGTCGACTGTCGAGACGTGATCAATCGCTTTGATGCCCACCAGCCCTCTCTGGACCTCCCAATTCGATCGATACTTCCAGTCCTATCCAGGGTTGGATCCTATGTGCTCGCTGGCCGTGAAGCGGTGGCGTCTGCCGGTTCCAGAAGCCGACTTCGGCCATTTTCGGAAAAACTGCCTTGCCGAAGACGGTCCGCAGGTACACTTTTCAGTAAGTTCACTTGAGCGATTGCCAAGCCTGGAGCCTGGGGATCGAACTTGCAAGTCGACGGAAGAAGCAAAAACCCTAGCGATCATTTGTACACCAAGGAATCATGCGATGCCTTCGCCGAAGCGTCTTGCCGGTGCCATCCTTGTCATGACTTCTGCCGCGGGCAGTGCCATGGCACAGCCTCCCGGCATGGGAGGTCCTCCTGGCATGATGATGGGTGGCCCGGGAATGATGATGGGTGGCCCGGGGATGATGATGGGTGGTGCGCCCGGCGGCGAGGGCTTTGGACGCGGAGGATTCCGCGGCGGCTTTGACCCAAGCAGCTTTCTTTCACGCCTGGATTCCAACGGCAACGGCTCGCTAGACCCCGATGAAATGCAAGGCCCCGCTCGCTTCATGCTCGATCGAATGGCTCAGGGGAACCCTCGGCTGGACTTGAGCAAACCGATCCCACTGTCAACGATCACTCAGGAATTCGAGCGGATGCGGGCAGAACGCACGGGAGGCGGCGGTGGTGGCTGGGGCGGCGGCGGATGGGGCGGTAGCTGGGGGGGCGGCGAAGGGGATGACAGTACCGGCCCAGGAGCGGTCGAACTGGTCAAGGGATTTGGAAGCGCAGACGAAAGAACGCCTCCACCGGGGTTCGGGCCCAAAGCGGAAGTCTCAACGGTGAAAGTGGAACCGCAGGATTTGGCCGAAGCGGAAGATCGCATTCGTCGCTACGACCGCAATCGAGACAGTTTGCTGGATGAGGAAGAGCTGCGAAATGGCAGATGGTCCGACAACCCAATGCAATACGACCGCAACCAGGACAAAAAACTGACCTCCGCCGAACTCGCCGTCCGTTATGCTCGCCGGCGTTTGGCCGAATCGAGCGGTCAGCAGGGGGGAGGCGATCAGGGCCGAGGTGGAGAGGATCGCCGATCTCGAGGGGGATGGGGAGGCGGCTGGAATCCAAGCGGCGGCGGGGAAGGGGGCGATCCCGGGCGCGGTGGGGGCGGCGAATCCAAAGAAACGACGGCGGAGTCTGCCTGGAAAGATCGTGCCAGCTTCCGTGTAGCCAACTCGGGATCGGGCCGAACGACCGGTCTACCCGAGTGGTTCACTCGGGATGATGCCAATCAGGATGGGCAGATTTCCATGAACGAATTCGCCACACGCTGGGACGAAAACGTCCTGAAGGAATTCCTTCGTTTTGACACCAACGGCGATGGCGTCATCACGGCTAAAGAATGCTTAGCAGCAGTGAAAAATGGGGTTCTTCGCGGCAGCAGCGGATCCTCCAGCAGCAATACGGCAGCCACGGCTTCCGGAAGCAGCAAGGGCGGAGGTACCCCTGGAGCCGGCACGGTCCCACGGGACGGCCTTCCTGAAGGAGCTGAAGAAAAATGGGTCGTCTGGTGCGAAAAGAAGATTCTTGAGAAGGACGCGAACAAAAACGGCTTCCTGTCGGTCGACGAATGGTCAGCGTCCAACGGCGATTTCGGTAAAGTCGACGCCGATGGGGACGGGCAGGTCAGCCTGGCTGAGTACTACATGTACCGAAGGAAAAAGTAAGGAACTCAGCCCAAATCCACCGTCATCATTCCGGCCCAATGACCGCTGGATGACTACCCAATGACGCGCGATACGGCTTGTTGGCTAGCCCAGATCGATCCTCGTTCCAAGCCGTTCTGCGAACGCTCGGATCCAGGCCGGGTGAGCTGGCCAGGCAGGGGCGGTGACGAGGTTTCCGTCGACATGAGCCGATGTGAAGTTGGCATTGGGATCGACGTAGGTTGCACCAGCCAACTGGACCTCCGCTCGAACCGCCGGATAGCAACTGCATTTTCTCCCGTGGAGCACCCCGGCAGCCGCCAGGATCTGAGGACCATGGCAAATCGCCGCGATCGGTTTGCTGTGGCGATCGAAGGCTTGGACGATTTCAATCACCCTCTGATTGAGGCTCAGGTACTCGGGAGCCCGGCCTCCTGGGATCACCAGCCCGTCGAAGCCATCGGCGTCGATTTCGGAAAAATCGCCGTTGAGCACAAATCGATGACCAGGCTTTTCTGAGTAGGTTTGGTGCCCTTCGAAGTCATGGATGGCGGTGGCAACCCAGTCGCCCGGCTTTTTATCTGGACAGGCGGAAGTGCATGAATGCCCAAGCATCAGCAGCATCTGCCATGGCACCATCACCTCGTAGTCTTCGACGAAATCCCCGACCAGAAACAGAATCTTCTTGGCTCCCATGAAATGCGGCTCCTTCAAGTCATTGGGGGAGGGGACGATGGCGGGTGAACAGCAGGCCGTCATCTTGAGAGAGAGAGGGCGCGGCGGCAAGGAGTCACAGGATTGCCGTCGAAAAAAATTTTCCAACTTTCCAAATCGCCTTGACTCACCACGAAAAACCAAGTAATTCCCGCATTCAACCCACGCCCATCGACAGCGTCGCTGAGCTTCTGGAAAGGTTTAACGGATAAACCGATTAATCCAGAAGTGCCTGGAAAGACGATTGTAAGACCAGTAGCGGAATCTGGCATTTCGATACGGGCTTCGGGCGTTGCCGGTGGAGCGATGGTCCTCAATGCGGCCAAGGCATGTTGATCATCGACCGGACAGTCGCTGGGTTCTAGCAACTGCGAAAAAGGAGAGTCGCGTTGAGAGAGACAAACCCCTTGAGGAAATGGCAGTGGCTTTGCCTGAGTGCAGCCACCTCCACACCGGTAGCATGGGTGGCTGGAGCCGTCATGATGACGGCCTACACGCCGACACAATGCACCGGTCAATTCGCGCCTCCGAATTTATCGGCGGCGCCCAGTGCTCCAGCGGGCAGCCTCACGGCGCCTCCGCTGGCCAATGCTTTGCCGGCGTCCGGTCCTTCGACTGGTGCGCCGATGCCAAGCGGCCCGACCATCCCTGACGCCAAGGAGGCGATCGAGAAGGCTCGATTCTCCCTTGCCGAAGGGAAGACAACCGTCGCACTTCAGCGGTATGCACAAGCCGCAGCACAGGCCACCGCTCGCCCAGAACTCGCTTCCGACCTTCAGTCGCTCAAGGACCAGTTCCTCAAAAGCGGTGTGACGGAAGTGCAGATGGAAGCGGCCATTCGCGGCTATCAAAACCAAATCGCTCGCGGATTCCAAAATCAAGCCGCCGTGATGAATGCGATGGCAACGGGTGCCGCTGGGCTTCCAGCAGCTTCTGGCGCCAACCATCCAGCTCGCGATCAGGCCGCTGCCATGGCCGCTCAAGCCAAACTCGCTCTGGCACAAGGCGACCTGACCACCGCTCGTAAGTGGATCGATCAAGCTACAGCCCTCCAGGTCCCTGAATCGCAGTTCGGGATCAGCCCCAACTCGCCTTGGAAGGTACGGTTGGAGGTGGAGCGAGCCGAGCAGTTGCGGCAGACAGCGGGCGGCTCACCAGCCGCTCCCGTGCAGCTAGCCAATGGAACTCCGGGAACACCCCAGAACGTCCAGACTGGGCTCTACCAGCCTCAAGCCGACGCCACCATGGTGGCTCCAGCCTCCTCACAGCAGCCGAACGCACCGGCCGACCAGGCCGCCAGCGCCGTGGAAGGTGCTCAGCTGTACAAGCAAGGGGTTGATGCCCTCGCTGCGGGGGACAAGGATCGCGCCTTGCAACTGTTCAAGCAGGCTTGGAAAGATGAGGCCCGCCTCGACCCAGCCACTCGCACCCAGCTGCGCGACAAGTTGACCTTCCTGCAGGCTCGCCCTGCCACCGCTCCGGCCGCCGAACAGGTGCCGGCTGTACCTGAAGGCAACAGCGAAGAGATCCAGGCTCGTCAGCGCCTCTTCCGTGAAGTCACGGGCGAACTGGCTTCCGCCGAGGCGATGGTTCAGGACCAGCCTCTAGAAGCACTCGACCGGATCCAAATGCTCCGTCAACGGGTCTCGCAAAGCCCCGTCGAAGGAGCGTATCGCAAGCAGATGCTGGCGATGGTCGATCGCGTCCTGACCAATGTTCAGGCCTACGTCGATCAGAATCGATCCGCAATCGACTTGGCCGCTCGGAACAACCAGATCGAATCAGAAATCGATCAGCAAGCAGCCAATCAGGTTCGCATGGACTCCGAAATCCATCGCATGGTCGATCAGTTCAACGACCTGATGGACAAGGGGATGTATGCCGAGGCGGAGATTGTCGCCAAAAAGGTTGGGGAATTGGCCCCGGATACCGAAGTGGCGACTTTGATGTACCACAACGCCAAGATCCGACGTCGCTTTGAAGAGTACGAAGCCATTCGTGCCAAGAAAGAGAAGTCGTTTGTCGACGCGATGAATGACGTCGATCGGTCGATGGTCGCCCCGACGGACGATCAACCATTCGTCTTCCCAGACGAATCGGACTGGAAGATGCTGACGAAGATCCGTCGCGATATCGCGGAAAATGGATCGACCCGTCTGTCACCAGCCGAGCGAGAGATTCGCGAGCGACTGAACGCGCCAGTGACGGTCAGCTTCTCGGAGCGACCTTTGCAGCAGGCGGTCGATACGCTGATGGACATGACCGGTATCGCCATCGTCGTCGACCCAACCGGCCTAACGGCCGAAGGTTTGACCTCGGGCCAACCCGTGACGCTCGACCTGCGAGGCAAAGAAATCTCGCTCAAGAGCGCTCTGAACCTGATGCTCGATCCTCTAGGGCTCACCTACGTCATCGACAATGACGTGCTGAAGATCACCAGCCGCCAGACGGCGGTGCGTCGCGCCTACAAGGAAGTGTATGGGGTCAAGGACCTGGTCCTGCCAATCCCCAACTTCGTCAGCGACTACAACAGTGGACTGGCTGGAGCGATCCAGGCGGCTCACATGGCCCAAGGTCAGCAACTGCTGGTCCAGACCTCGGCTCGCAATGGCCTGAGCCTCGGGGCTCAAACCGAGTCGATCGCCAGCGTGGACCCAGGTCGGCAGGTGCTGGGGCAGATGAATATGCCGATGCCTGCGGGAATGGGCGGTGGGGGACTGCCTCCGATGCCCGTCAACAACTTTGGAATCGGTGGGAACAATCCGCCAGTGATGGGAAGCGCCCAGGGCAACCCATTCAACACGGGTGGTGGGCAGCTTGGGGGTGCCGCAGGTGCTGACTTCCAGAGCCTGATTCGGCTGATCACTTCGACCATCGAAAGCAATTGGGAACAGGACGGCGGTACCGATACAATCCAGCAGTTCGACTCGAACCTCTCGCTGGTTGTCAGTGCTCCGCAGGAAACCCACGAAGCGATCGCCGACCTGCTGACAGCTCTCCGCAGACTGCAGAATCTGCAGGTCACCATCGAAGTCCGATTCATCACGCTGACCGATACGTTCTTCGAGCGGATTGGGGTCGACTTCGAATTCCAGATCGACGACAACGTATCGCGAATTCCGCCGGAAGATGACGGACCATCGGTCTCGATCGGTCTGGATACCGGACTGATCCCCACCACGGATTTGGACATTCGGTTCACCCAGGACTCGTTCACTAGTACCCGGCCTCCTTTCGGGATCCCCGACCTGGAAGCTGGTGCACGCTTCGGCTTCGCCATTCTCAGCGACCTGGAGCTGTTCTTCCTCCTGGAAGCAGCACAGGGGAATAGCCGCACCAACGTGCTACAGGCACCTAAGGTGACGATGTTCGATGGTCAGATCGCCAACATCAACGATACGGCTCAGCGTCCCTTCGTGATCGGCTTGACGCCGGTGGTTGGTGACTTTGCCGTCGGACAGCAGCCTGTCATCGTCGTGCTCAGCGACGGAACCAACCTGTCGGTCCAGGCGGTGGTTACCCCGGACAAGCGGTTCGTGCGACTGACGCTGGTTCCGATGTTCACCCGGATCGAAGATGCAGACCGCACCTTCACCTTCACCGGAAGCACCACCACCCGCAGCGGTAGCTCGGTGCTCGATCCCGACGGCAAGCCGACCGGAGATCGTGATGATGAAGAGAAGGTCGTCACCGGCTCGACGGTCCAGTTGCCAACGCTCGGTACCACCTCGGTATCGACCACGGTAACGGTTCCAGACGGTGGTACGATTCTGTTGGGTGGTATCAAGCGACTGCGTGAAGGACGCACCGAACGTGGCGTTCCGATCCTCAGCAAGATCCCCTACATCAATCGGCTCTTCCGCAACGTCGGTATCGGACGCGAAACCTCGACCCTGATGATGACGGTCACTCCCCGCATCATCATCCCCGAGGAAGAAGAAGAAAAGGTTCTCGGATCTCTGGCCAGTCCTTGATCCTTCGGCGACAGGCTGCGGCCCGTCGCAAGCCTGAACCGCACTCTCCGAGAATGCCTGGCGGCCTCCGCCAGGCATTTTTCGTTGGGTCCCATCGTTTTCGAGACGAGCGATTTTTCGCACCAATTCCATTGGCGATCGGCAGGAATCATAATGAAGTCTCGCAGGCGAGCGATGCTGGCCGACCAAACCTTGGTATATGCTTGATCCTCTCTGGAGATTCCTGCCATGCGATTCCACTTTCCTTTGGCTTTATGCCTTCTGGCCAACCTGGTTTCCGGCCCCAGCCTACTCGCTTCCGACGAACCTCATGCGGAGCGAAAAAGGCTCATTCAGCGAGTCCAGGAACAACTGGAAGTGGCGATCGCAGACGCCAAACATTTTCGAGAGCTGGAAGCTCCCAAATGGGCCGAGGAGGCGGAGGAACGAGCGGCGCAATTGAAGAAGCGATTGAAGGAATTGTCTCAGGACCAAAGCGAAGAGAAAGAAAAGCCCCCGAAGGACGACGCCTCCCGGAAAGATCCGCCACGCGAAAAGGTTCGCTTGAAAGAAGAAGCCGCAAGGCCAGCGAAGGACGCAAGCAACGACGAGGCAGCGCAGTGGTTGGCAAGCACCAAAACAATGCTCGCGAGACTTCGGCGGCAGTCGGAGCGTCTGAGGGACGAAGGGCAGCCTCAAGAGGGCCTAAGGATGGCCGAACGGGTCGCCCAATCGATGGCATTGACCAGTCAGGTTGCCGCACTGACGGAGAAGATCAATCAACTGGCCAAAGACAACCGGCCCGACCAAGCCCAGGCCATACGTAAGGAACGCGAAGTGCTGATGCGCGAGGTCAAGGAACTCCTCGCCTCCATCACCCAGCCTAAAACGGAAAAGCCAAACGACGAGGCTCGACGCCAGGAGCTGGAGCAGCTCGAAAGGAAGCTGATGGAGGTTCGACGCAACGGCCCGCCCGAAGCGATCCGCGACATCGAAGTGGCGATGGAGAAGCTGCGGCATGGCCAACGAGAACAGCAAGCTGCGCCAGAGGAAGGACGCAGACGCAAGCTGACCGAGGAGCTGGAAGCTTTGCGGAACAAATTGCGTCAGCCCCCTTCGAATGACGAAGAAATGCGACGTTACCAGGGAGCCGAAGCTCGTATCGCGGAGCTAGAGAATTTGCTTCGGCAGATGGAACACGGTCCTGGACACGTTGAAATGAATCCCCGCCATTCGATGATCATGGAGCGAATCGAACACCTCCGTGCCGCAGCGAATCATCTGAAGCAGGCTGATGCCCACGACATCGCTCAGGAATTGATGCGCCAATCCGAACAGATGCAGAGGGAGCTGGAGGCAGCGAGGAAGCATGGACCGGAAGGCCATGCGCATCCAGGTCCTCTGGGTGAACTCCACCAGCAGCTACAGCAGATGCGGGAAGAGAACGAAATCCTCAAGCGAGAGATCCGGGAACTGCGTCAACCTCGGAAGTAGCAGGAACTCGATCGTACGGACGAACCCCGAAACTCGGACTGCGGCCACTGCCAGTCCGAGTTTCTTTTTTGGTCAGGATGCGGAAGGCTATGGAGACAAGACCTCGAGTTCAAGCTCGAGATAGATCTCCCTCCCTAACAGCGTCGCCAACAGATCTCACCCTCCCTGAGGGAAGATGACCGATAGATCTCACCCTCCCCTTGGGAGGGTCGCGAGGAACGAGCGGGGAGGGCCCTTTCCTTCCGCTCCATTCATCGCGGAACATTCAGATCCATGGACCAATAAGGAAGCCCTTCGCGCTTCGTCGTTCCGCCTCAGGGATCCTCCCTGAGGGAAGATGACCGGATAGATCTCACCCTCCCCTTGGGAGGGTCGCGAGGAACGAGCGGGGAGGGCCCTTTCCTTCAACTCCATTCATCGCGAAACATTCAGATCGATGGACTAATAAGGAAGGCCTTCGCGCTTCGTCGTTCCGCCTCTGCGACCCTCTATGAGGGAGGGTAAACTATAGATCTCAGAGTTGAGGTAGGATGATACGGTCAGCTGAACCGCCTATCCATGGACCAAACCAGCCCGCAAAAAACTGGGGCACCTGTTGGGATGCCAGCGACTTTTGCCCGGACTTTCGGCGCGGAGACTTTTCAACCATGTGCTACGGCAATAGCTTTGCGACCTTCCACCGGCTCTCCCATCCCAGAGCCTCTTCGTGGCGGCCTAATTCGACCATCATCCTGATCGCGGCGCGAAATTGATTGCCAGCCAATTGGACCTGCGTCCCCTCTGCCCCCTGGATCACCAACAGCTCCTCCCCCAGTGCCTGCACCGACTCCAACTGGTTCTGAAGGTCCGCATCGGGTTGATCCGCGGTCAAAAGCTGAAGACGATGGACTTCCAGTTCCAACTTCTGGTAGATGAATCCAGCGGTCCGCATCTGATTCTCAAATGCCAGCTCACAATAGCGAATCCCTTCTCGATAAGATGCCAACGCGGCGTCCCGCTGACCATTTTGCTGGTGGTTGTGCCCTGCGATATGGTGAGCCTGCACAACGAACATCATATTGCTGATCGATTGCGGAAAAATCTCGAGGAGTGACTCTGCAATACCGACCAGCTCCTTTCCGACCTCGACGGCTGCTGGGTAGCCTTGGAGTTGGCCGACGACCGACTGCAGAAATGTTGAGACCCGCAGGAAGCCACTTTGAGCCTGCTCGTCCTGAGGCGACTGAAGCAGGATCGATGCCTCTTTTTCGAGGAATTTTGAAAGCAGGTCTTGAGCCGTTGCCAACTCCCCTTTGCCGACAAGCAAACGGGCACGATCGAGCACTAGTTGCGCTCGTGTCGCAAGCAGTTCCTTCGTGGGTCGAAACACTGGATCCTCGAACTGCACTCCACCCGGCCGCTCACCGATCTGCCTCAACGCTTCTTCGGCGGCATTAGCCGCCAGTTCCAGCATGGAAAGAGCTGCCTCGGGATCCCCTGTGCGCTCGGCAAGAATCGCCATGTTGAAATGGACCTGAACCCTGGCCAGCGCCTCGTCATAGGATTGGCTTGGTCCTTCGGGAATCCGACTGAGTGCTTCGCTCTGGAAACTCTTCGCTTCCTCAACGTTTCCTGCATAAAACCGTTGCATGGAGAGAGCTGCCAGCGACTTGGTCAGTGCCGATATGGCTTGCTTCTGATCGCCTTCGTTGAGATCGGCGATCGACAGACGCTTGAGTATTTCGATCGAGGCCTCGAGAGGCTTTTGCGACCTCTGAAAATCCCCCGACCTCATCCAAAGATTGCCCTGCAAGCTGCGGAGTTCCCCCAGCTTGAACGACAGCATTTGCTCGGTATCCGCGGGCAATGAGTCCTCATCCAAGTACACTGTCATCCAAACACATGCTTGATCGATCAGGCGACTGGCCTCCTCGGTCTGGCCTAGAAGTGATTCTGACCCGGCGATGCGATGTGTCATGTCAGCCAGTCGCCAGACGGTAGCTGCACTGGGAACGGTTCTTCGATCTCCCTCAGCAATCATCTTTTGGAAGACTTCTTTGGAATCATCGCGAAGCTGAATCTCAAGACGACTGAGCCCCGAATTTTGAAACACTTCATGGCTGGATATCAGGAGATCCTGGAAACGAAGCATGCTGTCGAACGCCAACGATTCCCGGCTTTCAGCGACTTGACGATGCAGTTCCGCTTCCTCCCTTTCTTGCTCAGCGATCTCCCTGGAATGTTCTGCATGGAGTCTCGCATCACGAGTTTCCTGCAGGAGTTTGGCCGAATCTGCTAGAGCTAGGCCAAGTTGCGTCGCTTGAATCTCCAGCAGCTTCTTCTGGCTGGACTGCGCCCAGAGAAAGAAGCTGCCAGACGCCAGAAGAATCAACAAGCTGCTGGTGAGGGCAGTGGTCGCCAAGGGTCTGCGACGCGGCCACAGCATCGCCTGCTCCCAAAGAGTCTCCTGGTGCGCGCTGACCGGTTCGCCAACCGTCCAATTCTGTAAGTCAGCTCGGAATTCCTCCACGGATGGGTAGCGTAGCGCAGGATCGCTAGCCATGGCTTTATCGCAAATCGCCTGAAGTGCATTCCTCCCAGGGACCGCCAACTTCCGCTCCCGTCGCTCTGCAGCGCGACTCGGCGGGTGACCGTGCAGGATGCAAAATAGAATGGCTCCCATAGAAAAAATATCGATCCCTGGAAGCCATTGGGGCTTTCCGCCCTCCGCCAGTTCCGGCGCCGCATATCCGGGAGTCCCGATTTCGGTGGTGGCGTGTCCATGATCGGGCGTCCAATCCCACGCTGCATATTCCGATGGAGAACGATTGTTCTTGCGATTCTGGAAGGAAGCCTTATCAAAGCGACGCGCCAAGCCCCAATCACCAATCCAAGTTTCGCTGTAAACCCCACATAAAATATTCGAGGGCTTCAAATCGCGATGGACGACTCCTTGGCTGTGCGCGTAGCTAACCGCATCGGCAACCTGCTTCAGCCTCCGGACGATTTCTCGCAAGTGATGCATCTGCTGCTCACTGGAAAGATGGTTCGCCGATTCGGTGTCGTGATGCATCCCATGCAGCAACCCAATTGCATCCGAAAGCGTCCCAGAGCCGTCTCCGGTGATTAGGCGCATCACGTAAAACTCCCGCCCCTCCTCATCGACTCCTCGGCCGTAAATCGGAATGATGCCGGGATGTTCCAGACCTGCTGTTAGCGAGGCTTCCGCGTGAAAACGCTGCCTCGCTTCTCGGTTTTGAATCAGGTCTCGACGAATCTTCTTGATGGCTACCGGCCGATCGCACTCCAGATCCATTCCAAGATAGATATCTCCCATGCCGCCCGATCTCAGATACTTGGAGACCGTGTAGCGCTGACTACAAACCGATGGGATCGAAGAAGGATCTAGTGGCTCTTGCTGCGATTCGGAAAGAACTTCGTGCCGCAACCGCTCCAGTTGCGGAGTCAAAAGCTCTGGAGGGATTTCTCGATACGCCGCTGCAAATTCAGTGGGCTGGGATCGGCTGTCGCTTTGCAGCAATGCTTCATAATCAAGTGTCGCCGCGATGATTTTACGCCACAGATCCAGAGGCATCGAATCCCGCTGGTAATCGAAGTCAACTCCTTTCATAGCTCTTCGCACTGCTCCCACAGAATCGTGATCAGCCGAAGCTTCTGAAGGATCGTGGTGGTCCGCCGCTGAAGCTGCTTGGCAATCTCGCGAGGAGGCTGGTCTTCCAAATACAACACCCCAATACGCCGAAGCTCTCCCGACGGATCCTCGCGATCCAAGAGATTCAATAAGTGCTCAAGCAAATCGGCCATCTGGGCTTCGGCTTGAGGCGTCCTCAAGTCGGCCAGCGAAAGATCGTCGTCTTGCGCGGCAGTAGAAACCAGGGGTCGAACCTGGCATTCCTCGGTAGACCGATGCCTTTTGATCCGCTTGATGGCAAAAATCACCAACAGCTTCCAAAGCTCTTCTCGATTGCCGACTTCTAAGTACTCTCCGGCCAATGCCGAGCGATAAAAACTCTGAAAGGCACTCTGGGCGACATCTTCCCCCTCGATCGCTGGGTCGGTGCTGCCTTTGAGATACTTGGATGCCGTTTGAACCAACTTCGGATAATAGCGGCTCCAAAGTTGATGCGCAGCATCGACATCACCAGACTGCAGTCTGTGCAGCCATAGCGTAATGGAACCAGGATCTACTGTCATGAAACACCGCCGCAAGAGGGAACCACAATGCACCTAATTAGTTTTAATCGAGCCGCTGCCCTTTTGGGCAAAGATGAAGCCTATCTTCACAAGCCCCCCCCACCCAGGGCATGCCAGCCTAGATTCAGCCGCATGCCGTATTGAGGCTTGATGGAATCCCAACTGCCGAACTCCAACTTCAAAAAGGAGTCCATGATGGGGACGGCGGATGGTTTCATCGCAAGAATCCAATGCGCCGCAATTGCCATCCGGTTTGTGGGAACTCCGGCCATCCCGGCACCCTTTGGTGAATCCCGGAATGCATCTGCTTTGTGGATTGAATGAAGATAAAGTCAATCGCCGGGCGGGGAGAGGCTGGGAGGCGGGAGAGGACTGGACGACGCAAAATCGCAAAGATCGAAATTGGACCGCTTGGCTGCTAGGAGAAAAGCTCTTTCCAATTGGGATTTTTTTGGCGGTGCTCCAAAGCAGGCCCGGAAGCTCATTTCACTCGGCGTCGAAGCGGTGAGTTTTTTGCCGCGCGATGGCCCTTGCGATTTGGGCGGGGAGTCGGGTCCGGAGGAGCGAACTCAGGTTCGGGGGTGTAGGACCACGATCCCGCCCGCTACAGTCGGGCGATGGATAAGCCCCATACTGGGGTCGGATCGCCCCGAGATTCGCTGCGATGTTCGAGGACGGATGTTGTCGAAATGGGGTTCTGTCCTGGAGTCGCGAGAATGTCAAAAGAGAAGGGCCGAGACTTGCATCCCGGCCCCCCAATATTTCGTTATGGATCGACCAACCGAAATCAGCGACGGCGACGATTCAAGCTGTTTGATTCCAGCCCACTATCGAGAGCTTCCATCCAAGGACCAATCTCCGCCAACGATGCATCGGTTGCCGACAGGTATTCCGACAGCGATCCCCCACTTGGCGCCGAGGCTGCAAGTTCCACTTCCGAAGCCAATTGCTGCACTACGGCATCTGCGGATTCCAGAGCCGCCAGGCGACTGCTCTTGATCGTCAAAGGAATCGAAGTACCAGTTGCACCGGCCGAGGGACCTGCAAGCATCCCTTCACCTTCAGCCCCGCCTTCACCCGCTCCGGTATTCAAAATGTTGATCACCTGGAGTGCATCGACCGGGCTGATAGCACCGTCCGAATTGACGTCAAAGTAGATCTTTCCGGCTTCGCCTTCACCCCCGAGAGGCCTGGAGCCACCGGCGTTGAGCGAATTGATCACCAGCAGCGCGTCGATGGGCGAGACAAATCCATCGTTGTTGACGTCGAAGCGGTTGTTGGGGTTCGTCCATCCTTCGCCCGAGCCACCTCCCGAACCACCGACGATCACAACCGAATCGGCGATGTATCGAATCGCATTGAAGGGGACGACTTCCGGCGGGTTGAACAACAAGGTGTCATGGAAGGGAGAAATGTCTGCCGGATCCCCGATGAACTGTGCTGTACCAGCCTTGTTGGCAGTCAGCGTGATGGTGAACTGCAACAACTCGCCATTGCCAAGGCTTGTCGTGCCGTTCTGCACCGAACCGACTTCATTAATCAGGTTCTTGTTCCGGATGTCCCCGCTGACGACTTGGTTGTAGTTGGAACTCCAGACCACATCAAAGCCCAACGCATTGCCGCTGGAGTTGACCGAGACAAGTCCCGAATCGTAGAGAATGTCCTGGAAAGCCGCGAAGACGCCCAGATCCGATCCGACCGATCGGAGATCCTGAACGTAGCCACGCAACTGGAACTTACTGCCCACCGTCACCTGGTCTACAGGAACGCCGTTCAGGTCGGTCACCTCCAAACGCAATTTCACCTGATCGTCGGCGGAGGCTGATCCCACCTGAAGGGTGACGCGAGCGATGGAGCTGAAGCCTCGGGGATCCTGGATCATGTAGGTGAACTGATCGGTACCGGAAAATCCGGTATTGGGCGTGTAGAGAACGACGTCATCCGTCGGAGTTGTCGTTCCCTTGTCGTCGATCGACGCAGTCCCATTCAGCGGCTGGGTCACGTTGATCAACCGAATCGATCCCGTCGTTCCAGCGCTGTCGTTTCGAAGAACGTTGATCACGTTGTCAAAGCTGTTGACGTTCAAAGGAGCGGCCAGGGAGTCGTCGACCGCGAACGGGAATTCGAACCCGTTGCTAACCACTTCAATCGTTGTCCGACCAAACCGAATCTGCTCGACCGGAACCGGCGAAGCAGGGGTGTTGAACAGGAGCGTATCGGTGAACGGAGGCGAATCGGCAGGGTCTCCGATGAAATCGACCAAACCAGCGGCCAGTGCGTCGAAGGTGATCGACGCCAGCAGCAGCGGATTGGGCTCATCCATCGACGGATTGCTGGTGAAAGCCCCCATATCGTTGATGACACCTGGAACATCGTTCGTGCCTCGCTTGCCCAGCTGGTAGGACGGGCCAAAGGAGACCTTGAAGTTCAAGGGGTTGCTGCTGTCGGCAGATGGGGTCACTAGCGAAGAATTGTAGAGGAGATCAAGGTAAGCCGCGAACACACCGGGCGCGACCACAAATTGGTCGGGAGCCCGCAGGTCGTCGACAAAGACGTTGACCTTGAATTGGCTTCCCTGCTGGACGGCCGAGACTGCATTGCCGGCCATGTCGGTGACCTGGAACGTCAGTCCGACCACATCATCGTTGCGGGCACCCGGCAGGGTATGGACCGTCACCGTCGCGGTGGTCAAATTCCCAGATGCATCGCTGGCGGTGTACGTGAACTGCTCGGTGCCGCCAAAGTTTCGTCGAGGCGTGTAGCGGATGCTTTGGTTGCCGGAACCGATCGTCGCTGTCCCGCCCTGATTAGGCGTAGAAACCGACACGATCTGAAGGGCTCCCCCCTTACCTTCCACATCATTGGCAAGAACATTCAGTGGGAAGCTGACGGTGTTGGTCGCGACATCATAGGAATCGTCGACCGCCACCGGCTTGTCGAAAGAGAACGAGATGGTCATCGTCACCGTGGCGGTATCGGTTTCGCCAAGCGAATTCCGGATACGGTAGGTGAATGTTTCCACCCCGACGAAACCGTTGCGGGGCGAGTAGAGAATCCCGTTCTTGGCGGTATTAATCCGGATCGTGCCACCCTGGGAACCACCGGAGACTGAGATGATCTCAAGCACTTCGCCAGGAAGCTTGAAGTCGTTGGCGAGGACGTCCAGCGGGTTGTTCAGGGAGTTTCGGCCGACAGTGAACGCGTCATCGACGGCGATGTTCAAAGAATCGACCAAAAGCACCTGATAGTCTTCGACTTCGCCAGTCTGCGAGCGACCGGTGACGGCAACGTTCGTCTCCTGGGCCATCCGGAATCGCATGTAACTGGTCCCCAGCTTCGCGCCCGTTGGGATGGCGAAGGTGACCACGTTGCTACCCGCGACCAGCAGCTGATTCTTGATCAACTGCTCCCCGGCGTCATTCCAATCGCCGTCGCCGTTCACATCCAGCCACGCATGCAAATAAGCATTCTGACCAGTCGAGTTGGTCAGGAATGCATCCAACTTGTTGTTGGCATCGCCGACGACCAGCGGACGCAGGAAGGTGATCCCGTCTTCGTCGTCGATCACCAGATTGGTCACCGGATCGGTAGCACCCGCGATATCATCCCCAGTGGCGGAAGGATTCGGTTGTCCGCTGTCTTCCAGGTCGATGCGAGTTCCAAGAGCCAACCCGGGCAGGAAGCCTGCGTTCGCTCCATTCTGCGCCGCTGTCGTGGGGTAGGGTGCCGGTGCATCACCCCAATCGAGAGCGTAGCGATTTCCGAAGTCGTATCCGATCGGTGGATTGATGCCGTCGTAGGTCACCACATGCTCGCCGCCAATCGGGAAAGTTTGCATGAATCCAGGATCCAGCACTTCACGGATTGTGTAGGTACCAGGTCCGGGCGGAAGCAAGCTATAGCTGCCATCGGCCTTCGTCTTAGTGGCCGGTTCCCCGAGGTCAAGCCGATCGTCGCCATCGAGGTCGAAATAGATCCAAATTCCTTCAATCGGGGGTTCACCCTGATCCTTGATGCCGTTGGCATTCAAATCATTGAACTTATAGCCGGTCGCTCCGGCAGGTGGCAGAATGAAACCAAAGTTCACATTGGTGCGAGTCTGATCCATCGCCACCGTCACCGTTTGCTTGCCGCCAATCGGTGCCGTAGGCTGCCAGTTCTTCCCAGGGACGGTGTAAATCGTGTAGGTCCCAGCAGGCAATCCCAACTGGTACTTCCCATCGGGTGCCGTGTCGACTCGAGGTTCACCGGCATCCAGGAAATTGTTTCCATTGATATCGGCCCACACCGTCCAGGTGCTGATCCCCTCTTCGTTCAGGTCGATCGTCCCACTGCGGTTCCGATCATGCCAGAGGATCCCCTGAATGTTCCCGCCCTTCATCCCAGTGGACATACCAAAGGCCAGGACGTTATCTGAATTCGCTACGCCGGAGCCCCCAGGAGGAATCCCGGGATTGAGCGGCGAGTATTCGTCTTCCAGAAAACGAAGTGGTTGGTCGTCGGTGGTTCCAAAGATAAAGTCTCGACCCGCACCACTGGAAACGAAGGGGTCGTAGAACTGATCCATGACCCCGTAGATGGTATTGGTTGGATCCTGGTGCCAGCCACCAAGGAAGTGACCTGCTTCGTGAGCGATCACCATCGACAAGAGTTCGGCGAACAACTGCATCTGGGTCGCACGACCACTCAGCGGGACGGCGAACGAGTCAGCGATCAGAATGTCGAGCATCACCAGGGCCGATTCTTCGCGGTCCCAGTTGCCCACGTCAACCGACTGCGCGATCCCCAGCAGCCCAATCTCATCACCTAGGATCTCATCCTGGGTGCCACCGATGATCACGCGGGAGACGTTGGCTGCACCAAATGGATCGGCGTGATCCTTGCTATTCAGGATCGTAATGTCAAAGTCACCCGCTCGGCCAGTCTTCTGGTAGTAACCATTGTTGGCGGTCGAAGCGATCAAGGTTTCCAACTTGTCGGTGGTACGCTTCACCACCTCATCGATCAGCGCCCCCTCATCATCAGGCTCCAGTCCAAGCGCCGCGATGTAGTTGCCGATCCCAGGGACTCGCAGAGTCCCTGGAACTCCGGTGATCAAGTCGATGTTGATGATTTCGGAACGGATCGTGGCCCCGTCGAAATCGAGGAACAGAGTCTGCGCCGTCCCAACCGTTTCCTGCTCCATCGGTGGGCGGTGAGCCCTCAAATTCAAAACATAAGAACCAACCCCGTCGCCGACTCGCACCGCATAGCGACCGTCGGTATCGATGACGTAACTGAACGAAGTGGTCCCATCAGTGAACAAGGGGTTTTTGGTGGGAGGCACCGTTCCTGGTGGCCGCTGGATGCGTACGTTCGTCGGCCCAATCGCAAAGAACAGTTCGGTCCCCGAAGCTTCGTAGAGCCCGACTCCCAGGCCAGTGGGATTGAAAGCCGCCGCCTGCAGGCGGACATCGAGAATATCCCCCTTGCGGAGGTCGAAGGTGTAGTAATCTTCATCGAAGAAAGTCGACATCAATCCATTGACATTGACCATGTCTCGCTTGGTGGGGAGCGTCCCTAGCGGAAGATACTGCCCGCTCAAACGTGAATTGTTTGGCTCCGCTTCGGTGACTGTCAGAGGGTTGTTGGAAAGCCCTTCACCCGCCTCGCCACTGCCGCCTCCCGACGACCGATTCTGAATCCGCGTCGCAAGCGTGTCGTATGCTGCCTGGTCAGTCATGTAGAAGGGAGCCATGATCCCTTTGGTCAGCGGAGAGATGTCCGCCGCCATCATCTCCCGTCGCTCCAACTGCTCCGCGACGCGCTGTTTCTGCGCTCGCTTCTTTAGGCTCTCCCCCCCCAACAACCGCGCAAAGAGGCCGTTGTTCGATCCCTGCCGATTCGATTGACCATTACGAGAAGCCACAGTATTCCACCCCCAGCAGCGTTACCAGTTGATCGAAGATCGAGCGACGGACGAAAGCGCTTTCGAATCCAGTGTTTGAAGTCCAGTTCGAAAAGCCAGTGGAGCTTCCCTGCCAGAATCAACCCGCGGTGACCCAAAGCCGACTCGGCTCAGTCCATCACCCGCGATCCATCCCTGAAACACATTGATCTCGCCCAGTCCGTGGTCGAAAATGGGCTTTTCAAATGAGAAAAATGGGCAAGGGAGGGGTTTTCCGATTCTAGTTGGGGCCCCTGGGCTGTCAACAAACTGCCCTTCGCTTGTGATGGGCGAAGGGTTCCTCGAGTTCCGTCGGCAAGCGACAATTTTGCTACAACCTGAACCACTCCCCCCAGGCTGTGGCAAATCGCACTCCGCGACGGGAATCTCTTGACCTGCTTGTTTCTCGGAGCGAAATATAGGGATAGTGAAGGGGGAATCCTAAATTTCCAGCATTTGGAAGATGGGTTGTACCGTTCATAACGAGGAGGTTTACCCGATGGCTAAATGCCGACGATTTGGCTTCACCCTGATCGAGCTGTTGGTGGTGCTGGCCATCATCGGAACTCTGGTCGGTTTGCTCCTTCCAGCCGTGCAGTCTGCCCGCGAAGCAGCTCGCCAGATGCAATGCCAGAACCACCTGAAACAGTGGGGTTTGGCCATCGCGAATTTCGAGGCAGCTCGCGGTTACCTGCCTCCCGCCAGGATTGCTCCCAGGCCCGGGGATTCGACGGAATTGAGCTGTGGCGGCGAAGAACCGAACTGGTTCGCCCACGTCCTCCCGTTTGTGGAGCAGACCAATTTGGTCCGCGATGTCGACCTCTTTGGAAAATGGTACGACCAACCCAAAGAGTTCACCTCCACAAAGTTTCCGATCCTTTTCTGCCCATCACGCAGGGGCAGCCAGTCGATGCTAGTTTCCCGCAATGTGGGGGGGGCGACCGGGGCGACGCGGCTTCCCTGCGGTTGCCCGATTCCTGGCCGGGGTGGCAACCGAGTGGTCGACGGAGTTCCAGGCGATTACGCTGCATGCCACGGCGATTTGAGTCCCGGGGCCGTTGGACTCCCCTCTGACTTTTACTTCGGAGGCAACGGGTCCGGGGCGATGAATTCGTCCCGAGCCCTTTGCGAAAATGGCAAAGCGGTCGATTTTTTTGACAAGTACCGCTACCGCGATATCACCGATGGGCTCAGCAACACCTTTCTTCTTGGTGAGAAGCACATTAGCCTGGAACGACTAGGAAAATTCCCTGACGATTCCCCCATCTATGATGGCGATAGCCTCCCGGCAGGATCGCGTGTCACCGGCCCTGGCATGCCATTGGCCCAGGGGCCCAACGACTTGGTATCGACCTACTATGCCTTCGGAAGCTGGCATCCAGGCATCACCCATTTCCTCTATGCCGACGGTTCGATTCGATCCCTCTCCAACGCCACCGACACGGTCACGCTTGGGCAGTTGGCCAATCGGCATAACCTGAAATTGGAACGGCTCCAGTTGGATTGAGCCGTTGGGCCTACTCGGTCGCTGGAACCAACTCCCAAGAGTCAACCCAATCGTTCCTCGGGTTGATCCATCCCTGCCTGAATCCTGCACCGACTGGGAATCGATCCATTGAAGAGCCCCTCGCATCCAAGACGGTTCCACTATTCTGCGGTATTCGTTCCCGTAGTGATGGTTCTTGGAGGGATCGTGGGATGCGGCCCTCAGCAGGAATCAACCTACCCAGTCGATGGACTGGTCCGCTTTCCGGACGGAGAGCCGGTGCGTCTGGGGACAGTCGAGTTCCGTCGAGTGATCGCAGCCAATCCCGAGGCTCCCCGATGGATTGCACGCGGAACCATCGACCGGGAAGGCCGCTTCACTCTGAGCACCTTCCAACCAGGCGATGGAGCGTTGGCGGGGAACCATGAAGTCATTGTCCAGCAACTCATCATCACCGAAGACAGGTCTTTTGCAGACCACAACCACGGGCGGCGAGTATCCCCACACTACGGCGATTATGCGTCGAGTGGTCTGAAGGCACGAATCGAGGCGACCTCCGACAGGCAACCTCAGCAGATCGTCATCGAACTGACGACCGATCCGGCCGATCTTCAGAAGGCAGAATGAAGCTAGCAGCAATGCAGGCCCTGCACCAACGACATTGGCCGCAGCGGTTTGCTGCGGCCAATGCTGTTGATCGACAGGATCTCATGCCAAACGGATCAGCGATGGTATCACCAGGTGTACTCAGCCCCGAAGAATCCTCCGTCGTAAATCACCTCGGCATCATTATTGATTCGAGTGATTCGATTCGATCCTGGCTGGATCAGCGCGGGTGGTGCACCGTTGAAGTTCTCTGCTGCCAGCGCTACGTTGTCGATGTAGAGCAGTTGGTAACCACCACGAAGCGCCCAGGAATAGGTCAGGCGATAGACCGTGGTGCTGGAGAACGACATCGCATAAGCCGTTCGCGATGAATTGTCCGATTCGAAGAGTCCAGAGATCGAGTTAGCGACGATCGATGAGTTCAGATCAGCACGGTTCCCGAAAACCCCCATCTTCATTTCGACCCCCGAGCTGACGCCGGGAATAATGTTCATCCAAAGGTCGCCACCGACCTGAAAGCCCATCAGCGAGTTGCGGACCCCGGTGTTGTAGTCGAAGAACCGCAATCCGTTGCTGGCGAAAGTGTCGTTATTTTCACCACGTGCCGAGAAGGTCATCGATTCGTCCAGATCGATGTAGCGTAGCCCCATCAGGCTGGAGCCCTGAAGCCACCCGTAGCGTCCGACCCAACGACGCCTGAAGTTGACTTCGCCGTTATGAATTTCCGACTTGTAATCCAATCGATGCTGGAAGGAGCGATCTGGATCATCGTAGCCATTGAGCGGGTCGGTTCCGAAGTCGCTCATGAAGGAGAACAAGGTGGGAGTTCCAGCGGGAGTCGAGTTCACGACGGCCGATTCTTCCCATTGGTTTAGCCCCTGATAGACCGCTTCCAAATTGGAACCTGCACCCACCTGACAGTTGACGATCACGCCAAGGCCAGGTGCGGCACCGTTCAGATCGACGCTGTTGCTGGAGAGGACATAGTTGCCAGTCCCGGCTCCCTGTGAAGAGAAGTTGTAGTTGGCAGCTCCCTTGGATCGCCCCCACCAAGTCGAGTCGACCGCGACATCAAACCATCGCTGCGCCGCCAGACCAGCTTCGCCGTAAGGAGCCATTCCGGACAGCAGTCCGTGAAGCTTGCTGGTCACCCAAAGACCAAGTCCCCATCCGCAGCGGAAGCAGCCATTCTGCCCGCAATGTCCGCAGAAGAGACCGTCATCGATGCCATGGCTTCCGTAGCCGGGCGGCATCATGCCGTAGGCACCACCGGGCATCATCGATGGGTCGTAACCCATCATGCCACCATGGCCCATCATGCCACCTCCCAGCAGCCCGCAACCCATTGGGCCGCATCCCCCCATGCCGCCACCGCAGGCACCGCCGCATCCACCCATGCCGCCACCGCAGGCACCGCCGCATCCACCCATGCCGCCACCGCAGGCACCGCCGCATCCACCCATGCCGCAAGGATCCATCGGTCCTCCGCATGCGCCAAGCGACTCACCACCACCCATTCCCCAGTGGCTGAAAAGGCCGCCACCGAAGTGACTCGAGCCACCACCGGCGCCACCACTAGAAGGAGCCCAGTGGCCCGATCCACCACCGGTGGGCGAATCGCATGGCGCTCCCAAAAAACCAGCGGGCATGACAGCTTCGACGTCCGGATTGGATCCGACACGAGCGTTCATCCCGGGAGCAGATGGACCTGGGACCACCATGCCTTGAGGTGTCTGAGCATGCAGAGATTGGAGGCCGCCGAAGGTGGCCAGTCCAAACGATAGTGTCCGAGTCCAACGATTCTTCCAGTTCATCGATTCATCTCCAGCGGCAGTCGGCATCGATCGCACGCGCAGCGACACAAAGCCATCCCCCCTATCAGCCCACTTGGATGGCCAACTCGCGTTCCCCATCCCGCTCCCATCCCGTCTTCCACAGACATGCTTGGGTTGCATCCAACCCGCATATCCAGGCATGACGAGCACTACTGGTAGCGTTTCCATCAACACGAAGTTCGGAAGAACACGCGAATCAGGTAGGTTCCGCAGAGCCGTTACAGTCCGTTCTATCGGCTTGTCCGAGGTGAAAAGTTCGCTGAAACGATTGATTTCTAGCTTGCAAAACGACAAAAATCGTAATGACAGCTTGGCGCCTTCCTCTCAACTTTTCCGATTGCGAAGAGATAAACAGCGGTCCAAAGGGCTTGATTCGGGCTGCATAAGGACAAACGACGTTGAGCGACCTGCCGAAGACAAGTTCCTTGGCCGATGGACTGGAGGCTCTTTCGCCCCCCTCCTCGCAAACCGATGGTGCCCCCACCGCGACGGGGCAGCAAGCCAATCCTCATCCTTGGACGGTGCTACCGGCACCAGGCTCGGCAGGACTCTTCGCCGCTAGGCAGACCGACCCATCTCCCCATGGCATCACCGCTTTGGGATGGTTGCCTCCAGAGGACCTAAAAGTCGACCGACGATTCGTCCAAGAACGCTGGTTTCCTGCCGCTTGGCAAGAGGCGTACGACGGCATGATGCCGCGAGTGGAAGCTGAACTGTTGCATCTGACCGACTCACGGGGCCGATCCTGGTGGGTCCTTTCCGGTGGCCCCTGGGCTTCCCTGGACCTCCTTCTCCAAACTTGGCCCACTCCTCCTGAAAGCGTGCGCGCGGACTGGAAAAAACAAGCTGCCGAATGGGAATCACTGGCCACGAGTTTCCCGCCGCAGGAGTCGAATCGCTTGCAGGAAGACAACCTGCGAAATCACAAAAATGGAATTGCCTTGGAAGATTCCCAGCGATGGTGGGTCGATCAGCAGGGAGTCTTGCTTCCCTTCCTTGATCTATGGGGTCTTCTGTTCCAGATCGCAAGCTCCCTGCAAGCTACATCCCAATCCACCGAGAGGGAAAAGGAAAACTCTCTTGCAGCGAAGTCCAGACCCCAAACGCACGCCGATCCGACTCTGCGGAAACCTCAGACCGCCCCAAGCCGCCAAGCTACCGCAGCAACTTTCCAATCGAAGTTGCGATCTAAGACTCATAGCTCCGGTCGCTCGCCGCCGACTTCCCGCACCAAATCGGGAAATCGGAATCGCGCGACGCTGCTCTGGGTAGGCGCCATCGCCGTTGGTTTGCTTGGGCTGCTGATCGCTCGTAACTTCCAAAGCGATTCGACTCCTGTAGTCACTCCCAGCACCCAAGCAAACCAGCAGCCCACGGAACATCCAGGGGCCACCGAATTTCAGCCCCCGCTGCCGTCGACTTCCAATCCTTCTCAAGCGAATGCGCAGCTGCCCGCCGATCCTCTTGATCTGCGAGGTCTGTCGCCGACTTCCGAAACAGTTCCGTCGCAACCTAGCCTGGAACTCAGCTCACCCAACCTCTTTCCGGAAGGAGACCTGAAAACCAAACTCGATCGCCTCCTGGGCGGCTCGCCAGGGGAACCGCTGGCCAGCGTCTCCACAACCGACATTTTGCCCGAAGCCCCCTCCACCCAAATCGAAGGTTCCTCGGAGCTTCGTGATGCCGATTCCGCAGATCAGGTATCTGCGGACAGTGATTCGATAGGTGTTGCTGCCGGTCCCGATCTTCCCACCTCCGCTTCTCTCGAGGATCGATCCTTTCCGCTGGAGAACTTGCCTGTGAGAAGCAAGTGGATCTTGCGGGACCGAGGATTGGATCCCTTGTTGTCGTTGGTAATGGAACTGGAGCAACTGGAAGGGTGGCAATGGAATCGAATGCCGATCCCATTGGAAGCAGGCAGGGTCGTGCGGGCTTGGGGTAGGCATGAGGATCATCCTGAGGCAGGAGGGATGGTGATCCAGGCTTCCCTGCGCACTGGAAGGGTCTGGCAGATTGAGGTCGATGTCGGATGGTCGCCCGACCCGGAGACCCCTCCGGTGCGACTTTCCATTGGACAAGCCGACCAGTGGCTGAATGAAGTGCAAAGCGGTCTTCTTTGGCACGATCAGGCGTTGCAGCAATTGCGACAGACAAGAAACCTCACCAGCAACTCCTCCCAGCGGTCGCTGATGCTGGATCAAATCCGCACCCTAGAAGGGCAGCAGAGGTCGCTCAAGGATCTGGAATCGAGATGGCAGAAAGTCGCTACGATGTCCCAGGTCTTCTATGACCAACAAGCGATCCACCTTCGATGGCAATCCAGTTCGACCGATGCGGCATCGACCGATGAACTGCCCGAGTCCCCCTGATCGCGGGCGATCGAAAAGTCGCTGCTTGTCGAGCCATCCCCAATCCGGGGCCTTGGATGCATCCGATGGAGATCGCCGACGGCTTCCCGAGTTCTTGGTGAACCTTCCGGTCCATGGTATATTTTGGTCCAGCGGCGAGCAGACGATTGCCGCTGGAGATGGTCGGCCCGATGTTCCCGTCATCAGGTGGACTTCCGTCGTACCTTTCTCATCCGCTGTTCTCTGACAATTTCCAGGTTCCCTCCTTTTCCGTTCGCGGGATGTTCTCATGAATGACGCAACCGAAGCAGTGCTTTCAGCACGCAAGACCGAAATCCGTAAGCAAGCACACGAAAACCGGAAGGCCCAGTCGAACAAAGACGAAGTCAGCCAGACCATTGTCGATCGCTTCGTTGCGCTACCTGAGTATGCGGCAGCGAAAACCGTCATGTTCTATGTGGACGTCCGCGATGAAGTCCGCACCCGGCAGGCTCTCCCAGCAGCTCTCCAAAGTGGTAAGCGGATCGTTGTCCCGTACTGCGTGGACGGGGAATTAGAGCTTTTCTGGCTGGAGTCGATGGACGAGTTGGAACTGGGGATGTACCGAATCCTGGAACCTCGAGCCGACTTGAGAGAGGTCGCCAGCAAGCGATTGCAACCCGAAGACCTCGACCTGGTGATGGTTCCTGGCGTCGCATTCGACCGAAACGGTGGTCGCACCGGACACGGCAAAGGTTATTACGACAAACTGCTGCAGCACGCGCGAAGCGATGCCCCTCTGGTGGCTCTTGCCTTCGAATGCCAACTCTTTGACGAAATCCCGGTCGCCTCCCACGACATCTACATGGACAAGGTGGTCACCGAGAAAGGCGTCTATGTCGGGAAGGGGAGACCGGCAGCCTGAATTTCAAAACAGGCCCCTCTCAGACAAAAGGATTCGGCGCAGAAAGAGACGAGTGCCCGGTTGCGATGAAACAGAAATGCTTTGCCTCTAGTGCAGTGGTCTAGAGGCGAGGCCACGGTACCAGGAGCGAAGGAGAGCTGATGAGCGATCAGGAAGAGATGCCGGTTGAGATTGAGGACACGTATGCGGAAGCGTTCCGCAGTATCTACGGTCGTGTCCTTGTCACCGCCAGGGACAGCAAATGGCTTCTGGCAGCATGCCACGCGGCAACAGGACATGCCAGCAGCACCATTCTTTGCGATTGTGAAGCTGGAATCGAACGGTTGGTCGACGGCAAATCCGCTGGACAATCAACGCCCGACGGGAGGCCCGGTGCCTACCTTCAGTTCCATGTACCGAGATTTCGGAAGGACCGTGTGGAGCATCTGGAGCGAGTCATGCTGGCTCGATTGAGCCAAAACGTCCTGACGTGCCCCACAGCAAGGCTCTTCAACGCACTGGAGAGCGAGACCTATTTCCGGCTGGGGAGGAAGATCGCCTATTTTGGCGATCGAAACGAATACTTGGAGGAACGGTACGGCCAAAAGGGCTGGGTGATCCCGACCATGGGCGGAGATTTCTTTCTCAGCCGAAGGTTTGGCTATCGCGATGGGATCATGGGAGGCAATCTTTGGTTCCTTGCTACCACCGAAGAGTCGGCGATCGAGGCGGCGGAGAAGGCAGCAGCAGCAGTCGATCTGTTGCCCGAAACGGTAACGACCTTTCCCGGCGGTGTCGCTGCCAGTGCCAGCAAGGCTGGCAGCAGCTATTCGTTTCTCATCGCCAGCACCTACGCCGAGTTCTGCCCGACACTGAAGTCGAAACTGGGAGATCGGAGCAAGGTGCCCAACGGTATCCGTTCGATCATGGAAATCATCGTCAACGGAAGCAGCCTGGAGGACGTCGCCAAATCGCTCTATGCCGCAATCGATGCGGCACGCTCCACCCCCGGGCTCCGCAAAATCTCAGCCGGCAACTACGGAGGGCGGCTAGGGAAGTCGTTCATCTACCTTTTGCCCGACAATCATCCCTCCACTCCATCCTGACCCATACCCCATCATCGAACCTGCTGAACTGGCCTTCCAAGTCACTCAAATTGTCCCCTGGAGGCCGGCGGGTTTGGGGGTGATACGACACCATTCGGGCTCAGTGCCATCGCGGCGTGGAAGAAGTTGACCGATTCATCGCCAGGAGGAGTCCTGATGGCCAAGAAGAAAAGCGTCGGTTACCGTTTTGGTTCGCACATGTCGATCGCCGGTGGCTATTACCGCGCGGTGGAGGCGGCGGCGGAGATCGGCTGCGACTGCGTCCAGCTGTTCACGAAGAATAGCAATCAGTGGAATGCCAAACCGATCTCGCAGGAAGAGGTGGAGCGATTTACCCAGGCGCTTTCCAGTCGTGGGATTGTAGCTCCGCTTTCCCATGCCAGCTATCTGATCAATCTAGCATCCCCTGATGATGCGCTCTGGGAGAAATCGATCGCTGCGATGGTGATCGAATGGCAACGAGCCGAACAATTGGGACTGGATGGCGTGGTGGTGCATCCGGGAGCCTTTGTCAGCAGCAGCGAATCGCAAGGGCTGGATCGCATCGCAAAGGCTCTCCAGAGGATCGCCAGCGACGTCATGCCGGCCTCTAGCTGGCTGTTGCTGGAGAACACCGCCGGTCAGGGCAGCTGCCTGGGACGCACCATGGAGCAACTCGGCTGGCTAATCGAACGCACCGGTCCCTCGATGCATGTCGGTGTCTGCATCGATACCTGCCACGCCCATGCGGCAGGGTATGACATGAGCCAACCTGAAGGACTGGAAGAACTGGCCAGCCAGATCGATCAGTGGAGCGAATCGGGGGTGGTCCGCGCAGTCCACCTGAACGACAGCAAGAAGGGGTGTGGATCGCGAGTCGATCGCCATGAGCATATCGGTCATGGTACGATTGGGGTCGAAGGATTCGAACGTTTTCTCCACCATCCCCTGTTTTGCCAACTCCCGATGTATTTGGAGACCGAGAAGGGTCCCGCAGAGGATGGCAGGGATTGGGATATCGTCAATTTGGAAACGCTCCGACGGTGCGCGGGGCAGGGACCTTAAACAGCAGAAGGAGTAGGCAACCATGAAGCAAATCCAATGGATGGCAGCGGCTGGAATTCTGATGGCATCCTTGATGGCGATTGCAGCCAGGCAGATGGAGGCAAGTTCTGTGGATGAAAAAGTGCTGAGGCATGTGGTGATGTTCCAATTCAAGGAAGCGACATCGGAAAAGCAGATTCAGACGATCGTCGACGCCTTCCGCGGACTGCCGGGGAAGATTCCCGAAATCCGCGCGTTCGAGTACGGCGTCAACAATAGCCCTGAAGGCCTGGCCGACGGTCTGACTCACTGCTTTTTGGTGACCTTCCACAGCGAGAAGGATCGCGACGCCTATCTGCCGCATGCAGCCCACAAGGCATTCGTCGATGTCCTGAAGCCGCATCTTCAGAAAGCAGTGGTCCTCGACTATTGGTCAAGCAAGTAAGGCAATCTGGCAAAAGGGGACACCGACGCTTCAGCCTGGACCGATTGAGGCAAGCAACTACCGTATCGATGCATGGAAAGAAGAAAATGCCCACATCGGATGATGATGTGTGGCAAAGGCTTCACGGCCCCGCTTCGATTCGGCCCTCGAACAATCGCCAAACGGCTTGTGGCTTTCCGCCAGGAGCCGTCCGAAAGTAACGTCGAAGAGTCTAGGCCCAGCGGAGTGCTTCGGCTGATGCAAAAGAAGCGGATAGCTAGAGCCGTACTGGCAAGATCGATCGGCAAAACGAGCATGGCAAAGCTGTGTCGCAGTGGGTTGCCATAACCGACGGAATGGTTCGATGGACCGACAAACAAGCCCGGGGAGATGCCAGATGAAAAACCGCGTCTTGGGGAAACTGTCACAACGACCAGCGATCCACTGCTTGGCAGTCCTCGCCTTCGTATCGATGCTATCTCCGCAACTGCCAGCGCAGCGCGTCCCGTTTCGGGGGCGGATGGAGGTCGATGGATCGGCCGAATTGATGTTGGCACCTCGCGAATTGCGCGCCATTCTGGAGGAGGCCAAGGAGCAGGCCAAGCGTGGAGCGTGGGCAGAAGCCTCTCTAGGGATCGGCCAGATCCTGGGGCTTGAGGAAGACGCTACAGACCAAGTCCCCCAGAATGGCTCCGGAGGCGACTTCTTTCTGGAATCGATGGAGGGTGCTGACGAGAAGCCACGCAACGACGGCAATCCACCTGCGACCAAGAGCCTGAAGGCTGCTGCGCTCGAGCTGCTTTTTTCATTCCCTAAAGAGGGAAGCGAAGTGGTGGAACTGCGGTATGGTGCAGCGGCCAAGAGGGCCTTCGACGAGGCGTTGCGGCGCGTCGACCCGGCGGCGATGCGGCGCGTTGCCAATCGGTTTCCATCCACACAGTCAGGCAGGCTGGCCACTTGGTGGCTAGCCGAATGGTCGATTGGACAGGGCCAACTGGAGCAGGGGGCTCAGTGGTTGGAATTGCTGATGGAACAACCAACCGCAAGGGAACAGTTCGGCCCGGCTCTAGGCATCTGGACTTCTATTCTGTGGCGCGCGGCAGGACAGGTAGATCGGGCCATCGAGGTGGGGATGAAGGCACAGAACCTTTTCGCCAATGCAGATGCAACTTGGAACGGAAAACCTTGGAGGTGGGGAAGCGACAGCGATGCCATCCGACAGCAATTGAACCAAATCGACGTTGGATCGCTGATGGCTGGAAGGCAAGCCGCTAAGCAATGGTGGCAGACCAACGGCCGCGCGGACGGCAATGGTCAAGGCGAGGTGGGACAGGTGCTTCCATTGGTCCAGTGGGATCTGCCGATGCATGCAGCCCCTCAGGACTCCCAGGCCGTCATGGCGGTGATGCGGGAGCAATTCAATGACCGAAGCTATGGCTACCCCAGCCGCGTTCCTTTGGTGGTCGGCGACTACGTCGTCGTGCGAACCTACGACCAGCGCACACTGGGGATCGATCAACGAACAGGGCGCATCATTTGGGACAGTCCCTACGAAGGCTTTCCTCTGCGGGCTGTCCGTAATCCGCTCCTCGAGCCGATGGGGGATGGCGGATCGGTCAGTATCCCCGAACCACTGCTGCGATCCGTCTGGGCCGACTCGGTCACCGGTCAACTCAGCAGTGACGGCCAACGCGTCTTCGGCGTCTGCAGCACATCGGCTCGCCAAGCAGCCGATCGGATGGCAGCCGATGGGGCGCAGGCAGCCATGCTGGGCATCGATCGCTCCACCTCCAATGTCTTGCGTGCCTGGAGCATCTCCAGACAGGGAGCCATCCAGTGGGAAGTTGGGGGAGAGGATGGACTTGGTGCGGAGGAGTTGGCGGGTGCATTCTTCCTGGGTGCACCATGTATCGAGGGAAACCGACTTCATGTGCTGGCCGAAATCAACGGCGAAGTGCAGTTGGTGGAACTCGATCCGGTCACAGGGCAGTTCAAGGGGGCGCAAAGTTTGGTCGCCAACTCCCTGCTCCCCATCGCATCCGATCCGATGCGTCGCCCACTGGGTGCGACGCCTTCGGTCCATTCTGGGGTCATCCTGGCACCGACGCTAAGCGGCTACCTGATCGCCTACGACACCACTTCGGAAACTCTTCGGTGGGCCATGCGGTATGGTGGCTCCACCAATGCGATGCAGCGCATGCACGTTTTCGGCGGTCAGGTTCGGGACGGCCTGGATCCTCTCGCGCCTCGATCGCTCGAAACCGCCCCCTTGGTTGCTGATGGCATGGTTTATTTCCTCCCCTGTGAACCAGATGCCAACGGCCTCTTCGGTATCGACTTGGCATCAGGAAAAATTCTCTGGACGATGGCTCGCGATGCACTGCGGATGTTAGCGGGTGCTTGGGATGGCAAGCTACTGGTGCTGGGCGACCGGTCGATTCAATTGCTGGAGGGCAGGACTGGCAAGCCGGTGTGGCGAATGATGCTGGGTGCGAACGAACGATTGGCAGGCCGCGGCGTTCGCCAAGGAAATCGATACCTGCTGCCCACCCTCAATCAGGAAATCCTCGCCATCGATCTGGATACCGGGAAAGAAGTCAATCGCTATCCAGTGGAAGGACGCCTGGGGCATTTGATCGGTGTGGGAGGCAGGTTGCTGAGCCTGAGCGCGATGGAACTTTCGCAGTACGTGCTCAAGGAGCGGTTGACGGAAGAACTGCAAAGCATGAGGCCCGAGGAGACTCAAAGCGCTGCTGCCGGTGCCAGACGAGCCGAACTGGCGCTTGGTCAAGCCGACTACGCCACCGCCATGAACGAAGCCAAGCAAGCGCTTGATAAGCAACCAGACGATCTGGCCTCGCAGTGGCTGATGATGAAGGTGGCCATGGCTGCCATGAAGGCCGACTTCGAGACGTATGGTCCGAAGGTGGAACCGTATGAACAACTTTTGGCGGCAGGCCCCGATCGCACCACCTACTGGACATTGATGGTGCGCGGCTTGACGCAAAAGAAACAGTGGAACTCGGCGTGGCAAAGGATGCTGGCTCTCACCGGCGAATCACTTCGCAGCGCCCCCTCCGATCCGTCGGCACCAGGGACGATGATGCTGGACCGAGACTGGATGATTGAACACCCCCGTTGGGTTGCCAGCCAATTCGAAAAAATTTGGGAATCGGTTGGACCCGACGAACAACAGCAACTTGCGGGACAGTTCGATGCATGGGCAAGAGAACTCGATCGGCAATCCCCCTTGACGCGACGGCGACTGATCGGAGCGGTAGGAAATCTGCCTCCGGCAGAGCCTTTTTTGGAGCGAGCGGCACGCGACGCGGTGGCCATCGAAGAATGGGAACTGGCCGAACCGCTGTTGTGGCGGCTGAAAGATTCCACCGAACCCAAGAGAGCCGCATGGGCCAGGGAAATTCTGGCGCAACAGGCACTCCAAAAAGATCTGAAATCGATCGCAGTGCGTTCGTTTGGAATCGATCCCCAAGCGATCGATCCCCAAAGAGAAGTCGACCCCAGGCTACCGACCCGCGACCCCATGTCCAAGGAAGATCTCATCCAGTGGCAACGGTCGCCAGAAAACTGGCCCAATGGTCATGTGATCGTCGAACCGATGGAAGGAAGATTCGATCTTGGGGCAGGCGGGATCCCCTTGGACCTGGAGGTGCAACCAGGAGACCTGCTGGATGGCTGGTCGCTGCGATGGGCCAACAACGATCTACGACTGTCCAATCCCTGGGGCCAGGAGACGCTGATCGGAGCGATCGAGTTTGAGCTGCGGGCAGGGCAGGATTTCAACCCGGCGGCTTACGCTTGGCGGCATCGCATCGTCCTGGAAATGCCTCAGGAGCTGGTGGTCATCGATGCGTCCCGATTGCCGGAAGGAGAGCAGGCGATTCTTTGGCGGCAAACGTTCGGCCAAGAAGATCCATTCGTCGAAGGTCGCGGCCCGCGATCTGGGATCGAAGAGACGATTTGGGGCGAACGAATTCGCAAACCCGGTCGCGACTATCGCCTGCTGGGTGCAAACGAACAAGGGATCTTTGGTTTCGTAGGGGAGGAATTGGTCTGCTGGGACTGGATGACCGGCGAAAAGCAATGGAGTCGACGATGGAAGGGGAAGACGACACAGGGAGCTGTGGATCGCAATCGACTTCTACTGGTCGATTCCAGCGAGGGGAAACGCTACCAGATCGACTGTCGCGATGGGACGATCGACCTGGCAGGCGATTGGCCGGCAGGCTGGCAATGGCGCGCTCATCATCGAGGACGCATTCTGGCGGATCAAAGAAGCGCGGAGCCCAATGCACTGGGTGCATTTCAGCTTTTCGATTTCGATTCGGGCAAGAGCTTACTGGAGAGGACCTTCGCTGCAGGAACCATCGCTGGGGTTGGAGAGCAGCGCGCCCTGGTGGCGTGGGATACCCAGGGTCTGATCACCTTCTGGGACTTTGAGAAAGCGATAGAGACGCAGCAACAAGCGACTGCTGAAAAGCGACTGCGGGAGATCCGTCTGATCCGCATGGGAAATCGTTGGCTGATTCTCCCTTACAGCCATGCCTACGACGCTCCCATCGAAGTCTTCCCCAGCGCCAAAGATCCGCAGTATCGCATGGTGGCTGGGCCGATCTATGCGCTCGATGACGAAGGCAAGCTGGCATGGCAGCGTGGGGCCAAATGCTACCGAATGCTCTTTCCCCTGGCGCAATCCAAACAGTCTCCCCTGATGGTACTGGTCCGCCGAATCAAATGGCCGGCGAGAGATCAAGGCCCGCGCGAAACCACCTCGATCGCCCTGCTGGATCTCCGCACCGGGCAAACGGTCTACACCAACCACCTCTTGCCGATGGCCCGGGGTGCCCAGTTCTCGCACCGCGTCCACCCCAGTGAATCGGTCGCCTGGGTTGGATTCGGCGGGCAGATGCTCCGCGTCGAGTGGACGGACCAAGAGACGCCTCCGTCCCCCGTCAGCCCGGTTGGGATGGTCCATGCGCGCACCCCACTGGCTGCCCCTGCCGCGTCACTTCAGAATCCCGGCCGTGGAGAACTGGAGTTTGGGGAATCGGGCGAGCTTCCAGTAATTCCACCATTGCCTCGCGCCCGGTAGCTATCCTGGAGCGTATGATGGAGGCGAGCGGAAAGGGGAAAGTGGCATGGCAGTCCGCCTCCCGATTCGCATCCATCCTGCCGGCAGATGACCCGTGGGCGGAGGGCTTCAGCAGAGACCGACTGTTGATGGCCGGTAGCCTGAAGTGGCCGGAGGCTTAGTTCCCAGACCGAACCAAAACCGCGATCTCGTGATCGCGTTGATGAAAGGAACCAGCATGGCACGTCCGTCGGATGACCCACTCGAAAGGGTCCACCAGACGCGCGAGAAGATTTTTCACCAGATGGAAAAGGTGATTGTTGGACAGCGCGAAGTGATCGATCAACTGCTTGTCTGCATCCTCAGTCGCGGCCACTGCCTTCTGGAAGGCGTGCCAGGACTCGCCAAGACCTTGATGATCAGCTCGTTGGCGAAAACGATGAGCCTTTCCTTCAGTCGCATCCAGTTCACCCCCGACTTGATGCCAGCCGACATCACCGGCACCGAGATCATCGAGGAAAACAAGACGACCGGGGGGAGGGAACGCCGCTTCCTGGAAGGGCCTCTGTTCGCCCACGTGATCTTGGCCGACGAAATCAACCGGACACCACCCAAGACGCAGGCAGCCCTGCTGGAAGCGATGCAGGAGCGGACCGTCACCGTCGGACGCAAGCAACACTCGCTCTCCGATCCTTTCTTTGTGCTGGCGACGCAAAACCCGATCGAACAGGAAGGAACCTATCCCCTGCCCGAGGCCCAGCAAGACCGCTTCATGCTCAAAGTGAACGTTGACTATCCGAAGTTCGACGAGGAATTCGAGGTGGCTCGCCGAACGACCTCGCTCGGGGGACAGTCGATTGAGCCGGTGGTATCGGGAGAAGAGATCCTGCAATTGCAGCAGGTGGTTCGTGGTGTCGAAGTCTCCGACAACGTCATCCGCTTCGCCCTGGCCATCGTGCGGCAAACTCGCGTCAGTCAGCCGGGGGCTCCCGAGTTTGTCACCGAGCAGGTGGGATGGGGTGCGGGCCCGCGAGCGGTTCAGTTTCTCATTCTGGGAGCCAAAGCCAAAGCCGCGATGCGAGGCAGCCCCTACGTCGATGTCTCTGATGTCCAGAGCTTGGCTAGGCCGGTGCTTCGGCACCGCATGGTGGTCAACTTTGCAGCCGAGAGCGATGGTGTGACCAGCGACGATATCGTCCAGAAGATTCTCGATTCCACCCCGACCGCTCAGGATGAATTGCTGCGCGATGCCCGATTCCAACGCATTTTTGCATCCTGACGCGATCCGGCGGATCAGCCGGATGGAACTGCGTGCGAGGCATCTGGTCGAAGGCTTTCTAGCCGGGATGCACCGCAGTCCCTATTTCGGTCAGTCGATCGAGTTCCTGCAGCACAGGCAGTACGTGCCTGGGGATGACCTGCGCCATATCGACTGGAAAGTCTGGGGACGCCAGGATCGGCTGTATATCAAGCAATACCAGGAAGACACCAATCTCCGCTGCAGCGTCCTGCTGGACACTTCGGAGAGCATGGGGTACGGGCGCGGCTCGCTCAATAAGATGGAGTATGCATCGACCATCGCCGCCTGTCTCTCCTACTTGGTGATTCGCCAGCAGGATGCGGCAGGCTTGGTGCTGTTCGATGACCAGATTCGAAGGCGCCTGCCTTGGCGGTCCCAACGCAAGCACCTGCAGGCGATTCTCGACTCCTTGCAGGATGTCCAGCCCGCCGGCCAAACCAGCTTGGAAAAAATGGTGAAGGAAGTTCGAGACGGATTCACCAAGCGTGGGCTGATGGTTCTCATCAGCGATTTTCTAGGAGTCCCAGCCGAATCGCTCAAGACGCTGAAAGGACTGGTCCAGGCGGGCCACGACCTTCTGATTTTCCATGTCCTGGATGACGACGAACTCGATTTTCCCTTTGAAGACCCCACCCGCTTCGAAGGCTTGGAGATCCCCGACGCCTTGGCGTGCAATCCGAAGGCACTGCGCGATGGATATCTCGAATCGCTGCAGCGATTTCTCGATGCGATCCGCAAGCAGGCGGGGAATCTACGAGCCGATTACAGGCTGGTGCGGACCAGCGAGCCGATCGATGCGGTTCTGACGGCTTTCCTTGCGGCCCGACTGGCCCACTTGAAGAAAGGCTGAGCAAGGGGAGAGATCATGCAGTTTGTCTTTCCATCGCTGGCCTGGGGATTTCTGTTGATGCTGGTCCCCCTGGCGATCCACCTGATCCAATGGACGCGCCACCGCCAAGTCCCCTGGGCGGCGATGGAATTCCTTTTGGAAAGCTACCGGAAGCATCAGCGGTGGGTCTGGATGAAGCAACTCCTGCTGCTTCTCAGTCGCATCGCGATCATGGCGACACTAGCAGCCATGTGCGCCCAGTGGATCAGCAACGCCCGATGGGCCAATCTCTTTGGCCAGTCGGTGACCCATCACCTGCTGCTAGTCGACGACTCCTTTTCCATGGCCGATACCCAGCAGGGCGCCTCCGCCTACCAGAAAGCGTGGGACGCCGTCGGAGTCCTGCTGAAGAATGCGGCAGCTGCTGGAGGCACCCATCACGCCACAGTCCTGAGGTACAGCCAAGCCCAATCGACCGGCGCAGCTCCACCGACCGGCGCAGCTCCATCGACCGGCGCAGCTCCATCGACCGGCGCAGCTCCATCGACCGGCGCAGCTCCATCGACCGGCGCAGCTCCACCGACCGGCGCAGCTCCATCGACCGGCGCAGCTCCATCGATCGATGCGCGAGCCGATGTTCTGGCTGCCAGCGTCGCGTCCGATCCCACTCCGCTTCTGGAAGCGATTCGTTCGACGCGTCCCACCGCCCTGGAACTCAGTCCCGTCGCTGGCCTGCAACTGCTCCAGCAGGTGCCTCGCATCGCGATCGATGAGCAGCGGATTGTCTATGTGGTCAGCGATTTCCGCCGCAAGGATTGGGGCTCCCCAGAAGCCATCCAGCCGGCCATCGCATCGCTCGCCGCCGAAGGGACTCGCATCGAACTGATCGATTGCGTCGACGAGGAACATCCAAACCTCTCGATCGAATCGGTCGTTGCCGATTCCGATATCCTCGCAGCGGGAATCCCGGCGAAAGTGAGAGTGCAAGTCCGCAATTCCGGCCCGTCGGTCGCCCGCGATATTCAGGTGCGGCTTCAGGCGATCGATTCCGCAGAAGCCGGATCCGCTCCTCGCTTGGCCGAACCCTACTCCGGTAAGGTGCAAGATGTTCCCCCGGAACTGATCGATCGGTTGGGGCCGGGGGAGTCGACGGCTTTGAGCTTTCAGGTGGTCTTCCCCTCCAGCGGCTACCATGGGCTCCATGCGATGCTGGCGACCGATGCCATCGAAACAGATAACCACGGCTATGCAGTCCTTGCGATGGACCAAGGGAAGCAGGTGCTGGTGATCGACGGCGACCCAAAACAGCAGAACGGATTTTTTCTCGAAGCGGCACTGGAGCCGGGGGGGCCGGCGAGGACAGGTCTGCGTACCGTGCGAAAGGAACCAGCGTGGTTGCGCGATGCGGCATCTGAGGACCTTGATCCCTACTCAGCGATTTTTCTTTTGGGTTGCCCCAGGCTGGATGTGGCGGCGGTGGCCAACGTCGAATCGTATTTGAATCGTGGTGGGGGAGTGGCGGTGGTTCTGGGAAGTGAAGAAGCGACGCTGCTCGACTACCAAGCGGCCGATCGCAACTGGTATCGCGATGGCGAAGGCTTTCTACCGGTGCGACCGCTGGACGCCTCGCCTCTGGATGGGGAACGGGCTCCCGGAGGTGCGGACATGAGCATCGAAGCCCATTCGATTTTTCAGTCCCTACTGGCTCTCAACTCCAATCCCCTCGGGATGGTGCGTGTCAGTCAGCGGGTGGCGATCGATACCCAAAAACCGCTGCCCGCTCAGGCTCGCATCATCGCCACCTCTCGCGACAAACAGCCCTTGCTAATCGACTCTCCGTTTGGTGCCGGACGGGTGCTGACCTACCTGGGAGGTTGGACCGACGCGTGGTCGAATTGGCCTCGCGATCCCACCTTCGTCATCACTTCCTTGAAAATGGCAGCCTACTTAGGATCGTTCCGCCAATCCGAATCCAGCCAGTCGATACTGGAGCCTTTGGCGTGGCGTGGCAACAGCCTGCAGTTCGCTCCCAACTACCAAGTGGTTTTTCCCGCCATCGGCGATGGGGGGCGTGTCGCCGTCGAAGGGGAAGCAAAGTCCAGCGGGGAAGGCCAGCTATCGATCGATATTCAGCCGGGCGACCCTTCTCTCAGCCCGTCCGTTGCCCTGGCCAGCACCCATCCTGGCATCGTCGAACTTTGGCTGCAGCCGTTAGAAGGAGAACCGCAAATGCGAAGCTTCGCAAAGCAGGTCAGCTCCAGCGAAGGCAGCACCCTGAAGGTCACCCCCGAAGAACTGCAAGAGGGACTTCGGCCAGTGGCCATTCAATACCGCAAAGCCGATGCCGTTCAGGCCAGCAGCGCCCTAGAAGCCTCGGCATCGCGACGAAGTTCCTGGTGGATCTTGCTGCTGGCACTGCTGGCGCTCGAGCAGTTCTTTGGCTGGTGGTCCAGCTACCACATCCCTAAACGCAGCGTGAAGGGAGCCACCTGATGACCCCACTCCCGCTGGGCCAGATCCAATCCCGCACCACACTTCAGTGGATGCGACTGGAGTCGTTCGATCAATGGTGGCACTGGATCGCCCTGGCGTTGGCAATCGCAGCGGCTCTTTCGTACCTGGTGTTCTGGTGGCGGCGAGACACCGCCGAACTTCCAAGACCACTTCGGTGGACGCTGCTGGTCCTACGATCAGCAGCATGGCTTGGTGTGCTCCTCTTTTTCCTCGACCTGCAGAAACGAAGCGAAGAGGAAATTCAGAAACCTTCTCGGGTTGCTGTGCTGGTCGACACGTCGCTCAGTATGAGCCTTCCGGCTGACTGGTCGACCGGTGGGGAGGGCGCATCGCGCGCCAACGAGGTAACCAAACTCCTGCAAGGCAGCGACTGGCTTCCATCGCTCAACCAGCAACACGAAGTCGCCATCTACCGGTTCGATGAATCCCCGAAACCTCTACCAGTCGCTCTTCTTCCCCGCGACAACGCGAACCGCAGCAAACAGCCTGCAGGCGGTTTGGAAAACGCTCCTGCTGTTTGGCAAGCTGCTTCCTGGGCCGCATGGATCGGTTCGCTTCTAATCACAGTCGGACTCCTCGTAATCGCGCTCACACTTCTGGCACGCGGTCGTTCGAGGGAATCCAGCCCCAGGCAAGCCGGCTGGCTACTGGCGGCGACACTGACTGCGATCAGCGGCCTGATCATCGCAGGCACCGGAATCCTGAGAGGCTCCCAATTCCCTCTCCGATCTTTGTGGCACTGGACGATGCCTGCCACGGAGGATTTGGCACAACCCAAGTCCTCCAAAGACCCATCCCAGTCGCAGGACTTGGCATCCATCGACTGGACTAGCGCGCTGGCCCCAGTCGGCACCCAATCCCGACTAGGAGATGCCATGCAGGCGATCCTCGATCAAGAACGTGGCAACCCTTTGGCAGCGATGATCCTGCTGACCGACGGCCAATCGAACGCAGGCATCAATCCCGAAGCCGCCGTGGCGGATGCTGCGTTGGCTGGCGTGCCGCTGCGCATCGTCGGCTTGGGCTCCAGCGATCTGCCCAACAACGTCCGACTGGTCGACGTCGATGCCCCCAAACGAGTCTTTCCGGGAGATCCTTTCCGATTGAGCGCGTTGCTTCAGTCGACAGGTTTTGCCGGCAAGACGGTCCAGGTTCAACTGCGCCGCTCCCGCAGTTCCGATTCCCCCGCCGACTCCGATTTCAGCATTGTCGACGAACTGCCGGTCGAACTGGCGGCTGCCGACTCTCTCACCCCAGTGCAGTTTGAAATCGAACCGCCAGAATTGGGAGAGTGGATCTACGAAGTCAAGTGCTTGCCACCGCCAGGAGACTCCAACCTCCAAGATGACCGACTCGATACCTCCGTCCGCGTGGTGGAACCTAAGAGCAAAGTGCTGACCATCGCCGGTGGTCCAACGAGAGAGTACCAGTTCGTCCGCAATCTGCTGTTCCGCGACAAGACCATCCAGTCCCATGTCTATCTGCAAACTGGATCTCCCGGCATGTCCCAGGAGGCCCAAGAACTGCTGGAAACCTTCCCAAACTCCCTCCAGCAACTCTCCGAATACGACTGCATCCTGGCGTTCGATACCGACTGGATGGCCCTTAGCACCGAACAACTGGAGGCTCTGGAGCAATGGGTCGCTGAGCAGGCTGGGGGCCTAGTGATGATCGCAGGTCCGGTCGCCACGCCTCGCTGGGCCGGCACGGAAGGCAATGGCGATCGCCGCGCTACCATCCTGCGAGGTTTGTGTCCGGTCGACCTGAACGCGCGAGGTCTTCGACTGCTATCGTTGGGACGGTTCGAAGCCGATACCGCATGGCCCCTGAAGATCACCGAAGATGGTGCTCGCACCGATTTCCTCCAGGTCCATGAAGATCCCCAGAAAGCTCAGAACGCCTGGAACCAGTTCCGTGGTGTCTACAGCTACTTCGCCAGCTTTGATCCCAAACCAGGAGCTCAGACGCTGGCCCTGTTCACCGACCCCGCCGCCGCTCAAGATGGCAAGCTCCCAGTTTTTCTAGCCAGCCAGTTTTTTGGCGCGGGTCGAGTGGTCTTTCAGGGGAGCGGAGAAATCTGGCGACTTCGCGAACAGGGCGAAGGGCTGTTTGATACCTATTACACCAAGCTGGTCAGGTGGGTGTCGCAAGGACGGCTTCTGAGGGATAGCAACCGTGGCATCCTGCTGCTGGATAAAGAGGAAGCGATGGTCGGGGAGACGGTGAGCGTGCGAGCGATCCTCAAGGATGCCCAACTGCAACCCTGGATCCAGCCTTCAGTCGAAGCGAGGCTGGCCGACCCCAACCAACGCACGCAGACCATTCGTTTATCCCCGATGCCCGACAGCACCCAGCCGGGTGTTTACCTAGGACAGTTTGTCATCCGACAGCCAGGCAATCATACCCTGCAGCTCTCCTTCGGCTCCATTTCCGAGCCCGTGGTGCTCAGCCAACAGGTTGCTGGCCGAGTCCCGGCGACGGAGGTGCAAAGCCCACAGCGAAACGATCCCCTTCTCGAACTCCTTGCGGATCGAAGCTCGGGCATCTTCTTCCGTGGTACCCAGCCAGCGATCGAATCGGCCGCATCAGGTCAAGCGAGCCTGATCGATGGGCTGAAATCACAAGACCAAACGCAGTTTCTTCCGGGGGCTCCTGACCCCAGTTTCCAAGAACGCTGGATGCTGCTCCTGATGGCCATGATCGCCGGCTGCCTGGGCCTGGAATGGTTGCTGCGAAGACTCCACCGACTTGCCTGAGCCGAAGGTTACCGGGAAGACAGAGACACACCGAATGCATCGATCGGAAAATGGCTAGATGAACGAAAAAGACCTTGCTCTCGAAGAAAAGACACCTGGCGAGCTGCTGGCGCCACTGGTGTTGCTACGCCGCAAGATCGCAAACTACATCACCTGGCAAACCCTAGCCGCAATCGGACTCTGGTCGATCTCGCTCTTCTGGCTGCTCGGTTGGCTCGACTACCTTCCCACGCGCTGGGGTGCCAATGAGTCGCCTCGCTGGGCTAGGCTGCTGATGCTGATCCTGTTCCTGGGAGGCATCGCCTACTTGGCATGGAGACTCGGCTGGAATCGTTGGCGAGTCGCTTGGTCGTTGCCCTCGCTGGCGCTGGCGATCGAAAGGCGATTCCCATCGCTGGGCAGCCTTCTAAGTACGGCAATCCAGATCGCTGGGGGCAAACCCGATCAGGAGCCTGCGATCTCCGATGCAGCCAAGGTGCGCGAGGATCTACCGGCTGTCGATCCCGCAATTCGTGAAGCGATGCGCCGCACCACCGTGGCTCGAGCCATGGAAGAAGCAAAGAACATCCAAGCTTCGGATGTACTTCGCTGGGAACCACTCCGCTGGCAGATTACCGCCCTTTCACTGATGACTGTCGCCAGCCTCTTCGCCGCCGCGTGGCGTCCCGCCTGGACGGGCCAGTGGATCCAGCGATTCATCGGTCTTGCCAATGTCCCTTGGCCCCGGCAGGTGCAGATGGCGATGGATGGAATCGAGCTGGAAGTTCCAAGATTTTCCAGCGAAACACAGCGCACCCGCTACTTAGTCCCTTTTCAGGGCAATTCCGTCGCGATCCCCAAAGGGCAGGGCGGGGTCCTCCGTCTATCGGTGCTTCCCGAATCGAAGAAAGCCCCCGAACAGTGCATGCTCCGCTATCGACTAGCCGATGGCAGTCGCGGCCGCACCATGCTCAAACGGATGCCTCCCCAAACCGGTCAAAGCCAAACATTCACACTCGAAGGCCCCCCGGTGAATGCCATCGACGCGTCGATCGATCTCAGCGCGTTCGCCGGGGACGGACGACTGTTGGGCTATCGCGTCGAGGTGCTCGATAGCCTCCTGGTGCAGCAGTTGCTTTTGGAAGTCACCTACCCTTCCTATCTCCAGAAATCAGGGACCAGCTTCCTCGCCGAAAACCTACGCTACCAGCCAGGCATGCGATTGCCTCAAGGAACCAAAGTCGATCTGGTGGGCACCGCCAATCGCGATCTCGATCGTGTGGAGTTTCTGATCACGGGACGATCTCCCGATCCCGCAGTCGCACAGCCCACTCAAGGAGTCGAAGAACCGATGGTGAAGATCGAGCAGGTGGTGGGGGAAGGAAAAACCTTCCGTATCCCGCTCGGTTCCATCGACCAGACGACGCGAGTCGACCTCAGGCTCTGGAGTCGCGAAGGGGTTTGCAGCGACCGAGTCCAGCAGTACGTCGTGGCAGCGATCGGCGACGCGGTACCACAGGCAGAACTCCAGCTGGATGGAATCGGAACGGCGATCACGGAGAATGCCATCCTGCCAATGAAGCTCAAGGCAGTCGATGACTACGGGATCCGCGATCAATGGATGGAAGTGGTGCAGAATGAAGATCCACTCTGGAAAGTCCCCGTCCCTCTCCCTCCCAACGGCCAACTCGATCAATCGCTCGATCTCCGTCAAACCGCTCAAGAAGGCTCCTTCCAAGCCAAGGTTGGCTCTTCAATCACCATGACACTCGCCGCAGAGGATCACTTCGACCTCGTTCCCCAGCAGAGCCACATCGGACGCGCTACACCAGTGCAACTGGCGGTGGTGACGCCCGAAGCCCTCCTGGTCATCTTGGAACGACGGGAGCTGGCGATGCGGTCGCGCCTAGAACTGATGCAAGGGGAATTGGAGCAGATGCAGGGGGTGCTGATCCGCATGCAGAACGCCACCGCTTCTCAGCCTGCAGCTCCCCAGCCTCCGACTCCCCAGCCGACAGACCAACCCGAAGACCAGTCCGACCCATCCGCCATGCAGTCCCTGAGACTGCAACAGGCAACCGCTCAGGCGGAAAAATCCTATGCGGAGCTGAGTGGCGTGGGGAAGGAAATCCAGGCCATCGCAAAGGAACTCCGCAACAACCGAATCGACAGCATCGACCGCCAGCAGCGTTTGGAAGAGAAAATCGGAAAGCCGATCGACGACCTGCTTGCCGGCCCCTTCCAGCGATTGAACACCCAGCTACAGCAACTGCGCAAAGGTGGAAGCGATGCCTGGATGGCGGCGGGAGCTGCGGATCAGGCGATGGCAGCTACCGATCAGATCCTTGCCGGACTAGCCGAAATCCTGAAGAACCTCGTCGACATCCAGGACTTCAATGAACTATTGGAAATGGTTCGAGGCATGGTGGACGAGCAGAAAGAGCTGCTGGATGCGACGAAGAAGGAACAGAAAAAACGGGTGATTGACCTGTTCAAATAAGACAGCACGTTTTGCCAGAGGGTTCTTCGGGGCATTTCGTGAGTCATTGTTTTGATTTCTCGCTCTACGTCCGCTGCAGCGGACGGACTCGCTCTTGCACTCGATGACCAGTGTCCCAACTTGTCTTTTCGAGGACGAGCACCATTTCAGTGAGGACGAGCACGAGTACGATTATTACCAGTCGCTTAGGCTTCGAAGACGCAATCATTCCTCATGAGCCTACTAGGGAAAGCAAACGTCTACCGTTGGTTTTTCTTCCCCGCAGTCGATCAAGGGCTCTCGGGTAGGGAGGAAGCTTCCTGGCGACTCGATTCACTGCATCAGGCTACGTTCGCACGTGAAAGGGTCGCCGGAGCTTGATTCCGTATCGTCAGGAATCTTCCCACTAGCAGCGGAGGGGCACCAGCCCTCCGTTCCCAAGTCGTTCAGGATTCGCGACGCAGTTGCGGGAGCGGAACATAGTATTTGCAGTACCGTTTGCCATCGGTGTACTGCGTGCCTCGCCCATCCTCGACCAGCACAGTGGCTCGCCGCGTAATCCGGTGGACGATCCCGTAAAGCCGCTTCCCTTCGATGGCGAATGAAACGCGGGACCCAATCTGGATCTGGTAATGCTGAATCGCTCGTTCGTGCTGCGTCGTCAGCTCATGCCGATGCTCGGTGTGACCGAAGATTGACGAGGTGATCGACTGGAATCGTTTGGCCGCGCAGTTGCTGTCGATCCAGACCAGCATCTCCAGCAGATGGATCAGTTCGTGCTCCACCACGCGCTGCATCGCTTCCAGACGTGTCCAGCACAACTTTCCACAGACTTTAACCTGCTCCCCCTCCTTTTGAAACGATTGATAGAGAAGGGCGGCCGACAGGGTGATTTCATACCGACTGCCACCGAACTGACCATCCTTGGAGGGAAGCATCCATCGAGTGGTCTTGCCCCCGGCGCTAGTCATCCGGCGACTCCACCGAAACTCGATTCCCCCGCGCCTTGCCAGCTCCAGGCAACCGCCATCAAAAAAGGCCGCGTCGTAAAGCTCCACCATCCTGCGAAGGTCCGACGACTGCACCGCCTGGAAGTTCGGCTGCTTCATCGCCGTCGACATGCGCAAGACCTCCTCTCCGATCGCATGGCGGTTGGCCTCCCAAACCGATGTTCCCTTGGCCATCGCAAGCCGGGTCAGGTCCAGCAGCCTCTGAGGCGTCATCGGCGTCGAAGAAGGTGGAAACATAGCGCCCAACCCTGGCCAAACAACCCAACCACTTTCCAAAGTGGTCTCACTCTTAGTCCCTACCGAATCAATTCTAACGCCTTGCGAGCATCCTTTGTCCCCATCCCCAAAAGCGGACAAACAGCGGTTATTGCAACGAAATGGCGACAAAGCAAGAAATCACTCTCGACATTGCAAAACCAGTTAGGAATCACAAACCTCCTAAATTACCCAGCACGAATTGGGAGGCTGAATCTTATGAAAAAGAGGAATAATCGCTTCAAGCGGCACAACCCACCCCACCGATCCTCCCCTCATCTCGGTGGACCGCTACCGTGCATTCGGCTTTTCCCATGGAGCGGACTCATTCGGTCACATACTCTCCTCGAGGCCATCATGAAGAGCACCTCCTCGCCAAGCGATCTTTGGAAAAAGATGTTGATAGGAAGCTGTTTGGCAGCACTTCTGCACGGGCCTGCCACGGCGCAATCGCCGTTGCTTGAAAAAGTCTTCAAGCCGCTCAAACGCAACGGGCACCCACCCGCAACGCGTTCCGATCCGGCAGTGGAAGAGTTGGCAAAGAACCTTGACTGGCTGGAACATCAGCTGGAGCAGTGGGGGAGTGTTGTCCCCAAAACACCGGATATTTGGGGAGATGCGAGGCTGACCAAGTACCGCCGCGAGGTGGAAGAGCAACTTCAAAAGCAGGTGTCAACTTTTGCATTTGGAAGGATCAGCGGAGTCCAGGAAACCCGCGATATCGCTTCATTGGAAAGCGACCTAAAGATCGGTGCAAATGAAACCACCCCGACGGGAGTGTTCGCCCCGATCCCCTTGGATCTCCCAACCGAGATGCAGGTCACTAACAAGGATGTCCAGGTTGAACAGATAACCCAACTCGATCAATTGAAGCGATACCTGGATCACTTGAACGAGCTTCGGAGGATCAACGAAGGGGATGACATCTCCGACACACCAGGATACTCCCTGAATTTAGTGCGGATACCAATCTCCATACTGCCAGGCCAACGAACAAGAGAGGGCTTCGGGGCAGAAGTGACGCTGAACGTCCAACCGGTATACGACGAACTGCTTTTGGCCAATACGTTTCGGGATCTTGTCATCAACGATGTCATCGATCAAATCGCTGTACCTGTTACCCAATTCATCAACCAAGACACCAAAAAAGCCCGGCAGGTAGTAAAACTCTTCGATTTAAGCATCAACACCGAGAAGTACTTGGAACAAATTCAGGACTTCGTATCGAGACGACCGCGTCTTTATGATGCAGACCAAGTTCAAGCCATCCAAAAGAGCCTCGGTACCTCGACAGGGTTCCACTTTTACAGGATTGACAATGGTGAGATCCGAGTTCCTCATGACTATTCCGAACTGAAGCAATTCTGTCATGAAATTGCACTGATCGAAGCAGTGCGGTCCAAACTCAGAGCGCAGGCTACCGAAAAGCAGGAGGTGTTAACCGCGGACAAGGAAACGATTCAGCGAGGACTGCAAGAACTTCGGGCAGCACCAGGTGCATCGGCTGAGAGTGCCCAGCAATTCAATTTTGGGCCCGACATCACATCCGCCCTTCAGAGGGTGGGAATCATGCCAACAATTTCCCTAGATCCCGTTCACCCCGAGAACAGGGACCACCCAACTAACGCTCTTCAAGATGCTCTAACGAAAACGTCGCAAGGTCTTCAGCAAGTGGAGGAAGACCTAAAAGCCTATGCAGACAAGGCGGAAGTCTCCGAGAAAGTGCTAACGTTTGCAGATGAGAATGGATTGATCGACTTCGCCCTCGATCTCAATCGCCTAGCCCTTACCGACCTGACGGTAACCCCCTCCAATTCCAGACGATCGACGCTGCCTTATCCACCAAGACATCTGATTCGGAACATCGGATTTGAAGAAATGGCTGCCATCCTCACCGACATTTTCACCGCCTTCGAACAAGACGTCATCAATCGAAAAATCGTCCATTTGACCGACGTCCAATCGTATCTGCGTGATGAACTGACAGCAGCCTACGAATTGCTGGCGCAAACTGACTTGGCCGAGATCTGGCTGGAAGCCGAAGCTTCGCAATCGCGACTGGCACGAGCGGTGAGGCTTCGCGACCACGGCGCAATCGAAACCGAGCGAAACCTGTTTATCTCTCATCTTTCTTCTGATTCGGGCAACGATGCACTGGTAACGAATGAGGGAGCCGTCGTCGAGTTCAAGGATCGCTTTCAGGTCGAAGATCGATCAACCCGTGCCCTCGCATGGGCGATCTTCATCGAATCGATGTTACTGAATGAGCGATTGAAGGAATCGATACGAAACACCCTTGGAGACGATCAGTGCGCCGAATCGATGACATTCTACGGGCCAAGCCCCAGTCCCGAAGCATGCGCCCAGTTCAGTCGATACGTTTCGGCGCGATGGCCTCTTCGGGTCTTCACGGTCGATCCCGTTGTCAGCGAACAGAACATCGACTCGACATCTCAGGTATTTCGCCAATCGCAGTTGCTGGTTGCGGCATCATTCGCTTCAGGGAAAGTCAATGCCAACTCGGCAACTCGAATGCTGCGAAAAATTCAACGCGACATGGCGACCATCGACCTCAATCGAACGGTTGTCGGATTTGCCCACGGCGACCAGACCTTCGGTTGGCGTTTTTACCCTCGTTTTCAAGTCGCCCCGGTGGAAGGAAATGCAAAAGTTCTTTTCCGGGACCTGATCGGTGGCGGCCCTACGGATGAGCAGCTTTTGAGAAGCCGGAAAATCGAGCCTGGGATGAGGGAATGCTTGGCGATCATCGTGATGCCTTCATTCGTTGGCCGCGCGACCATCGACAGCCGAAGCAGTTGGTTCCGCCTCGACAGTCCGAAGCATTCGGCACTCTCCCACCAGGAAACAGTACAGTACAGCCGTTCGATCGAGACGATGAAGTATCACGCCCAGGCATGTGTTCGATGCCCTGATCTGTATCGCGATGGCGAAGTCAGCCGGTTGCTGTCACGTGTGGAACAACTGAGTCAACAACTGCCGGCCCAGACCCTTTCTTTTGCGGTTCCCACCGAGAACAACCTCGGCGGATTTGAGATTCTATCCGCCGGCACTGGAGAACTGGCCCCCGAGCTGCTGGGATGGTACGGCGCTCCAGGATACAGCACCGAAAATGGAGCGCACTTCTTCTTGGCTGGCGATAACTTCAGTGTCCATGAGACGTCACTGATTGCAGGGAATCAGGTGATTCCTTCCTCTGCTATTCGCATGCTCAGCCGCCAAATCCTGGAAGTGAGGCTGCCCGAGAATCTGCCGTTCGTGACAGACAATCGGATGAATGAAAGCGACGAAGATACTTACGCTGGCTACATCGATCTCCACTTGGCCACTCCGTATGGCGTCAGCGGCCATCTGCTGATTCCGGTCCTCCAGTCG
>Ga0315901_10000136_pt1 | contig 106512 bp, 106 predicted proteins | sample LakEriMetagenome_10_FD_203761 | JGI IMG/M metagenome (GOLD analysis project Ga0315901, IMG submission 203761) | Freshwater fungal communities from buoy surface, Lake Erie, Ohio, United States - Buoy 2 MA116 | ecosystem: Environmental > Aquatic > Freshwater > Lake | place: USA: Lake Erie, Ohio... | reverse complement strand
TATTTTAAAACTGTCTCTTGAAGCTAATTATGATGATTATCTTGAAAAAAAATGATAATTAGACAGAAGTTCTCTATGTGAACAAGAGAACTTTATCTTCTTTTGTTTTCAAAATGAGAATTGCTGAGTAAACATTCGCCGGTTAAACCACTTGCGGGAACTTTCCTGCGCCTCTACATGAATCAGAAAAAAGATTCTTTTTCTCGAAACTTAACCTGTGCGACTAAATCGCTTTCATACCTTTCTCCTTCCGTGACATCGGTAAATACTTCTTTGTCTAAAAAAGTAATCGAGTCCCTATCTAAATAATCTATCAATTGAGGAAAAAATAACTCGATAAATTCGACAAAAAAGGTGGAGATTAACTCCTTAAATAAGCGATCATGGTCAGTATTATTAGTCATGTAATGTCATCTTAACTAATCTGAGTGATGAATGACTACTCTTCTCTATTATATTCTGAAAAGTTGGTTTTGGCAACGGATTGTTATGACTTTACCCCTTTAACCTAGGAGCATAGGGGGATGCTTTCAGAAAAGGGGTTTCTTGAAGAAACCAGTCTTCTCGATATTGTTACGTTTGGCTAAAAGTTTAAAGATCAATTGGTGGATTTAAAGAGTGGTTTTCCTTCTGGTAATCGCCTAATTTTTCCTGACTCATCCCGTTCTACTTCTGCAAAAACATAATTGCCATTACTATCTTGCTTCAAGCATAATTTCCCATCTACTTGTTCATAAACAGGTGGACAAAATTGAGGGATTCCTCCAAATTCTACTACCTCACCCCCTAGTTCTTGTAAGATAGGACATAAGATGAGATTTTCTTCCTCATCAAAGATGAAATTATGAGTATTCGGATCTCGTAAAGGGAGAGGATAAATCGGTAAACCCGTCGAACTCGTCAAAGCCTTTCCTGCTGCATCCCTAACTGGCTCTAAAAAAATTGGCTTTCCTTGAGAATTCTTAACAATTTCTTGAGTTTTTATATCCCTTAAAACAATTGTTCCAGTCGGTATAACTTCCTTTTCTCTTAGCCTTAAATGAGCCTGGTGTAAATTCGGTAAATTCGTCTCCGATATGTTAAAATGTTTTGTATATTGAATCGCTGCTTTAACAAAGCCCAAGCGTTCTAATAATACCTGAATCCCTTGCTGATCTATACTGATTAATAGGTCAATATCGCTAACCTTTAGTTCTTCCGCTTTAGCGATTGCCGCTTTAATCAACAAATTAATCGTGTCTGGTTTGCGGTGCTTTTCTTTAACATACATCCCCAAAACTGCACCCACACGACGGGGAATGAAAGGATTTTCCCACATTTCCAAAGCAGAAATCTGGGGAGGTGGGGTCTCATCATAAACATAAGTAAAGAGAAACCCGACGATTTGCTGCTCATATTCCAAGACAAAACCGAAAGATAGAGGTTTTTTAAGCTGATATCTCACATATCCTTCATAGTCAAAATCAGGTTTCAGATTGATCGAGGGATCAACTTCCGATCGCCTTTGAGCAAAATCTCGCCAAAGAGGAGCGATCGCTATTGCATCTTCAGGTCTAGCTAGTCGTTGATGATACATAGTTTCGCCAAGATTATGCTTGTTTTCCATACTATATTCTGACAAGTCTGCTTTGGCAACAGATAAATAGTCACTGATAAATGATAACTGGTAACTGATATTACAAAATTACCACCAGTTTGTAAAGCCCCAATTTCCTCGCCAATTTTCTTGCCACGTTCTATTCCCCGTAACTCCATTAACTGGTTTCTGAACAGAGTTTGTCAGCAAAACGTTTTTTTGTCTTAGCTGAAGCGGTAATCCGTTTGAGTTCTTTTTCTAGGGATTTGGGAATTTTTGTCCAATCAATTAATTGGTAAAATTCAGGAAAAAAGAAGCATAAAAACGCTTAAAAATACTTGCTTAATGCCTCTTTTCATGGTTCATCATAATTGGCGGTTGTTGGGTTCATTTTGATGGAGGAGATAGCTTTATTCTTCAATAAGTATCATCTTCTTATCTTATCGAGTGCGATTGCCTTTCTTATCGTTGGCATTAAAGTAGAGTAATGCAGCATTGCCTTATATCTCAGTCCAGATTCTTGAAAAATGGCTTAAATTCATCTTCCACAGCTTAGGGAAACTGATTACTGGTCACTGATAACTGAATATCCCCCAATAACTAAAGGAAAGATAAAGTTATCGATCGCCCTCCGGAGCCAGTGTCAGAATAAAAGCAGGGAGATGACCAAGGAAAACCCATAACTCTCCATCTCTTTCCCGTCATCGCCCCTAAAATTTATTTGGTTCAGATTTATGCAAACTGCCAATCCTCGTCAAACGGAGAAAAAAGAGCATCCCAGTGGCGATAAACGCTTCAAAGTCCTCGACATCACCATGAAGCGGGCAGGATATAATCAATCAGCCCTGATTGAAGTCCTGCACAAAGCTCAAGAAGCCTTTGGATTCCTAGAAGAAGATGTTCTCCTCTACGTTGCCCGGGCGCTAAAACTGCCCCTCAGTCGCGTCTATGGGGTAGCAACCTTCTACCATCTCTTTTCCCTGAAACCGGCGGGAAAACACACCTGTATCATCTGTATGGGGACTGCTTGTTATGTCAAAGGCAGCGGCAAAATCCTCGAAGACATCGAAAACGCCTTTGATGTCAAAGTGGGAGAAACCACCGCCGATGGAGAAATTTCCCTAGTGTCGGCCCGTTGTATCGGGGCCTGTGGGATTGCGCCGGCCGTGGTCTTCGATGGAGTCGTGGCCCCTAAACAAGATTCGGAAACTGTCTTGGCGAAACTACAGAGTTTCTCCCAGTAATTTTTCACTCTAGTGGATTGAGAAGAATATGGACTTACAAGAATTATTGGCAGTGGCCGAGAAGGAAAAAGCTAGACAAAAAAGCATCCGGGTGCATTGTTGCACTTCCACCGGTTGCCAAGCTGCTAACTCCCTCCAAATCGAAAAAAACCTCGCCACTGCCGTCAAAGAAGCAGACCTAGAGGATACAGTCGAAGTGGTGGGGGTCGGTTGTATGGGTTTTTGTGGTCGCGGTCCGTTGGTGGAAGTGGATCCCCAGGATCTCTTATACGAAGAAGTCACCCCGGAAAGTGCGGCCAGCATTATTGCAGCCTTAAACGGCGGCAAAACCGAGGTGCAATTAGGGGACTCAAAACATCCCTTTTTCTCCCATCAAGTCAAAATTGTCCGGGAAAATAGCGGTAAAATCGATCCCGATCGCATTGAGGAATATATCGCCGTCGGGGGTTATCAATCTCTCTACAAGGCCCTCTACGAGATGACTCCGGCCCAGGTGGTGGAGGAAATCACCCAAAGCGGTTTGCGCGGCCGGGGCGGTGCGGGTTATCCCACCGGTTTAAAATGGGCAACGGTGGCTAAACAACCGGGTAAACAAAAATACGTTATCTGTAATGCCGATGAGGGCGACCCCGGGGCGTTTATGGACCGTAGTGTTTTGGAAAGTGACCCCCATTTAGTCCTGGAAGGAATGGCGATCGCTGCCTATGCCGTGGGGGCCGACCATGGTTATATCTATGTTAGGGCCGAATATCCTCTGGCGATCGATCGTCTGCAAAAAGCGATTAATCAGGCCAAAAAATTCGGTTTAATGGGTTCCCAAGTCTTCGAGTCCACTTTCGATTTTAAGGTGGATATCCGCATCGGGGCGGGAGCTTTTGTCTGTGGAGAGGAAACCGCTCTCATCCATTCTATCGAAGGCGGCCGCGGCACTCCCCGCACCCGTCCCCCCTATCCGGCCCAATCGGGTCTCGATGGTTGTCCCACCCTGATTAATAACGTGGAGTCCTACGCTAATATCGCCGCTATTATCCGCGAGGGAGCCGCTTGGTACGCTAATATCGGTACTGCCAGCAGTAAAGGCACAAAAATCTTCGCTTTAACGGGAAAAATCCGCAATAATGGGCTGATTGAAGTGCCGATGGGCATTACTCTCCGGGAAATTGTCGAGGAGATGGGGGGTGGTATTCCCGATGGTCAGGTGAAAGCGGTACAAACCGGCGGCCCCTCCGGGGGTTGTATTCCCGCTAATTTACTCGATACTCCCGTAGATTACGAATCCTTAGCCAAACTCGGTTCGATGATGGGATCCGGGGGGATGGTGGTTATGGATGATACCACCAGCATGGTGGAAGTGGCGAAATTCTATATGGAATTCTGTCGCGAGGAGTCCTGTGGTAAATGTATCCCCTGTCGCACGGGAACAGTACAAATGTTTGAATTATTGGCCAAAATTATCGCTCGAAAGGCCGATATTCACGACCTCGAAAACCTAGAACATCTCTGTCAAATGGTTAAAGAAACCAGTCTTTGTGGTCTTGGCCAAAGCGCTCCCAATCCGATTTTAAGTACCCTAAAGTATTTTAAGGAGGAATATCTGGCTCTGTTACAGGAAATCAAGCACCCCGTCTCTGTTTGAGAATAACTCGATCGAGGCCCAACAATGTTCGGCCTCAATCAATTTCTTTGGTTATGGGAAGTCTGGTGGGCTGCCGGGTTATCTTGAAGAGAGTTAGCAGTAGTCTCAGGAGACAATAGATTATGACTTGGCGCGGCTCAACCGATACAAAAGATCGCATTTTTGCAGCTTTAGTATATCTTTTACCCTTATATTCGGCTTTTGCCTTCGGTATCTTTATCTTTCAGCAAATTCCTTTTTTAGGAGCGGCCTTAGCAATAGCCTTATATCCCTTAGCTTTTCTCTATAGTTCTCTGGGAAGCTTTGGCAGTTTAATTATCTTCCTTGTCCTCTTTTTCGCCGTGGTACGCAATCCCCGCATCAGTCATTTTATCCGGTTTAACACCATGCAGGCGATTTTAATCGATATTTTGGTGTATTTATTGGGATTGGTCTTAGGTTTCGTCGCTAGGGGTTTAGGGGCGAATTTAGTGGTAGAAACTCTTTATAACGTCGTCTTTTTGGGAGCATTTGCCGCCTGTGTTTACAGCATTATACAGTCGGTTATCGGTAAATACGCCGATATTCCCACAATTTCCGAGGCGGCCTATTCCCAAGTGGGAGGTTAGGTTAGGCTGGCTGAATAAATCTAAAAACCTTGTTGGGTAAGACTTTTAGACTTTTTGGCAATCAAAAAGTACCAGATATGGGAGTGATCGGGGGGAAAATCCCTGGACTTTTTCCCTGAAAATTAGGTAATTGACCTCCTCAAAATCGGGAAAACCCTACACCCTACACCCCACACCCCACACCCTCTCCCCACAAAAAACTTTTTCAGCAGACCCTAATTAAGCTTGAGTTTGTCCCCTTTTTCGGCTACAGTCTCTCCAGAATCAATGCGTTCGCTGCCAGGCCACATCTATGAGTCCATTTAAACAGACGCTACGGGAACTCAACGCTCAGAAGGGGAAAATAGCCGCTTCTGTGGGCAGAAAAACGCCTAAACGAGTTAATCGTTGGTTTAAATGGCTTTCTCCCGGTCTTTTTGTCAAACGCTGGCTTTTAATTAGTTTAACCGGCGTTTTTCTCACCTCCTTCGGTTTGGCTATTTGGGTAAAATTAACCCCGGTTAATCGCTTTTTAGAGTTTGTTTCCCAAGCATTAGAAACGATCGCCCGTTTGGTCCCTAATTCTGTTTCCGGGCCGCTGGCGGTTTTGCTGGGTGTCTTTTTGTTATTCTGGGGTCAGAGTCGCACCGTCGAAACGATTACAGAAGCACTACAACCGGACGCATCGGAGGAATTAGTTGATCTCCTACGCACCCATCGTCGTCTCCATCGCGGCCCGAAAATCGTGGCCATCGGTGGCGGTACGGGTTTATCGACGCTTTTACGCGGTTTAAAACAGTATAGTTCCAATATCACCGCTATTGTCACCGTAGCTGATGATGGCGGTTCTTCAGGCCGATTACGTCGGGAAATGGGCATTTTACCCCCGGGGGATATTCGCAATTGTATCGCCGCTTTAGCCGATGAGGAAAAGTTATTAACGGAATTGTTTCAATATCGCTTTCATGCCGGGGATGGTTTATCGGGCCACAGTTTTGGTAATTTATTTATCAGCGCTATGACCGAGATTACCGGCGATCTGGAACAGGCGATCGATGCTAGTGCCAAAGTTTTGGCGATTCGCGGCAAAGTGCTACCTGCTACCCTTACCGATGTTAGTCTCTGGGCTAAGTTAGCCGATGGGCGCATTATTGAGGGAGAATCGAAGATAACCGAAGCTATGGGCCAAATTCGTCAGATTGGCTGCCATCCTGCCGATCCGGTCGCTTTACCGGCTGCTTTAGCGGCAATCAAGGAGGCAGATTATATTATCATCGGGCCGGGTAGTCTTTATACCAGTATTATCCCTAATTTGTTGGTTCCCGCAATTCGTCAGGCCCTAGCACAGGTGACAGTCCCCCGCGTCTATGTTTGTAATATTATGACCCAGCCGGGGGAAACGGATAATTATTCGGTGGCTGATCATATTCGGGCGATCGAAAAAGTCTGCGAGGAACGCATCTTTGATACGGTTTTGGCCCAAAGAACTGCACCATCGCCCCAATCTCTGCAATTATACGCCCAAGAGCATAGTCATCCTGTGTTTTTAGACCGCGAGGAGGTGGGAAAAATGGGTTATCGCATTGTTTTAGCGAATGTAATGGCAGAAGATGAAGTTACTGCCAAAGTTAGTCATGATCCCCAACGTTTAGCGCGAGTTTTATGGCGCTGGTATTCTAAAAAGTAAATAGCGAGATGACTAAATGTTTTTATCTAGCTTTGTCAAGTTATAAAATCATATTTTTGGCTTTAATTTGCCGACATTAGCCAAATTTGCTGATTAAAGCCCTAGGAAAAAATTAGCCGAAAAACCATTTCGCCTTATTCTGTGTTATACTCAGATTTTGAAGAGAGATAATCATGCACTACTCTACTAAATCTAATCAAGAGACAGGTGCGACAGTCTATTCCCCAAGCGATGGAAGTGAATTAATTCCTGCTGAGGTTAAACTAGATATAAACGGGCAAAACTATCAATCACTTAATATACCTCTCCCAGAGGGCTATACAGTAGATGATGAAGGAATCATCAATAACTATGGTAGCGAACCCAAGATTTATCTATCAAAATACCCATCTTTAGAACAGCAAAAATGGTATATTTTGCAAGGATTAGGGGCGGTTTTATTGGTTGCTTTGGTGTTATTAATCACCTTTTCCGTTAGCTAGATAAAAACCGTAGGATTGACATTTAAGTTGAGCGAGACAAGAAAACTTTAATTTACACCATAGAGTCTGCATCCCAAGTATCGGGAGCGTATATTGGAACCGACTCTATCTATCTGTCCAAATAGTAAATCTGACAGCTGAACTTTTTTACTTTGCTAAACTTGACAATTTTTTTCAGTTTTTTGTGGGTTGCTTCGTGATCAACAATAGAACAACCAATAGAGTTAACTTCTCAAAGGAAATTCAACAGGTATGAAATTTAATCCTTCTCTTAGTCAAGAACCTCGCTATCAGGCAATTCCTGTTATGCAGATAACTTCCAAAGAAACCCTTCTCCATTGGTTAGAACGGACAGGAAGATTAAAATTACGTCAATCTGATGCTCATCCCGATTCGCAAATTTTAGAAGAACTAGACGATATTATCGATCCAGATAATTATGCTATAGAAGAAGAAGAATAAATAGTCTTACTGGGAGTGAGGAGTGAAATTTCAATTATCTAATATTCAGGAGATTAAGAAAGTGGTATCAACGAAAAAAACGGCTTTAATTTACTGTGAAAATCAGTTTGGACGTGTGGACGGAAAAACGGCAGCTGGCTTGATCAGACAATCAGAAATATATACAATTGTTGGTGTGCTGGATAGTTCCTTAACAGGAAAAGATGCGGGAGAAGCATTAGGAGATAAAAAAAATCATATTCCCATTTTTGCCAATTTACAAACAGCCTTAGAAAAACTTAGAGATGTTCCCAATTGTTATATCTACGGCAAAGCACCCTTAGAAGCGTTTATTCCCCCCCTAGAAAGGCTGCTAATTTTAGAAGCAATGGCAGAAGGAATGGATATTATTAATGGTTTGCATCAATTCTTCTCCGAAGATTTAGAATTTAGGGAGCAAGCTAGTCAGTATGGTGTGCAAATTACAGACATTCGTAAACCACCACAATTAGCTGATCTTCATGTATTTACTGGGCAAATTTCCCAAGTAAATATACCCGTTATTGCCTTTTTAGGAACCGATTGTGCTTGCGGAAAAATGACCACTGCGGTGGCAGTTAATCAAACTCTCCAAGGCTTGGGTATTAAGTCTGTCTTAGTCGCTACTGGACAAACTAGCTTGATGCAGGGAGCAAGATATGGGGTTTCGATCGATGCTTTGGTTTCTCAATTTGTCATCGGTGAAATTGAAAATGCTGTGGTTCAAGCTTTTGAGAAAGAAAAACCCGATATTATTTTAGTGGAAGGACAAAGTTCTCTGAGTCATCCTGCTTTTATGAGTTCCGTGGGAATTTTGAAAGGAAGTAGGCCCGATGGGATTATTTTACAACATCCCCCAGCCCGAAAATTTCGCTGTGATTTTCCTCATTTAGCCATGCCAAAATTACAGGAAGAAATTTCACTAATTGAGGCAATTTCTCCCACTAAAGTTATCGCTATTGCGATTAATCACGAAAATCTCACCGCAGCAGCCACTGAGCGTATTATTGCCAAATATGAGCGAGATTTTCAGTTACCGACTACTGATGTTTTGTTACACGGATGTGAGAAATTAGTCCAAGCTTTATGCGATCGCTTTCCGAAATTAAACCGGAAAATCAAAGGGGAAATTTTAGCTGCAATTCCCGCAATTGGGAGCAAATAGGCTGATGAAAGACCTTTTACCCAGAATCGAGATTTCTCTCCCGAAAATACGCCATAATGCTCGTTTACTCTGCCAATTATACGGCAGCAAGGGACTTTCTGTCATGGGAGTTTCCAAAGCGATTTTGGGTGATCCCTCGATCGCCTTGGCGATGATTCAAGGTGGAGTCAACTTTATCGCTGACTCTCGAATCGAAAATATTCTCAAAATGAAACAAGCAGGAATAGTGACAACTTTTGTTCTGTTGCGTACTGCCTTGAGTCAAGCAGAATCAGTGGTTAACATTGCAGATATCAGCTTAAATACCGAATTAGCAACAATTCAGGAACTTTCCTATTATGCTCAAGAAAAGCAAAAAATACACCGCATTATTATCATGACGGAGTTAGGGGATTTACGCGAAGGTGTACTGCCGAAAGATCTCGTCAAGTTCATCAAAAAAACCCTCGCTTTTCCCTTTATCAAAATTGTTGGACTGGGTTGTAATTTGGCTTGTTATGGAGGTATTAAACCTGATAGCCATAATATGAGCAAATTATCTGTGTTAACAGATACAATTGAGCAGGAATTTTTAATAAAATTACCGATTATTTCAGGAGGCAATTCTGCTAACTATCAATGGTATCAAAAAAGTAGCGAAGTTGGTCGGATTAATAATCTGCGTTTAGGAGAATCAATTTTATTAGGTTGTGAAACAGTTAATCGACAAGTGATACCTGGCTTATATACCGATGCTTTTCGGTTAATTGCTGAAGTAATCGAATCTAAAGATAAACCATCTCTACCCTCTGGAGAAATTGGTCGAGATGCTTTTGGTAATGTTCCCAGCTTTATCGATCAAGGCATTCACCGTCGAGTTATTATTGCATTAGGAAGACAGGATGTTCTTATCTCTGGATTACAAACAAGTCAGGAGATAAAAATATTAGGTTCTAGTAGCGATCATCTAGTTCTTGATAGTCATAACAAGAGGTTAAAAGTAGGAAGCGAAGTCAGTTTTAATCTTGATTACGGAGGACTTTTAACAGCCATGACTTCTCCTTTTATTACTAAAAGTTATGCTCTCAATGCAGTAGCACAACTGTCTTGATCGATTAATAAATAGGGTTTGCTGAAAAAGTTTTTCCTGGGGGCAGGGTGTGGGGTGTGGGGTTTTACCAGTTTTGAGGTGGCCAATTACCTAATTTTCAGGGAAAAAGTGCCTAAATTTACCCCCGATCACTCCCAGATCCAGTACTTTTTGATTGACAAAAGGTCTAAAAGTCTTACCCAACAAGGTTTTTAGATTTATTCAGCAGACCCTATTTAGGGGTTGCTGGCTTATCCACCTTGACATCAGGGCCGTAGAGATTTGTACTCAATTACTATCCTATCGCTAAATTCCGGGCTCTTCTCGACTTTGTGTGATAAGTTTAAATTATATAGGATCGATCGATCTTTGTGTCCTTTGTGTCTTTGTGGTTCGTTCCACCCCCTCGCTAGGAGAAATGTATCTTAGAATACATTTTACCCACCAAACCTAGGAGAGCCAATTCCGGGAAGAAATCAAAATCCCCCTCAATCCTTAACAAATTCCTAATCATCTCGTTTGGCCCCATGATCAGCCGCCCCGAGGTATAATTCCCCTACTTTCGGGTTATTGAGTAAATCTTGACCCGATCCCTGAAAACGATCTTGACCACTTTCTAAAACATAACCTCGATCGGACATCATTAGGGCTTTTTTGGCATTCTGTTCCACTAAAATAATTGCAGTTCCCGTCTGATTAATCGCTTTTATCTGTTCAAAAACGCTGGTTACTAAGATAGGAGATAAAGCTGCCGAAGGTTCATCGAGAATTAATAAATCCGGTTGCAACATCAGCGCTCGTCCCATGGCTAACATCTGTCTTTCTCCTCCAGATAAAGTGCCAGCTTTCTGACGACGGCGCTCGAGCAAACGGGGAAACATGGCATAAATGCGCTCTTTTAAAGATTTTATATTTCCTTTGCTCGTAAAAGCTCCCATTTCCAGATTTTCCTCAATGCTCAGGGATGGAAAAACATTAGCGATTTGGGGAACATAACCCATTCCGAGGGTAACGATTTGATTGGATTTCCAACCGGCGATATTTTTTCCCTTAAAAGTGATAGTTCCAGCACTGGGTTTTAATAAACCAAAAATTGCCTTAGCAAGGGTAGATTTTCCCGCACCATTGGGACCGATAACCGTGACTAATTCCCCCGGTGCAATGCGAAAGTTAACCCCTTGCAATATGTATAAATCCTGCACATAACCAGCATAAACTTGTTCAACTTCTAAAAGGTAATCCATGGTAAGGTAAAAAGGAGATAGCAGACAGTAATATGAATTATGAATTATGAATTGGGAAGTGGGAAGCATTTTCAGTAAACAGTAAACTGAAAACTTACATCTAATAACTGATAACTGATAACTGATAAATTAGGGAGTTTTTTGTAAATCGGGACGTTCTTCTGGCAGAATTGCACCTTCGACGGGACATACTTGTAAACAGATACCACAGTCGATACAAGTGGCAAAATCAATCCAATACCAATCGGTTCCTTTAACATTTTTACCCGGTCCTGGATGGATACAAGCAACAGGACAAGCGGAAACGCAATCAGCAACCCCTTCACAAATTCCAGTGACGATCGAATGTGGCACAGTGTTTTCTCCTCTAATTCTTAACATTAGTTTACCACTTTTAGGCGCTGCCGTGTCGGGATTGTAATCGTTGTTAGGAAACTTCCCCTTAATTCCCTAAAATCTTGGGAGTTTTTTCTTGATCTTAGCAAGAAGTAATATAGGAGTTTTGCCGATGGTTTTTACTATTCCCTTACGGGAGGACAAATAGTTAATTTCTTCCTGTAATTTCTGATTATCTTTCTGAAGATTATTATGATTATTTTCTAATTTTCTTAGTGATATTTCCATCCCTTGCATAGTATGATAATCTTGCTGTTGTTTCAGATACATTGTCTGTTGCGTTTCCTGTAATTTTCTTAACTCTAACCAGACTTGATCCTGACTTGATTCGTTCCGTTCACTGAGCGCATACCAGAGAAAATTAATGATTTCTTTCGCTAGTTTTTGATTAATTTCAGCAATCTCGATAATATCAATTTTTTCGAGGGTAATTTTCGGATATAACCTTCTTAAATCTTGGGCAATATCAGAGGAAGAAGTGATGATTCTAGAAGCGGATAAAATTGCATAGTGTTTTTCTAAATTTACTGGTAAATTACCGGTTTCTTCTGGGAATTTAGAAGTAAGAAAAAGTAGAGAAGAAGTGGTTAAGGGACTGGTATAAAAAGTGGAAATAAATAAATTAGCCTGTAGGCGATCGCAAATAGTTTGGATTTTTCTGGCATCCTTTCCCGTAAAATTATAATCGTAGGATTCCGCAGGCCAATATTTAAATTCTTCCCATCGTGGTGCGGTGTTATTTCTATCTAAAATAACAATGTGTTGACTCAATTCTAATTGACTCCAATGCTCTAGAATTGAAGACCAAACCCTGGCTAATTTTCCTTGATCAATTTGAAAAATTACGCCATCAATAACAATAATTGGAGTTTTATTCTGGGAGATAGCTTGAATTGTTTGTAATTTTTCTCGCTCATCCTTATTTAAAATTTTCCCTAAATCTTCCATCTTAACTGGATTGGGTTTAATTTCTATATCCTTAATTTCTGGGTGAGGAATTTCATAGATTTTACATACTTGATAATGTTCCTCTAATGCTTGACCATTGCTGCCATGTTCTAAACCTTGCAGATTTAAATAATATAAACCTAAAATCTCAGGAATTAAAGCCATTTTTTCCCCTTGAATGCCGATTCTTAACCAAAATTCGTAATCACCAGCACAGCGAAAATTTTCCTGAAAATAACCATATTTATCGTGCAGCATTTTTCGCCACATTGGTTGAGAACCCACACAACAACCTTGACGCATCTGTTGATAGGAGTAATTTGGCCAATTCCAATGTTTTAAAGCTGGGGTGTTGGCAAAAGTATCATTTTTGATGGTGGTAATTAATTGATCGGCATAAACTAAACTAATCTCTCTATTATTATCTAGATAATTAGCCATAATTTCCAGAGCATTGAAACAGCGACGATCATCAGTATTCCCATTGGTGAGATAAAGACCCCTAGCTAGTTTAATAGCGCGATTCCAAGCGCAGTACAAGGTTTCTCGTTCTTGAGTTCTCTGGTAAATAATATTAGGATAATTTTCTTGAAACTCTTGGATAATCTCCCCTTCATTCTCTGGAGAAGCACTATCAATAATAATAATTTCTACTTCTCCCTTTTCATAAAGAGTTTGAGTAACTAAATCCTCTAGACAACCCCAGATAAACTCCGCTGATTTATAGGTAGAGACAATTACGGAAACTTTGATCCTCTTCACGGGGATAGAGTTATTAAAACTAGGATTCATTGGCTTATCTGATCTCAATTCAAGACAGAAAAATTTTTGATAATTCTGAAAAAGAAGATTTTAAGACTCTATATTCGATCGGGAGAATTGTCAAGGTGTTATCGACTTTTACTGAAGATGCCGGTTTATTTACCTTTTGCTTGTTACTTGACATAATAAAAAACTATAATAGGAAGGCTGTGGAAAATGAGCAACAATGACCGTATCTTCCTCCCTAGACTGGTTAACCCGTGGAACCAGTGATTTATTCCCCCATCAACCCGACTCCCCAGATCCTAGGGAAAATTTAACCCAACTACTGCAAACTACCGATCGCCCTTTAAGAATTAAACTAGGTATTGACCCCACCGGCAGCGATATTCACCTAGGTCATAGTATCCCTTTTCGGAAACTGCGTGCTTTCCAGGATGCCGGTCATGTAGCAGTGGTGATTATTGGTGATTTTACCGCTAGAATCGGCGATCCGACGGGAAAATCGGAAGTTAGAAAACAATTGACGAGCGAAGAAGTGAGAGCCAATGCCGAGAATTATCTGGCACAATTACGCCCAATTTTAGATTTTAACACCCCTAATCGCCTAGAAATTCGCTATAACTCGGAATGGTTGGGGAAATTAGACCTATCGCAAATTCTCGAACTCCTCTCCACCATGACCGTCGGGCAAATGTTGGCAAAAGAAGGCTTTTCCGAACGCTACGACAAGGAAAACCCGATTTTTCTCCATGAATTTCTCTATCCCTTAATGCAGGGTTATGATTCCGTAGCTGTCGAGGCCGATGTGGAATTGGGAGGAACCGATCAAAAATTTAATATTGCCGTCGGTCGTGATTTACAGAAATATTTCGGCAAAAAACCGCAATTCGGGCTACTTTTACCGATTTTAATCGGAACCGATGGCAGTCAAAAAATGTCCAAATCCCTGAATAATTATGTGGGATTGCGGGAATCGGCCCTGTCCATGTACTCGAAACTGGAAAAAACCCCCGACGTTTTGTTAAAAGATTATTACGAACTATTGACAAACTTGCCCTTAGATGCTATGCCAAGCAATCCGCGAGAGGCACAAAAACAACTGGCGATCGAGGTAGTTGCCCAGTTTCACGGAGAAGAGGAGGCATTAAAAGCACAAAAAACGGCGCAAGATATAGTTCTACAGGGAAATACGGCAGCTGCGGCTTCTGTACCCGAATTTTCCCTCGCGGCGGTCACTTTTCCCCTGAAATTATTCTATCTTCTCTCGGCCACCGGCTTATGTAAAAGTAGCGGCGAGGGGAGAAGACAGATTCAGGGGGGTGGAGTCAGAATCGATAGTGAGAAAATCACCGATGTGGACAAAAGTTTTGAGACAGCCGAAGCTTTAGCCGGAAAAGTCCTACAGGTGGGCAAAAATAAATTTATTCGCTTTGTAGCTTAAATAAGCGAAAAAGTCCCTATTCTCCGGCTTTTTCCACGATTTCTACTTCAAAATCTCGAAAATGGGCTTTAAACTTTTTACTGAACTCGACGAGGACAGGTAGATTGGCGCTAACCGGTCTGCCACGCCATTCGGTGACAAACGCTTTCACCTGTCCCTCTAGTCCTTTCACGTCAAAAGGCTCTGATTTGTGTTCAGGATGGTGATAAACCACCACGGAATCAATTATACGAACTCGATCGCCAACTTTCATAAACTCTCTAGCGAAGACAAACGCCTATTGTATCTTTGAAAACAATCTTATCATTGTACGCGATATCAGTGATCAGTAAACAGTGATCAGTTATCAGTGGGAATTATGAATTGGGGAGTCGGAAGTGGGGTGATGGGGGAGTTAGGGAGTGGGGAAGTGGGAAGAAAAAAGCTGCCTCCTCAAACAAATAAGGTCATTAAACCTAAATAAAGCTTTAGGGAATAGAGGGGTGACAACATATACAATGATTGGGGTTTATAGTCAAGCAACCCTAAGCCTATGCCACGCCGTGATGACTTACAGAAAATCCTAATCTTGGGCGCTGGCCCGATTGTCATCGGACAAGCCTGTGAATTCGACTATTCGGGAACTCAAGCCTGTAAAGCCCTACGAGAAGAAGGTTATGAGGTAATTTTAGTCAATTCTAACCCCGCCTCGATCATGACCGATCCAGAAATGGCCGATCGCACCTACATTGAACCAATTCTGCCAGAAATTGTCGAGAAAATTATCGCCAAAGAACGCCCTGATGCGATTCTACCGACTATGGGCGGTCAAACTGCCCTCAATACCGCCGTAGCTTTGGCCAAAAGCGGCGTTTTAGAAAAATATAACGTGGAACTGATCGGGGCAAAACTCCCCGCTATTGAAAAAGCCGAAGATAGGGAACTATTCAAAAAAGCAATGGAGAAAATCGGTGTTCCCGTCTGTCCTTCGGGGATTGCCAACAATTTAGAAGAAGCAAAAGCGATCGGTCATCAGATCGGTTCCTATCCTCTCATTATCCGGCCGGCCTTCACTTTAGGGGGAACGGGGGGCGGTATTGCCTATAACCAAGAAGAATTTGAACCGATGGCCCAGTATGGGCTAGATTGTTCGCCTACATCGCAAATTCTCGTCGAAAAATCTCTAATTGGCTGGAAAGAATACGAATTAGAGGTTATGCGCGATCTAGCCGATAACGTGGTGATCATCTGTTCGATCGAAAACTTTGACGCTATGGGGGTCCATACCGGCGACTCGATTACGGTTGCGCCCGCCCAAACCCTAACCGATAAAGAATACCAACGCCTCCGGGACTATTCTAAGGCAATTATTCGGGAAATTGGCGTAGAAACTGGCGGATCGAACATCCAATTCTCCGTTAATCCCACTAACGGCGACGTAATCGTGATCGAGATGAATCCCCGGGTATCGCGTTCTTCGGCCCTAGCATCGAAAGCCACGGGATTCCCGATCGCTAAATTTGCCGCTAAACTAGCAGTAGGCTACACTTTAGACGAAATTCCCAACGATATCACCAAAAAAACCCCAGCTTCCTTTGAACCGACTATCGATTACGTCGTCACCAAAATTCCTCGCTTTGCCTTCGAGAAATTCCCCGGCTCCCAACCGATTCTAACCACCCAGATGAAATCCGTCGGGGAAGCCATGGCTATCGGTCGAACTTTCCAAGAATCCTTCCAAAAAGCACTTCGCTCCCTAGAAACGGGCCGTTTTGGCTTTGGTTGCGATAAAGTCGAAACTCTCCCCCCCCTCTCGGAAGTCCGGGCCAGTTTGCGGACACCTAACCCCGAACGAGTTTATAGTATCTATCATGCTTTTAAATTGGGCATGAATGGGGAGGAAATCCACGAACTAACCGGGATTGATCCCTGGTTCCTCGATAAATTGGCCGATTTGATGGAAACCGAGAAGTTTCTCAAACGAACTCCCCTGAAAAGTCTCAGCCAAGAGGACCTATTCGCCATTAAACAACAGGGTTTTAGCGATCGCCAAATCGCCTTCGCCACCAACAGCAGCGAGGACGAAGTGAGAAGTTATCGCAAGGGTTTAGGTATTGTTCCCGTTTATAAAATGGTGGACACCTGCGCGGCGGAATTTGAGGCCCTAACACCCTACTATTATTCCACCTACGAACGGGTAGAATCGGAAGTCTTACCCTCCGATAAACGCAAAGTGATGATCCTTGGTGGTGGTCCCAATCGCATCGGCCAAGGGATAGAATTTGACTACTGTTGTTGTCATGCCGCTTTTTCCCTCAGTAACGCCGGTTTTGAGACGATTATGGTCAACTCTAATCCAGAAACCGTCTCCACCGATTACGATACCAGCGATCGCCTTTACTTTGAACCCCTGACCAAAGAGGATGTCTTAAATATCATCGAAGCGGAACAACCAGAGGGTTTAATTATTCAATTCGGTGGGCAAACTCCCTTAAAACTGGCGGTTCCCCTGCAAAAATATTTAGAATCGCCTAATTGTCCCGTAAATACCAAAATTTGGGGAACTTCACCCGATTCGATCGATGCTGCCGAAGACCGGGAACGTTTTGAAAAAATCCTCCGACAATTAGATATACGGCAACCCCCCAACGGTATTGCTCGCAGTTTCCAAGAATCCCAAGCAGTGGCTAAACGCATCGGTTATCCTGTGGTAGTACGTCCATCCTACGTTTTAGGCGGTCGGGCGATGGAAATCGTCTATTCCGATAGCGAATTGGAACGCTATATGAAGTATGCGGTACAGATAGAACCGGATCACCCGATTTTAATCGATAAATTCCTCGAAAATGCCATCGAAGTGGATGTGGATGCCCTGTCAGATGCCACGGGAACAGTAGTTATCGGGGGATTAATGGAACATATCGAACAAGCGGGCGTACATTCGGGCGATTCTGCCTGTTCTATCCCCCATACGTCCCTGAGCGCCCCGGTTTTAACCACAATTCGACAATGGACGGTGGAACTAGCGAAAGCTTTAAAAGTAATCGGTTTGATGAATATCCAGTATGCGGTACAGGGGGAGACAGTTTATATCTTAGAAGCGAATCCCCGCGCTAGTCGTACTGTTCCCTACGTTTCCAAAGCAACGGGAGTTCCTTTAGCAAAAGTTGCCTCCCTCGTCATGTCGGGCAAAACCCTAGCAGAATTGGGGATCATCAGCGAAGCAATTCCCCGTCATATTGCCGTAAAAGAAGCGGTTTTACCCTTCCAGAAGTTCCCCGGCGCCGATACTCTCCTGGGGCCAGAAATGCGTTCTACAGGGGAAGTAATGGGGATTGACAGCGATTTTGGCAAAGCTTTCGCTAAAGCGGAAATGGCCGCCGGCGTGATTTTAGCCACCAGTGGGACGGTTTTTGTCTCGATGAACAATCGCGATAAAACCCCCATGGTCCCCGTGGTTAAGGATCTGCAATCCCTCGGTTTTCGCGTCGTCGCCACTTCGGGAACTCGTGAAGTTTTGTTAGAAAACGGTTGCGAAAATATCGATTTAGTGCTAAAGATTCACGAAGGCCGCCCCCACGTTATCGATTGGATCAAAAATGACTGGATTCAGTTTATTGTCAATACTCCCAGTGGTGAAGAATCCCAAAATGATGGCCGACAAATTCGCCGCACTGCCCTCGATTATAAGTTACCAATTATCACCACTATCGCCGGGGCAAAAGCGACAGTAGCGGCCTTAAAATCCCTGCAATCCCAACCTTTAGAGGTGAAAGCTTTACAGGATTATCTCGCCTAATTTCAGTTATCAGTTATCAGTTATCAGTTATCAGTTATCAGTAGTCAGTTATCAGTAGTCAGTTATCAGTTATCAGTTATCAGTAGTCAGGAGACAGGAGATTATTTTTATTTATTCTCCCCACACCCCACTCCCTGCTCCCCAATTCATAATTCATAATTCATAATTCCCCCACACCCCACACCCCATCTCCCCACTACCCCACTACCCCATCACCCCACTTCCCAATTCATAATTCATAATTCATAATTCATAATTCCTATGACCGATACTCTAAACGATTATAAAAACCTAATTAGTGAACTGATTAACCGTTATAAAAACCGCGTCGATTTCCTGACAATTCGTCTGGAAGAAGCGCGGGGGACAAATATTCTACTACGTTCCGAACGAGTGGAAACCCTCAGCGAAGGTATTGCTATCGGTGGTCAGGTACGCGCTTGTTATAAAGGAGGTTGGGGATTTGCCAGCTTTAATCAATTATCCAGTTTACAGGAACGATTAGAAGATGCGATCGCTGCTGCCCGTTTAATTGGGGAAGAAGAAACCCTGATTGCTCCAGTAGAACCTGTAATTATCTCCTGTGAATTGCCTTTAACGGGAACAGATCCCCGTTTAGTACCATTAGCCGATAAAAAAGCCCTCTGCGATCGCTATAATAACTTACTGCGTCAACACCATCCCAGTATTGCCACCACTTCCGTCCGTTACAGCGATAGCAGTCAACATATTCTTTTAGGCACTTCTGACGGGACTTTAATCGAACAAAAATGGTCAGACGTAGAAATGCGTTTTTCGGCCACCGCTAGGGATGGGGACAGCGTACAAACGGGCCGGGAAACCACGGGATCCCGAAAAGCTTTCGAGGATCTGGTCAATTTAGAGGAACAGGTGCAGGGGTCGGCTAAACGGGCCCTACAAGCCCTAGTTTTGCCCCCTGTCAAGGGCGATACCTACACCGTCGTCATCGATCCCATTTTAACCGGTTTGTTCGTCCATGAGGCTTTTGGCCACCTTTCCGAGGCAGATATGTTATACGAAAATCCCGACCTTTTGGAAGTGATGAGTATGGGCAAACGTTTCGGACCGGATAACCTGCAAATCTTTGACGGGGCCAGTCCAGAAGGTCATCGGGGCAGTTATTTTTATGACGATGAGGGAACCCCCGCAACGACGACTCAGTTAATTAAAGATGGGGTTTTGGTGGGAAGACTGCATTCGCGGGAAACGGCGGGCAAATTAGGCGAAAAACCGACCGGTAACGCCCGTTGTCTCAATTATCATTATCCGCCCATTGTCCGCATGACCAACACTTGGATTGAACGGGGAACCACTCCCGTTAAAGAGTTATTTTCGGGGATAAAAACGGGAGTTTATGCCCAAAATTGGCAGGGAGGCATGACTAACGGCGAAATGTTCACTTTTAGCGCCGGGGAAGCTTGGATGATTCGCGACGGAGAAATTGCTGAACCGGTTAAGGATGTGACTCTCTCCGGTAATGTCTTTAAAACCCTAGCCAATATTGAGGCAATTGGGGATGATTTCTACTGGGATGAGTCGGGAGGCTGCGGAAAAGGGGGTCAAAGTGGTTTACCCGTCGGCTGCGGTGGCCCCAGTCTCCGTATCCGCGATGTGGTGGTGGGGGGAGAAGCAGATATTTAGTGAACAGTGATCAGTAAACAGTAAACAGCTTCTGAGGGCAAGAGGCTCCAAGAAAGAATCTGGCAATTCTCCTACCTAAAAAGAAGGTTAGAAACTAAGTACATCAAAACCTTTAGCTTAACAAATTAGGGGGGGCATCTCAATTTTTGGGCGCACGCGGTGCGCCCCTACCATTGGCGCAATAATATTATTGTAGGGGCGAATTGCATTCGCCCTGAGAGCCGAAATCTATCTCATTTTCTCGTCACTGTCTTCAATTTCTTGCTCATCTTGATTGATTTCTTCCTTAAATCCCCGTAAAGTTTTCCCCAAAGCTGCCCCAAATTCGGGTATTTTTTTCGGTCCAAATATCAGGAGAACAACGACAGCAATAATTACTATTTCTGGCCAACCTAATCCAAACATAATCTTTAAAGTAAAAAGTAAAAAAAGAGAAAGGAGTCAGAATTCAGGAGTCGGAAACTTAACGGTGATAACTGATCACTGATAACTGATAACTGACTCTATGCTGCTACTTCTGCTCGTTTATAAGCTTCGTCGAGGACTTCTGAGAGAGTTGGATGGGTGTGGATGCGGAAAGCGAGTTCATGGACAGATTTACGTTCAGCGATCGCATTGGCCGCTTCTTGAATTAAATCCGATGCGTGGATACCGATAATATGAACACCGAGTAATTCCCCCGTATCCTGACGATAAACGACTTTAGCGATGCCTTCCGTTTCTCCTTCCGCTAAAGCCTTAGAATTTCCCTTAAAATAGGTCTTGACAGAAGCCACCTTATACCCTTCTTCCTGTGCCAAAGCTTCTGCTTGCGGTTCCGTTAAACCCACATAACTAATTTCGGGGTGGGTAAAAGCGGCGGCGGGAATACTGCGATAATCGATGGTTTTTGGGCGATTACAGATATTTTCAATGGCTATTACCCCTTGACCCGAAGCAGCGTGAGCTAACATCATTTTACCCGTAGCATCGCCCACAGCCCAGAGATGGGGAATCGGTTCACCGGACTGAATTACCTGCATTTTGTCATTAACGGCAATAAAACCGCGTTTATCCAGTTCTACCCCGACAAATTCCAATCCGAGATTCTTGGTCGCGGGGATTCTTCCTGTAGCGACTAAACAAGCATCTACTTCTAAAATTTCGATCGCTTCTTTGCTTTTTGCGTCCACCAGTTCAATGGCCACGGGATTCCCCGGTTTAATACTTTTTGCCAAAACTCCCACATAAGTCTCGATGTCTCTAGGTTTAATCAGAACTCTTTCGGCGATTTTCGAGATTTCTGGGTCAAATCCAGGCATGAGACTATCTAAAGCTTCGATCATCGTCACTTCACAACCCAAAGCGGTGTATATATCCGAAAATTCCAGACCGATATAACCACTGCCGATAATTGCAATCCACTTGGGTAAAGTTTCTAATCTAACGGCCTCATCACTGGTAAAAACCGTTTTATGATCGATCTCGATCCCCGGTGGGACAAAGGGAACCGACCCCGGACAGAGCATAATATCCTTAGCGGTGTAGATTTTTTCGCCACTATCCCCGATGACGCTAACTTTTTGCGGGCCGGCGATTTTTCCCCAACCGTGGATAGTATCAACCTTGAGACGTTTAAGACTATTAGTGAGATCGCCTCTAATTTTACTGACAAGGTTGTTAGCATGATCGGCAATTGTTGGACGGTCAAAATTAACGCCACCGATGGCAATACCTAGACTTTTCAGATGGTCACTATCGGCCAATTCCCGCACTCGTCCCGAGGCTGCCAGCAAAGCTTTAGAAGGAATACAACCGCGATTGACACAGGTTCCTCCCATATCTTTGGCTTCAATAATAGCGGTTTTTAGCCCACATTTGACCGCGTGTAGGGCTGCTCCGTGGCCACCAACTCCAGCACCGATAATAATTAAATCGTAGTCGAATTCACTCATAGTCTCTCTGACTCTCAAAGTTAGCATTATCCCATTTTACGATCCACTGCGATCAAGCTGTGCTATCCCGGGCAAAAACTGGAGCCAGTTTTTAGCCATCAGGCTCTTGTGCATTGAAACTGGCTATTGGCAATTTTAGGACAAGACGTTACTAGACCTCTGGTAAAAATCAAAAATTGTTGTTGGGGTTAGGAGCCTGTCGTCGGTCGTCAGGAGAATTTTAAATGCTCTATTCACAGATTTTAGGTGATTTAGTCCTTATTTTTGCCGTTTTTGAATCCTCAAAAATTAATTATGCAAGACGTTACTGAATCAAGATATGAATAAGTAGGTGGGTGTTAAAAATTGTCAGATCCCCCCGCCTATCGGCACCCCCCTTATCAAGGGGGGCAGGGGGGATCAAAGACAAAATCTATCTTCAATTTAATTGAAACCATTTACTTATTAATCCTGCATCCTATCCATAGGTTAGTCTAGTGCTAGGTTGGAAAAATTAGACCTGCTGCCAATACTTTGCCGGATGAGGGGAACATCTTTCTCCTACCATAATTTAGGCTCGAAACCAGAATCATTAATGATTTCTACCGTTTCTCCCGATGGTTTAATCACAAATAAACCTTGTTTATAGGCATAACGATCTACTCCTTCATCTATTTCTATTCCTGCCACTGCACCATAAGCTTGATAGTTTTTATAATGGGGAAATGCTTGTTTAAATCGACTTAATTTTTCTAAAAACTCGTTGACATCATCTTTCGATAAACGAGACTTACATTCTACTAAAACTACCTCGGTTTCATCGACGGCTAAAATGTCAATCTCCATGGCTATTCCTTGCCGTTTTACCCTGGCACGACTGTAGGTTTCTTTGACATCGATACCTTTGCCCCGAAATAGGCTAATAACAGCAGGTTCGACTAATTCCTCGACAAATCTTCCCCAGCGAGTGGTTAAACTATCCACGGCACGACTGGTATTGGCCACTGTTTTCTCTAGCTCGGCTAAACGGCGATCGGCTTCAGCAGCCCGGCGATCGGCTTCGGCGGCCCAGCGATCGGCTTCGGCCTTGGCTTCGGCGGCCCGGCGATCATATTCAGCCTTAGCTTCAGCAGCCCGGCGATCATATTCAGCCTTAGCTTCAGCAGCCCGGCGATCGTATTCTTGGCGTGATTGTTCAAACTTTTCGTTAGTTTTCTCGAAAAGTTTATAGATATCTTCGATGGTAATCGGTTGAGACATAGTTATTGGTTTTAATCTTTCTTATTTCACTTTTTACTATAATTGTACTAGCAAAGTACAAGTCATTTTGGGGACGGGTGTTAATTCAGCAAGTCAATAGTTACAGCGTTTCTCCTCAAGATCAAGTATTGTAAAGTTTAAATACAAATATAGTCAGATATAGTCAGGCATGGTAATATGTACAGACAAAACTATCGGACTAGGCAAAAAAAACAGGAATAAGTTATCGAACGGCTTGGAGGTGGTGGAAACAAGGGAATTTAACAGGCTATCAATTGCCTTCTGGTACAATTATCACAACGGATGACAACTCTTCAAAACCCGACGCTGAGTTAAAAGACAACGGATAATATGTTAGTAGCAGAAAGACACATTATCAAGAAAGGACATCGATTCTGGGCTGAGATAGATAATTTATCTTGGCAGTCTAAAAATCTCTACAACTCAGCCAATTATTTAATCCGACAAAACTTGATTTATGGTCATGGCTATTTGACCTATAATCAGATGGCCTCTCTCATGAAAGAGACAGAACAGTATCAAGCTTTACCCGCTAAAGTTTCCCAACAAGTTTTAAGAGGATTAGACCGGAACTGGCAATCATTTTTTGCCGCTTCATCGGAGTTTAAAAGTCACCCCGATAAATTTCTAGGAAAACCCAAAATCCCTGGCTATAAGGAGCCAAAAAAAGGAAGAAATCTCTTAGTTTACACGATTCAAGCTATAAGCAAAGTAGGTATTAGGCAAGGGTTAGTCAAACTATCCCTTCGACGTAGCTCAGGGCAAGCAGGTACTTCAATTGCCTTGCCGACGAGAGTAGCGGAGCGCATAGCAGAAGTCAGAATAGTTCCTAAATGTGATTGTTATGTAATCGAGGTAATTTATGAGAAAACCGAACAGTTCTTAGCTCCTAATGAAAAGATAGCTGCGATAGATTTAGGCATAGATAATTTGATGGCTGTAACTTCAAATCAACCGGACTTTATCCCTTTGTTGATTAATGGCAGACCGTTAAAAAGCCTGAATCAATTTTATAACCAACGTCGGGCTAAGTTACAATCTCTGTTAAAAGGCAATCGTCAAAGTTCCCAGAGGATTTGCCGTTTAACCCGTTGCCGTAATCAGAAGATAGATGATTATCTTCATCAGGCTAGTCGTTATTTAGTCAATCTCTTAGTTGACCAAGAGATAACAACTTTAGTAATTGGGAAAAATGACGGTTGGAAACAAGAAGTGAACTTAGGAAAAGTCAACAATCAAAAATTTGTGACCATCCCTCATGCTCGATTAATTGAGATGATTAGTTATAAATGTCAATTAGAAGGAATCTCTGTGATTCTTCAAGAAGAATCCTATACCTCAGCTTCTAATTTTTTGAATGACGATCCTCTCCCCGTTTATGGACAGATAACTGAAAAGCCAGTGTTTTCAGGAAAAAGAATTTCGCGATGGTTATATTGTACAGATAAGGGGATTCTGGTTCAATCTGATGTCATGGGTTCCTACAATATTTTACGAAAAGCATTCCCAAATGTGTTTAACCGCTATGGGATAGAGAGGTGCATAGTTCACCCAAGAAGAATCAATCTCTCGAAGTAAAAGTGAAGGGAATTTCTGAAATGGAATTCAGTCTGTCTATATTTGACTATACTTTTACTAACTATGACGAGACTGGATATCTACCGGCTACTGTTCCGCAGTTCCGACGTTCCCTAAAATCAGAGACTTCCTACCTCACCATGAAGATAACTGCTCTCGATCAAAAACAACCCCTAACCGAGAGGTTAGGAGTTATGGATCAAGGTAGTTGTTTGGTCAAAATTAAAGATAGAGATGAGTTGAAAAACTAGGCAAGAGGATCACACCCATGTCCACTACAGCATTACCTAAAACGGTGATTTGTTGGCTAAAGTCCAGTCTTTGCAGAGCGGTGAGGACGAGATTCGCCTCGCGAGTCATTTTGTAGTTAGCGGGGACGGGAACCACAGTTCCTTCCTTGATCGGCTCTCTTATTCTTTGTGTGATAAGTTTAACTTAGATAGGAGAGATCAATCTTTGTGTCCTTTGTGTCTTTGTGGTTCGTTCCACGCGCTTGCCAGCAGGACTGTATCTTAGAATACATTTTACCCAGCAAACCCAAGAGAACCTTTGATCATTTCCGCTAATTGATGCCAGAAACCTAGTTTGGTGTTAAGACTGAGAATACCGTAGGATCCAGTAATCGGATTGCTGACTTTTTATAATAAGCCTCACAGGTGATTGTTCATTTGATTTAGAGACTTGCTTACTGCCTTATCTCTTTACCCGCGCATCATGTAACAAAAAATTTAGAATTGCAAATAATTATTACAAATACTTGACTTAAGATATTTCTATGGTGACAGAAACACAAATCAAAGAAAAAGCGCTAGAGTTGGGCTTCCATAAAGTCGGTATTGCCTCTGTGGACAGCCAAGACTCGGCGGTATCCCATCTAAAAAGCTGGTTAGAGCGGGGTTATCACGCTGATATGGATTGGATGACTAACCCGAAACGACAGGATATCAAAACTCTTTGGCCGGAAGTGCGATCGCTAATTGGTCTCGCCCTTAACTACTACACTCCCCAACAACACAGTCAAGAGCAAAACCATGGCAAAATTTCCCGTTATGCTTGGGGACGGGATTATCACAAAGTATTAAGTAAAAAATTAAAAGCCCTCAGTCAATGGTTAGAAAGTCAGGGAGAGCAAATTCAAACCCGTTACTATGTGGATACTGGACCAGTACAGGATAAAGTTTGGGCGCAAAGAGCAGGGATCGGCTGGATTGCCAAGAACGGTAACTTAATTACCCGCAATTACGGCAGTTGGGTCTTTTTAGGGGAAATATTAACTAATTTACCTTTAGAACCCGATCGACCCCATAGCTCCCATTGTGGCACCTGTAGCCGTTGTTTAAGCGCTTGTCCGACCCAAGCAATAGTTAGTCCCTATGTGGTGGATGCTAATCGCTGTATTGCCTACCATACTATCGAAAATCGTGCTGTAACTTTGCCTACAGAAATTGCCAAGAATTTACAAGGTTGGGTAGCCGGCTGCGATATCTGTCAAGATGTCTGTCCTTGGAATCAACGTTTTGCCCAAGTTACCGACGTGGAGGATTTTCAACCTCGTCCCGAAAACCTCTCGCCAAGGTTGGATGAATTAGCTAATCTAACTATAGAGGAGTGGGATCGTCGTTTTATCTCGTCAGCCCTGCGTCGAATCAAACCCCAGCAGTGGCGACGTAATGCCCAAGCTAATTTAGCTCATTCCCCTCACCCCGCACAAGATGACAATTAAAGTGGTCGTGTTCGATTTTGATGGTACTATCGCCGATACCCACGATACTTTCGTGGAGATTGTCAATCGTTTGGCTAAAAATTTTGGTTATCAACCCGTCAACGAGGAAGATTTGGCCAGACTAAAAAACCTTAGTTCCCAAGAAATTATTAAACAATCCCAAGTTTCCCCCGTTAAAATCCCTTTTTTACTCTATCGAGTTAAACGGGAATTAAATAAACAAATTGAATGTCTGAAACCCTTCCATGGCTGGCATCAATGCCTCGCCACTCTTAAAGAAAGAGGCTATAGATTAGGAATAATAACTTCTAATACCAAAGAAAATGTCACCATATTTTTAGATAATAATCAACTCTTAAATTTATTTGATTTTATCTGTTCGGGAACGCCTTTATTCAGCAAACACAAAATTATTGATCGCCTGATCCGACAAAATAAATTCTGTCCCGATGAAATGATTTATGTCGGCGATGAAACCAGAGATATTACTGCCGCCCAAAAAAGTCAAGTGCAAGTGGTGGCCGTCGCTTGGGGCTTTAATTCCCCTCAAATTCTCACTCAATTTAACCCCGATCATCTCATTCATCATCCCCTAGAATTATTGGATATTTTAGATAGGGCTGGCTGAAAAAGTTTTTACTAAGGGCATGGACATTTGTACTAGAATATCCAACACTCAGTTTAAATATAGACTTCGATTGATGGGGGCAGAGAGACTCGAACTCTCACGAGCTTATAAGGCTCAACGGATTTTAAGTCCGTAGCGTCTACCATTCCGCCACGCCCCCGTTATTTGACCGACAATTTTTTATCATATCATAAATAATTTAATTGGCAAGAGTATTTTCAGTAAATTATTTTAGCCCGCCAATTCGATCGCCACAAAGGGGGAAAGAGGGGGTAAAATAATCAGCAGGTGAATTGCCGTTCACCGACAGCTATTGAGAAAAATATATCCTTATGCAATCAATTCTGACGCAAGAAACCATTATCATCGCCCTGATCTACCTATCTCTCAGTGTCTTGTATTTGCTCGTCATTCCCGCCGTTATCTACTACTACCTCAATACACGCTGGTATGTGGCTTCTTCTTGGGAAAGAGGGTTTATGTACTTTCTGATGAGCTTTTTCTTCCCCGGGATGCTGTTGTTGAGTCCTTTCCTTAACTTCCGTCCCCAACGTCGTACCCTAAAAGCTTAAGTTATCAACCAAAAAAAACCCATGAGACGCATTGATGTCATCGGGATTGGTATAGGGATGTTTGCTATGGGCGGCATCCTCTACATTGTCCTACAAAAAACCGGTTTAGATAGTGCTTCGGCGGGAATTTGGAGTCAAGCGGTGTTGGTAGGTGGTGTCATCGGTTGGATTTTTACCTATCTGTTTCGAGTCGCCACCGATAATATGACCTACGGCCAACAGCGCAAGGATTACGAAGATGCCGTCTTTAAAAAACGTCTGGAAGCGATGACTCCCGAAGAAATCGCCCAAATGCAGCGGGAGATTGAAGAAGAAAAAACTAAATAGACCGATGAAACCCGATAAAATCATCATCGGTTGGCGAGAATGGCTGGATTTACCTGATTTAGGCATTACCAAAATAAAGGCCAAGATTGATACAGGCGCTCGCTCCTCGGCCCTACACGCTTTTGATCTGCATCCTTTTCGAGATGGCGATCGCAATTGGCTGCGCTTTCAAGTTCATCCCTACCAAAAAGATAGTCGCCACACTGTCACCACTACCGCAGAAATCCTCGAATGGCGACGGGTAAAAAATTCCGGGGGTCAAAGTCAACTACGTCCCGTTATCAGAACAAGTGTATCACTTGGCGGTCGTCAATGGCCGATCGAATTAACCTTGACTAATCGCGATGTCATGGGTTTTCGGATGTTGTTAGGACGAGAAGCACTGAAAAAAGGCTTTCTTGTCCATCCGAATAGGTCTTTTTTACTGAGTTAAGTTATATTTAAAGCCGTGGCTCTCCCAGGTTTGGTGGGTAAAATGTATTCTAAGATACATTACTCCTAGCGAGGGAGTGGAGCGAACCACAAAGACACAAAGGACACAAAGATCGATCCTATGTAAGTTAAACTTATCACACAGAACCTAGAAGAGCCAAGCCGTCAGTTTTGCATCAGTTATCAGTTATCAGTTATCAGATGTGAGTTTTTAGTTCACTGTTTACTGTTTACTAAAAAGGCTCCACTACTTCCCGATCTCCTATACCTTTTAAACAAGATTTAGTATTAGATTCCCATAATATTGATTCTCTCTCAGATTCTTGAGGAATGCCTCTCGACATTCTTAATAATTTCAGGTGTATTATTATCTATCTAAATTCTTGGAGATTGTTGCTGTATAATTGTGATGACTGCCCCCGCTTTTCAGCCGAACTATGCCCATTCCCGATTTTCAATCGATTATGTTGCCCCTATTAAAAATACTTGCAGATGGCAAAGTTTATAAATATCGAGAAATTATTGAAGCCTTGGTCAGAGAGTTTCAAGTCACGGAAGCGGAAAGAAAAGAAATGCTTCCCAGTGGACAACAAGAAATTTTTGCTAATCGAGTCGGTTGGGCAAAAACCTATTTAAAGAAAGCGGGATTAATTGACTCACCCCAAAGAGCAACTTTTGTAATTTCTGAGAAAGGAAAAGAAATCTTATCTCAAAATCCTACTCGAATTGATACCAAATTTCTCAGGCAATTTCCTGAGTTTCAAGAATTTACTAGAGTCAATAAGCAAAATGAAACTATTACTCTTGAAAGCAATTTATCAACTTCTGATCAAGAACAAAATCCCGAGGAATTACTAGAAAACTCCTATCAAGAAATTCGTCAAGCATTAGCGACAGACTTACTTTTTATTCTGCGAAAATTATCCCCAGATGCTTTTGAAAAATTAGTAGTAGAATTACTGGTAAAAATGGGTTATGGTGGCTCGATTAGAGATGCTGGTAAAGCGGTAGGTAAGAGCGGGGATCAAGGGATTGATGGGATAATAAAAGAAGATAGACTCGGTTTAGATATAATCTATATTCAAGCCAAAAGATGGGCTGATAATAATGCCGTTGGTCGTCCAGAAATCCAGAAATTTGTCGGAGCATTAGCGGGACAAGGAGCCAAAAAAGGTATTTTTATCACTACTTCCTATTTTACCCAAGAAGCTTTAGAATATGCCCCCAGAAATGAGATAAAAATAGTGCTGATTGATGGGGAAGAATTAAGTCAATTGATGATTGATTATAACTTAGGTGTATCGACCCAAAAAATCTATGAAATCAAGAGAATTGATCATGATTATTTTGGGGATGAATGAGAGAGAGAGGAGGACAAGGGTTACAGAAAACGGCCATGGCGTTAAAATAGATGGAAAAAATAGAGGATAAAAACTATGGACGGGATGACCTTTTTTCAGAAAAGTGCGGGACAGTGGAAATCTCAGCGCACCACCCATCATTTACCCTTTCGACGCTCAGAAACCGGCGATTCCGAGATTTATGTGGAAGCTTTAAGCGCCGATAACCCGAAAATTATCGCTATCTGTGAAATGCACGAAGTCGATCCCGCTAAGACTGTGGGGGGTGCCTTTGTCAGTTGGGATGGTTCGATGCAGTGGGACAAAGAAAACGAAAATCATCAAGGAACCACCGTTTTTGCGCTAATTCCCGACGAAGATAATCCCCAAGCGGGTGTTCTCCTGCGGGAGCGAGGTTATGCGGAAATCATTCCCGTGGCGGGCCGTTATCACATTGATGAACAGGAAGGTTTAGTCTTAATTACAGAATACGAAACTATGACCTCGATCGAGCGTTTTTGGTTTGCCGATGCCGATTTACGTCTCCGCACTAGCACAGTTCAACGTTTTGGCGGTTTTAATACGGCCACTTTTTGTGCTGAATCCCGCAATCAGTCATCGGAGTCAGTCTCTAGTGATTCCCCCGAACCATCATCCTATTCGATTAGTGGCTGGTAAATTCAGTTATCAGTTATCAGTTATCAGTCATCAGCTTTTTTCTCCCCTCTCCCTGCTCCGGCGCTCCCCACTCCCCGGATGGTAAGCAAGTTTTCTTAACAATTGTAAGAATTTTTAATATTTCTTTTCTAGTTGGCACCTACTCCCTTATCATTAGGAGGAAAGTTTTTTAAGCATTTCTAAGGATACGGAGGTTTACCCTTGGCCATTCCTCTTTTAAATTACGCCCCCAAGTCCCAAAACGTGCGGGTAGCTGGTTATGATGTCGGTGGAGACGAAAAACCGAGAGTTTACACGACGGAAAATGTCCTCTCCCCTAGCGACCTGGACGATTTAATCGAAGCCGCTTACCGTCAGATTTTCTTCCATGCCTTCAAATGGGATCGGGAACCCTTCCTCGAATCCCAATTACGCAATGGACAATTATCGGTGCGGGATTTCATTCGTGGTTTACTGTTATCGAAAACCTTCTATAACAGCTTCTACGAGAAAAACAGCAACTATCGCTTTGTCGAACAGGTAGTACAAAGAGTTCTCGGTCGCGATGTCTATAGCGAAAGAGAAAAAATTGCTTGGTCGATTGTCGTTGCCACCAAAGGTATTCAAGGTTTTGTCGATCAACTTCTCAACAGTGACGAGTATCTGCAAAGCTTTGGTTATGATACCGTTCCCTACCAACGTCGTCGCACCCTAGCCAGCCGCGAAATCGGTGAACGTCCATTCAACATCACCTCGCCTCGCTACGATGGCTACTATCGTGGTATTTTGGGCTTCCCCCAAATCGTTTGGCAGAATGCTGTCCGTCGCTATGTTCCCCAAGAGCAAAAACCCAAAGCTGGCGATCCTTCCAGCTTCTTGGCCATGGCCCGGGGTCTCGGTAGCGCCAAAGGCAATCCTGTACCAAGAGTCTCCGCTATGAATATTAACATCGAGGCTTCTGTACCCCGTCGTTAATTTTTAGCTAAACCTGCCGGGGAGAGTCCCTAATTGGCAGAATGACCCCCGAACCATAATCAGGTTATTTTGTGAATTGGTGGCTCTCCATTAGGGGTTACTCCTGAGATAATCCCCCCACCGAGAACGATTTCCCCTTCATAAATCACGGCTGCCTGGCCCGGGGTGATACTAAATTGTGGTTCATCAAAAACCAGTTTCACTTGATTATTTTCTAGGGGAATAACATTGACGGGAACGGCCGGAGAACGATAACGTACCTGTACTTGCGCGCGGATAGGGGTGGTGGGTTCGGCAATAGAAACCCAGTTCATCCGTCCGACAAGACAAGCGGCACTAACGGCACTTTCGCGATTACCGACGATAACCCGATTCATGACGGGATCAAGTTTTACCACATAGAGAGGTTCGGCGGCGGCGATGCCGATGCCTTTGCGTTGTCCCATTAAGTGAAAGATAGGAAAAGGTAGTGTTGCGTTTCGTTGCCTCAACCCAACCGACAAGATCGGTGTACTGCTACGCAGTGCCTTCGGCATCGCACTATACAATTTGTGTTAATCTTCTTTTTGTACCAGATCTAAAACATTGCGTTTGGAGAAACCCCAGACAAAAATAAGAGCGATCGCACTAATCATATCATATTCCAAGGCTCTGTCTTGGAACAAGGATATGGTTATTGATTTCTTTTTGCTTCCTCCGCTAACTTTTTGTTATTAGAAGCATAAGGATTTTGAGGATTAATTTCAATGAGTTTATTAAAATCTTTAATAGCTTTATCATATTCTTTTAAATTATAGTAAACATACCCTCGACCATTGTAAGCATCATCATATTGAGGATTAATTTCAATGGCTTTATTATAATCTTTAATGGCTTTATCATAGTCTTTTAAAATACGGTAAACAACTCCTCGATTATTGTAAGCTGGAAATAATTGAGGATTAATTTCAATGGCTTTATTATAATCTTTAATGGCTTTATCATAGTCTTTTAAAATACGGTAAACAACTCCTCGATTATTGTAAGCTTCGGCATATTGAGGATTAATTTCAATGGCTTTATTGTTATCTGCCATTGCTTTATCATAGTCTTTTAAATCAGAGTAAACAATCCCTCGATTCTTGTAAGCTTCGGCATATTGAGGATTAATTTCAATGGCCTTAGTATATGCCGCAATCGCTTTATCATATTGATTATTATTACGGTAGTCTTCCCCTTGCTTAAAATAGGTTTCAGCAGTGGTAGAATTAGGTTGAGATGATTGCGCTACCGTAACAGGATTAAAAGAAAAATCCCCCACCAAAGAGGAAGACTCCCAAGGAACTTGCTTATTTTGAGTAGCTTGTACAACATCCTCCCGTACCCGTTTAAACATCAACTCCACATCTAAATTCGGTGTTTTCAGATGCTTTAATAAAAAAGAAGTATATAACCCATTTTCTCCCTCTCCATCAGCAGCAACCCCTCCTGGTTCCGTCGCAAAAGCAATCAAGGCACCCCTAGCTGATTGTATCGGAGCCAAACCCCGTTGACTAGAGCGCCATTTTCGAGCAAAGGGATTATTGCGACAAGCATCAAGAATGACAATATTCATCTGATTTGCCGCATCTTCCATCCTAGCTAAGACTTTTCCTACCGGAATCGCCTCATAGCGCACATCTTCTGCCACATCCAGCTTCGCATTTACCGGAATAAGATAATTTTCGCCATCCACTTGTGTACCATGTCCCGCATAATAAAATAATCCCACTCCTCCTGCCTTAAGTTGGTGGTGAAATGTGTCAATAGCATTTTCAATCTGCTTTAAATCAGCATTTTCCAGCAAAATTACGTCAAAACCAACATCTTTAAGCGCATTCGCCATCGCTTCTGCATCATTAATCGAGTTTTTGAGAGGATTATCCTGATAACTCGCATTTCCAATGACTAAGGCTGTGCGTCGTTGTTTTTGTTGACTTTGTGACTGATTTGTGGTAATAGTAATTCCACGATCTTGAGTTTGCTGGTTTTGACAGGATACGAGGGAGAAAATTAGGGGAAATAGGGATAAAATTAGGCAAAGTTTCAATAATTGCGGTTTCATGGCAATTCAGATAAGCATTGGAGGATAATAATGGGATTGAACTGATTAGGGAAAGGATGAAATTCTTTCCCGACAATATCATATCTATTCAAATATTTGCTATACTTAACAATTATTTATTATTTGCTGACAACACTAGACGGCGGATGCAAGCAACTGTCCAGTATATTACTATGGAGGATGAGTTATCTTATGAAGATATTCAAGAAGCAGGGGAGGATTTCTCAGAGCAGTTAGGTCGAGTTTTAGAAGCTAAAATAGTAGTCAATGGAATTAGAATCCGATTGGAGAATTAACGATGACTTCAAAACCGTTTACTGAACAGGAATTAGCAGAAATCTTAAAAATCGCTCAGCAAGGAGAAAATAAACTCAGAGAAATGAGCGATTATGCCACAATTATAGCAGAAAAATGGAGAAGCAAAACCCAAAACACTCCTAATCCCGTAAACAAAGGTATATTTTGAGTCTAAAACGCTGCACCATTGTTTGGATTAGATTGCTGTGTTGGGGATTTTTCTACTTTCAAAACCTCAGATAAATCATAAAAAACTTGCTGCTTTTTACTTAAATTTTTAGAACCATTTACTCCTCTAGTTAAGGGTGTATTGTTATCAGGTTCTTGACGAATTTCCATAAGATCATCTAATACTGCATAAGGCTCATCCTTAGTTTCCAAAGTAAAGAGTAAATCATCTTGATCACAAGTAGCACTTTTGGATTTTACTCCACAAACAACGGGAACTTCTCGATCATTAATCCAACTTGCTACCGTAGCTGTGACATACTGTAGTCCATCCCGATCATAAATATCTTGGAATCGTCTAGAAACTTGATCACATCGTTTTCGAGGATTCCATTGATTACCAAAATAATAATTATCTGGTTTCCAAATAATTATAGTAAAATCTCTGTCTGAATTTGGATTATGGACAATAGTAGCTGGCACATTTTTACCTAAATATTGAGCATTTCCACAAAAAAACTTAGATTTTGTTGCAGCATTAGAATTTCCTTGACATCCTGATGTCAGCATTAGCAAACCAAATAAAAGTGAGACTGCTATTCCCGAAGTCTGACGCTTCATAAATCTTACTTACTCCTGTTAAACTTGTTCCTATTACCTTTATAGCTTAAAAAGCAGGTTGATGTTGTGTCTCATTGTTTTGTTGTCTCTCAGATAAATTGATCACCCCAATACCAATTACTCCTCCTAAAAGTAACATTAAAATTAGGGGAATAACGGCAATTTTACCCCCTTTATTTTGTATAGATGAAGAATGAGACATAGAAACTGTTGGCGCAATGGTAGGGGAGACTCCCTGTAAACCTTGAATTGCTTGCAAAGCTTCTGTAGCTGAGGGATAGCGTTGTTGAAAATCTGGATGACTCATTTTAACTAAAATATCAGTAAATTTAGGTGTTGTTTTGACTTTATTTTGCCAATGTATTTCTCCTGTTTGACTATCAACTAATTGGGTAGGATAATATCCCGTTAACATCTGAATAGCAATCATTCCCACAGAATAAATATCACTGCTAAAGGTAGGTTTTCCTAGATTTTGTTCATTTGACATATATCCTGGTGTTCCTATTCCAATTGTCTTAGGTTGGTTTTGAGGATTACTTAAATTAATAATCTGTTTTACCGCACCAAAATCAATTAAAATAATTTTATTATCTCGTTTGCGTCTAATTAAGTTATCAGGTTTAATATCCCGATGAATAACGTTATGCTGATGTACAAAAGCTAAAGTTGATAATACATCTTCTAAAAATTCAATTACTGCTATTTCTTCCCATTGTTTCCCTAGTATAGTTTCCTCACCTAAAGGATGTCCCTCAATATATTCTTGAACGAGATAAAATTGATTATTTTCAGAAAAATGGGCAAATAATTGGGGGATTTGAGCGTGTTTTCCCAATTGATAAAGACTTCTTGCTTCTGTATCAAATAAACGCATTGCTATTTGCCAAGATTGGGGATCAGATTGGGGTTTAAGTTGCTTGACAACACACCAAGGATGATCTGGTAATTGGGTATCTTTAGCTAGAAAAGTTTCACCAAATGCACCAGAAGCAAGCGATCGCACAATTTGATAACGATGGACTAATAAATTCACCCTTATCTTACCTGCTGATAAATAGTGGTTATTATAGCATTGATTGATCCCCCCTAGTCCCCCTTAAAAAGGGGGGAACCGGATTCAAAGTCCCCCTTTTTAAGGGCGATCGCAGATATTGTATATACTTTAGACGTTCATAATCTGAGATTTATTAAACTTCTGAAATCGTAGAGTGAGCAACGAATCCAGTTCTTTTTTATGTTTCAGATGGACATCATTCAGACATTCATAAATAGCTGAAGAAAAGTCAGAAAAGTTTTCATCGGAAATTTTGGGTCTGAAACCCCGCCGTTCTAGGTTGGCTTTACGTTAGAATTAAAAGGCCAGTCTCGAAAACCAAGTGGACGGCGCAGCACCTTGAAAACTCGGCTTAGGGGGTTCCGACCAGAAAAGCTTGGCCGGGTAAAAAGTCGCGCGCAACAAGTACAAGAAGCTATAGGCGGTCAACGTACCGTGGGACACACGGAATCGGGCTTCTGAAATGGGGCGAAAGTCTGTGGACTCTGTGTAAGACAGTACATGGTTTTTTAACTGTGGTATGCGACGGTGGTGGAAGCAGAAACTTAAATCGTGAGGTTTAGGAATCGCCGCACTTTTAGGGCGGCGAGGATGTCAAAATATTTACCATAACCCAAAGCTGGCGATCCTTCCAGCTTCTTGGCTATGGCCCGGGGTCTCGGTAGCGCCAAAGGCAATCCTGTACCAAGAGTCTCCGCTATGAATATTAACATCGAGGCTTCTGTACCCCGTCGTTAATTTTTAGCTCAACCTGCCGGGGAGAGTCCCTAATTGGCAGAATGACCCCCGAACCATAATCAGGTTATTCTGTGAATTGGTGGCTCTCCATTAGGGGTGGCTCCTGAGATAATCCCCCCACCGAGGACAATCTCCCCTTCATAAATCACGGCTGCCTGGCCCGGGGTGATACTAAATTGTGGTTCATCAAAAACCAGTTTCACTTGATTATTTTCTAGGGGAATAACATTGACGGGAACGGCCGGAGAACGATAACGTACCTGTACTTGCGCGCGGATAGGGGTGGTGGGTTCGGCAATAGAAACCCAGTTCATCCGTCCGACAAGACAAGCGGCACTAACGGCACTTTCGCGATTACCGACGATAACCCGATTCATGACGGGATCAAGTTTTACCACATAGAGAGGTTCGGCGGCGGCGATGCCGATGCCTTTGCGTTGTCCGATCGTATAATGATGGATACCGCTATGTTTACCCAAAACTTTGCCATCGAGATCGACGATATCGCCCTCACTAACGGCGATATACTTATCCAAGAACGATCGCATAGTTCCGTGAGCTTCAATCAAGCATAAATCCTGACTATCGGGTTTATCTGCTGTTTTTAAACCGAATTCCTGGGCAATCCTGCGGGTTTCTGCCTTGGTTTGTTCTCCCAAGGGAAATAAAGTCCCACGCAGTACATCTTGAGTTAGATCATAGAGAAAATAGGATTGATCTTTATTTTTATCGACGGCGCGCAGCAGTTGATAACGGTTGTTTTCAGGAGAAAAACGAATTCTAGCGTAGTGACCAGTGGCAATAGTGTCCGTTTGCAAGGTTTCCCTGGCATAATGCAGCATCGGGCTAAATTTTACCGCTTTATTGCACTGAGAACAGGGCAGCGGTGTGATTCCCGCTTCGTAACCGGAAACTAGATAATCAATAATTTCTTTTTGGAAAAGCTCGCGACTATCGACGATATGATGGGGAACCCCCAACTGCTCACAAATAAAGGCCGCATCCACCATTCCCTCGGAGCAGCATTGACCTTTACCCTTCATTAACCACAGGGTCAAGCCAATAACATCATAACCTTGAGCGTGTAAGGCGGCAGCGGCGACAGAGCTATCTACTCCCCCCGATAGACCGACAACAACTTTTCCCATAAATCTTGTAATGATTTTTAACCAATATACTTTCTAGACTAGCATCTCCTACTTTAAAATTTGGACATGGTGTACCCAAATTTCGTGTGAGGACAAACCAGCATGATGAGAACAAACCTACTGTTTTTCTCGGCTTTATTTTGGTTAAAAGTCGGGATAATCGCTCAAGCAACGCTGCTGCTAAAAGCAAACTTATCTTTTGCCCAGAATCTTTATCCCGGTCGTCGTTTGCCCCCACCGCCGGCGGTGAGACAACCAACTAAACGTTCAGACAGTCCCAGTGCTGTTAATTGTTCCCAATGTTCACCCTTAAATTTACCCCCAGTTAATTCTCCTTCAGTTCGTCCTCTGGTGGCGGACCCAGTTTCCGGTAATCAACCCCTGAGAGAATACGTTTTTCAAGCTCCCGCTACCGTGCGTCCTGCCGATGCTACGGTGGTTAATAATCATAATCGTCAAACTGTCAATCCACCAGCACCCAGACCTCAAAATCGCGCCAATAAACCCCCCGCACCACAGCAGCGGGTTATTGCCGCTAATCAACTCTTTCGCGTGGAAGTTAGTAGTAATAGTGCGGAAGCGTTGGCAAAAATTCAAGAAATTGAACCCCTCGCATTTATCCGCGCGGGAGAAAATGTTATTCAAGTGGGGTTATTTCAGCAACAATACCAAGCTAAACAACGGGTACAAGATTTAACTAAACAGGGTTTTAGCGCTCAGATTATTACCCTCAATAATTAGGGTATGCTGAAAAAGTCTGTTGGTGGGGTGTAGGGTGTGGGGTGTAGGGTGTGGGGTTTTATTCCCCCCCGTTCACTCCAATGGCTGACACTTTTTGATATCAAAAAAGTCTAAAATTTTTATCCAACAAGGTTTTTAGATTTATTCAGCAAACCCTAATTAGGGTTTGCGGCAAAAAGTCTGTTGGTGGGGTTAGCAGTCGGTCGTCAGGCTCCTTACCCCACAGTTAACTTTACTTTTGTCCAACTACTTACCTAGCACATAGAGTTAATTTTGTCAAGCAAAATTCTGACCGCATCGATGATCACATCCGGTTGATCCATCCAGATAAAATGGCCACTTTTATCCGCTTGTATTTCCATAAAATCTCTGGATAACTTGCCTAATTCTAGGTGCATCTCCTCCCGGAGTTGGTTGGCACTTTTGAGGGGAATAAAGCGAGTCCAAAGGGAAGGTTTAAAAAAAGAATTAGCTTTAATACTAACTATCGGTAAATTACCGAAATTGTTAGCCTTACTCACCTGACGAGCGCTTTGGTCGAGATTAAGCATTTCTCTACTCATCGTCATCCAGTGTTTAGCGCGACAGAAAGAACGCTTAACTCGATCACAAGAATCTGGGGAAAAGCGACGCAATTCTGGTTTTAATAATTCAAAAACTCCCAGAACTCTCATAACTCTTATAATGCCTAAAATTGAGCCGATAATCGACATACAAAATCCAGAGATGAAAAATAATTTTAATGCCTTTAATGCTGGCGACATTTTCAGCATTCCTTTGTCGTGTAAACCATCGGTGAGTACCAAACCTACTACTTTTTCTGGGAACAGATGAGCATACAGTCGAACATTATAACTGCCAAAAGAATCACCAACTAAAATATAAGGTGGTTCTATTTTTGCTTGGGTGAGTAATTGATCTAATTCCTGAACAATTTGGTAGCTAGTTCGCGGATATGGACTAGGATCGCTCCAACCATAACCGGCTCGATCATAAATACAAACCCTAGCTAATTGTGACAATTCTTCTATCAAAAAATATCCCTCAATTCCCCCTAAACTATGGTCAATAATAATAGTGGGACTAGCCTCTCCCGCTAGACAAAAATGTAGGCGATATTGACCCAGATTAATCAAATGACCCGGCGGTGCTTTTTGTTCTTCTAACCAAACAGATATCGCCTGATAAACTGTCGTCGCTACTAGGAGAATTACTCGAATTGATAAATACATAACTACACCTCTTGTAAAAATAAAAAAATTCTCTTGGTTGCTGGAGAATTAACCATGAATAATCATCAATTAAATGGTGGGCTCTTCTAGGTTCTGTGTGATAAGTTTAATTGACATAGGATCGATCGATCTTTGTGTCCTTTGTGTCTTTGTGGTTCGTTCCACCCCCTCGCTAGGAGAAATGTATTTTAGAATACATTTTACCCACCAAACCTGGGAGAGCCAATGGTGAGCAGCAGCAGTGATTAAAAGAGAGCGCCAGCATTGCAACCAAAATATAATACAAATGAACGCTTTACCCGATGATTTTGAGCCAAGTATTTCTAGTCAATTAAGCATAAATACTTAAAATACCCTCAAATGCGAGCTGCTACGCAGTGCCTTCGGCATCGCATTAACCTAAGAAAAAGCGCTTAATAAGTTGTTAAATTTCGGGAACAACATTAGCAGTATGCTGAAAATTGGCTAAAACTATTAAGATCATAGACCGAGTTTAATCTTATGCTAGAGAAAATACTATACGCTGATTCCGGCACAGGTCAAACCCAAGAAATGCTACAAGCATTAATGGATCTCCCGGCTATCCGGAAAGCGTCGATTACCATTCTCCGGGTTGTTCCCCCTCAGATTACCACCGAAGCTCTGGCCAGTAAATGGGAAGAAGGGACCCAAATGCTGACTAAAATCCTGCAAGAAGTCAAAATTGAACCGAGCAAAGTTTCCACGATTCTGCGTCAAGGAGATCCCAAAGATACCGTCTGTCAAGTTGCCGACGAAATCGGTGCAGACTTGATCCTGATGGGTTCCCGAGGACTGAAGCGACTGGAGGCAATTCTAGAAAATTCCGTCAGTCAATACGTCTTTCAACTGACTAATCACCCGATGTTATTGGTAAAAGACGATATTTACGTCAAAAAAATCAAAAAGGTGATGGTAGCTCTCGATAAGTCTAGCTCGGCTGATTTAGCTCTCGATCTGGCTATTTATCTCCTGCGGGATTATCCTTCAGCAGAGTTAATTCTCGCCCGCGTCAACCCCGACTTAAAACCGGAATTTGCCCCCACTTCCCCCAAAGAAATGGAAGAAAACCCGATTATAGGGCCGGCAGTGGCAAAAGCGAAACGGATGAATATACCCTATCGCTGTGTGGTGACGGGGGGTAAACCGGGGGAACAACTCTGCAAACTCGTCGATGATTATAATGTCGATCTCTTACTGTTGGGTTCGCCCGATCGCCGTCCTTCCGTGGCTAAGAGTTTACCAGATCTCGATCGCCTTCTCGGTACTTCCCTCTCGGATTATGTGCGGGTTAATGTCAATTGTCCCGTCCTTTTAGCCAGAAAAGAAGGGATTTAGCCCCTATTGGGTGTAGGCAGGTAAGTCTTGACTCATTTGGTTTAAGTTGCTGGCAATGGCTTTCATCGTCATAAAAGCCGAGCTAAAGGCGATTAGCTCATTTAAGGGATAACTTCGACTCTCAACCCGCAAGCTCAGTAATTGCTTCTCAAGAGATTCAATTTCTTGGATGAGCAATCCTAACTTTGGTGGGTTGAGAATGACCTGGGCAGCGATCGCGGTCTGTTGTGCGATCGCTAAAATCATCAGCCATTTTTACTTTTTTGGTGAGGACGGTGGGCAGGCGTTTGTGACCTTTTGCCCGTAAATATGCACCGATATTTTCCAGTTCAATTTTAAGAACTTCCCGATAAAGGAAAAGGATGGCGTTGAGGGCTTGGTTTTGGGTGGCGGCGGCAACGTTTTTGTCAACGGCAAGATGGGTCAAAAAGGACTTGATCTCTTCTTCCCCCATTTCACGAGGATGTTTTTTCTGATGGAAGAGCAGATAACGCTTAATCCAGTCCAGATATGTTTGTTCGGTGCGGTAGGAGTAACGCGGTAGGGCGGCTCTCGTCTCTCGCACTACGTCTAGGAGTTTTCGGGGTGGGGGAGGGTTCATCACAGAGTAAGCTAATCGGCATAACACGCTTATCGTAATATTATACGGAAAACTTCTCACGATCACTCTATTTAAGCGTAATATACAGAAAGATTCTTAAAAAAATGTGTATTTGGCGTGATATACGGAAAATTTCCGCATAATATATAGTTATACAGCTTCGATTGTTTTGATTCTTTTTTGACTCTTTGTATTTTATATGTTCAATCCAACACCCTATATTCAAGGTGGTAACCTTGTGTATACGATAGTTAAAAATTCTGAGAATGTTGTCTCGTTGAGCAATCCCCCATTTACCAATGCTTTACCACAGGGGGCAATTATGGAAGAAATGGAAGGGTGGAAGAAAACTGAGTTGCACTTGATACCTGATGGAGAAACTCACTCTTGCAGCCTAACAAGTATATCTAAGGCGCAGCAGCTCATGAACCGGGATGCTAATTTACTTCTAAGTATAGATATATACATTGCATGGATGTTTGGAGGGCAAAAGAACGGAGAAGGCAGCTACATTACTAACGCAACATCGTATTGCAGAGTGCGGAAATGTGATCCTGGTTTAAGCTTTAATCTATCGGCTAGTTTTGGTACTCCGTATAATGGCGCGCCTGCAGGATGTCAGCCTATTGCTCATATCCCATTTGTGATAACAGGAAAGTATGTATATAGGCAACACCTAGGTATTAAGAACTTTGATGGAGAGATTGAGTGGAGAGGTTACATAAGCGGAGCAGCTGATCGAGATAATAAATACAGAGGTGCGTTCTCGTGGGAGAGGACTGTGACCTGAATCCGCTATGCCCGGTGAAGATGGTATAAAAGATGATGGCAAGGGGGCAAAGTGCGATCGCCGATCTTGTAGGGTGCGTTAACGAAGTGAACGCACCTTATCTAATGTTCAAAATCCGTGCGTTACGCTAACGCTAACACAGGCTACATCATATCGATCGCCAAGATTAAGTGCGATCACCGATCTTGTAGGGTGCGTTAATGAAATGTAACGCACCTTATCTAACCCCAGTTCGGGTTAAGCAGCGGGGGGTAAAGCCCATTCCATCTTCAAGGAGGGTTTTTTCGGCTGGTGACAGTAAGCAATCAAACCACCCTTATTAGAAGCGGATAATTTCGATCGTGCATCGCGATCGTTGAAAACAGACATCAAATTCTCGAAAAAAGTTCGTTTGCCCAAGAATTAAGGGTATCTGAGAGGTTTTTGCCCAAGCAAAGGCTAGACGAACAGGTTCCAAATTCCCAATTTGAACATACACAAATAACCCTCGTGCTTCAACCCTTGCAAGATTTCCGGCCAATGGCAAGCGGACAGTTTGTTCCTCCCAAATTGCACCCAATTGCGGCCCGATGTCGTAAGGTAATAGATTGACCGTAGATCCGGTATCCAGCAGGGCATTCGCAGAAACAGAAAGGCCTGCATGACTCAGAGTGATGGGAATCGTGGGTAATGCTTCATCGTCGGAAAGGGGAAATTCGACTGTACTAGGCATGGGTAGATGCCTCTCGGTCATCCTGAATCATATGCATCAGAATATTGGCGGCTTCCGTGGCATCGTAGGGCGACCAAATCGGATACTCTGATGCGGAAAAGATAACCTGTAGTTCAGCATCCGGGATTTGTGCAGCTAGGAGTTTGAAGAGTGATAATTTGTCTGTCTGGCTCAGATTGTTGACCAGAAGAATTAACTCAGTGAGTGACATGGCTTAAACTTCTAGATATGCGAGAATAAATTGATCATAAGCGATCTGTGAGGTACGGTCTAACAATCCCGTTGCACACCGACCGTATCAGGTTGGTCGGTGCTGAGTAACAAGAACCACATCATGTGTTGCTACAATTTGATCCCACATCCATAATTCTATCAAGCTAAAATGGAGTGCTATCTAGAAGGAACTTATGATGAAATACAAAATTGTCCTTTATCGTTCTGAAGAAGGAATTACTGTTGGCGTTCCTGCGCTCCCCGGTTGTTGGTCCGAGGGAGATACTGAGGAAGAGGCATTAACCAATATCCAAGATGCAATTCGTGAGTATCTTGCAGCCTTAGAAGAACGCTTGCAAGATGGGGAAATTCGTGAAATTGAAATGCAGGTGTAACTATGCCTAGAATTCCTGGCGTAAATCACCTAGATGCAGTGCGAGCCTTGGAGAAGGTAGGCTTTCGGATCATTCGCCAAGGCAAACATATCATCTTGAGTGATGGGGTGCGTCAAGTTGCTCTTCCAAGGCACAATCCAATTAAGGCATTTACAATGGGTGGAATTGTTCAAGATGCTGGTTTGACAGTCGCAGAATTTCGTAAACTATTATGAGTGCGATGCCAAAGGCACTGCGTAGCAGATCGCCTCGCCCGTAGGTTGGATTGACGCAAGGAAACCCAACATCAATCAACTCATAACAGAGTGCGATGCCGAAGGCACTGCGTAGCAGCACGCCGATCTTGTAGGGTGTGTTAATGAAGTGAACGCACCTTATCTAATGTTCAAAATCCGTGGGTTACGCTAACGCTAACACAGGCTACATCATATCGATCGCCAAGATTAAGTGATTGCCAAACACACCCTATCAATTCAAAAGAGCGAGATCGTTGAGGTTAAAATGGAGAAGGCAGTCAATGGGGCAAGGCTATGACAGTTCGGCAAAGGCGTTACAGCAAAGAGGAGATGGCTCGTCGGGGGAAAGAACTCTACGAGTCTGGCATTCGGCAGCAAGTCGAAGCGGGTAATGAGGGTAAAATTATCGCGATCGACATCGAAACCGGAGATTTTGAGGTTGATGAAACGGTCGTAGCTGCAACCAATCGGCTATTTGAGCGTAACCCTGATGCCCAGCCTTTTGGAATTCGGATTGGACACCCTGCCGTGTATCACTTTGGTTCGCGGAGCTTAAAGAAGAATTCATGATACACGAAGTCTTGTTTGATTTTTACACTGCAACAGTCATTTGGGATGGGCAATATCGCGAGGTTGATATCGCAGCATCAGAGACAGAGCCGTTGCTCGGAATGGCGATGCTCTACGGTTATCGATTGCAGGTGGATAATGTTGAGGGCGGCATCGTTGAGATCAAAGCATTGTGATCCCATTAAGAAGTGCGATCAGAGGATATTACTTTAGATTAGGAAAATCCCCTGAAAAAATCGCTCAAGCTATTTTTGAGATATGATAACTAGGCTACCTCGAAAGATTTACCGAAGGCTCAAACCTTTAAAATTTCCTGTAAGAAACCTAATAAAGTATTACTCTTGATGTGACCTAAAACAACCTAATTAGGGATCAAGTGTTTGAGTCCAACACTCCGACTAGAGAGATAATCTATCGAACGGGCTTACACCATTCCAGCTTTTAACCTACATAAGGCATATGGTTTTATTGTAACCGTTCAGGGGGGGGATGTCAAGCCGCCAGTGGCATTGACTCTGTGGAAGGACTCTCCTGGGGCAGCAGAGAAGGAGAAGAACTGCCTTTCCTAGAGGCATGGATACTACTCTCTGACAGTAGCCGCTCTTTTCTACGTCTTTTTAGATTATCAGATTTTGTCCCCCCCTGAACGGTTACTTCAAGGGAGAAAAAGCGATCGGGCTATAATAGAGAAAATTTTATTTTAACTTGAGAAAATTCATTATGACAGCCACTATTGAAGACATTCGGGCAATACTAAAGGAATTGGCCCAATCCCAACAAGAGTTATCCCAATCCCAACAAGAGTTATCCCAATCCCAACAAGAGTTATCCCAAGCTCAAAAAGAAACGGATAAACAAATCAAGGAAACAGATAAGCAAATTAACAGAGTTAGTAAGCAGATTGGGGAGTTGGGCAATCGTTTAGGAGAGTTTGTCGAGTGGCAAGTGCGTCCTGCGGTGGTGCGTCTGTTTCAGGAGCGGGGCATTGATGTGCATGAGTTTCACCCCGGTATTTCGGTAAAACGGGATAATGAGGGTTTAGAGATTGATCTATTGGTAGTGAATGATACGGATGCCATTTTAGTGGAGGTCAAAAGTAAGTTAACTCAAAGGGATGTGGATGAGCATTTACAACGTTTGGCGAAGTTTAAGCGGTTAATGCCTCGTTTTCGAGATGTAAAGGCTTTGGGAGCAGTGGCAGCGATGATTGTTCCCAATGAGGTGGCGAGTTACGCTTGTCGTCAGGGTTTGTTTGTGTTGGTGCAGTCAGGGGAAAATGTAATAATTTTAAATGATGCGGAGTTTACGCCCCGGGTTTGGTAGGTTTAGCTTTCGTTCCACCCCCTCGCTAGGAGAAATATATCTTAGAATACATTTTACCCACCAAATCCAAGAGAGCCATGAGAGTGAAGAGATTGAAAATTTAGAGATTTTATTTTTCTCCAAACGTTTAGAGTCTCAAACCCAATTTGAATTACTATTAGAGGAAAATTTAAAAATGACTGAGCCATTAACAGCAGGTTTACTTATCACCTTAGCAGTACAAGAGTTTGTGAAGTCTGGGACGGGGGATTTAGCGAAACGGTTTACGGCTGAAGCTTTGGCTAAGATTCCCATTTTATGGGAAAAAATCAAAACTCGCTTAACAGGAAAATCTCCTAAAGTTGATGAAGCATTGGCTAAGGTTGAGAGGGGTGATAGTACAGCCGTTGAAACCTTGACTAAAAATTTGGATGTGATTTTGGATGAAGATCCTGCTTTTGCGAAAGAGTTAAAAGTTTTAGCGCAGACAATCCAAGCGGGTAAAATTCAGGATAACAGTAGTATGATTCAAAATAATTCTGATAATGCTAAAGGTTGGCAGACAAAAGTTGAGGGGGGAACTGCCTATATTGGAGAGATTCACATTAACCAAGGTCAACAACCTAAAACTTAAATCGAGGCTTATTGTCAATGACTGACCTAATTTCTGAACTTTGCCAATTGACGGCGGAAATCCTGCAAGATAATCCCCAAGCGGATCTCGCTCGATTGGTGGCGTTGGTCAAAACCAACATTGATGCTAATTCACAATTAACTGAGGCAATTCAAGATGATCGTCGGTTAGTTCAGATTAACAAAGGAGATGCAAAGGGGTTTCAAACTTTGGTGACGGGTGGAATTGCCAATATTGGGATTCACTTAAATGATGTTAATCGGGAGACTTTGCAAGAGGTTTTGCGAGAAGCTTTAGAGGATTTATTGAAGTCATTGCAACCTGTAGGTATTCCTGAGAATATTCCCCGTAGTGGTGTGACTAAGTTTGTCGGTCGGGAAGATGAACTTCTTACCCTACATAACCAGTTACAGCAAAATAAGGTGGTGGCGATTTCTGCGATCGCAGGGATGGGAGGTGTCGGGAAGACAGAACTGGCGATTCAGTATGCTGATTTGCATCAAGAAGATTATCAGGGTGGCTTATGTTGGTTATTTGCTAGAGATGTCAATATTGGTATTCAAATTGTTAGTTTTGCTAAGGCAAAAATCGAGCTTAAAATTCCTGATTGGATAGATAAAATTGAGGATCAGGTTTCTTTTTGCTGGCGTAATTGGCGATCAGGGAATGTGTTGATTATTTTGGATGATGTGGTCAATTATCCTATGATTGAACCCTACCTACCGCCGAAAGATTCTCGTTTTAAGGTCTTGATGACTACGCGGTTAAAGTTTGGTTCTCCGATTCAAACAATCCCTTTAGAAGTTTTGAGTTTGGAAAATGCGTTAGAGTTATTAGAATTTATTATTGGCAAGGAACGCATCATTAAAGAGCCAGAAATCGCGGAAACGCTTTGTCGCTGGTTAGAGTTTTTGCCATTAGGATTAGAGTTAGTGGGGCGTTATTTGAATGAGGTTCCAGACTTATCTTTATCTACTTTATTGTTCCGTTTACAGGAAAAAGCGAAAAAACGTCAAGCTCTCAAACATAAGGCTCTAGAAATTGAGGAAGAAACTCGAACTTCTACGGCTAAGTTAGGGGTGGAATCTGCTTTTAATTTGAGTTGGGATTTGTTGGATGAGTCGAGTCAACATTTGGGCAAATTATTAAGTTTGTTTGCTAATGCACCGATTCCTTGGGAGTTAGCAGAACGAGTTGAGCAAAAATATTATTTAATGTATCCTGAAAAAGGCGAGTTTGATCTTGATGAATTAGAATTGGCGAGGGCAAAACTGCTCCGTTTTCATCTCTGCCAAAATATTGATCTACAGACTTATCGTTTACATTCTTTAATTCGAGAGTTTTTTAGAGGCAAATTAGAAGGAGAAGAAGATGTCACAAACATTAGTTAAAGTTAAGCAAGAAACTGACGCTGATCAACTGAAACGAGCTTTTGTTAAGGTAACGGCAGAAGTTGCCCAAGAAATTAAACAAGACTTAACATTAGAAGATCTTGCAAGATTTAAACCGTTAATTGAACACCTCAAAATTACAACAGAGGATTTAAATCAATGGCTAGAAGATGAAGATTTATTTTGGCCTTTTAATGGTTTAAGTAAATTTTATAGAGAACAAGGACTCTATAAAGAGGCAATTCCCTATCTTGAACAGTGTTTAACTATCACTGAACAGCGTTTAGGCAATGAACATCCCACCGTTACCAGTGCTCTTAATAATTTGGGTTCCCTTTATGAATCTCAAGGGAAATATTCAGAAGCGGAACCTCTTTTGGTGCGATCGCTTTCGATTAGGGAGAAGCAACTGGGAACTGACCATCTTGATGTTGCTAACACTCTCAACAGTCTGGCATTAGTTTACGAATCTCAAGGTAAATACAGCGAAGCCGAACCCCTTTATTTGCGCGCACTCTCGATTCAAGAGAAGCAACTGGGAACTGACGATCCTTACGTTGCTGAAACTCTCAATAACTTGGCAGCACTTTATTATTTCCAAGGTAAATACAACGAAGCCGAACCCTTTTATTTACGCGCGATCTCGATTCAGGAGAAGCAACTGGAAGCTGATCATCCCAGACTTGCCATCAGTCTCAATGGTCTAGCAAGCCTTTATAAATCCCAAGGTAAGTACAACGAGGCTGAACCTCTCTTGGTGCGATCGCTTTCGATTAGGGAGAAGCAACTGGGAGTTGACCATCCTTACGTTGCCAATGCTCTTAATAATCTCGGATCACTTTACAAATCCCAAGAGAAATACAGTGAGGCCGAACCCCTCTTACAACAATCGCTCTCGCTCTTAGAACAGAAATTAGGAGCCGATCATCCTAATGTTGCCACTATTCTCAGCAATTTAGCGGGACTTTATGAATTACAAGGGAAATACAACGAAGCCGAACCTCTACTTTTGAGATGCCTTGAAATTGATAAAAAAGCTTTAGGGGAAGAGCATCCTTATTTTGCTTCTAGTCTCAACATTCTGGCATCACTTTATAATTTTCAAGGGAAATACGAAGAAGCCAAACCTCTCTATCTGCGATCTCTTGCTATCTGGGAAAAACAATTAGGAGAAAATCATCCCCACGTTGCCACTAATCTCAACAATCTGGCAGCACTTTATGTATTTCAAGGGAAATATGAAGAAGCGGAGCCTCTCTATCTGCGATCACTGACTATCTGGGAAAAACAATTAGGAGAGAATCATCCTGACGTTGCTCAAAGTCTCAATAATTTAGCAAAACTTTACCAAGCACAAGGACGATACAACGAAGCTGAACCTTTCTACCAAAGAGCCTTAGCGATTTTGATGGCAACAGTAGGCGAAAATCATCCCAATACTCAAAAAGTTCTAGATGGTTTGAAGACACTAAAAGAACAAAGAGCAGCAGATAATGAATAATGAATCTCCTAATTAACTGACAAAAATAAGGTGATAATGATGCAACAGACTTTAGTTAAAGTTAAGCAAGAAACCGAGGCAGACCAACTAAAACGAGCCTTTGTTAAGATAATGATTGAAATTTCTCAAATCATTCCTGAAACACCAACTTTAGAAAATATTGCTATTTTTGAACCTTCTATTGAACACATCAAGGTTGCCACCGATAACTTAATCGAATGGCTGGATGATGAGGATTTAATTTGGCCTTTTGTTGGTTTGGGTCGCTTTTATAAAGGTCAAGGACTCTATCGTGAAGCAAGTCCCTATTTTGAGCAATGTCCTAACCAAATAGAACAACGAATAGGCAATGCACATTCTACCTTAGCCACTGCGCTTAATAATCTGGCAGTACTTTACAGTGACCAAGAGAAATACAAAGAAGCAGAACTCCTTTATCAGCGATCACTAGCTATTAGTGAAAATCAATTAGGATCAGAGCATCCTTCTGTTGCTATTAGCCTCAACAATTTAGCTGAACTTTACTATAGCCAAGAGAAACACGAAGAAGCAGAATCTCTTTATATAAGATCTCTTATAATTTTGGAAAAACAATTAGGAGAAAATCATCCCCACGTTGCCACTAATCTCAACAATCTGGCAGCACTTTATGTATTTCAAGGGAAATACGAAGAAGCGGAACCTCTTTATCAGCGATCTCTATCCATCAAAGAGAATTTATTAGGGATAAATCATCCTGAAATTGCAATAAGCCTCAACAATATCGCTGCATTTTATTATGCCCAAGGGAAATATGAAGAGGCGGAACCTCTCTATCAGCGATCTCTATCTATCAGAGAGAATTTATTAGGAGTAAATCATCCTGACATTGCAATAAGCCTCAACAATCTGGCAGAACTTTATCGTAGTCAAGGAAGATACGAAGAAGCAGAACCTCTTTATCGAAAAGCAATTACTATCACTAATCAAACTTTCGATACAAACCATACCAATACGCAAATAGCTATTACAAATTACTTCTCAATGCTTTCCCAAATTTCTGACAAAAAACTACAGCCAGAATCCTAACACACTACTTTAGCCGAAATAATCCATTATGTTATAATACAAAAACATTACAGAGCCATGCAGTAAATAATGAATATTAAAAGACAACAACGACTCGTAAAAATTTACAAATGATGCGACAACAGCAATCATAGTATTCATTCATTCAATCATTCCAATCATAGTTTAGACTTATAATGTAATAAACCATAACAAAAAGCAGATAATTTAACTATGCAAATTAAAGACATGAACTCCGAAGAATTAAAAGCGTTAATTGAAAACACAATTGACGAAACCTTAGAATCTTACTTTGGTGATCCCGATGAAGGAAAAACCCTTAAAGAAGAAGTGAAACAACGCCTATTAGCAATAAAACAAAGACGCGAAGCAGGAAAGAAAGGAATGACCTCCGCCGAGGTTTATCAACGTTTAGGATTAAAACAAACTCAATTCAAACAACATCATGAATACAACAACTCAAACCATCAAAGTCTATAACGAAATTATTGAACTAATCGCAAGGGGAACCACCCCCCAATCGGTGATTAACTTTCATCTTTCCGATACCGCTCAAAATCGGCTAGAAGACCTAATTTATAACGCTAAAAATAATGAACTTACCCAAGAGGAAAAACAGGAACTCGATGCTTATTTAATGCTAGAACATATTATGACCCTAGCAAAAGCAAAAGCTCACCAATATCTCAATGGAGCTAACTAAAATGGCTCGACCTTACATTAGTTTAGAATTGCGAAAATTAGTTGCTGAACGTGCCGATTTTCTCTGTGAATATTGCTTAATTTCTGCTTCTGATAGGGTATCTGGCTGTCAGGTGGATCATATCATTAGTTTTAAACATGGGGGAGCAACTTCGGCTGATAATTTGTGCTACGCCTGTATTTTTTGCAATTTACAAAAAGGTACAGATTTAGGCTCAATTAATTGGGAAACTGGAGAACTTGTCCGTTTTTTTAACCCGCGTCGAGACTTGTGGAAAGAACATTTTCAACTTAAAGAAGCTTTTATCCAACCCATTACTGATATTGGTAACGTGACAGCTAGAATTTTAGATTTCAATAACAAAGAACGCTTACAAGAGCGACAATTATTAATAGAAATTGCTAAATATCCACCTGTTTCTGCAAAACAAAGACTTCTTTAAATTTATTTCATAACCTCTCTCTCCACAAGCATTAGAATTGAAAAAACGACTCTTAGAAGACAATCATCCTGATGTGACACTTTCCCTCAACAATTTGGTGCATTTGTACTATTTTTAGGCAGGTACACAGAAGCAGAACCCCTCTATTTACAAGCTTTAGCAATTGCCGAGCAAGCTTTAGGGGAGAATCATCCTACTACTGTTAAGATTCGGGAAAACTTAGAGTCGCTCCCGTAGGATGGGTTATTAACCCATCCGATAATACAACAATATAAAATAATACAATCACCTTCAATCAACCAAACAATCATGACTACACTCAAAGATATTGAATCCGCGATTCTCCAGTTGCCTGACGAAGAAATCCATCAATTATCAGCTTGGTTACAAGACTATCTTGATGATAGTTGGGACAAACAGATAAAAAACGATCTCGAATCAGGGAAACTCGATCGACTATTACAAAAAGTCAACAATGATATCAGTAACAATCAAGTTAAGCCTTTAGATGAAATCCTTAACAACTCCTGATTTTTGGCAATGTTATGCCAACTTACCTCCCTACATTAAGCAACAGGCAAAAAAAGCCTATCGTCTCTGGATTAGTAATGTTTTCCATCGATCATTACATTTCAAGAAAGTAGGGAAAAATGTCTGGTCAGTCCGAATAACTGAGAATTATAGAGCTTTAGCATTGAAAAAAGGTGAAGATTATTACTGGTTTTGGATTGGTTCTCATGATGAGTATGAAGAGTTAATTAAATAGAAGGAGAAAATTAACCATGCTAGATCCTAAAGAATTTCGCAATATTATCCACCAAGATTTTACTGAAGTTATAGTCATTTCAATTAAGATTGAGAATATCAATCCCAGAGTTCATAAGGCTTTTGTCGGTTTAGACTGTATCAGACTTATCTGAAATGACTATACCTCACAGGAATTTCTGGCAAATCAAAAAAAATACTGTCCAGAAATTTTTGAAGGCGATAACTATCCCAATATCACTGAAAATCTTAATAATTTAGCAAAACTCTACCAATCTCAAGGAAGGTACGCGGAAGCTGAACCCCCTCTATTTACAAGCTTTAGCAATTGCCGAGCAAGCTTTAGGGGAGAATCATCCTGCTACTGTTAAGATTCGGGAAAACTTACAAACGCTGCGACAACAGCAACATCCATCGTCTTAACTGTGATCAATTTGACCATGGGATGGACTATAATTGATCATTGATGAAGACTTGCTGAATACAACACAATCATAGTATTCATTCAATCATTCAAATAACAGTTTAGACTTATTATGGGATTATGGGATGGACTATATTGTTAATATTGTTTTGCAGTACAAAAAGGTAATAAAAAATCATGGACAAACAACTATTACTCAATAAAATTAAACAAGCAGTACAAGCGATCGAACCACAAGCGCAAATATTTCTTTATGGTTCACGGGCGCGAAACGATGCTCAACCAGACTCTGATTGGGATATATTAGTATTAGTTGATGGGATCACTAACCCTACTCGCACATCTCAAATCCGTCGTCAAATTTATGAAATCGAATGGGAAACAGAAGAAGTTATTTGTACCATTGTTCGCAGCAAAAATCAATGGGAACATCCCTTATTACAAACTACTCCTTTCTGGCAATCAGTTAACAAAGAAGCTATTATGCTATGAGTAAAAATTCCCCTCACGATCAACTAATTAGGTATCGTTTAAATCGTGCAGAGGAAGCCTATCAAGATTCTTGTTCTCTTGCTTATGGTGCAAGATGGAATAGTTGCATCAATCGTCTATACTATAGTTGCTTTTATGCTGTTACGGCTTTACTTGCTTACGATAATCTCTCATCTCCAAAACATACAGGTGTCCGTAGTCTCTTCAACAAAAACTACATCCGTAGTGAAATTATTTCAAAAGACTTTGGTGCAGTTTATAACGAATTGTTTGAATACCGTCTCGAAGCAGATTATACAGACTTTGCAGATTTTGATGAATTACAAGTTCTTCCTTTTATTGCAAAAGTGAGAGATTTTTTAAATATAATTTCAGACCTGCTTCCTGCTGATTAAATGACAAAAGTATTGTATGACAATACATTAAGTAAAGAGCATCTCAATACACAAATGATTCGTAATAATTTACAAATGATGCGACAGTCACATCCATCGTCTTAACTGTGATTGATGGGATTATGGGATGGACTATAATTGATCATTGATGAAGACTTGCTGAATACAACACAATCATAGTATTCATTCAATCATTCAAATAACAGTTTAGACTTATTATGGGATTACCGTAGGTGCTTCTCATCGATGCCTCTTAGATTACCAGATTTTGTCCCCCCCGAACGGTGACAATTTATCAGCGTTTTCTCCTTGTTTGTCGCCGGTGATGCCATTGACTGAGGAGACGATAACTAACAAAATAAGTGATAATGCTCGCCAACAGACCTGTAATCAAACTGCCAAAAAATAGCGTTAATAAAAATTCACCGCTCAAACTTGCCCAATTTTCCGCCCAACTTTGGTTAGAGGCAAAAATACGACTATCGATCGCTTGATTTCCTTGACCTAAAAACAATTCTCCCAATTTATAATTAAACAAAAACAGGGGAATATAGGTAAAAGGATTACTCACCCAAGTGGCTGCCGCTGCCGCAATTTTATTGCCCCGCACACAGAAAGCTAAAAAAATCGCAATAATGATCTGTAATCCCATCCAAGGAAAAGCCCCAGAAAACACCCCCACCGCTAACCCGCGAGCGATTTCGATCGGATGTCCCTGCAATCGCACCAAGCGAATCCACCAGTAGCGACAGGAGCGCGTCAGACGATTAATTAGGTTATTCCCTTTATTTTTCGCTTTTAATGACCGTGAGCGCATATTTTCGGGCATAAATGCTGACAAAATTGATCCTGACTTCAATTTTAGCAAGGAGTGATTCAGAGATGTTGAACACAGGGGATACGATCGCCGCTATCGCTACGGCGATCGTTCCAGAACAGGGTAGTATCGGTATTGTCCGTTTATCCGGTAGCGAGGCAGTGGCGATCGCTCGTAGGCTGTTCCATACCCGCAATCGTCAACCCTGGGAAAGTCATCGTCTTCTCTACGGTTATATCCGACATCCCCACAGTCAGGCAATTATCGATGAAGCTTTGCTGTTGCTCATGTTAGCGCCTCGCTCTTTCACCCGCGAGGATGTGGTGGAATTTCACTGTCATGGCGGCATTATGCCCGTACAACAGGTGTTACAGTTATGTCTAGAAAATGGGGCGCGTTTGGCACAAGCGGGGGAATTTAGCCTGCGTGCCTTTCTTAACGGCAGAATTGACCTAACTCAAGCCGAAAGCGTCGTCGATCTCGTTGGGGCGCGTTCTCCCCAAGCGGCACAATTTGCCCTCGCTGGGTTGCAGGGGAAACTCGCGCAACCGATTCGGCATTTGCGTGCCACCTGTCTCGATATTTTGGCCGAAATTGAGGCCCGTATTGACTTTGAAGAGGATTTACCGCCCTTGGATCACGAGGCGGTTCTCCATAGCATAGAACAGGTTTTTTGTCAAGTAAATTTAATTTTAGCCACCGCCGAGCGCGGGGAATTGCTGCGTAGTGGTCTGAAAGTGGCGATCGTGGGACGGCCGAATGTGGGTAAATCCAGTTTGTTAAATGCTTGGAGTCGGAGCGATCGAGCGATTGTCACCGATTTACCCGGCACTACCCGCGATATCGTCGAATCTCAGCTAGTTGTGGCAGGAATCCCCGTACAAGTCCTCGATACGGCTGGAATTCGCTCGGCCAGCGATCGAGTCGAACAAATTGGGGTGGAACGTTCCCGCCAAACGGCCCGGTCTGCTGATTTAGTTCTCTTAACCGTCTCCGCAGAGTCAGGATGGACCGAGGAAGACGAGGAAATTTATCGCTCTGTCAGCGATCGCCGATTAATTTTAGTGATTAATAAAATTGATTTAGCTCATCCCGAAACGGTAATTTATCCAGCAGAAATTGAGCGAGTTGTCAAGCTTTCCGCCGCCCAAAATCAGGGTATTGAAGAGTTAGAAAAAACTATTATTAATGCTGTCCAAAATCAAGAAATACAGGCGGCTAATTTGGATTTAGCCATTAATCAACGACAGGCGGCCGCTTTAACTAGGGCGAAAATTGCTTTGCAACAGGTCAAAAACACAATTGACGAAAATTTGCCTTTTGATTTTTGGTCGATCGATCTGCGTACTGCCATTCAATCCTTAGGAGAAATTACCGGCGAAGAAGTGACTGAATCGGTACTTGATCGCATTTTTAGCCGTTTTTGTATTGGTAAATAAGCAATGAGGAAATCTGGTCAACTGTGTTGGGTTAACTGTAGTCTTGTTGAGGATTGTATAACTCAGATATTACTGGAAAAAAAGACTTTCCAAGCGGCCGTAATAATGGCACTTCCCAAAAGGATAATCAATGTCCAGACCTGATTTTTTTGGGTTCCTTCCACTGATTTTAGCCGATTGTCGATGCCTTCAATTTTCCCGTCTAAAACTTTAATATCCCCTTTGATATCTGCTTGTCCTATCTCAAGTTTTGTTAAGCGATTATCTAATCGATCAAACCGTTCATCAATCTTATCGAATTTCTGGCTAACTTCCTTGATACTGTCTTTAATTTCTTTAAGGACGACATCCAGGGAATAAGTAACAGTTTCGTTAGACATTGGGTCAACTCCTATACTGCATCTGGTTGGATATAATTTTATCTCAAGTCTAGGCTTTAAGAAAATTTTCTTTCAGGAGCGGTTAACTGTAGTCTTGTTGAGAATTAGAGAACTCAGATATTACTGGAAAAAAAGACTTTCCAGGCAGCCGTAATAATGGCACTTCCCAAAAGGATAATCAATGTCCAGACCTGATTTTTTTGGGTTCCTTCCACTGATTTTAGCCGATTGTCGATGCCTTCGATTTTCCCGTCTAAAACTTTAATATCCCCTTTGAGATCGGCTATTCCTATTTCTACTTTGGTCAAGCGCTCATCAATCTTATCGAATTTTTGACTAACTTCCTTGATACTGTCTTTAATTTCTTTAAGGACAGCTTCTAGGGAATAAGTAACAGTTTCGTTAGACATTTCGTAAACTCCTATACTGCATCTGGTTGGATATAATTTTATCTCAAGTCTAGGCTTTAAGAAAATTTTCTTTCAGGAGCGGTTAACTGTAGTCTTGTTGAGAATTAGAGAACTCAGATATTACTGGAAAAAAATACTTTCCAAGCAGCCGTAATAATGGCACTTCCCAAAAGGATAATCAATGTCCAGACCTGATTTTTTTGGGTTCCCTCTACCGATATTAGCCGATTGTCGATGCCTTCGATTTTCTCGTCTAATACTTTAATATCCCCTTTGAGATCGGTTAATCCTATTTCTAGTTTGGTTAACCGATCTTCTACCTTGTCAAATCTTTCGTTAACCCGCTTCTCAAGCGAGTCGATCTTTCCCTCAATCCTTGTGAGGACAGCTTCTAGGGAATAAGTAACAGTTTCGTTAGACATTTGGTAAACTCCTATACTGCATCTGGTTGGATATAATTTTATCTCAAGTCTAGGCTTTAAGAAAATTTTCTTTCAGGAGCGGTTAACTGTAGTCTTGTTGAGAATTAGAGAACTCAGATATTACTGGAAAAAAATACTTTCCAAGCAGCCGTAATAATGGCACTTCCCAAAAGGATAATCAATGTCCAGACCTGATTTTTTTGGGTTCCCTCTACCGATATTAGCCGATTGTCGATGCCTTCGATTTTCTCGTCTAATACTTTAATATCCCCTTTGAGATCGGTTAATCCTATTTCTACTTTTGTCAAGCGCTCATCAATCTTATCGATCTTTCCCTCAATCCTTGTGAGGACAGCTTCTAGGGAATAAGTAACAGTTTCGTTAGACATTGGCTAAACTCCTGTACTGCATCTGGTTGGATATAATAATTTTATCTTAGTCTAGGCTTTTTGGCATTCCTTACCCTATAGTTAACTTCACTTCTGTCCAACCACTGAGATAGTGTTAGGTGAAAACTTCGCTACTTTCTTGTCACTGATTACCCGTTACTGTTCATTCTCTAGGAAAAAACCCTAACTGCCAATTTTTTCGGGAACTTCCTAACATCCCATTCATCTTAAAGCCTAGATTCCGCCTGGAAAAAGGAGGAAATCCAGAGGAGTTTCCGGCTTTTTTCCTAGCCCTCTCGGTTTTCTTTTGGTATAAATTGGGTTATGCGTGCAAAGGAGTGAGCGAGTGACGTTTAGCATCGAACCAAAAATTATCAATCCGCCCAAAAACCGTCATGATTATCAATTGTCGGAAGTAATTCGCTATCGTGCTTGGGTAGAGATTGATCGATCTGCCCTACAACAAAACGTGCGAAAAGTCAAAGCCCTGTTAGCCCCAAAAACGGAATTAATGGCGGTAATTAAAGCCGATGCTTACGGACACGGGGCAGTTAAGGTGGCTAACAGCGTTTTAGAAGCTGGGGCGCAATCTTTAGCCATCGCGACTATCGGGGAAGGTATCGAACTACGCGAAGCGGGAATCGTTGCCCCAATTATGATTTTAGGGGCAGTCAATACCCTGGAAGAAGTGGCAGCCTTAGCCCATTGGCAATTGCAACCCACCCTGGTGCAAATCGAACAGGTACAAATTTTTGCCACCGTGATGAGACGCTTAGAACAGCGGCTGCCGGTTCATATCAAACTAGATACGGGGATGTCTCGCTTAGGTACACAATGGCAAAACGGCACAAAATTCGTCGAACAGGTTTTAGAGGCTCCTAACCTGAAAATTGCCAGTATATACTCCCATTTTGCCACGGCTGACGATCCCAATCCCGAGATCATGCAGTTACAACGGCAAAGATTCCAACAAGCGATCGCTGAGTTAAGATCAAAAGGTTATCATCCCCCCTGTCTGCATTTAGCCAACTCTGCCGCTACCCTAAGCGATCGATCTCTGCACTACGATCGAGTTAGAGTGGGATTAGCTCTCTACGGTCTTTATCCCGCCGATCATCTCACCGATAAAGTCCCTTTGCAACCCGTCCTGCAAGTAAAAGCGCGCATTGCCCAAGTCAAAACCATTGCCGCCGGTTCGGGAGTGAGTTATGGTCATCAGTACATAGCCGCAAAAGATACTCGTATTGCTGTGGTCGGTATCGGTTACGCCGATGGAATTCCCCGCAATCTCTCCAATCGTTTAAAAGTATCCCTGAGAGGACGTTTAGTACCCCAAATCGGCGCGATAACCATGGATCAGTTAATGATTGACGTGAGCGAGATTCCAGAGGTAAAAACAGGGGAAATCGTCACCCTTATCGGTAAAGATGGCCCACAGTGCATCACCGCCGACGATTGGGCGCGGGATTTAGGTACAATATCCTGGGAAATTCTCTGCGGGTTTAAGCATCGTTTGCCGCGAATTATTATTAGCAATGGCTAATTATGGCGGCGATCTTAAAAAATGTCAATTGGCGGCAATTCTTATTGTTGACTGACTGGTGAGATGTGTAATTAATTTTGCCTAGATACTTGCCTTGGTCAAGTGCGATCGCTAATTGCTAGGCTAGATTACGCGATCAATTCTCCGCCGCTTTAGGTTAAAATAAACAGGGTTAATCGACGGCAACTGATTAGTTTTACCCTAGAGGCAGCGATGACTATAAGCAACGATTTACCCTTACCCCCCGGCAGTTTCGGATTACCCCTATTAGGAGAAACAATCGCTTTTTTGACCGATGGGGATTTTGCCAGTAAACGTCATAATAAATATGGTCAACTTTTCCGTACTCATATTTTTGGCAGTCCCACGATTATTTTATCCGGTGCCGAAGCTAACCGGTTTCTCCTCAGCAACGAGAATAAATACTTTGCAGCAACTTGGCCCAAAAGTACCAAAACTCTCCTCGGCAGCGCATCTTTAGCGGTGCATACGGGAGATGTCCATGCTTCCCGTCGTCGCTTAATCTATCAAGCTTTTCAACCCCGGTCCCTAGCAAGTTATATCCCTACGGTAGAAACAATTACCGCTCGCTATTTAGAGCGTTGGCAAAATGCAAAAACCCTGTCATGGTATCCTGAATTGAGAAACTATACCCTCGATATCGCCTGTAAATTATTTGTCGGTCTTGACCAGGGTTCTGCTACCAAATTAGGAGAAGCTTTTGATACTTGGTGTGCGGGACTATTTACCCTTCCCATTCCCCTTCCCTGGACAGCTTTTGGCAAAGCATTACGCTGTCGAGAAGAATTACTGCAAGCGATCGAAACTATCATTTTAGAAAGACAAAAAAATGATGACTTAGGCCAAGATGCTCTTGCTATCCTTTTACAAGCTAAAGACGAAAACGGTCAAAGTTTATCCTTAGTGGAATTAAAGGATCAAGTGCTATTATTACTCTTTGCTGGTCATGAAACTTTAACCTCCGCTATCGCCACTTTCTGCCTACAAATGGCACTGCATCCCGATATTTTTCAGCTTGTCTTGGAGGAAATAACTAATTTTGATCTATCCAGTCCTTTAAGCGTCGATACCCTTAAACAGATGACCTATTTAGATCGCGTTTTAAAAGAAGTTTTACGTTTTACTCCACCCGTGGGAGGAGGATTCCGTCGGGTAATAGAAGACTGTCAATTTAACGGTTATCATTTGCCGAAAGGATGGACAGTGCAGTATCAAATCACCAATACCCATAAAGATAATAATATTTATTCCCATCCTGAAACCTTTGATCCCGATCGCTTTTTAACCGAGGAAAAACCCTATGGATATATCCCTTTTGGTGCGGGATTGCGCGAATGTATCGGCAAGGAATTCGCTCGTTTAGAGATGAAAATTTTAGCCGTCCGTTTAGTACAAAAGTACGATTGGCAATTACTCCCCAATCAAGATCTCACCCTCACCTCTATCCCCACTCCTCACCCCCGGGACGGTTTACAAGTTACCTTTAAACCCCGTTAACCAGCTAGGATAAAAAAACTTTTAAAAAAGTTTAGCGTTCTTCTCGTAGCCGTGAAATTTATTTCACGGCATTTATTGACCGAACAGAGGTTAATCAGCAGCGGGTAAAGCTTTCGGTAATTCTCCATTTTGCTGATGATTTGGTGTATCGAATTCGAGAACTAGGTAACGAATCAAACGCGCTAGGGATTTTTGTAGCAAACCTTCAGCAATTTTTTGTCCCATCTGTTGGGTTTCCGGTTTAGCGATTAGTTTAGTCATCACTGGGACCATAGCCATGGCATCGAATCCTTTTGTTTCCTGTAAAATACTAAAGATGTTGCGAAGATGCTCAAAAGTCTTGGCATCACCCAACAATTCTGGGGGAGTTTCTTGTACCGCTAAACCCACCTGTTGCCGGAAATTAACCGTGAGATTAAACCAAGTGCGACGACCGAAGTTATCTAGCGCATTTACTAACTCATTAACTAATTTTTCGCGGATAAATATACCCCTATCTGAAAGGAGAAAATCTAACGCTTGATCGGTGACTTTCTCGAAGTTAAAATCATTAGAATCTTTAGCATTACGCAGGAGATTTTCTAAACGATTCCAGCGAAAAGTACCGTCTTTAAACAATAAATCTCGCAGGGAATCTCGCAACTCCGTAGAAGGATCGGTGAGCAGACGTTTAGCAATATAAGGATAGGCTTTACTCAGTACCTTAAAATTAGGATCGATGCCAATCGCTATTCCCTCTAAAGTCACCATCGAGCGAATAATCAGGGCATAATAGGCAGGAACTCGAAAGGGAAACTCATACATCATCGCCGACATTTTATCGGTGATACTTTTAAAGTTTAATTCTGCCACACTCGCGCCCAAAGCATTACCGAAAACTTCCGAAAAAGCGGGAACAATTGGCTCTAAATTGGTAGTTGGTGACAGGAAGTCTAACTTAACGTAATCCTTGGCCAAAGACTCAAAATCCCGGTTGACTAAATGCACCACCGCTTCGATTAAACCGTAGCGTTGATAGGGTTCAATATTGCTCATCATGCCGAAATCAAGATAAGCTAATTTACCGTCGGGAGTCGCTAATAAATTACCCGGATGGGGATCTGCATGGAAAAATCCGTGTTCAAGTAATTGACGCAAAGAACACTGCACCCCCACATTAACTAAGTGGGTGGCATCAATACCCTGAGCTTGAATTTCTTTGATATTAGTTAATTTTGTGCCGTCCACCCACTCCATGGTTAAAACCCGTCGCCCAGTATATTTCCAGTAGATTTTGGGGATGTAAATTTCGGCAATGTGACCATAAAGTTGAGCGAATTTTTCGGCGTTTTGTCCCTCGTGAAGATAATTAATTTCTTCAAAAATACGAGCGGCTAATTCGTCGGTAATTGCCACTAAATCGGAGCGAAGTCTTTTAATATTACCTTTCACCCAAGTCGCCAAACTACGCATGATATACACATCTAAAGTTATACAGCGAATCAAATCGGGACGCTGTACTTTAACGGCGACTTTCTCTCCGGTTTTTAATTTACCTTTGTAAACTTGTCCTAGGGAAGCGGCCGCTATGGGATTGGGGGATAATTCTGCGTAAATTTCCTCGGGAGAATAACCTAATTCTTCCTCGATAAAACGATAGGCAATTTCGTTAGGAAAAGAGGGTATTTGATCCTGTAGAGTGGTTAATTCTTCTAAATATAAAGGTGGTACTAAATCAGGCCGGGTAGAGAGAGCTTGACCGATTTTAATATAGGTCGGTCCCAATTTGGTCAACATTTCCCGCAATTGTACGGCCCGTCTAATTTCATTTTTTGGCGATTTTCCCCGCAGTTTATCCCACCAGATACCGATGACAAAAGATAAAACCGGCAGGGCAATTTCGATTAATCTCCCCACAACGTCTAGAGGTCGCCCACGGTAATAGTCGTTAATAACTTGGGGATTGTAGCGCCAACTCTCGGCTACGTTGTCATCCATGGGGCCGATATCTTCCCGATGCTCTTCGGGAATATGCACGGGCTGCACTTCAACGGTAATCGCTTCTGGGTTTTGCGTCTCTGGGGAGATCATCTGTTCGGACATAGTTCGGTGACGGGGCAGGGTGATTTGTAAACTATTGTAACAAGTATCGGCTTGCTGCCCGATCTTGTTTCTGTCTCCCTAGTTCTATGTTCAGGTTGGCCGTCAACTTTACCCTGGAGGGTTATTGCCTCTCAAAGTATTCTACGATAGCTCTCGCTATCGATTCTGCACCATCTTTAGCCAGTTTAACCTTTAATCTGGGCGGTTGGGGAGCTTGGCGTAAAAAGTCCCAATTACCTTGAAAAAATTCTTCACTGCTAATAATTTGATGATAACTATAATCTTGAATTCCGGCCAATAAAATCGCTGATTCGGCGAAACCTTCTCGCATCAGGGAAACAATCGGAACCTCTAATTTTAAAGCCTCGGCAAAGGTACTATATCCTGGTTTGGAAATAATTCGATCGCATAGGGGCATAAAATCCACGGGACGATAGCTCCGCTCTGGTTTATCCTGTAGGCGGATTAAATTGGGCAATTCGGGCGCGTTTTTTTCAAAAGTGATAAATTGCCAATCGGGAAAACTGGCGAGGTTATTATATGGAATTGCTTCTAATCCTAACCCCCCAAAACTCAATAAAATAGTTTTTTCTTTAGGGGCATTTAGCTTAAATTCCTGTCGCAATTGTTCTTCACTGTAGCGGGGTGTCCCCCCGGTTAAATTTGCTTCTGTAATGTGAGGAAATGCTGTCATTGCTTCTGCTAAAGGCAGTTTAAACAAGCGATCACATTGATTATAACAACGACTGATCCAATCACTAATACTGGCGAATTCTTCACCCCAATCACGATAGATAAAATCCCAGCCAAAGTTACCAATCATCCAACAAGGAAGCCCCGCACTTTTGGCAATTAGTGCCGCTAAAGGCGGTAAATCGGCCACAACTAAACCCACACGATTAGTTTTAATAAAATTAACTTCACTGGCAATAATTGCCCTTGATTGAGCAATTATTTGTTCTAGTTTTTCTTTGGTAGCTAATTTATCCATCGTTAAACTATCCGATTGGATTACCCCCACATCAAACCCCCGGGGTCTTTGAATATATTCTCCGGATATATAGGAATCTAATAACCAGCGCGGGGCCGTGGTGACTAATATCGGCAAAATTTCGGGATTAAGTTCAATAATATTAGCTACTACCGAAGCACTGCGGACAGCATGGCCAAAACCATGATTAGTAACGGCAAAATAAACAACAGGACGAGACATAAATATCAAGTAGGGTGAGAATAATAAGCGAGAAATTTTGTTTTTCAGACTGTAGATAATAATTACCCCTGATTTTAGGGAGGCAAATGAGGCAGTATATAAATACTAGCAAAAGCATAATATTCCGCTCCCGATTGACAAGCTTCTTGCAGTAAAGATAAAGCCTCCGAGTCTCCTTGTTTTGCTAAACGTAATAATGCTAACAACCTTTTAATATATTGACTACGATAGTTAATTAATTCTTTTCGTCCACGCATACCATTGAGATCGAACAAATCTTCAACAATTTGACCACGTCGATCCCGACCATAAACACTGGCCAATTTTGCCATTTCATCCCAAACAAATTCAAGATGTGTATTCGGATCGGTTACTCCATCCGTGGGGTCTATTAACAGAGGATTTCCTGTGATATCATCGAGAGGAAAATTTGTGCCTTTGTGATTGGCATCATTACATTTATCACAAGAAAGCAGTAAATTCTCCCAAGTAAAAGTCAGATCAGGATACTGGCTTTTTGGATAAAAATGTTCGATCGCTCCGTAAGTTACCACTGTAATCTTACTTTCACAGTAAGCGCATTTCCCATTAAACATTTTAACTAATGCGTCTTTAACTTGCGGATGACTGTATTTATTTTGTGCTTGGTTAATTTGAGCTTTAGTTGCCTTGTTGTTTGATTTTATTGATTCTAAAGCCTCTAGCCAACGAGCGGCATTTTTAGCTAATACGGGTGGCTCTGATATTCTGGTGACAGGAATCAAGACAAACGCTCCTCTAGTAAGGCATCAATTCGGGATTCTAAACTATTAGGTTGACTAATTTCGCCAAAGGGTTTAACGTCTTGAACAAATAATGACAGTTGTTCATATTCTTGCTTTTCTTCTGCTGCCAGATTTTTATTTTTACGATTTAGTTGGTGGTAACGCTTAATTTTATTTTCTGTCTCAGTGGGAAAGGTTGATTTCAAACCAAAAGCAGCACTTGTTAAAGTACGATCAACATTAGCCGCTAATTCTAAATAAGGAATTTCTACAATCTCTGATTCACCCGCTACCAGATCGATTCGTAGGGTTAAAGACTTTTCCCCCGCACCGGCAGCGATTAAAGGACTATGAGTAGCGACAAAGAATTGAAGGTTGGGAAAAACTTCCTGTAACCATCCAGCAATTTCCCTTTGCCAAGAAGGATGTAAATGAATATCTAACTCATCGATTAAGACGACTCCAGAAGCCTTTGTGGGGTCATCTAGATTGGGGAAGGATTGTAATAATCGCCAAATTAAATCCCCAGCTAAAGCAATCATACTCCGAAAACCATCGGATAAACTAATGGTTGGAACTTTTTGACCGTTAACTAGAAACTGAATCAAGGCATCGGCAGTTACTTCAGCAATTTCTACATTACCGGGTAACAGTTTAGTAATTGCTTCTTCGCCGATTTTTTTCATTTGTTTGGCTTGACTATCTTCAGGATTTTTGGCTATTCGATAATCTAAATACACCATCCATCTCTCAAAAGAACTTAAAGATGTATCCTCATTAAATTGGCTGAAAAAGTTGCTAGAGCGTTTCGGAGGTTCAAGACTAGGAATGATCACTTGACTCACTCGTGTCAAACGACGGAAAGCTCCATAACCGACGGCAAACCAACCATGATTATCGGAGGCAAAAGCATTGGCTCGCAACCAACTTAAAATTTTAGTATTTTCTTCGATTAATGCTGGTTCTGTATAGGTTTGTTTGTCCTTACTGCCTCCTAACTCTAACCTTTCCTTGCCTGTAACAAAATAGGAATAAGCAAAAGTTTTTCGAGTTTTATCCGTACCAAATTTTCCCGCATCTCCATCTTCTTGATGAAGCACTGCGGTTAATTTACCCGGTGTTTTAGGATTACATATCCAACCGGTCGGACGTGGTAATAATTCTTTGGCTGCTTCTGGTCCTGCGAGCAGCAAAGCCAAAGCCTGTAAAATCGTGCTTTTTCCTACTCCATTTTCTCCTAATAAAGTGATCCAACGACAAGGTTTAGCACGCCAATGACGTTGATTCTTGGGATTACTAATAAATTTAATCTCTTGATTCTGGAAGCATTTAATGTTTTCGAGTTTTATACTTTCAACCCACATGGACATTCCCCCAGAGAATAACAGCGATCGATAAAATTCTAGCTTATTTGGCCACATCTAGCCCTTTTTGGCCTTCATCTCTAAATCCAGTCAAAAACCCTCTCTTCGGGGAGAGGGTGAAGTGGGGTTTAGGAATTTTCTTCTAATCCAAAGACGCGATTAAAAGCTTTCAAGACTTTATAACCAGAATCGATCGATTCTAAGGGATCTTTCCGCAAACGGTGACGTAAACAGAGAACAATTACCCGACGGATATCATCTACCGTCACAGTTGTCCGTCCTTCTAAAGCGGCCAGAGCTTTAGCGGCGCGATTGGTAACGATATCGCCGCGCAATCCATCCACGTCCAACTCGGAACAAACCTCGGAAATTTTCACCCGCAGATCATAATCAAGCTCAACGGAAGGCAAAAGATTTTGGGCCTCCACTAGCTTTCTTTGCAGTTCTTCCTGTTCTAAGTTATATTTCTCTAAAAACGAGAGGGGATTGCCATCAAATTCCGCACGCTGTTCCACGATTTTGACCCGTAGAGGTGGTTCTTTGACGGTGTGAATCTCGGCGTGCATTCCAAAGCGATCGAGCAGTTGTGGGCGCAATTCTCCCTCTTCTGGGTTGCCCGATCCCACCAAAACAAACCGGGCCGGGTGACGGATGGAAATTCCTTCCCGTTCCACCGTATTCCAACCACTAGCGGCCGAATCCAATAGCACATCGACGAGGTGATCGTCAAGTAAATTGACTTCATCCACATAGAGAATGCCGCGGTTAGCTTTGGCCAGCAATCCTGGTTCAAAAGCTTTTACCCCTTCTGACAGGGCTTTTTCGATGTCAATCGTGCCACAGACCCGATCCTCCGTCGCACCGAGGGGCAGATCTACCATAGTGACTTTTTTCTTGGCAATGGTCAAGGGGATGGCCTCGTCCACCCTTTGCCGCACCTCATCGCTCATTAAATCGGGATCATTGGGGTCAGAATTAAAGGGATCGTTAGCAACTACGTCAATTTCTGGTAAAAGGTCGGCTAAAGCCCTAATTGTGGTCGATTTTCCCGTACCTCGATCCCCCATAATCATCACCCCGCCAATTTTGGGGTCGATGACGTTGAGCATTAGGGATAATTTCATTTCTTCCTGGCCGACAATAGCGGTGAAGGGAAAAACCACGCGGCGAGTTTTCGGAGGAGCTTGGGGAGTCACGGTCATAAGTGGATTCAAAAGTCAATAGTTGTTGCGTAAAGAATTATATCTAGTGGGGGTTCTAGCCGTCAGCTTTCAGCAAAGCTTTATCATTGTAAGTCTTTTTCCCTGCTTTTTAAGATCCAGCGCCAGAGGGGATGACGCGACCCTTCGTCCCGAATTTTCCGCACCCGTTGCTCTAAGCGCAGTTTTTCTCTGGGGGAAAGTCCTAAAATAATGTTGCGACTTTGCCAGACTAACACTGCTCCTGTAATGGCAAGACAAAAGGCTAGACCGATAGAAGGCCAGTAATTGAAAGCTAAAGCGTATCTTAGGGCTGTCCAAGTAAAATATTGCCGCATTAAGGCTATATCATCCCATAAAACCCATAAACTCGCCGAACCAATCCCTAACCAACAACCCAACACGAATAACCAACGACCCCATACTGTCAGTCGATGTAATCTTTGGACTTGTTGCTGTAGTTCAGAATCGGCCATTTCATTTATCAGTGGGGAATTATAAATTATGAATTATGAATTATGAATTATGAATTATGAATTAGGAATTATGAATTATGAATTAGGAAGTGTTTTCAGTGAACAGTAATCAGTGAACTGAAAACTCAAATCTGATAACTGATAACTGATAACCGATAACTGATAACTGATAACTGATAACTGATAACTGATAACTGATAACTGATAACTGATAACTGATAACTGATAACTGATAACTGATAACTGATAACTGATAACTGATAACTGATAACTGATAACTGAATTATCCCTTGACAATTGCGCCAAAATCTGCTAGGACTCGGGCGTGATTTCGCAGTAAACCCAACAGATTTAAACGATTGCGACGGACAGATTCTTTTTCTGCCATCACTAACACACTATTTTCGCCATCAAAAAAGTCAGCCACCAGGGGAGAAATTGCCGTTAAAGCAGTGAGGAGACGCTGATAATCTCTTTGCTCTCTTGCGCTGATAGTTTCGGGAATTAGGGCAATTAAAGCGTTATAAAATGCTGATTCGGAGGATTGTTCAAATAACTCCGTATTGATGATTGCCTTGGCTTCTAGGGTAGTTGTATCTAAATCTCCTTTTTGTGCTAAACGGGTCGAGCGATTGACGGTTTCATAGATGTTGGCTAACTGACCATCCTGACGAATTTGGGATAAAAAGCGAGCGCGTTCACGGGTATCTAATAAATTTTCTAAAGCGCGAGACTTATACTCCGGATCGTTTTCCCCTAAAACTGCATTAACGAGATCGTAATCTATGCTCAAATCATCAATTAAGAGAGTTTGCAGACGTTGTAAAAAAAAATCTTTAATCAGATTGACTGGGTTGGGTTTATCGGGATGACTGGTGACAAAATCCTGAGCTATTTGCTCAATTAATGCCAAAAGATTGATATTAAAATCGGCTGACCAGATAATACTAATTATTGCATTGGCAGCCCGACGGAGAGCGAAGGGATCTGAAGAACCAGTGGGCAGCATTCCCAGTCCAAAAATACCGACTAAAGTATCCAATCTGTCGGCAATTCCCACCACTTGACCGGTTATTGTTTCCGGGAGTAGATCCCCGGCATTGCGAGGCAGATAATGTTCAAAAATGCCCCGGGCAACTACAGCCGATTCACCACTAATTAAAGCATATTTTTCGGCCATTACTCCCTGTAATTCAGGAAATTCATAAACCATTTGGGTAACTAAATCCGCTTTACAAAGCATGGCAGTGGACTCTATATCACTGCGACTTTGTTCATCGAGATTTAACTGTTCGACGATCATCTGGGCAATTTCCATAATCCGATCGACTTTATCGCGCATGGTTCCCAATTCTTCTTGGAAAGTGACGTTTTCCAGTTGGGGAAGGAAACTATCTAAGGGTTCATCACAATCGGCAGTATAGAAAAATCTGGCATCGGCTAACCGTGCGCGGATAACCCTTTCATTTCCTGCGGAGATAATCTCAGATTTCTGGGGATCGCCATTGGAAATAGTAATAAAATAGGGTGACAAACCCTGTTTAGTCTTGACTGGGAAATAACGCTGATGTGTCACCATCACGGTAATAATTACTTCCGGGGGTAATTCCAGAAATTCATCGTCAAATTTGCCGACAATTGCCGTGGGATATTCGACTAAGTTAGTCACTTCTGCTAATAAATCTGCGGGAATTTCTGCCACTCCCTCCAGTGTTTTGGCCAGGGTGGTAATCTGATCGGTAATTATCTGTTGACGCACTTGCGGATCCGCTTCCACAAAAATCGAGCGCAAACTGGTTAAATATGCTTGGGGATGACTAATGGCTAAGGATTGCGGGTGTAGAATGCGATGACCAAAAGTTAAGCGATCGCTGGTTAAAGTGGTAGAGCCATTAATTAATTCTAGGGGTAAAACTTCCCCATCCACTAAAGTTAATAACCAACGAATTGGCCGGGGAAATCTTAAATCTCCATCTCCCCAACGCATAAAACGTCTTCCTTCCAAACGGGTAATCCATTGGGGAATTAATTCAGTTAAAATCTCGGCTGTTTGACGACCCGGAATCGTTTTTTCAATATAGACAAATTCTCCTTTGTCTGTGGTGCGAATTGAGAAAGCATCGGTGCTAACTCCCTGTTTTCGAGCAAAACCCTCACCAGCGGGGGTAATTTGACCATTTTTGTAGGCGGCACTAACTGGGGGTCCTTTGATCTCCTCGCTGCGATCTTCTTGCTCCCTCGGTAATCCTGTGATTAACACGGCCAAACGGCGCGGGGTTGCGTAAACTTGAATAGCAGTCGCGTCCAGAGATTCCGTCTCTAAACTCTTGCTAACTCTTTCCTGCAATTGTGCGATCGCGCTATCGACAAAATCTGCGGGTAGTTCTTCTGTACCGACTTCCAGTAAAAAATCCATCTGATTGATTGGCCGTGTTTATGCTTCACCGATCATCTAGGCTATCACAGAAGCCGTGTCCTTAGTTTTTGACTGGTGTTGTTCGACTTTTTGGGTTAGGGTGAAAGAGGCAGCAAATTGGAATCAGCGACGATGGGAAAGATTAATTTATTAGTCAGTGCCACCTCTGAGGATTGGATAGAACAGGCAATTAATAATTTAGAGATTATTCTGCTCGATCATTCCCATTGTGAGCGAAAAGCGGCAGGAGTGGCCTTAAATCTCATGTTTCGTTATCCTTCCTACGCTTCCCTCGTGCGGAAATTAACTGCGATCGCACAAGAGGAATTAGAACATTTTGAACAGGTCAATCAATGGTTAGATAAATGGGGAATTCCCCTCGCTCCCTTGAATTCTCCCCCTTATGGTGCTAAATTAAAGGCCCAGATTCGTCACCAAGAACCTGATCGCCTTTTGGATTCGCTGTTAATATCAGCTTTAATCGAGGCGCGTTCCCACGAAAGATTAGGTTTATTGGCAGAATATTGTCCCGATCCTCAATTAGCTCAATTTTATCGCGGTTTAATGGCTTCCGAAGCGCGTCATTATGGTATTTATTGGCTATTAGCAGCGGATTATTTTGAACGGACAGTGATCGAGCAACGCTTAGAAACCCTAGCGGCGCTCGAAAGTGAAATTCTCACTACTCTGCACCCGGAACCTCGTATTCATAGTTGATTGCACCCAAGGACAAACCCTATCTAAATTACTCGTTCAACTCAATTTCTCTCTTAGAAAAGGGTAAATCTTGATTGATTGCCTCAATTTCTTCCTGTTCCATTTGATTAATTTCCTGGATATAGTTGCGGAGAATTTGAGTCATTTTACCATGATAAAAACGGTGTAAACTGTGATTGGCAGTGGCGGGAAAACCCCGTCTTTTTTTATGTTGTCCTCCCGCGCCGGGGTCAAACATGGTAATACCTTGACTAATTGCCCAATCGATCGGTTGATAGTAACAAGCTTCAAAATGTAAACAGTCGTACTCTTGAAAACTTCCCCAGTAACGACCATAAAGATTAGTATCTTTGCGAATACAAAAAGATAAACCCACCGGTTTAGTATCCTTTTCATTCTGGTAGGCAGTAATCAAAACCACTCGCTGACGATAATTCGGATATAATTGTTCAAAAAATTTCTGTGTCAGATATTTACTTCCCCAATAAAATTTATCACAGGTACTGCTATAAAACCGATAAATTAACGGGAATAAATGATGGGGAATTTCTTCGGCAGCCAGAGTTTTAATAATTAACCCCGCATTAGTCACCGCTTTCCGTTCCCGTTTAATGTTGCGGCGTTGATTAGCATTAAAAACCGTCAGATAATCTTCAAAACTTTGAAAACCTTTGTTATTCCAAATATAACTATGGTGTAACCAGGGAGTAAAGCCAAAATTTTCCATTAAAATTCGCCATTGGGGATCCACAAAAAGAAAATGACAACCCGACAGATTATTTTGGTCACAAAAATGATCGATTGCCGCTATCATTAAAGCAGTAATCTCCAGTTCATTTTCCCCCGGAGCAATTAAAAAACGATAACCCACCGCCGGAGTAAAAGGGGTCATTCCTAACAGTTTCGGATAGTATCTAATCCCTAAACGATGGGAAAGATCTGCCCATTGATGGTCAAAGACAAATTCACCGTAACTATGACTTTTAATATACAAAGGAGCGGCGGCAATTAACTCAGCACCGCACCAAACTGTTAGATGAGCAGGTTGCCACCCCGTGCGTCCCGTGGCGCTGCCGGAAGTTTCGATATTATGTAACCATTCCCACTCGAGAAAGGGAGTAGTTAGGGGTTGAGCGAGAGCATCCCATTTTTGTTGGGGAATCTCACTCATTTTATCAATCCAAACGACAGAATATTGGGGTTTAAGCTGTTCTACCATGGGACAAGATAAGTCAACCTTTTTATTTAAGGTTTGCTGAATAAATCTAAAACCCTTGTTGGGTAAGACTTTTAGACTTTTTGTCAATCAAAAAGTACCGGACTGGGAGTGATTAGGGGTAAAATTCCGGGACTTTTTCCCTGAAAATTAGGTAACTGAGTACCTCAAAATCAGTAAAACCCTACACCCTACACCCTACACCCCACACCCTGCCCCCACCAACAAACTTTTTCAGCAGACCCTATTTAAGGTAATCTAGTTTTGAGATTTATGGGACTGCCGTTCAAGGGAATAATGTAAGAAAATTTCTTCTTCCACGGTTTCCACGCTCAAAAGTTGTAATTTTCTGGCAGAATCAGCCATAAATCCAGTTCCTGCCAGAGGAGTTGCCGCTTTATTGCCTCCTAACAGCAACGGACAAATGGTTAGATGGATTTCATCGATTAAATCTTCAGCTAAAAGAGAGGCAATTAATTCACCACCTCCCAGAATCGCCAGCTTTTTGATACCTAGGGCGGTAAATTGCCTAAAAATAGCCTTCCAATCACCGCAGACTAAGACAAGCTCAAATAAACCCCGATTTTCCCATGCCGCCACTTTTTCCGCTGCGGTGATTAACCAGCGAGGGAAAGGCTGCTGAAAAAATTTCATCCCGGGATCAAGCAGGCCTGAATGAGAACAAACGATCTGTATCGGCTGCGGAGATAATCCCCGTTGTTGACGGTATGCGAGAAAATCGCCATGACGGATAGGAAGACTGGTGTGATAAGCGCGCAGGGTGTTGGCACCGAATAAAGCGGCATCCATGCGGGATAAATGTTGTTCTAGACGCATTTTATCGGTAGCAGAGGCAAACCTGGCCGCCGACTGGTAGGCGTCGGCAATTTTACCATCGGCACTCATGGCTAAAATAACGGTGGTGTGAGGACGATTCATGGCAAATGCTCGGGGATATCACCCGGTCCGATTGGTGAATAGGCTAGTATAGTCTAGAGTTTGATAGCAAGAATCAAACCAATTTCTGCCTATGCCTATCGGTCAATCCTCCTTTCGTCGTATTCTGCTCTCTCGCTTACTCTTGGTCAGTGTACCTGTACTACTAATGGGAGTTTATGTCACCTATCGTAAGGCGCGATCGGCTTTTTTGGAAACGGCTCGTCAAAATCTTACCGAAAGTGCCATCAGAAAAGCAGATAATATTGAGCAATCAATTCAACTTTTGCAGGCCAATCTTATCACTGCGAGCGAAAGTCTGGGTTTAAAACAGGGAACCTTAGCCGAAAAAGAAGCTTTTTTACAACAATTCACGGCGCGACTTCCTAATCAGATTAACTGTGTGGAATTAATTGATATTAAGACCAAGCAACCTTTATTAAATCGAGCCTGTGAACCAGAAATTATCAAAGTTTTGTCCCTGGAAAGATGGACAGAAAAACGGACTAGCTTTGCTGGTAATATCGAAAATATTTTAGTTAGAAGTTTACCCCGAAAATTTCTAATTAAATCTCCCAATAATAATCGTCAATTAGAATTAGTTTTTGCCGTTCCCATCTACGATAATCAAGGACAATTACAATCTAGTCTGATTCTGCAAGCTTCTCTCCTTTACCGTGAGAAGGTTTTACCCGGTTCTTTGTCAGGTTATCCCGTGGTTATTTCTGAAAATGGCATTATTCTCGCTCATCCCTATTTTGATCGCATTGGTAGCCATATCAGTCAAGAAGCTGATGCTGAACGCTTAAATAGTATTATCAATAATGCTATCCGAGGAAAACAAAATTTCTTGCATTTATTTTCTTTCGAGAAAGATGGCAAAGAATTAGTCGCTGGTTATAGTTCCCTCCCCAGTCCAGTTACGGGAGAATCATCCCAAAAATGGATAGTTTTAGCCATTAGTCCCCTCTCCCAAGCTCTGGCTCCTCTGCAACAAATTTGGGAGGCAATTTTTTATCTGATTTCTGGTTTATTATTAGCTTATTTAGTAGCTATTATACTGATCGCCAGGGATTTAGCTAGACCTTTAGAAAAACTGCGAGATTATGCCTTAAATATTCAAAAAATTCCTTCCCAAAAGATTAGACCAGAAAACTTTGATATTCGAGAAATTAATCAGTTAGCCTCGGCCTTAGAGGAAATGCTCGAACGTTTACGCCTTTGGGGAGAGGAAATAGTTAAGAGTTGGCAAGAAGCGGAAAATGCCAATCAATTAAAAAACCAATTTTTGGCGAATACTTCCCACGAATTACGCACCCCTCTTAATGGTATTATTGGCTCAATTCGTTGCGTTATGGATGGATTTTGTAATAGCGAGGAGGAAGAAAAAGAATATCTGCAACAAGCGGATAATGCAGCCGTACATCTGTTAGGAATTATTGATGATATTCTCAGTATTGCTAAAATAGAAGCGGGCAAACTTTCCGTTAATCCTGAACCAGTAGATTTACACCAAATTATCAATGAAGTTATTAATTTACAAACAGCATCGCTGCAACTTAAGTGCTTAAAATTAAATTTACTTTTCTGTCCAGAAAATCCGATAGTTTATGCTGATCCCACTAAATTAAAACAGGTAATTTTGAATGTTATTTCTAACTCAATTAAATTTACTGATAGAGGCACAATTTCTTTAATAACTCACTTAGAACATCCACAGGCTATTATGACTATAATCGATACAGGAATCGGTATAGATCCCCGGCAGCAATTAAAATTATTTCGCCCTTTTGTGATGATTGATGGTTCCACAACTAGAAAATTTAGCGGTACGGGTTTAGGATTAGCTATTTCTAAGAATTTTATGAAAATGATGGAGGGAGATATTACTATCTCTAGTCAAGGTAAAGGTTTAGGAACAACTGTAGAAATTATTCTTCCTCTAGTTGGGGAAAGAAAGCTTGATTCTACCCCAGAGGAAAACTCATCTTTGCCGATTCTTCCCTCTCTTAAAATCTAAAATATCTCTATTTAATTTCTGTAATTTATGAGGAATTTAGTTTATAATTCCTCTAAACTCTCTACAGGCAAATTAACCACCTGATAAGCACCAAAAACCTTGATCGCATCGGTATAATTGGTTAATTCTTCTAAAGTTGCCCCGATTAAATGCTGTTGATCTGGATTAATTTCTAGATCAATAAAAAATATGTATTCCCCTAAAGATCGTTTAGTTGGTCGCGATTCGATCCGAGATAAATTAAGCTGACGTTTGGCAAAAACTTCTAAAGGTTTGACTAAAGCACCAGGTTGATCTAAAACTTGAAAAGCGAGGGACATCCGCTCACCTTGAGGATGGGAAGTTACAGCCATTACCCAAAAACGGGTACAATTATCGGGATAATCATTAATTGGTTGTGTTAATATTGGTACATTATAGAGTTTTGCCGCCCGGGGGGAAGCAATAGCGGCCGAATTAGCCTCTCGATCGAGAATTTGAATCGCTTCTGTGGTAGAATTGGTGGGAATAATCGGCACGTTAGGTAAATTATTTTCTAGCCACTTTTGACATTGGGCTAAAGCTTGGGGATGAGAATAAACGGTTTTAATTTCTGTTAGCGATTGTCTGGGAGATAGAAGTGCATGGGAAATCGGTAAAACTAATTCTTGTTGAATCTGTAACCCGGGTAATTGCCATAAAGCATCAAGAGTCATTACCACACTTCCTTCGGTGGAATTTTCCACCGGGACCACTGCTAAATCGGCCTGATTTTGGACAACTGATCGCAAGGCCAAGGCAATGCTAGGATAGGGTATTAATTGACGAGGCTGGGGTGGTAAACTGTTAGCAAATGCTAAAGCGGCTGTTTCTGAATAGGTTCCCACCGGCCCCAGATAAGCGATCTTTACAGTCATTTAGATTATCCCCGCAAGCAATTTTTTCTAGCTATTACAGCCTTTCTCATCCGCATCAAGTATAACCTAATTTGGTATTGACTCCTATTCTGCTATAATCATCTCAAGTCAGCTTCACTTTGTTTAATGGTCAATTGACTGATTTTTTGGCGAGTTTCCTCGATAGTTAACCCTTGGGCTAAATCCCCCAATTCTTTGAGAAAATCATTAGTTAAGGAGAGAGATATTTGGCTATCCTGGCCCGATAAATAGACAACTTTGGCTAATTCGGCCAGTTTAACTTTTTTGCCAGTGCGATTTTGATAACTGACCGAAAACCCGTTAATCTCCGCAGCTTGTTGCTCAATCATTGCCGACTTTAAACGTTCCTTGAGATGTTCCATCTCTGTATCTAAAATCTTCCATTGCTGGTAAATTTCCCAATAACGATTAGTTAATCTTTCCAGATTCTCACCCGCGGGATCAGGAGTAATTAAATGGGAAAGCTGCAAAAGACGATGGTGGATTTGGGCTGTATATACGGGGTCTTTTTGTGCATATTCTAGCTGGTCCGCGGTTAAAGGTCTTTTGCCCCAATTACCCCCCTGTTCACTTTTATCGATAGCGGGAAAATGACAAAGACATTCAGCCACGGTTTTCAGTTGATAATTGGGTAAGGGAGCAATATAGTAGGGAACCTTTTTAGCTAACTCTAGGGTACAGGTGATTTTTTTAACTTTGCCCTTACCGCCCAAAAATTTACAATCATAACTAGCATTGTGAAAAACCTTTTCTATCCGGTCAACCAGCATGATTTTAGTGATAAAATAGTTAGTAAGATCGGGTCGATCAAGAACATCCAAAATTGTCACCCGCTCCCCCGTTAAGTCCGTGGAATCAGCCAGAATTTGAATCAGAGACAAACGGGGAGTCTTGCTATCGTAATCGGCTACTTCCGTATCTAACCAAAGAATGGGAAAATGAGAAAAGTGATCGATCGCATTCCTAATAGCGTCGGATTCCGTTAAATAAGGCATGGTTGCAGAGGTGGAAAAATGTATCAAAAAATCTTGATAGCAGTAGATTTGTCGGAGATGGGGGAGAGTGTTTTTAAGGAGGCTGTATCCTTAGCCAGTAAGTACGAAGCTAACCTCCTACTACTGCACGTCCTTTCTCCTGAAGAAGATTATAGCCCTTTACCGATTCCACCCAATTTAGCCGATATTTACCCCGCCCAGGGCAATGATCTGACTCTTGATTTTTGGCGGCAACAATGGGAAGAATTTGAGCAGAAAGGGGTGGCAATGTTGCAAAAAAGGGCTAATCAGGCGGGAGAAATGGGTGTAAAGGGAGAATACCGGCAAATTTACGGTCATGCCGCCAAAACTATCTGTAAAGTGGCGCGAGAGGAAAATATTGATTTAATTGTCATCGGTCGGCGTGGGCGATCGGGTCTAGGAGAGTTATTCTTAGGTAGTGTGAGTAATTATGTTCTCCATCATGCCCCCTGTTCCGTCTTAATTGTTCAACATCATCAAGACTAAAAATTCCTGTTAGCTATTCCCCCCTAAAATCCCCAAACGATTAAAAGGAAAAAAGCGAAAAACCGCCCTACCAATCACGTTATTTTCCGGTAAAAACCCCCAGATATGGGAGTCATTGCTATTATTGCGATTATCTCCCATGACAAATAAATTATTTTGCGGCACAAGCAAAGGCATTAAATTATATTGAGGGGATTCGAGAATATAATCCTCTGCCAAGGGTTGATTATTCAGGTAAATTTTGCCCTCCTTGACAGCAATCACATCCCCTGCTGTGGCAATCACTCTTTTAATAAAAGCTTGGTCCTTTTGATATCCCTGTAATTGTAATTGTGCCGGCGGTTCAAAGACGACGATATCCCCCCGTCGAGGGGGATGGAAATCGTAAGAAAGTTTTTCCACCACTAAGCGATCGCCCTGTTCTAAAGTGGGTAACATAGAATCGGAGGGGATAAAACGAGGTTCAGCCACAAAAGTGCGGATCAATAGGGCTAAAACTAAAGCTATAGCGATAATTTGCAGATTTTCTCGAATAGAAGCCCAAAAACTCTTAGATTTGTCCTTATTAATTTCTTGCTCTTGCATTATTGCCCAGATGATGGTTGGTATAGCTATAACCCTTTTGGAGTCTATATCGGTGATTCGAAGTAAAAGCCGTTTAGCTTAACTTAGCTTTCGCTTGCTGCCAAAAAACTGTTAATTCCTCTAGTGTATAGTCATGGAGAGGCTTTTCCGCCACAGATTCCACTAGGGAAAAACGTTGAATAAAACGCAGATTAGTCTCTTGTAAAGCGATACTGGGGTCTAAATTATACCAGCGAGCAAGATTGACAATAGTAAAGAGTAAATCGCCTAATTCTGCCTGTTGATGCTCTTTATCGCTAGATTCTAGGGACTCTTGCCATTCTGCTAACTCTTCGCCAAATTTTTCCCAGACTCCCGCGATATTTTCCCATTCAAAACCGACTCGCGCTGCTTGCCGAGAAATTTTCATCGCCCCCATTAAGGGTGGTAAAGTTTGGGCATAACGGGTTAATTTGCCGCTAATAGTCGGGTCATTTTTTTCCTCAGCTTTGATTTTCTCCCAATTTTGACGCACCTGTTCGGGATTTTCTAAGGATAGCTCCCCGAAAACGTGGGGATGACGACGAATTAATTTATCGGTGATGCCTCTAGCCACTTCTTCTAGGCTAAAATTACCCTCATCACTGGCAATTTGGGCTTGTAAAACCACCTGTAGCAGTAAATCGCCTAATTCCTCGGCAATGGCAGTTTTATCACCGCTTTTAATCGCCGCTACCACCTCATAAGCTTCTTCGATAACGTAGGGAATCAGGGTTTCTGGGGTTTGGGCTAAATCCCAAGGACAGCCGCTTTCTGGATCTCGTAAACGGGCAACAACGGTGATTAAATGGTTTAATGCCCCTAAGATGACCTTGTAGCTGGGATTGTCGGTTTCTGGAAGGCTAGACATCGATTTTTTCCGGTTTTCTCCCCCATTATACCGGTTAGTTATCAGTTATCAGTTATCAGTTATCAGATGTGAGTTTTCAGTTATCAAAAGCTCTCATCTCCCTGTCTTCTAATATTCAGTTACAGCCTTTCTGATAATAGATCAAGTTTAACCTAATTTGAGCGAAGACCGACTCCCCATTATTCAGATAACTGCTTTAGCTCAATAACGATGAAAAAACCCGGTAAAACCGGGTTGCACTAGCTTGGAGTGTGTATAATCAACCGATAAAGCAGTTGAAAACTTAAATAAATCTAAATAGAAAAAAGGTAAGTAATTCCACTGTAAGAAAATCAGATTTAATGAACTACCCCGCAAGTTAGGGGACAAGAAGCATAAACAGCTTGATGAGAGGTTTTTACCTCACCGTGTAACCAGTGCAACCAGCTAACTTCATGGGGATGAACACCTTTTGCTGTTAATAAAGCGGCACTAATTAGGATAGCCAAAATATTGATACCAATAATCATTCCCGCCACTAAAAGCACGGAACTAATCGGTAAAACTGACTGTAAGATAATCGCCGACAATGCTCCCACTGTCATCATTAATACTACTAAAGGAAATCCCACTACTAATAAACAGACAGTGAGGACGAAACTCCAGAGAAGAAAGCTTTTTAGCATTGCTAAAGAAACGTAGCCCCAGTTATTTCTTGCGGTTAATTGCATCTTCCTGACCTCTTACAAACTTGGTGGTCTAACTTTTCTGCACGTCGGCTCAAAGTTGATGAAAACCAGTATAGGGAAAACACCGAAGAAGATGAGCTATTCGCAATATAAATTTACAATCATCGCTAATCATCTATGTTATATGTATCGAACTATTACAAGAATCGGCGAGAGGTATCGAAAACTTTACAATCGGTTTCTCTTGATCCCCAATGCAGTTTCCTGCTGAAATCCTTGATCCCCGTCGATAATCCTTTCTTCTGTCCCTGTCCTCAGATTTTTCCTCGTCTCGTTGTAACAAATATTTACAAGTACCTCTAGAATTCTCAGAAAATAGGTGGACGGGAGTGGAAATTATGAATTATGAATTATGAATTATAAATTAGGCTCTTAGTTACTTGGTATGGTTCGATAGGGGAGCATAAATCGACTAAATCCTTATCTGGCAAGAGACTTAATTGATTAGTTCGCTCTAGATCAAAAACAATTGACAAAAATCGCCAAATGTCTTTCTCTATAAGAGTTTCATTCCTTATAATCCTGTACATTGCATAAGACAAACCGAAGAACCATAAATTACGAATTGGCAGGTGGGGAGAGGGGAGAGCGGAGAACAAATAAAAATAATCTCCTGAATAAGCTAAGACGCATTTTAACGGCCTATCCTTAGATTAGCTGAATCTCCCCCAATCCCTTTCCTGTTGCAAGAGTGCAAGAGTGCCTCATCTCAACCAGCAATTTAGATGCGGGGGCAGCTTATGAGCGGCTTTTCTTTGTCATAGAATTGACATCTGGCTGTTATAGTCCTGACAAATCAGAGTTATATGCTAGAGTTAATCCAGCAAAGGAATAAATTATTTCCCCTAGCCCAGCTTTCCTCAAGCTTCCCACACAAGGTCTAGGGGAAGTTTATTTTTCTGCCATGGAGGAAAACCACTACCCGCACGGAAAAGAAAATTGTTCTATAACTTGAGTAGCCTTGACAACAGGGAAGACAGTCAGGCAGACTAACCTAAAAGGGTTTTTGGGGCGAAAATATAGTTTCTTGCCCTTCTGTCCCCCTAAACACTGTCTTAGCTCTGATGGCGAGCATAATCATCCTGAAAACGGACTATATCATCCTCTCCTAAATATTCCCCATTCTGCACTTCAATTAACACCAATTTGATCACCCCGGGGTTTTCCAGACGGTGAGCGGTACACTGCGGCACATAAGTGGACTGATTGGCTCCGAGAATTTCTTCGTTATCTCCACAGGTGACTTTTGCCGTCCCCGAAACCACAATCCAGTGTTCACTGCGATGGTAGTGCATCTGTAAACTGAGACGATGACCCGGATTTACTTCAATCCGCTTGATTTTATAACCGGGACCTTCTTCTAGGGTGGTGAAAGAACCCCAAGGCCTAAATTCTGTTGCTGCCGATTCTACGGTCGAAATAAGCTGAAATGGTGCCACATCTTGGGATGCGATCATTATATTATGTCTCCATTGCTAGGTCTGATCTTAGTCCAAGATAGCAGCAAAAACCCTAGATGGCATCTAAATCAGTGATCAGTAAACAGTAAATAGTGGTCACTGATTTAGTCTTCGTCGGTGTTGAGAATACGGGGAACCCGGAAATAATCCCCTTCTGGGGCCGGCGATTCTTGCACTAAGACCTCGTGATCGGGATAAAGTCTATTACTATCGGCGCGAGTGATATTTTGAATTTCGATCGCTCGCGTGGTGGGTGGCACATTTTCCGTGTCTAATTCGCTTAACTGCTCGAAATAATCGAGGATTCCGCTTAATTGCGCCGCAAATTGTTCTTCTTCGCCGCTATCAATCTCTAAACGGGCTAAATGGGCGATTTTTTCAACTGTTGCTCGATCGATCATGGGAGAAATGGGGAATTATGAATGATGAATGATCAATTGGGGAGTGAGGGAGTGGAAATTATGAATTATCAATTATGAATTATCAATTGGGGAGAATAAATAAAAGCAATTTCCTGACTCCTGACTCCTGAATCCTGTCTCCTCAATTTAGAAGAAAACATCAATTTCCGATCGCCCGGTGATTTTCAGCCAGTTTTGGGCTTCAATGTAGTTATTGGGGGCTAATCGGATGGCTTGTTTCCAGTATTCTGCCGCTTTGTCGTAGAGTGCTTCCGCTTCCGCTTGTCGGCCGTCTTCTCTGGCTTTTTCCCCTTGAAAATGGTAAATAACAGCGATATTATTCAAGGCAGAGGGCATTCTAGGATTAAGTTGGATAGCTTCTTCGTAGTATTCCAGAGCCTTTTCATGCTCGCCGTTACTAGCGTGGATAATGCCGATATTGTAGAGGATATAACTGCGATCGTTAGGATCCTCTTCTAAGGTTAACGCTTCATAGTAGTTATCTAGAGCTTCGGCGTATTCGCCGTCAGCTTGGGCAGACATCCCATCACGGTAATAAACAAAGGCTTCCTTGGCTTTTTTATTGGCGGGCAGGATCTTTAAAATGATATCCGCCATGACGGTAAAAGATTTATCAATAAAGTTATCGTTACGTTGGGTGCGTGGCATGGTTAGGACAAGTAGGCGATCAAAATGACTATTTACCTTTATAGCACTCGCCAGAAACTCTAGGGCTGTTTTTCTAATTTTTCTCGACCACGGGTTCCATTTAGAGGGTCTTGGCTGGGCTGGGGGCGAACGTTATTTTCCAGCAAAAAAATTCCCCTAGCAAGGGGCAACTATGGGGCTTACTAATCTTTATCCTTTGCGTCCCGATTGGGAAAATGTCAAATCTGCTAGGGACGAGCGATGTTTTCTTCCAGTGGTGAAACCTTAACGATTTATTCTCCATCCGAAAATTTCACTGCCACCCTTGTTGCTCCAACGACCATTGACGCAACTCTACCTAAGATTTAGACTTCTCCCTGTTGGTTGCTCTAAGTGAGTAGATTGGTTACCCGGTGTTATCCCATAACCCCACCTACCATCCAAAAATTAAATTCTTTTTCTCAGACCAAGACCCATACCCGCTAAACCCAAGGCTAACAGAGCCAGGGTGGTGGAAGGTTCGGGGATTGATGTAAATTGAATCTCATTGAAGCCGAGACGATAGTTAGTAGGAGCAGTTATTCCATGGTTACTCATGTTGATAAATCTAACATTAGTCGCATAGACTGGGCTAAAACTGACCTGTTGCGCGGACACAACACCTGTAGCCGGGCCTTTGCTAAAGGAAGCTGGAACGCCAGGGTCAGTCAGAGTAGTCCAATTTGTTCCACCGTTGCTGGAGTATTGAATCGTCACGCCGTTAATCCCCTGACCGGCTGATGTCATATCACCGCCAAGGTTCCAGAAACTAAACCCAGCAAGATTATAGATACGACCGAAAGCAAAATCGATAGTAACGTTTCCGACGGTACTGGCGGTCAGTAGAGGTGTCCGCCAAGCATTGGGATTAGTCATACCAGTATTTGTCTGCGCGTGAGTTCCCGTCAGAGTTGGCCTGTCAAGCGGCGGACCCTGCAGCCCAAATCCGTTGGTAGTAGCGGCTAGACTCCCCTGGGAGTTAGTAGTAAAACCTGGTGCTGTGGCCTCGACACGGGGAATCAGGCCTGCGGCTTGGGCGTTCTGCGGCACAGCCAACATTAGGCCGAAAGTGGCGGTGGATAAAACAAGATGTGTAATAGCGAGTTTCACAGGGAAATCTCCTTAAAATAAGATTTAGCTAGAGTCAAGTGGGCGCACGACATCCTGACATATCTTATTTGTTTTTTTTACCCGTGTCTGTTACTTTTGATACAGTTTTTTGATTTTTTTATGGTAAGGGAATAGGTGGACACGGGGACACGGCCGATATAAGTGGTCGTGCAAAATAAATTTCCTAGTGAAGATAGGCACTCATGCAAGGGGCAAGAGGTGGTTAGATATGTGTAATTAATTTTGCTTAGGTACTTATGCCGATATACTAAGAAAGTCAGAAGCCAGAAATCGGGTGGGGAAGAAATTCTGTCTTCTGCCTTGATAGCGGGCAATCTGCCTACTGATGAGATTCTGGCGTCGTGGTTTTGCTATTGTCCCAATCCGAGAATAAATCATCGCTAAATAGATCATCAAGGGGAAATTCTTCGTCAGAAGGCAGGGATTCTGGATCGCTCACTTCTTCTTCATCCCACATACTGAAGAAATCCAGTTCTTCTTGGTCACTCGCAACAGAAGCAACATTTTGGCGGTTAGATGCAACTTTAGGGGTTTCTTCAGCAAAAGGCTCGAATAATTCGGGGCTATTGCTGTCATTAATATCGGCAAATAAGTCATCTAGAGAATTTGGGGCATCGGCGAATTTTTCCGAGTCGGTGGCTAATAAATCAGAGAAACCCGTGTCACTGCCAACGGTTTCTTGACTGTATATTCGATCATAATTACCCGATAATTCTTCTAGGCTACCGATCATTCTAGTTTCTTCCTCTTCGCCAAACATCTCCATCTCAGGAGTGAATTCCGCTGCTAACTCTAGATTTTCTTCCGTGATAAAACCATCAAAGGGATTCATTTCCCCAGTGAATTCTGAGGGGGAAACGGGCGTTTCTAGGGGTGTTTCGGGGGCAAATTCTGGTTCTAATCCTAGGGTTTCTTCCGTGATAAAACCCTCAAAAGGATTGATTTCTTCGGCACTGGGGTTATCGGGGAAATCATCCCAGGGTTCGACAATTTCAGGGGTTCGCTCATCCAATACCGTTTGGCGGGCGTTTTCTAGTTCTAACAGTTGACTTTGATAACCCTGTTCTAGTTGAATTTGCCACTGATAGCCATTTTCTAATTCTAGAATCTGCTCCTGTTGACTTTGACGCAGGGCTTCTATTTCCGCTTGCTTGCCTTCTATAATCCCTTCTATTTGACTTTGATAGCTTTGGCGCAATTCCTCGATTTTAGCTTCGTATTGCCGTTGAAGTTCCTGAATTTCGGTTGTATGGGCATTTTCCACGGCTGGAGCGGCAGTTGCGCTGGCTGCCTCTGGTAAACGTCCTTGGCTATCTTCTAACTCTTTTTGCAATTTAGCCAATTCTTCTCTATAGGTGGCTTCGATATTGCCAAACTGTCCTTGGGTGTCTTTTAACTCCGCTTCGGTTTCACCTAAAGCCGCCCGAATTTTCTCATATTTTTGCAGTGCTTCCCTGATTTTTCCCTCTTGCAGGGCATATAAAGCCCCACCCCCGATCGCACCTCCACCGACAAAACCGATTAAAATATCGACGATACTCATTATGGGATTCCTCCTCTAGGAAAATTTACTTCTAAATATGCCCAATCTCGGACGATAATTGACAAGGGGCAAAGGTGGTCAGTGTTTTCCGCCGCTCTCTCTGCCGATTGCTTTTGATTGTGGCAGCAATTATCAGAAAAAGAAAGAAAATATTAAGTTTTTTATCGGCAAATGTTCACCTTGAGGGCAGTTATCTCGATGGTGAGGTAGAAAGTCTCGGGTTTTAGGGAGTCGGTTGTCGATGCTAAATCCTGTCACACCCCATCGGTGTTCGGCAAGACATTTCACTGAGGCTGCATTTCCCGATAAGCTTGATAAACGCCGCGCACGTTGTACCAATTGAGAAAAATGCGGGCAATTTCTAGGGCTAATTGGGGTTTACCTCGATCGATCAACCATTGTAACAGAGGGGAGAGGCTGCGTTCATTCAGGGTTCCCCCCAGGGAAAGTAAACCCCACAACAGTCGATGAATCCAAGTCATTTGAATCATCATCCGCACTTCCCAGGTGGGATGTTTTTGATAAAAAATCACTCCCATCCGTCCCCGTTGAATTTCCTTATCGATGAGATTGGGAATTTGGGCGAGATTAAAGGGGGGATGCCAATGATAACCGACGGCTTCAGGACATTTGATTAATTTTAGTCCTAATTGTTTCAATCTCACTCCTAATTCCAAGTCTTCCCAACCGTAGAGTTGAAACTGGGTGTCGAATAATCCCGCCGCTAATAACCATTTTTTGGCGATCGCTACGTTGCCCGTGGCAAAATAGGCAGCGGAGAAATCGGTGATTTTATAGGGTTCACTGGTGGGATGATCGAAGTTACAGGTGTTAATGACGCTGCCGTAGGTAAATAAGCGATCGCTGCCGAGACTGGCTGCCCCGGCGGTTAAAGCTTCGGCATGGGCTTGCAGAAAATTTTCTGTCACTACCAGATCGCTATCGATAAAGATAATTGTATCACCACGAGCTTTTTCTACCCCCAGATTCCTAGCGATCGCCGGTCCGCCGTGATCCTGTTGCCACAGTTGCAGATGGGGTAAATTAGCTTTTTGACTTTCTAGCCAGGCGATCGTCCCATCGGTAGAGCCATCATCGACAACGACTATTTCGTAGTTTTCCACCTTATTATCGGTTAAACGCTGATTTTCTAGAGCGATTAAACATTTTTTTAAGATTGCTTGGCGATTGTAGGTGGGGATGACAACACTGATCAGCACGGGCATTCGGGGGTCAAGATTACCGTTTTAGCTTATCAAATAACCTGGGTTCCTTGCTTAGACCTCCGGCAAAAATCAACAATCTTTAATTCAGGAGACAGGAGACAGGATTCAGGAGGCAGGAGACAGGATTCAGGAGACAGGATTCAGGAGATTATTTTTATTTATTCTCCCCATTTCCCTACACCCCACACCCCACACCCTACACCCCACACCCCACACCCCACACCCTACACCCCACACCCCACACCCCACACCCCACACCCTACACCCCACACCCTACAGTGTCAGGAACTCCGGGAGGAGGATTAAGGTCAACTGGGAACATTAATTTTAAAAAATCGGTGATCATGTTATCCTCTGAGTGTGTTGTGTGAGGAAAGGAATCGGCCATGGTAGCTTCTCTATCGTATCAAAATGGGCAGAAAGCTCGATCGCATCCCCTGTTATCCTTAGGGGGTTTGATCGAATTACCGCCATCCCCCCTGTTTGGCACAGACGGAATTCGCGGCCAAGTGGGAGAATTATTAACTGCCCCCCTAGCGCTACAGATCGGATTTTGGGCGGGACAGGTATTAAAAAATCAAGCTGGTGTCACCAAACCGGTAATTATCGGTCAAGATTCGCGTAATTCCAGTGATATGTTAGCCAATGCTATCACTGCGGGTTTAACTTGGGCGGGAATAGAGGTCTGGCAACTGGGATTATGTCCCACTCCCTGCGTCGCCTATTTAACCAGAGAAAGCGAAGCGATGGGTGGGATCATGATTTCTGCCAGTCATAATCCTCCCGAAGACAACGGCATTAAATTTTTTGACAGTAGCGGTTTAAAATTATCTGGCACTTTAGCAGGACAGATAGAAGCGGGTTTAAGGGGCAATTTAGAATTAGCAGATAAACCGATAAATTGGGGAAAAGCGACTTTTTGTCCCGAATTAATCCAAAAATATTATCAAGCTGTGATTGATTCCGTCGGGACGGATATTAACCTATCGGGATTAAAAATAGTTTTAGATCTAGCTTGGGGGGCAGCCGTTAACCTAGCACCTTTAGTATTCCAAGCTTTGGGGGCGGAAGTTATCTGTTTACATGATCGCGCCGATGGCGATCGCATTAACGTTAATTGTGGTTCTACCCATTTAGAAAGCTTACAGGCGGCGGTGATTAATCAGCAAGCGGATTTGGGGTTTGCCTTCGATGGCGATGCCGATCGAGTCTTGGCCGTGGATAGTCAAGGTAGAGTAGTAGATGGCGATTATATTCTCTATTTTTGGGGTCGTTCCCTCTTAGAAGCCGGACAGCTACCCGATGGGTTATTAGTGGCAACGGTGATGGCTAATTTAGGCTTTGAACGCGCTTGGCAAAAACTGGGGGGTCAATTCTTGCGGACTGCCGTGGGCGATCAGCACGTTCAGGCGCAAATGTGGGAAACTGGAGCCATGCTAGGGGGCGAACAATCCGGTCATATTCTCTGCCATCATTACGGAGTTTCTGGGGATGGAATGCAAACCGCCCTACATTTAGCGGTTTTAGTGCGGAAATCGGCGGTTTCCTTGGCTAACTTAGTCGATCATAGCTTTGTCACCTATCCGCAGATTTTACGCAACGTGCGGGTGGAAGATAGAGAAGTGCGACGTAATTGGCAGCAATGTGAACCTTTGCGGCGGGAAATCCTCAAAGCTGAGACAGCTATGGCAGAAAAAGGTAGAATTTTGGTGCGCGCTTCCGGGACAGAACCCTTAATTCGGGTGATGGTGGAAGCAGAAACCCTAGAATTAGCCAATTTTTGGACAGAAAGGCTAGTGGAAGCGGTGCGAAGCTATCTTTTGTAGTCGATCGAGGGGGACAGGGATTATAATGCCCTTAGCCTAGCCTAGCAAGGGATAATTATGACCGGACTGAGTATAGATCGCCAGAAAAAAAAGAATAAGAAAGGCCAAACAAAAGCCGATAGTCCCCCGCTTAACATCAAAGAGAAACTTGCCCTCAAAAAAGAAGAAAGGCAAAAGAAACAAAAGTTAACGGGGTTGATTATTTTTGCCATTTGTGTGGCAATTTTGCTCGGATTACCCCTCAGCTTATTATTTGATGCCAAGATAGGAGCGGCAGTAAGTTTAGCCTTAATTTTAGGAGTTTTCTCCTTTAGCTATCCCCGTGCGGCTCTTTGGGCATTTATTATCTATGTCCCCTTCACTGGCACTATTATCTATTGGTTGGGAGGTAGTCAAATCCTCCAGCTTAGTAAAGATATATTTTATCTACCCGCTTTAATCGCCTTAGTTTTAGAATGTCGAAAAAAGCGATTACCGATTATTGTCCCGAAACAATTAGGTATAACCCTATTATTAATCTTTGTTTTCTGTGTAGTCTGTCTATTAGCCGTCAATTTACAGAGACAATTTCTGCCTACTTGCGATTCCGTGGCTGGGATCAGTGTGTTTAGGGATGGCCGTTTGCTCGGAATTCCCTGTCGGGAAAGTGAGACTTTTCTACAAGGACTATTAGGGTTTAAAGTTTTGCTAGGTTATGTCCCCTTGATCTTCTGCACTTATTACTTAATTAAAGACAAACCCACCCTGTTATTTTTTGGTCGTCTTTTAGTAACTTTAGTGATTATTTGTTGTGTCCTGGGACTAATGCAATACTGGATGCTGAAAACCGGTCGTTGTGTAGGAACTAGAGGCTATGTGGCCGATGCACTATTCAAAGCCACCTTAGAGGCAAGGTGTTTGGTTGGCGGGGGATTAGTCTATAGTCCGGAAGTGAATATGATCCGCCTACCGGGTACCTTTGTTTCCCCCTGGCACTGGGCCTGGTTTTTGGTCTCTAGTGCCGTAATTTGTTATGCCAGTGCCTTTAGTGAAACTTCCCAAAAATGGCGACTAGCAGCCCTAGTGGGTTTAACCCTAGTTTTTATCAATGCAGTGGTCTCCGGGCAAAGATTAGCTTTCTTTGCCGTACCGATGATTATTGGTCTGATGACGATTCTTACGGGACAAATCGCTAACTTAAAAAGATTTTTGCCGATCATTTTTGCCGCCGCTTTACTTCTAGCTATCGGTTTTTCTTTCCTTAACCCCGATTTTGTCCAACAACGCTACGATAGTGCCGTCAGCCGTTGGCAACAGGCTCCCCCCACCGCTTTTCTTCAAGAACAGTTGGATTTTGCTATCCGTAATCAGGGCGGTATTTTAGGTCGTGGACTTGGTGTGGCCACATCTTCTGCTAGGGTTTTCGGTGATATTTCTTTTGTGGAAACCTATCACAGTAAAGTTTTATTCGAGTTGGGATACATTGGTTTTGCCTTGTACATGATATTCATGACCCATCTAGTTTATCTGGCCTTCCGCACCTATCGTTCCCTCAAAGATCCCACTCTGCGAGGTTTTGCCGGTAGTTATTGGGTTTTGCTGCTCTTTGTTGCCTATCTTCCCTATTGGTATGCCCTCGATACGGATCCTGTGGGCGTTTATTACTGGATATTTGCGGGCGTAATTTTTAAATTACCCGTGATCGAAAAACAGGAAAAAGAAGCAAAAATTCTGGCGGGGGAAACCGCCACAAAATCCTCCAAAAAGGGCTTAAAATTTAAACGCAAAGGTGTTTCTTTAGCTTGAAATTACTATAAGCCTTTTCAGTTATCAGTTATCAGTTATCAGTTATCAGATGTGAGTTTTTAAGTGTGCGGTTTTCTAAGTAGTCGTGCAAAATTAATTTCCTAGTGAAGAAAGGCAAAAGGCAAGAGGCAAGAGGCAAGAGGTGGTTAGATGTGTGTAATTAATTTTGCTTAGGTACTTACTGTCTTTTTACTGATTACTGTGGTTCTTCGTTACTTGGTCTGGTTTGATCGGGGGGCATAAATCGACTAAATCCTTATCTGGCAAGAGACTTAATTGATTAGTTCGCTCTAGACGAAAAAAATTAACAAAAATCGCTAAATGCCTTTCTATATAAGGGTTACATCCCTTATAACCCCCGTCCATTGCATAACACAAACCGAAGAGCCATTACTGTTTACTGTTTACTGTTTACTGTTTACTGATTACTGCTATGAATTTTCCCTCGATTTCTGTCATCATACCCACCTATCGACGCGAAGAGCCTCTTAAAGATACTCTCGATGACCTACTCAGACAAGATTACCCCGATTTTGAGGTGTTAGTTATCGACCAGACCGCTACCCACAGCCCCGCCCTACAATCCTATCTGGAAAATCTGGCTAATCAGCACAAAATTAGCTGGTATCGACTGGATTGGGCGAGTTTACCCGGTGCCAGAAATTATGGAGTCCGTCGCGCCCAGGGCGATATTGTTCTTTTTATCGATGATGATGTGCGGCTACCGGATAATTATCTCAAAGCACATGGTGAGAATTTTGTCAAGAACCCTAAGATAGGTGTAGTGGCCGGTCGGGTATTTGATCGCATGAAATTGGGTGACTCCCAAAAAATGGTGACAGATACCAGCAAACCCTACGAAATCGACTTTTTACCCCCCCAAGCGATGGATCCGGGCATTGCTTGGTATTACATCGATCTTGTCCACACCACTAAACCCCAGCAGGTAATCTCAGCCCGGGGCTGTAATATGTCTTTCCGTAAGGATATATTTACTAAATACGGCATTTGGTTCGATGAACGCTTTCGTGGCAGTGCCGTGCGCGAGGAATCGGATTTTTGCTTAAGGTTACGCCGGACTCCCTATCATGTCTGGTACGATCCCACCGCTTATCTGGTTCATTTAGGGGAAGAAACCGGCGGCTGTCATGATATTAGCACTCGTTCTCTGAGTTATCAGACGACTTTTTATCATAATCACTTTCTGATGGCCCTGAAAAATCTCACTCCCGCTCAACAATTGCGACTCTACGCTAAATTATTTGATTGTCACGTTCTTGGCAATCCTCCCTGTAATAAAGGTGGTTCCCCGATTAAAATCCTCTCTAGGGGAATTTTTTATAGTTTAGGTTTTCTGGATGCTCTGAAAACTCAAGTAAAGTCCCTCTGGAATGATGGTCAAATTTATACAAAACTAGATAATCTATGAGAATTTTAGTCGCTAGTCATACATATATAGTTGATCTCAACTGTGAGAAACTGCGCGCCTTGACAAGATTAAATCCCAGTATTGAAGTTACTATTGTTGTTCCCCAACGTTGGCAACCGGGAGGAGTCCAAAATAAAATCATTGAAAGTCAACCGAAAATAGCTGATAATTTCCGAGTTATTCCTATCTCTAATTTTAGCCAAAATAACCAATCTTTATTAACTTTTGGCACTGATATAATTTCTTTATTGCAAAAGTTTAAACCTGATATTATTCAAGTGGAACAGGGTTCTAAATCTCTCGCTTATGCACAATTTATTACTCTGAATCGTCTCTTAAATCTCCGGGCTAAAAATGTATTTTTTACTTGGTGGAATCTTCCCTATACTCCTAAATTTCCCATCTCTTGGTTAGAAGCTTATAACCTGAAAAATACCGATGGTTTAATTGCCGGTAATCAGGACGGGGTAGATGTTTTAAAAGAACGGGGTTACAGGGGTAAATACACCGTTTTACCGCAATTAGGCGTGGATGAAGTTCTTTTTTCCCCGGGCAAGCAACCCGATTTAGCCCGATCTTTAGGTATTGAAAGCGATGAATTTGTGATTGGTTTTGTCGGTCGTTTTGTGGAAGAGAAAGGCATTCTAACGCTGATTAAAGCCGTATCTAAATTAACAGGTAAGTGGAAATTATTACTGTTAGGTCGGGGAATTCTGAAAGATAAAATAGTCAGCGAAGCTACAGCCGCAGGAATAAGCGATCGCTTGATGATAGTGGAAAGTGTTCCCCACGATCAAGTAGTTAATTATCTTAACCTGATGAACACTTTAGTTTTGCCGTCAGAAACCACCTATCAGGTCAAAACTTTAACGGCCGTCGGTTGGAAAGAACAATTCGGTCATGTCTTAATTGAAGCCATGGCCTGTCAGGTTCCTGTTATTGGTTCTGATTCGGGAGAAATTCCCTTTGTTATTGCCGATACGGGTTTAATTTTTCCCGAAAAAGATGGGGAGGCACTGGCTAAATCGATACAAACTCTCTTAGATAATCCCAGCTTCGCTCAAGAATTAGGCCAGAGGGGTTATCAGAGAGTAATGACCAATTATACTAATAAAGCCCTCGCTCAAAAACAATTGGATTTCTATCAACAATTACTCCCTCGGTGATGGGGTGTGGGGTGTGGGGTGTGGGGTGTGGGGTGTGGGGTGTGGGGTGTGGGGAGAAGGGAGAAGGGAGAGGGGAGATGGGGAGCAGGAAGAAAAAAGCTGATTCAGTGATTCACTGAATCACTGAATCACTGATAACTGATAACTGATAACTGATAACTGGTTATGAACCATTCTTGACACCCCCCAGTCTAAACGGACAGGTATCCAGCGGGGGTAATGATCAGGGTGATAACCGATAAGCAAACAAGTGTGAGCGATCGAGAGTTAATCTTGAAATGTCAAAGGGGTGATAGGGGTGCTTTTCGTCACCTTTACCGTCTTTATCAACCAAAAATCCGCTCTACTCTCTATCAACTCTGTGGACAGGAATTCCTAGAGGATTTTGTCCAAGAGGTATTTTTAAGACTGTGGCGCGGGTTGCCGAAATTGCGTTCACCTGAATACTTTTCCACTTGGGTTTATCGGATCACCTGGAATGTGGCGATCGATGGTCGGCGACAATTAGCCAAAAGACAAATGAGGATGGCCAAAAGCACTGATGAGGAAAACTCCCTTGATAGCGAATCCCGTCCCCAAGATAGTCCCGATTTGATGCAATTGCATTATGAGGAGGTGGTCGAGCAAGGGTTAGAAATTCTCAGTTTAGAACATCGCGCTGTCCTTGTCCTTCACGATCTAGAGGACTTACCCCAAAAGGAAATCGCTCAAATCTTAGAAATTCCCCTCGGTACGGTGAAATCACGTCTTCATTATGCGCGTAAAACCATGGGTCAATTTTTGCAAAAACAAGGAGTTCTCTAATGTCCCCGGAAGATGAGAAAGTAGTTAATTTTCTGCGTCGCTATCGTCCATCGCTGCCACCTCGACCGATAGATCAAGAAGAACAGTTAATGCAAATGATTAGGGGAGAAAGGCCGGTAACTTGGCCAAAATCCCTGCCTTTATTGGGGTGGATAACTGGTATTACTGCCTTATCTGTGCTGATTGTTGCTTCCTATCGTTGGTCTGATCCTCATCCACAACTAGGCCAAATTTCTGACGAGCAGTTAGAAGCTTTTTTAGTGGAAAGTTGGAACCATAGCATCGCTCCACCGATTGCTGCTTCTAGCGTTTATAGTTCCCCTTGGATGAGCTTAAACGAGCCTCAACTCACCTATTCTACCTATAATCCTTAATTTCTTTGTCAAGGTCAATTATGTACTTTTCTACTGTCTCGATTCTCGGCACAACCATGGCTTTAACTCTGGCCGCTAACCTGGCCCCAACTGCCACGGTGTTATCCTATCCCCAAGATCGTCTATTTATTGCTCAAACTAGCTCTCCCCAGCGTCCTGAGAGTCGTCCCCGTCGGATGAATAATTCTAGAGAAGGACTAATCGAACAATTAAACCTTACCGATGACCAAAAGTCAAAAGTTGCCGCTATTCGTCAGAAATACCGAGGACAAATCCAAAAATTGCAAGAAACTATTAGAAAGAATGAACAAGAACTAAATAGTTTATTATCGAATAATGCCTCCGATCGAGATATTCGTGCTAAACATCAGCAAATCTCCCGCAATCGCCAAGAAATGAGTAACCTGCAATTTGAAAGTTTTTTGGAAATTCGCCAAGTCCTAACTCCTGCTCAAAGAACCGAATTTTCCCAGTTAATGCGGGAACGTTGCCCTAATTTCCCCAATTGCGGACGACCATAATTCCCATCAGTGCGGATTAAGATCGAGTTTGATGGCGATACATTAGAAAAACGGAAAGGATGGGCAAGTAACCCATCCTCAACTTATCATTTACTAATAAATTATCGTTTCCAAGTGACTTTTGGTAGGATATGATTCATATCTACCCGATTTTTATACTTGGTGGCGAAGTTCAAGAGGGAATCGAGGAGAGAATCGGAGAGATAGTGAGGTTGTAGGCCTAGATCGAGTAATTTCGTGTTTTTAGCGTTAAAATAATGTTCCTCTAACTCGATGCGCGGGTTGTCAAGATTGTTAATCTCCACATTTAACCCTAACGCGGAACCAGCTTTTTTCACCATCAGTGCCAAGTCACCGACGCTAAACAGTTCGGTAAATTGGTTAAAAACGCGGAATTCCCCGGATTGAGCAGGATTGGCGATCGCTAATTCCAAACAACGCACGGTATCGCGGATATCTAAAAATCCTCGCGTTTGACCACCTTTACCGTACACTGTTAGGGGATGACCGATCGCCGCTTGAATACAAAAACGGTTTAAAGCAGTACCAAAAACCCCATCGTAATCGAGACGGTTAATCAACATCTCATCCATTCCCGTTTCTTCGGTGAGGACTCCATAAACCACCCCTTGATTAAGATCCGTGGCTTTTAAACCCCACATCCGACAGGCAAAATGGATATTATGGCTATCGTGGACTTTGCTGAGATGGTACATACTACCTGGCTGTTTGGGATAGGGTAAAGTATCCTTACGACCGTTATGTTCGATCGTGATGTAGCCTTCTTCAATATCTATATTAGGTGTGCCATACTCACCCATGGTTCCCAGTTTCACTAGGTGCGCTTCGGGAAATTCCTCTTTCATCGCGTAGAGGATGTTTAAATTGCCAACAACGTTGTTAACTTGGGTTAAAACCGCGTGTTCGCGATCGATCATGGAGAAGGGTGCAGATCTCTGTTCTCCGAAGTGAACAATCGCATCCGGTTGAAACTGTCGCAGGGATTGAATCAAAAAGTCGTAGTTATTGATATCCCCGACAAAAAGATCGATCGATTTTCCCGTCAGATCTTGCCAGCGTTGAATCCGATGAGATATGGGTGCGATCGGTGTTAAGGTATCGCAGCCTAATTGTAAGTCCCAATAGCGACGAACTAAACTATCAAGTATGCCTACTTCGTAACCTCTATTTGATAGATGGAGTGCCGTTGCCCAACCACAATAGCCGTCTCCGCCAATAACCAAAACTCTCATACAATATCTGTAAAGTTTATATACTCGTCTTTGGTAACTCTAGCAGTTTTGTGTCACGCTTTACCAGTTTAATCCCCGTGAATATAGCGGGGTGTGGGGTGTAGGGTGTGGGGTGTAGGGTGTGGGGTGTAGGGTGTGGGGTGTGGGGTGTGGGGTGTGGGGTGATGGGGAAATGGGGTGTAGGGTGTGGGGTGTGGGGTGTGGGGTGTGGGGTGTGGGGAAATGGGGAGAATCAATAAAGGTAGTCTATTGACAACTGATAACTGATAACTGATAACTGATAACTGATAACTGATGAGGGTGTTCTAGAAAACTTGACAAGGGAGCGGATTATAGGGAAACTCAGCTTGTAATCAGTGGGCTTTGCTGACGAGAAAACAAAAGCCAAAAATCTAGATAAAAGGCAGTTTTTTCGGTAACTCAGGGCCTATCTGCTTTTTTACTTTTTACTTTTTACTTTATTACTTGATCTTATGCGTTGGCAAGCTCGGCAAAAATCTTCGTTTCCCTTCCTTCCCCTATACGGATTTTTGGCATTTATCGTCGTTTGTCTGATTATTTGGGCAATTTCTCTCTATCCTCGTTCTAATGCTCTGGTGGGGGGTGATTCTCTCCCCGCACCTTTTAGGGAGTTTCAACCGGAATGCGCGGATTATGTCCTAGAAAATAGTTCCTTTAAGGATATATCGAGAGTTTTTGATTGTAAAACCTATAAAAACATCTCTGATCGCGTGATTCTACCCCTATCTCTCCAAAAAAACGATATTAGTCTCGATAATTGGCCAAATAACTCGGCAACAGCGCTCGAATTAGCACCCTGGCCGGAAATTCATCTCCGCGCTCAAGGGGCAAAAGTACCGATTTTAATGTATCACGACATTTTACCAGAAAAAGAGGTATTCTTTGACGTTACTCCAGGCGAATTAGAGGCACATTTTCAATTTTTGCAGGAAATCGGGGCAACTCCTATCAGTATCGATTGGTTAATTTCCCATCTGCGGACAGGTATCCCCCTTCCCGCTAAACCGGTTTTATTAACTTTTGATGATGGTTATGGGGGACATTACCAGTATGTCTATCCTTTATTGAGAAAATATAACTATCCCGCCGTTTTCTCGATTTATATCAATAAAATGACTCAAAAAACCGGCCGAACCAGTGTCACTTGGCAACAACTCCAGGAAATGGCCGCCGATCCTCTAGTACAAATTGTCTCCCATAGTGTCAGTCATCCCCGGGATTTAAGGTTATTATCCGATGCAGATTTAGAGCAAGAAGTCAAGCAATCGAAACAAATCTTAGAAAAAGAATTGGGTATTCCGATTAATTATTTCACCTATCCGGAAGGGAAGGCGGACGATCGAGTGAAGGAATTCGTCAAAAAAGCGGGTTATCGGGCGGCTTTATCGATGAATGACCTCGATGAGCATTTTGCTGGACAATCCCCCGATTTACTCACTATTGGACGCTTTGGGCAATCGCGCACGCGAGAAGTTGTCCCGCAAGCTTGGGGAGGTGATCCCTTACCCCGTACCGATGGCGGTTTTAACTTTGCCACCACCATCCAAAAACGGGAAGTGGAATTCCCAACTAATACACTTGTATTAATTAGTGGCGGCATTCCCAAAACCATCCACGCTGATAGTCGTTATCAAGTGGAGGAAATTATCGCCGGCACAGAAGCGATCGCGGCTGTAGATGGCGGTTTTTTCTCTCTCAAGGAATTGGACTCAAATCAGATGATCGGGCCGGTTTTAAGCCAAAATGGCGGCTTTATACCGGGATATGAAGGGGAAATCGGCAAGTTAGAGGGTCGTCCTTTAGTAATCATTACTGAGCGATGGGTGCGTTATCTTCCTTTTGATCCTGCCCGTCATAATACCCTAGAAGGAATCGCAGCGGAGGCTGGAGATGATCTCAAGGTGACGGATGCTTTTGTCGCGGCCGCTTGGTTAGTCAAAGATGGACAACCACAATCGCGAGAGTCCTTTGGTACACTTTACGGTTTTGATGCCCTGCGTCACCGGGCTTTTTGGGGGATTAATCAGGCAGGACAGCCAGTAATCGGGGTTTCCCGAGACCCGATCGATTCCATGGCTTTGGGAGAATTATTAGTACAGGCAGGTTTTCGGGACGCGGTGATGTTGGATTCAGGAGCAAGCACCTCCCTCGCTTATCGGGGCCAGTCGCAAGTGCATTATACTCCCCGTCCCGTTCCCCACGTTGTCGCTTTATTTCCCCCCACAGAACCCGATATTGTTCCCATTAATCATGTGGGGATTCCCTGCGTAATTTTTGCCGATTCCTGTGCTGCGGGGAGTTAGGTTAGCACTATATGATCGAGTTAAACCTTAGCCCAAGATTCTACCATGGAGATCGAACGTCTTAACGCCCTTTCCGATAATTATATTTTCCTCCTCTACGATCGAGCGCAAAAAATCGCGGCCGTGGTAGATCCGGCCGAACCTGAACCGGTTTTCAGGCGATTAGAGGCTTTACAGGTGGATTTAGTCGCTATTTTTAATACCCATCACCACGGCGACCATGTGGGGGCTAATCAGGCTTTAATTAATCGTTATCCCCATCTTTGTGTTTATGGGGGAAAGGAGGATCGCGGTCGCATTCCGGGCCAGCAGCTGTTTTTAGAGGAGGGGGATCGGGTGGAATTTGCCGGTCGCTGGGCCGAGGTTTTCTTTGTCCCCGGCCACACTCGCGGCCATATTGCCTATTATTTTCCCCCGGTTAACCCCGGAGATTACGGTGAGTTATTCTGTGGTGATACCCTGTTTTCTGGGGGTTGTGGTCGTTTATTTGAGGGAACACCGGGCCAAATGGTGGCTTCTTTAACTAAATTGCGATCGCTGCCTGACCAGACTAGGGTTTGGTGCGCTCACGAATATACGTTAAATAATTTAAAGTTTGCCTTGACAGTTGACCCTAATAATGCTGCTTTGCAACAGCGTTATCGGGAAGTGGAAAAACATCGCGCTGAAGATATTCCCACGATTCCGGCAATTTTGGGGACGGAAAAGCTGACTAATCCTTTTTTGCGTTGGGATAGTCCCGCTTTGGCCATGACCATGGATAGCAGCGAACCAGTACAAGTGTTTGCGCGGCTGCGGGGGAAAAAGGATAATTTTTAAGCAGTGGCTGAGTAGGTAGGTGTTAAAAACTCTCAAATCCCCCCTTATTAAGGGGGGTAGGGGGGATATCCCCTTATTAAGGGGGGTAGGGTGTGGGGTGTGGGGTGTGGGGTGTGGGGTGTGGGGTGTAGGGTGTGGGGTGTAGGGTGTAGGGTGTGGGGTGTAGGGTGTAGGGTGTGGGGTGTGGGGTGTGGGGGGTAGGGTGTGGGGTGTGGGGTGTGGGGGTAGGGTGTGGGGTGTGGGGTGTGGGGTGTAGGGTTGATTCATGAATCAACCCTACTAGGGGGTAGGGGGAATCAAAGGCAAAATCTATCCCTACAAGCTCAACGGTTGCGGCTCTAACTTCAAATCGGCAAGACTGACATCACCGTGACCATTTACCGCCACCTCTAGGGGCAAATTGCCGTGATAAGCTTGGATTAACAGGGTTTTTAAGTCCTCAATCAGGGGATAACGGGGATTGGCTCCGGTACACTGATCATCGAAAGCTTGTTCGGCTAAATGGTCTAATTTGGCCATAAATTCGGCTTCAGTTTCGGGAATTACCTCTTTAATACTGGCCGGAATACCGATTTCCCGTTTTAAACATTCGATCGCTAATACCAATCTTTCCACACTTTCGGTCTCGCTTTCTCCTCCCAATCCCAAGGAATGAGCGATCCTGGCATAGCGCCACTTCACGTTAGGATATTTGTACTGAGAGAAAGTGGCCTGTTTAAAGGGGGCATCGGTGGCATTATAGAGGATGACGTGGGAAATCATCAAGGCATTGGCTAGACCGTGGGGAATGTGGAAAATTGCCCCTAATTGGTGGGCCATGGAGTGACAGATGCCTAAAAAGCCATTAGCGAAGGCCATTCCTGCCATTGTCGCCGCATAATGGACTTTTTCCCGCGCTTTCGGGTCTTTAGCTCCGTTATGATAGGAACTGGGCAAGTATTTAAACAGCAGTCGGATGGCATCTTGAGCAAGAGCATTAGTATATTCTGAGGCTAAAACCGAGACGTAGGCCTCAAGAGCGTGAGTTAAAGCGTCAATTCCGCCGTAGGCTGTCAATTTTTTCGGCATATTCAGCACTAATTCCGGATCGACGATGGCCATGCTGGGAGTTAGAGCATAATCTGCCAAAGGATACTTAATATTATTACGGCGATCGGTCACGACGGCGAAGGGAGTCACTTCCGATCCTGTTCCCGAAGTGGTGGGAATACACACCATCAGAGCTTTTTCGCCTAAAGGGGGCAATTCATAGACTCGTTTGCGGATATCCATAAAACGCATGGCCAAGCTCTCGAATTCTATCTCTGGATGCTCGTAGAGTAGCCACATGATTTTAGCCGCATCCATGGGGGAACCACCACCGATAGCGATAATTACATCGGGATTGAAGGTATTAATTACATTTAACCCCCGTTCGACGGTTTCTAGGGAAGGATCGGGTTCCACATCATAAAAGATATTAATCGTGATGCCGATTTCTTCTAAAACTTCCTCTAAAGCTGCGGTAACTCCTAGGTCAAAAAGAGGTTTATCGGTGACAATAAAGGCCCGTTTTTTGCCGGCTAATTCCCGAATAGCGACGGGTAATGCTCCGTATTTAAAATATACTTTTGGTGGTACTCGGAACCAAAGCATATTTTCCCGGCGCTCGGCTACGGTTTTAATATTTAATAGGTGGGTAGGTTCGACGTTTTCGCTGATGGAATTACCGCCCCAAGTGCCACAACCGAGGGTTAAACTAGGATCGAGACGGAAGTTATAGATATCACCAATCGCACCCTGGGAGGAAGGGGTATTAATTAATACCCGGGCCGTTTGTACGTTGTCTTGAAAGTGCTTAATATGTTCCCGATTGGAGGGTGCGGTATAAAGCACGGCCGTATGACCTCGACCGGCAAATAAGACCAGTTTTTCGGCTTTTTTGACCCCATCTTCAAAGTCTTTGGCCCGGTACATGGCTAAAATTGGCGAGAGTTTTTCGTAGGAAAATGGTTCCTCTAAGCCAATATTTTCCACTTCTCCGATTAGTAAGCGGGTATCTTCGGGAACGGAAATTCCGGCCATGGTGGCTAATTTTTCTACCGGTTGTCCGACGATATCGGGGTTGATATGACCATCTTTTAGGAGAATCCCGACGACTTTTTCCCTTTCTTCGGGGGAAAGAAGATAGGCCCCGCGAGCAATAAATTCCTGTCGAACTTCTTCATAGATGCTATCGACAACGATTACCGATTGTTCGGAGGCGCAAATCATGCCGTTATCAAAGGTTTTACTGAGAATAATCGAGGAAACGGCCATTTTTATGTGAGCAGTTTCGTCCACTAAAGCGGGGGTATTGCCGGCACCGACTCCTAGGGAAGGTCTTCCGGAAGAATAGGCCGCTTTTACCATACCGGGGCCGCCGGTAGCAAGGATTAAATTAATGCTGGGATGTTGCATTAATGCTTGGGAAAGTTCCACCGATGGCTGATCTATCCAACCAATAATACCGGCCGGTGCGCCCGCTTTGACGGCCGCTTCTAAGACTATTTTGGCCGCTGCGATGGTGCAGTCTTTGGCTCGCGGATGGGGGGAAAAAATGATGCCGTTGCGGGTTTTCAGGGCAATTAGGGCTTTAAAAATGGCTGTGGAGGTGGGATTTGTGGTGGGTACGATCCCCGCTAAAATGCCCACTGGTTCGGCGATTTTTTGCAATCCAAAGGATTTATCTTCTTCGATAATGCCGCAGGTTTTGCTGTGTTTATATTTGTTGTAGATGATTTCTGAGGCAAAATGGTTTTTAATCACTTTATCTTCTATTACTCCCATCCCTGTCTCTTGTACTGCCATTTTAGCCAAAGGAATGCGCGCGTTGTTGGCTGCTAATGCGGCTTTTTTGAAGATAAGATCTACTTGTTCTTGGTTATAGTTGGCAAATTGTTGTTGAGCTTTTTTTACCTGTTGTATCAGTTCTTCTAGCTCTTGTCTATTGGTAACTATCATAACAATTTTGTCGAAAAAATTAGGCATTTTATTCTATTATAGCGTTTTTCGCCAAGGTACTCGCTCAATCTTGGGATTTTCTTTATAGTTTCCTAAGCATTGGTATTATAGAATACTAATAATTCTAGGTAATAGGTATGGGGAAGTGGGGAGATGGGTTTTAAAGTTCGATTGGGAGTTCATCATACTATTAAAAACAGAATTTATCATCAGAACTAATGTATCAAATTTAAGTCCCCCTTTTTAAGGGGGATTTAGGGGGATCAAATTTTTTAAGGGGGATTTAGGGGGATCAAATTTTTTTTAGTCCTTTGGGATGCTTTTGGGTGCGTTGGGATGCTATTTTATTTCCCCCTCTATTATCCCGATTTCTTCCTCACTTAATCCATACAATTCATACACTATTTTGTCAATCTCTTTTTCTAACTCGCTGGTGTCAGCTTTGGGATTAGATTTTTTAGCCGTGAGAATTTGATCGACTTTAATTTCAATTTTTTTTACTAAGGTTTCAGGATGTGTTTCAATCGGTACTTCTTCTAAAATTGTTGGCTTTATTTGAGCTAAAGTACGATTAACTTCCATTGACAATAATCGATAAAAATAAGTAATGATTTTTGAGTTTAAAACTCCTAATAAAAATTTATTGGATAATCTTCCGCTACTGGACATTAAGTATAGTCCATCCGTTGGAAATATTTGATTGTTATCCAAAGCAACAATAATTTTATCTCCAGTAATCACACCAATAATTTTTTCTGGTTTTAGAAAAATTTCTTGGTTTCTGGGACGGTGCAAAGACCAAAAAGGATGTTTATTTTCTTTAACTTCTACACAAGTTATTCGCTCTTTAAAAGATTTTAAATACTCAATTATTTGCGGTATTAATTGAGGATCATCCGTTTTTTTAGTATAGATAATCTTTTTATCAATATCTGAGATCAAGTATTTATTTAAATCCCTCCCACCAGTAATAGTAGGAAAAATAAAATTTTGCTCCAGATGGAATTTATCGATATTTTTTTTATCAACAATAAAAGCTTCTTTTAAATCAGGACTGACTCCTCTTTGAATTCCATCTTGATCTATTAAGTCTCTAAGTTTAATTTTATTATATCTATTGATAATTTTGTATCCAATTAGGTTTTTAGTAGTAATGACTTGATTAGGAATTGTTTTAAAAAAAGATGTCTCTATTGGTATTAATAAATTGTGACTGAGACTATTAACACTATCATCAGAAGATTTTTGATATTCTCCCACCCAAGATATATTAGTAAATTTCGATGTCAGAAGTATAATACAACATGGTCTAGCAACATCTTCAAAAATTCTATCTCCCAGATTAAAAGCTATCTCTAATTGATGGGTTTTAAAAATTTTCTCTCGTAATTTTTCATTATCAACTTGATAGAGAATAACATCGGGGATAATTTGACAGATAAGACCATATTGCGATTTAATGGAGAATGTCAAATTAACAAAAAACATGAAAGAATCTATCATTCTCACGATAATATCGGAATTTTTCTCTTTTATTTTGGTTAGATGTTTATTATCTATTTTTGCTCCCCAAGGAGGATTGCCAATTACCACATCAAAACCGATAAAATTCCCCTTATCATCTAGGACTTCGGGGAACTCGAAGCGCCATTCAAAAGCATTATGATAAATCTTACCGCTTTCAATCTCCTCTAGTTGCGGACGTAACTTATCAATCTCATTCCTTAACTGACTAATCTTCCTTTCCCGCGCTTTCTTTTCCTTGGGTGACTCCTCAAATAACAAAATTTGATTCTCTAGACTATATAAATCCGTTTCCAAACCCCGCAAGCGCTTTTTCAGAGGATTATCTCCCTGTAAAGTCTGACGAAAACTACTCTTAATCTCACTTATCAATCTCTCCATCTCGCGCTTTTGCGATTTATCCTCCGCGTTGCGATAGACTCTCACCGCATCCTTATAACTCTCGATACTTAAACGATTTTTGCGGGAAAAGACTTGTAAATCATTGGATAACCCAAAGCGACTAATCAGAGAATTGCCAACCTTGATATTAATATCGATATTCGGTAACGTCTCTAACTCATTATCTGCTTTGTAGTAAGCATTCTTGAGTAACTCAATCCATAAACGCAACCGACAGATTTTCACCGAGTTGGGATTGATATCAACTCCAAAGAGACACCCCTCAATCAGACGCTGTTTTTCCTGAAATAAAGTCTCCTGTACTCGCTGACTTTCTCGGTTGCGGGGATTATATTCAAACAGATTACCGTCATCATCGGTGACGATTAACTCATCGTTCACCACCTCAACCCGATAATCCCTGAGAGTTTTACCCTCTTTATCCACTAAAATCTGTAACTCACTCTTAATCGCGATTATCTCGTTCAAAGCAGAAACAAGAAAATGTCCCGAACCCACCGCAGGATCACAAATTTTGAGACTATTGATAATAGCATTGGCTGCCGTTTTATCTTTGATGCGGTTATACACATCCTCGATTGTCTGACAATCCCATCCCTGACTCTGGTTAAATTTCTCTATTACTGCGCGTCGAATCGTTTCCCGACACATATACATAGTGATGAAACCGGGGGTGAAAAAGGAACCATCCTTATATCCGTTGATTTTCTCGAAGATTAATCCCAACACTGACGCATTGATAAGAGTCTTATTATCCTCCTGTATCGCTTCCCCACCTTCGCTGCTAAAATCGTAGGCATTGAGAAACTCAAATAGGTATGCTAAAGCGTTGATTTCTCCTGTTCGCTTTTTCCCCTGACTATCCTTTAAGACTGTTCCTGCAAAAATCTCTATATTCTCCGAACGCAGGTTACTGATAACTATGGTTGATTGTTCTAATTCCGTCGGTTCAAATAGGGAACTGTTGAGATAGGGAACCTGAGTATGGGTATTCTGGATGTCTTTGCTTCTTTCTGTCTGTTTTTTGGCCAAAACGCTGAAAAATAAGCGATTTAAGTCGTCATAGTTGGCAATTTTGCCTAAATTGAGAAACCCTAGGGATTTATCCCCCCGATGATACCTAATTATCTGCGCTTCTAATAGTTTGAGGAAGAGGATTCTATTTATCCAGGTTATCCCCAACTCTAAACCGATATTAAATAGTCTCTCCTCTTCCGTCTCCCCAAATTCCTCGGGATTGGGTAAACGAGAGATTTTATCTAAACTCTCCACTTGACTGATAGCGTTCTCTAGCAGCGAACCGGGTTGTCGCGCTGCCGGTTGCAGATGTCGGATGAGTTTTGTTCCTCCCTCTTTTCTCTCTGTCAATCCGATGATATGCAGCAGTTCACTATAAAAGTTTTTGTCGAGACTGTTGCTATCGTTCGCAAAGGGGAGTTTTAACAGGTGTTCGGGAGAAAAGATTTTATAGAGACTGATAAGGTTATGTTCGTCCTCCAGGATGGTTTGGGAGTATTCCCGCAAGTCAAAATAGGTGTATGTCAGGGAATCGAGTATGGAGTTAAGGAAGGGTTCTCCTATCTGTTTATAGAAGAAGTCGGTGGTTTTTCCCGTTAGTCTCCCCGTCTCAAAGTCATTAAACTGTCTGACAAGTTCCTGATTTTGTGCGAATAGTCTCTCGAAGATATTCCCATCGAAGATAAACCACTCATATATATTGGTAGCAATCAGGTGTTTTATCTCTAGGTTTTTCTCGGTTATCCTTTCCCGAAGGAAGTAGAGGAGTAATTCTTGTAATGCTTTACAGTTGAGTTTGTCTCTCCGCAGCATCTCGCTTTTATTGCTGGGTTTCTTGACTTCCAGTATTACCCCCACGGAATCCCGCGACTCTTTCCCATTATGGATGACTAAATCATTCCTTCCCTTGGTGTTGATGAAATGTTGGGGACTATAGTAGCTGTGTTTGAGAAAGTCTGCAAGCAGGTTTTTATGGAACTCCTCTGATTCTGTCTCGTTTATACTCCCCAAAAGTTGTTCTAGGTGGGTTTGAAACTTCTCCACCTGACTACGACTCGGTTTGACTCTTAGGAATGCTTTGTTTAATGCTTGTCGGGGAGAGAAATTTTCTGTCTTCATACCTTATATCCTCTTCCTACTCAACCCGATTTTGGGGTCTATTTTTTTCTTTCTTATCTTTGCTCAAAAACCCTATATATATTTGCGCACGGATTCCCATTATCTAAAAAGTCTAAAGCAAGTCTCGCCATTTGTCAAGGGTTTTCAGAAAAAAAATCGAGCCGATTTTATAATCACCGTAACAACAATTTAGTAGGGATAATTCATGAATTATCCCTACTCAGGAATGCTTTGTTTAATGCTTGTCGGGGAGAGAAATTTTCTGTCTTCATACCTTTATCCCTATTCCTACTCAACCCGGTTTTGGGGTCTATTTTTTTCTCTCTTATCTTCGCTCAAAAACTATATATATATTTGCGCACGGATTCCCATTATCTAAAAAGTCTAAAGCAAGTCTCGCCATTTGTCAAGGGTTTTTAGAAAAAAATCGAGCCGATTTTATAATCACCGTAACAACAATTCAGATCGTAAGGATAATTCCGTAGGGATAATTCCGTAGGGATAATTCCGTAGGGATAATTCCGTAGGGATAATTCCGTAGGGATAATTCATGAATTATCCCTACTCAGGAATGCTTTCTTTAATGCTTGTCGGGGAGAGAAATTTTCCGTCTTCATACCTTTATCCTCTTCCTACTCAACCCGGTTTTGGAGTCTATTTTTTTCTCTCTTATCTTCGCTCAAAAACCCTATATATATTTGCGCACGGATTCCCATTATCTAAAAAGTCTAAAGCAAGTCTTGCCATTTGTCAAGGGTTTTTAGAAAAAAAATCGAGCCGATTTTATAATCACCTCTTAGGGATAATTCCGTAGGGATAATTCCGTAGGGATAATTCCGTAGGGATAATTCATGAATTATCCCTACTCAGGAATGCTTTGTTTAATGCTTGTCGGGGAGAGAAATTTTCTGTCTTCATACCTTTATCCTCTTCCTACTCAACCCGATTTTGGAGTCTATTTTTTTCTCTCTTATCTTTGCTCAAAAACCCTATATAGCGTTTTCAAATAAGACATGAAAAAGCATCGTAATTGTGGAGATTAGGAAAAGTAAATAGTTTAAGGTTGATTAAAAGATTAAATATCTTCTTCATAATCCCAAAATTTTTACAGAAACG